>QMCE01000614.1_pt1 | contig 41760 bp, 49 predicted proteins | sample 1821851 | NCBI WGS metagenome assembly QMCE01 (sample SAMN09453174, study PRJNA476694) | Termite gut metagenome, whole genome shotgun sequencing project. | isolation source: worker | host: Odontotermes sp. | place: South Africa:Pretoria | collected 2016-01-28 | reverse complement strand
TTTAGTAAATTTATATGATTTGTAAATAAATCTACACCTATAGCAGCGCACAACCACCTGGTATAGTAAGAATTTACCAAAGTCTGCGTACATTTTTCGTATAGTCAGCCTTTATTAATTATGCGTGGCTTACTGAAATAATTGAATTTAAAAAATAGGTAAAATGAGAGCCACAGTACCAGATGATACTGCGGCTCTGTCAAGCAATTTCTGGTACTATTCATCAGCTGGTGTCGCAACCAGGTATTTGCGATGCTGTTCGTCAGTGTGTATCACAAATCCAGCTTTGCGAAGACCAGATAACACTGTAGACACATTTCTTGTTGTAATATCGGGCCCCAGAGATACCGCAATTTGTTTCACTGACGCAGGTCCTTGCTTTAACAGGTTCACAATCAGATCTGCACGCGAAGGTCCAAGCACACGGGTATTCTTTTGGGCAAGCTTGGCTTCCAGTTCTGCGATTTTGGCCAATAAAGCTTGAGTTTCTTCTTTCTTTGTCATAGTACTGCTCCCAATGCCGTTGGTTTGTATTACAAGTTAAGCGCAATTTTGATTTGTTCTTCAGTAAACCGGGAATTTTTGCTCATATGCGCAATTTCTTTTTGTATTGCGAGCTTTATCACTTTGTCGCGATTCCAGGTTCGCTGGACAAACTGCACTTCTTCTCTGGCGTTTTCAAAATTGTCACACAATATCTCTATATCTGAGTCCAAATCGTCCGGGTTTACGCCAAAGGTTCTGATATAGTCCCAAATCATTTGGTCAGGAATCCACTCAAGCTGATCATGGATGACTTCCCACATGTTTGCGGCGACTATTTCATTGACTATTGGGTCGTTGATTGCCGCCTTCTGAGCTTCAATTTCAAAAAGGTCCGATAATTTCATGACGCTACTCCTGAGAGTTAAAATGAAACGTTATTGGACAAAGTCCATATCATAATTTCACGTGTAGCATTGGGATAGTCCTGCAGTGCTTCATAGAGCTCAGGTGCGCCCCAGTCTTCTTGTCCTACATTTTCCATAGCATATTGATGTATTTCATCAATCATGGAACTCTGTAACTCTGGGTCTGCGTAATTGCGATGGTCTTTAAAAATGTGTTCCCATTTTTCGAGTATGTTCAACATGATAGTACCTCAATAGGATTAAAAGTTAAATCCATAGCAACAAAGAGCATCAATAACGCGGTCAGATAAGTTGTTTTCTTCAATAACCTTGTTTAAAGCTATTTCATGGTCCATTCCAGTGTCTACAAGTTCATAAATTTGGTCAACAGAGTCATTAATTGTCTGCAGTTCTTCTTGGGTATACATTAGTGTACTTCCAGTGTAGTTAAAGTGTTGTGTACCTGTTATTTAAATATAGTATAGCACAACAGTAAAGCTACGTAAACAGATTTTTTATAGGTTTTGCATGCCCAGTTTTGTTGGCTATATAACACAACAATTATACTGTGTAAACAAAATTTTCACTAGATGCGTGGCTCACTGCGCTTGGACTGGGCTTATTAGGATAAAAAAATTTTAGATATAGGAAGTTAGCGCGTGCCTTAATCCAGATAGACTGGGCTATTAGGTGAAAAGAAAAGGCCCGATCCGAAGACCAGGCCTTGTGGTTAGAAGTTAGTCAACAATTTCTGCAGCCAGGTGTATCAGTAGCTCTCGTGAAAGATTGGGAGCGCTTTCGAGAGCACTGAACAGCTCAGGAGTGGTCCACGCATCTTCATCGAGCAGCTTAGAAGCTTTCACCACAGCTTTGAGCACTTCAATGGCCTCCTCTTGTAGGTCGTAGTTGGCGAAGTTGTCGGGATCAGCGAACAGGTTTTCGTACTTAGCGACGATTTTTTGCACGAAGACTTCGGCAAGCAGGGAATTAATTTGATTGTTCTTATACATGGTGTTCTCCTTGAGGAGCTGATCCGTAGACCAACTCCTCGGTTAGATTGTTACTGCAGGATGATTGCGTTCTGCTCAGCACCTTCCGGCAGATAGCCGTGACGACCCTCAGTATTCCTGAGGTAGCTCAAGAGTGAGCCAATGTTGTTCTTGGTCGTGTTGAGAGCGATGGCCAGTTCACTGGTGCTCATAGGACCCTTCTTCAGGAGTGCAAGCACCTCGTACTTGCGATGGCTGGTCTGACTACGGCCCTTAGAGGCCTCAGCAAGTTGCTGTTCCAGTTCCGCGATACGCGCTTCGAGTTCTTTCGTGTTCTTAGACATGGGATACTCCTGTTGGTTAGAGGTTAGATACCAAGCTTGATGATCTTTACATCACGTCCCTTAGCACTCGGATAGAATCTACGGATGTAGTCTACCGCGTCCATGAGGGACATCCACACATGGGCCATGTTCCACGGGTTCATGAGAACCTCTTGCTTGATCGTCACAATGTACATGTCATTCTCCTTCTATGTCTACAAGTTCACGTACTTCTATTATCAGGTCAATAGCCTCTTCATCACCGTAGTCAAATGTGGTTTCAAGCAACTCGTACATATCATGCTCCTGTTCTGTTATAGTTTACGTACTCTTCCTCTGCCATTCCAGACGCTTTTGTTGCGCCAAGCCTTGGCTACCACTACATTGCCTATACAAGTACATGACTGCAATACAACACCGAGTCTCCAGCCTGTGCTGCTGCATCTGTTGTACCGTCTCGCATGTACCTGCTCTCGGCCATATAGAGGGCCCAAGACCTCTGTTCACGTACCCTACTCAATTGTCAAAGAGCTTTTGCCTTTTGAAATGCATCCAATTGATGTACTTCATACTGCGTTTTTACAAGTATTAAAATACCTGTATAAAACTGAGGCGCCCGGGGGCAAGATCAACCTGTTCATGTAGTCCTTACAACCTGCTCCCGCATTTTTCTGAGCCGCTAAAACACTTATCCATAAAACGTAGAGTACACAACCTGCTCCCGCATTTTTCTGAGCCACTAAAACTCTTATCCATAAAACGTAGAGTCCATAAAACGTATGATAGATCAACCGTAAGACGTTAGTATTGACCCTATATAGAACTATAGAAAAGAAGATACTAACGTTTCTAAGTATGAATATTAACAGTTTCTAACTATATAGCGAGCTATAAAGATCTGAAACAGGCAGTCGAAAGAAAAGTCCAGAAACGTTGAAAAAAGTATGTACATTTCTAAAAAGGTATGTTAATATCACAGCAGAAGGGAGAGCACCAGAGATGATTAGTGACACCAGTATACATGGTAGCACCAATAGCTGTTACGAGAACTTGGATATGCAAATTCAGGTGCTGTATTCAACATATGGCTGGGAAGCGAGTAAAATTGCAGCGCAGTTAAATATAGCTACTGCGGTAGTAGAATACTCAATCAAGCACAATCAACTGGTACAGGCGCCCTCACAAACGGAGGATACTGATGTCCAAGTCATGGACCAGTTACAGTGCCACATAAATCAGCAAGCGATTAAAGCGAAGTTGCAAAGCAACGAGCTGGCAAAGCAGCAGCAAATAGCACCGTATCTGGCACTTACAGAACTGAATCTCTTACAGCGTATAGCTGAAGCGTCACAAAAAGTAAGCCATCCGGACGATATAGGCACCCTGGTATCAGCATTTAAAAAGCTGACACAGGATAGCGTAATAAATGCAATAGTGACAGAGGAAAAAACAAAAGGCGCTCAAGCACCACAAGTCGCAGTCCAAGTCATAAATAGGTTCGATAACTCATGACAACGACAACTGGCACTATAACGATCCCATATGGATACCTGCCACGTGGGTACCAGCGGGATCTGTTCAATGCTCCTGCCAATGGTAAAAAACGCGGTGTGTCGGTATGGCATCGCAGAGCTGGTAAAGATAAAACGTTTCTGGCCATGATGGTAAAAGAAGCGATGCAGCGAGTGGGAGTATACTTCTACATACTGCCTTATTACAAGCAGGCGCGAAAGATAATCTGGGAAGGCATAGATAAAACAGGAGTACCGTTTCTTTCAGTGTTTCATCCCTCAATCATCAAGCACAAGAACAACCAGGAGATGGTCATAGCACTGGTAAACGGCAGTATATGTTATTTCCTGGGTTCAGATAACGTTGACGCGCTAATGGGTACAAACCCGGTCGGGATTTTCTTCAGTGAGTACAGCCTCCACAAGCCACACGTATGGGACCTGATGCGACCGATCTTGGTAGAAAACAACGGATTTGCGTTCTTCAATGGCACGCCGAGAGGAAGGAACCACCTATATACGCTGTTCCGTGCAGCGCAGGAAAACCCCGAAGAGTGGTACTGTGACCTCAGATCAATCGAAGATACACAGGTCATGACAGCCAACCAGGTAGAGGACGAGATAAAGAATGGTATGGCGAGAGCTACTGCAATGCAGGAATTTTATTGTAGTTGGGATGCCGCGCTGCAGGGTGCATACTATGAAGAGGCACTCAACTGGGCCAACCTTAACAACCAGCATACAGCGTTCGCGATCGATCCATATGTGGAAGTCGATACAGCGTGGGACCTTGGTATAGACGACGCAATGGTCGTGTTGCTGATACAGCAAGTGCATGACGAAACGCGTATAATAGATATGATCCATGGTCAAAGCAAGGGGCTGGACTTTTATGCGAAGGCGCTGTTGCAGAAGCCATATCGGTATAATGAGCATTTCTTACCACACGACATAAAGGTTCGCGAGTTGGCCAGTGGCAAGTCGCGTCTTGCAACACTAAGAGATCTTGGCCTTACCAATCTTACAGTAGTACCAAAAGCTCCACTTGAAGATGGTATTAACGCAACTAGACGGTTGCTTTACAAAACCTATATTCACTCTACCAACTGTGCGACGTTACTAGAAGCATTGAAGTCATACCGGGCAGACTATGATGACGTCAAGCAGCAGTATGGCAAGCCGGTGCACGACTGGTCGAGCAACTTTGCGGACGCCTTGAGGCAGTATGCGGTGGGACATCGCGAGACGAACCTGGAGGCCTACAAGTTGCCACAGACAGCACTTGGTACAGGGTACGATCCAGTAACCACGATGCAGGAGCTACAGCAGCCGCAACGTGAGAGCGTGTATGACCGGGTGCATAGCACGCAGATATTCAGGCAAGCAGCAGCATTCACGCCCTCCTGGAATCCGAGGGACCATACCATAGCGGATGGATTTTATCAAGGAGTATAGCCATGTATGACTTTTTCACTGATCTTTGGCTCTGGATGCCCCTTATTGCAGGATACATAATAGGACGTGAGTTTGGCAGGCGTATTAAGGAGTATAGCCATGTGTAGCGGCGGTGGGATAGGTGATTTTTTCAACGATCTTGGAAGTATGGCCACCCTTGGGTTGCTCCCGAGTACTGCGCAGAAAGAGCAGGAGAAAGCGGCCAAGGCGCAGAGCAAGGCACAGAATACAGCGCTGGCAGAGCAGCAGCGACTGGCATCGGAAGCTCAGGCGGCTGCAGCGGCACAAGAAGCCGCGCACGCAGAATATACAGATCAGCGTAAGAAGCGTACAGCACAGAGCTATCTTACAGAAGGCGAAGCCGCAGGCGATATGGACCTGATAACTGGTATAAAGAAGTCCTATCTTGGGGCGGGAGGCTAATATGTGTGGAGGCGGTGGTGGACTGATAGGAAATATACTCGGCGGTGGGGGCGGCGGAGGTGGGGATGGTGGAGCCGCGCAGCGAGAACTAGAACGAGTGCGAAAAGAACAAGAGATGGAAAATAAGCGTGTGGCGGACGAAAAAGCTGCTAAGGATGCACAAGTAGCCGAGTTGGACGCACAACGTAAGCGCAGAGCACAAGAGTCATATTTAGCTGAAGAAACTAATGCTCCTACAGTCAAGTCCTATTTAGGCGCGGGGTAAATCATGGGCGTATCATTTGCTCCAGGGCTGCGACAACAGCATCCAGGGTTCAACCCGCAGCATCTTTTATCGCGATTTGAAGCGCTGAAAGAAGAGCGGTCGTCTTTTACTGACCACTGGCATAAAATTGCACAGGTCTTATCCCCCGCTGGAGACGTCTTTAATGACTCAAACGCGTATCAAACACAAGGTGAAAAAAGCGCACGTCACGTTTATGACTCAACTGGTATACATGCGAATGAATTACTCTCTAGCGGGTTCTTTAGTCTCCTTACGTCTCCTACGGTACCTTGGTTTCTGTTGCAGACGAACGTAGATGAAATTAATCAAGACTATGAAGCAAGTGTTTGGTTAAGCAACGTTACGCAAATAATGTCTTATGAAATACAAAGACCGCAGACAGGGTTTACTGCGGCAATGCACGAGTTCTATCTTGAGTTTGGTGGGTACGGTAACTCGACTATGTTTGAGACCTGGTCACCGAAAGATGATTGTTTGCAGTTCCTGACGTTGCCACTCAATGAGTGTTATTACCAAGAAAACGACGCTAGTAAAGTGGATACACTGTTTCGGCTTTACTATAGAACGCCTTATCAACTGGTAGAGCGATTTGGTGAAACCAACGTACATACTGATGTCATCAAGCAGCTCAATGATCCTAAGTGCCGTAGCAGACTGGAAATACTGCATGTGATAATGCCGAACCAGTTTGGTAAGGTCAACCATATATTTAGTGACATGCTGCCTTTCTTAAGCGTATACATAGACAAGAAGAACATGCACGTCATGTCCATGAGTGGGTTTCAAGAAATGCCGTTCATGGCTGCACGTTTCTATAAAATGCCGCAAGAAGTATATGGCCGTGGTCCAGGTAGCACAGCGCTTCCTGACCTTCATATGCTGCAAGAGATGACAAAGACCATGTTGCGCGGCGCGCAGAAGATCGTTGATCCTCCTCTTATGATGCCGGATCAGGGCTTCATTAACCCGCCCAATACCGCACCTGGTAGGGTTAACTACTTTAGAGCTGGTACGGTGGATAGTGATCGCATTGTTCCGTTACAAACCGGTGGGCGCCCTGATATTGGGCTGGATCTCATTATGAACATCCAGAACCGGGTGCGAGAAATTTTCTTTGTGGACCAGCTGCAGTTGAACATTGGTCCGCAGATGACAGCGACTGAAGTCCTTCAGCGCACAGAAGAAAAGCAGCGCCTTATGGGGCCTGTAATAGGACGAGCGTCTACAGAGCTACTGAGTCCGTTGCTTCTGCGTAGCTTTGGTCTTTTGGTAAGGGCGGGTAAACTTCCTCCTCCTCCTGGCATAATTCAACGATATAATCCGCAATTAAGGATGGTCTACACAAGCCCAATCTTTAAAGCACAAGAACAGGTAGCGGCAAACAATGTCACAAGAACAGCTCAAATACTACTTCCGCTCATGGGCGTGGATCCTACAGTTATGGATGTGTTCCATCCGTATCGGCTGGCGAAAGGTGTTGGCAAGGTGTTTAACGTCGATCCTGAATTCTTTAGAACAGACGATGAGTACGCTGCGCTGCAAGAAAGCAGGGCTCAAATGGCGGCTCAGCAGCAACAAGCCGCTATAATGAAGGACCAGGGTATCGGCATTAACGCAATAGCAAGTGCAGCGGGGCAGATGCAATGAACATAGCTCCTCCTACACAGCTTTCACAAAAGCAACGATGGGCCCTATATCAGCAAGTTTTTGGGACCCCTGAAGGCGAAGCAGTATTAGAAGATATGCAAATGGCTCATTATGTGTATTCAAGCATGATAGGGAGAGGCCCTGTCGATCCGCTCCGGTTAGCCATGCAGGAGGGAGAGCGTAATGCAGTACTGAGGATTATGGCTATCCTCGAGTCAAAGGAAAGTGATTATGTCTGAAGAAGTAGGGACACCCGCAGCGGCTTCTGCAGATGCAGGTACGCAGTCAGCGGCCCCGGCAGCTATGCAAGCTCCGGCGGCCACATCCGGAGAGCAGCCCTGGTATACCTCGTTGCCGCAGGAAATAGCAACTAACCCTAATATCACAAAGTTTACAAGTGTTGAAGAGTTGGCAAAAGGGCATATTAATATGTCCACATTACTTGGGCGGGATAAAATTCCTATGCCCAAGACAGATCAAGAGTTCATTGACGTAATGCGTAGACTTGGGTCCCCGACAGAAGCCGGAGAGTTCAAACTCGGTGAAGAAGTTGGACCTGCATTTACCTTACAAGATGCAGAACAGTTTGTGCATAGTAAGGCTCCTGAGTTCAAGAAAGAGTTTAAAGAGCGCATGCACGAATTTGGAATGACACAAAAACAAGCCGAAAAGACATACGATTGGTATATAAAGAGCTTGCATGAAAGTCATACGGCGCAAACAGCACAAGTGGAAACAGAGATGCAGATGTGTGGAGACGCCTTGCGTAGCCAGTGGGGAGAGGCTATGCAAGTTAACCTTAAAATTGCTGGCCAAGCCATGCAAAAGTTTTTTGGGCCTGAAGTTACTGCGAAAGTCGATGCTGCAGGTCTTGGTCGTGATCCTAAGTTTGTACAAGTGATGTATGAAATAGGATCACGAGCTTCAGAAGAACTCGGTATTGACAAACGTGGTTTTTCAGCCCGTACTCCACAAGAGCTCGATGCGGACATCAGCACTTTGATGGGCCATCCAGCTTTTCTGGACAAGAGTCATCCGGAACATAAGGCCATTCAGGCCAAAGTGACGGCGCTTTTCCAACGCCGGCATCCTAACACGGAACCGGCATAGCCGACAATTCCACAGTCTAAAGAAGGAAACTAGCTATGTCTTATCAAGTGACTACGGCATTTGTACAACAGTACAAAGCAATAATCGAGATGCTCATCCAGCAAAAAACGAGTAAATTCGAGTCTATGGTTCGAGTTGAGACGCAGAACTCGCAGTATGAATTTTATGACCAAATTGGCCCGGTTTCTGCGCAACCGTGGGGCCCTCGTCATGGTGACACTCCGTTGATGGAAACCCCGCACCTTCGTAGGCGCGTGGGAATCTTCCCCTGGGTGTGGGCGGATCTTATCGACAAACCGGACCGCATTCGTATGCTGATCGACCCGACCAGCGCGTATGCTCAGAACGCGGTTATGGCGTTCAACCGTCGTAAAGACGATGTTATCATCGCGTCTATGCTGGGTACGGCTATGGCAGGCCACAATGGCGAAATTCCTGTTGAGTTTCCCGCCTCGCAGAATACCACATTAACAACTGGTTTGACTCTGGAAGCCCTGATTCAGCTGCGTACGGCGTTTTGGGATGATGACGTGGACCAGGATATGCCTATTTGTATTGCGTGTACGCCTGCACAGATAGCTGAACTGCTCAACATTGAGCAGATTCAGAGTGCGGACTACAACACAGTGAGGGCCCTGGTTAATGGTGACGTTGACACGTTTATGGGCTTTAAGTTTGTGCGGTCTACGCGCCTTCCGAGTGTTGCGGTAACTCCTGGAGATCCGAATACGACCTATACGGCTACGGCCATAGCGTGGATTCCAGATGGCGTTATCATGTCGAAGGGTGAAGAAGTTACCGTTCGTGTGTCTGAGCGCCCGGACAAAAAGTATAGCACACAGGTATTTGTGTCCATGGATATTGGTGGTGTGCGCATGGACGAGAAGAAGGTCCGTACTATTCAAACCATTGACGCCACTAAGAGCCGTCCGGCGCCCTAAAGGAGGGATAAACAATGTTTGCAACTGACCAAGCAAAACTGATTATGAATAAAGAGTTCGGACGTCAACCGAAGGCAGTTGACTACCGTGGTAAGCTGCGGTGTTTGTTGGGTGAAAAAACAGCGGCAAATGGAACAGAAGCTGGAACAGATTCTGATCGCCGGTTGCTGATTGGTTGGCTCCCCGCAGGCCGTGGGCGTGTTTTATTTGAACTGAGCGCTTATAAGTCCTCAGTTACAGGGCCCGCTACTCTCCTCGTAGGCCCGTATCACGAAGCCCTTCCTGAAGAAGGGGGAGGCACTCTTGGCCTCGGTATACTGACTGCAGAAACGCCGATCAGTACTCTCACCTTGGCAGCTGAAAGTGCTCCTATGGAGCCTGTGGACACCGCGTGGTCTGTGATTGGATGGCGTTATGAGTCTTTGGATGACATACCGGTGTACATTGACGGTGTTACGTGGACTGATGCCTCTACTGCTGCTGTCAACCTCGCTTATGTGCAAGAATAGGAGCTGACCATGGCCTCCAAAACAGATATCGCAAACATGGCTTTACTCAAGCTAGGGCAACCAGCTATAATGTCTATGGAAGACAACTCGCATCAAGCGAGGCTGTGTGCTCAAGAGTTCGGTGCTGCTTTGGAGGCTATACTCAGAGCATATCCTTGGCCTTTCGCAATTCGTAGAAAAGAGCTCAATAGGATGATTGACAAGCCACCCTTTGGACCCAGGTACTACTACCAGATTCCAGCGGACTCTGTACGCGTTATAGAGTGGCATACTGAGTCTTTTCCATATCAAGTAGAAGGTGATAAAGTTTTATGTAACGCAGAACGAGTCGCTATACGATACGTTAGTAGAGACATAGAAATAGCTAAACTTGATATACAGACAGTAGACGTAGTTGCTACTGAACTGGCTATACGCTTGTGTATTATTATAAAAGAAGACATGGAGTTGTTAAGCCAACTTATGGCACAGCAAGTAAAGCAAATGGCAGATGCCAGGCACTCTTGGGCGCAAGAAGACCATCCTCAAGAAGTAATAGAGGGCGATTGGCTCGTAGCGAGAGTATCAGAAAGTACTTTAATAGGTGGAAGAGCTCTGCGTACTTATGAGGTATTTAATCCCTGGGGACCAGATGGCAAAGGTGTAACTAGTATTGAATATGGAGCCAACTAATGGCTAAAGAAGCGGTATTTCAAGGCTCTTTTACAGGCGGAGAGCTAAGTGCGCACTTGCATGATAGAATTGATTTAGAGATTTATTACGCAGGTAGCGCTTATTTACGCAATTTTGTACCTCTTCCACATGGGCCTATTACACGGCGTAGAGGTTCTCAATTCATAGCAGAGTCCGCTACTGAAGTACGCTTATTGCCCTTTTCTTTTTCTGTAAGCCAGTCCTTTGTGTTAGAAATAGGTGATAGAAAAATGCGCATCTATTACCAGGATGGTATAGTTGTAAACTCAGACGGAACACCTTTAGAAGTACTAGCTCCATGGGAGTTGTCTGATTTACCTAACTTGCAATGGGCGCAGTATAAAGATTGGCTGTATATTGTGGACGGTAGACATCAGCCATACGCTGTAAAACGGTATAGCAACATTGACTGGCGTGTAGAAGCTTTAGAGTTTATTGCAAAACCTGAAGAGTGGGCGGATGAAAACTGGCCTCAATTTGTAGCCTTTTTTGAACAAAGAGCTATATATGCCGGTACAGCAAAGCAGCCACAACAACTGTGGTTTTCAATGACAGGGCTACCAGAAAACTTTACTTTACAAACAGCGGGTGAAACACAGCCAGATAACGCTTTTACATATACCATATTTAGTGAAGAAGCAAATGGTATAACGTTTATTAGTGTAACAGACTCACTTCTTGTCGGTACTGCGGGCAGCGAGTTTCGTGTAGGCTCGTCTATATCACGTGAGGCTCTTACGCCAACAAATATACAAATACGCCCGCAGACTTTCTTTGGATCTGCTCGAATTCGTCCTATTAAAGCGGGTTCCAATACTGCCTTTCTTAATAGGTCACGTACACGACTTCGTATAGCCGAGTACTCATTGGCAGAAGAGCAATATGTGGCTACAGACTTAACGTTATTTGCTAGTCATATTTTACAAACTCGTGTTAAAGAGATGAGTGTACAGTCTACGCCAGATACTTACTTTTGGGCAATAACCGACAGTGGGTTATTGATAGGCTGTACATTTGAAAAGCAACAAAAAGTCCTCGGCTGGCATATACATGAAACTCAAGGATTCTACCGCTCAGTGTGCGTACTACCTACTACAGGTGACGATATAGTCTATGTTAGCGTAGAGCGTAGTGGAAAGTACTATACCGAGATGTTTACTAAGCTAACAGAGCCTATTGAAAGCGCTGAAGATGTAACTTCAGCCACGTATTTGGATAGCTTTCTTACTTATAATGGCGAAGCAACAAAGAATATTACAGGACTTGAGCACCTAGAGGGCTATATAGTTAGTATACTAACAGACGGAGCTGCGCACCCAGATCTTATGGTGCTAAATGGGGCTCTGACGTTAAACTGGGCAGCAAAAGACATACGAGTAGGACTGGCATATAACTCGCATTTTACTTCTCTTATACCGCAAAGTCAAGAGAAGCTTACCCTTGGTCAAGTACGGCGTATAAATGAGGCTATTATAGCACTGGAAAACTCACATCACTTTTACTTTTCTGCTAAAGAGCGGGGAATGGAGCAGCTTGAGTACTTTGGTCCAACACGCATTATGAATAAAGCAAAGCTTCCTAGCTCACGACATGATACAATATCTATTAGTGGAGCTTCTGCACGTGAACAGCAGCTCAATATATGGTCAGATGACCCGTTTCCATTAACCATTCGTGGTATAGTGTACTTTATCACTCCTAGTATGGTGTGAGGTAGATATGGCACAAGTAGCACAAACAGTACTACAGGCAGTGGGTGGCACTATTAAGTCTTTTGCCCAGATACAGGGCGGAGAGCTTTCTTATAAAATAGCCCGTATGCGGGCAAGTGCAGCTAGCTTTGAAGGCCAGATGCAGAATCTGTCTATGCAGCAAGAAGCTTATAGATGGATGCGTCAAGGGTATCAAGTTAGGTCACAGCAGCACGTAGCAGCTGCAGGTGCTGGAGTAGCATTAGATAGCAAGACGTTTCAAAACATAGCTGCAGAAACTATGGCAGGGTTCCAAGAAGACGTACGTAGTATGCTGAAACAGGGCGAGATATATAAGCTTTTTGGAGATGCTAATGCGACCATGCTGAAAGGACAAGGACGTGTAGCTCGTGCCATGGGATACATGGATGCCCTTTCTACCCAGATACAAACAGCTTCTAATATTATGAGTATTTGGGGAGGCGGAGGAATGGGTGGAGGTGGCGGAGGAGCGGGAGGTATGGCGCATAACATACACAACTACAGCGGTGCTGGTAATGACTGGTTTACAGATACGTAGGAGAACTCATGTCTCAGCAACAAAGTAGATTTACTTCACAGCCCTATATAGTAGGTGGGCAAGAAGCTACATATCTGCCTCTTCATAGAGGTGGGCCTACCGCTATTCAAACGCCTAGCCTTGAAAAAGGCATTAATGCAGTAGAAGCAGGTACAAAAAACTGGGTTAGATCAGCATATGGCCTTGGGGACTCTATTCAGAATTTTGGTAAAGCCTATGCGGGCATGAAAGAGGCTCGAGACGCTCGTAATGCGGATACAAAAGCTCGTGAATACTTCCGTATGCGTAGAGCAGATACATCTATGCTTGAAGGAGAACAGGCAGATAATCTGCTATATAATGAGCAAAAACATGTACAGCAGTACCGTGGAACTTTTCTTGATGAGCATAAAGAACTAGATCCAGGTATAGCAGGTAGGTCTTACGATAAGTATGCGCAACAGTACTTAGACTGGTCTATGGTACACATGGTACAACAGTCTCGTGTTGCTGACGATAATTCACGCTTTGCGGCAGCTACAGAGCTGGTTAATGCAGCATCTGACGCGCCGTTAAGCATAGGGTCTCTTCAAGAATCTTTTGGCGAAGCTGCAATGCTTTATGAGGGACGCCCTCAAGATATAGTTAGGACACAAGACAAGATACTGAAAGCCTTTTTAGGATCCTGGGCAGAGCGCCAACCAGTATCACGTAATGGACAACAAGGAGTAGTGGAGTGGTGGAATGCTAATGAAGCAGCTTTACGCCCTTTGTTGGGTAGCTCTTTTGCTGGCGGTGCTGATGTCATTCGGCGAACAAAAGACTGGGTCACAGATCAAGCATGGCAAGCAGAGAGTCGTGCATGGACTCGTCAGCAGCGTGGATTAGCGGCGTACAATCATGCGCAAGCAAAAAGTATAACTGCAGGACTTGGAGACATACAGCAGATGGTACAAAATGATATGGTACCAACTACTGACGATATTTTGTCTATAGCACAAAATAGAGGTCTTGATGCAGATGCCATATACAAGCTGCAAAATTTAGCACATAACTATTTGAATAGGAGTCAAAAAGTACAGTCAAATGCACTTATGAGCCAGTATTTACCATTGGCAGTGAATGGATTCTCTCCTGAACAGTATACAGCATTAGTTGGTGAAACAGCAAAAGGAAACTTGTCTACTAGTCATTTTAAGTTACTTACTGGCTTAAGTGAAGGAAGTAGTACGGCAAGAGAACGAGGGTATAAACCAGAATGGGACATTGCAGTAAACAGTATAAAAGCTACATTGAATCCTGGTGGAGCTTCTAATTCACTAAATCAACCGGCTGCTGTCGATCAATGGGTAGCTTTAGAGACTTTAAGAGAAGGAATCACTAGCTTAAAGGATCCTAAAGAAATTAAAGCAGCTCTTAGATTATCAGATCCAGATTCCCTTGTATCAAGGATTATATCTGCCAGACAAATTACGCCAATGCAGCAAATGACGCGAGGATTTCAACAGGTTACTTCTGACCAGCTTATACAAGATTCAACACGGGCCTTTAAGCCGGCTTTTGATGAGTGGAAAAGGTCTCGTGGGTTGCCTACAGGAGACGAAAGAGATGTGTCTGCGGCTGCTGCTGGTATGTCTATAGAAGAAGCCGCAGAAATGTGGAGAAAGAGCTATACTACAAAAGTTCCTTCACTTGCGCCACCTAAGCAGCAAGATAGCGAGTTGAATAAAGTACTAGGTGTGCAGCAACCAGAGCAGCCAGTAAGCACTCCTGAGTTTTCTTTTGAACCTAATGACTGGGGTACTATGCCGTGAGCCAATTACAAAATGGGCTTTTAATATCTGGTTATGGAATAGACCAGCAGCGAGAAATGGCTCGTAGTGAAGCGCAAGCTCTCACAGGTATGGGGTATACTCAAGAGCAAATAAATGACCACGTTTTCAAGTCCTATGGCTTTACTTTTGGAGAGCTAAATCAGTCTGCGAACCAGTCAGACAACTTGTTGAAAGACATCGTAGTTAGACCGCAGGGCGAGCAAGAGATTCAGCTGACTAGGGACTTGGTGAAGCAAAGCCTTATAGAGACTGACGCGAAGGTACAAGAGCAAATAACAGCACAACCTAAGCCTGAAAAAAGTGATGCGACTAAAGAACTTGAGAAAACCGTAGAGCTATTTGCTCAAGCACAACAACAGACTCTTAATGACATAGACCCTATACGCATGGTTGAGTACCTTGCGTCTCAAGGTAGCCCCAAAAACGAACTTGATCCTAAATTACAAATAGCTAGCGGATACTGGGAAGCGTTGCGAGCTGGCTTTCAAAACTCAGTAGTGGGCTTAGCCGTTGGTAAACCAAATTTAGCTATAGGACCTGACGCTTCTTTTGGAGAAAAAGTTGTATCGCAAATAGGTGGAGTACTAGGGGATCTTCCTGCTTTTACAGTAGGTGGGGCACTTGGTGCAGGAGCTGGTGCAGCAGCAGGAGCGATTACAGTAGCAGGTATAGGTTCTGTACCAGGCGCGATCCTCGGTGCTGGAGCCGGCGCAATGGGCTTCACTGAAGCTCTACGTAAAGCTCTTATGCAGCACTATGAGCGGGGAGCAGTTACGTCTTCTGAAGAGTTTGTCTACCGTATGGCCACTCAGTCTTTTGCTGGAGCTACAGGCGCTTCTATAGCTGCTCCGGCTATGGGAGTAGGGGCTGCAGCAAAAGCACTTTGGGCAGGAGCTCCGAGAGCAGCCCAAATAGCCGCTCCACTAGCCTTAGAAGCCTCCGCTTTTACAGGTCTTAGTACTATGGGACATGCTCAGCTTCCTACTATGGAAGACTTTGCATTAAATGGAATTACAATCGGGGGCATGAAACTTGGTGGATTTTACTCATCCAAGCTTCGTACTGCTTATATAAAAAGTGGTGAAACACCGCGATCAATGATAAAACTCGGGCGAGAAGAGCCAGCAGCAGCACATGAACTACTTTCGGGTAACATGGGCACTGAAGGCAATCTTGTTAACCAAGGCTTTATATCTCTTTACTCTGTGCGTCGTAATACACCAATTAGTCTTACTGCGGAAATGGGTAACCCGAGAGGTTGGATGTTCTCTCGGAGGGCCTTAGCTGACGCAGCAGCAGACCAAACTAACAAGCATAACCGATTGTCAGATCCTAATGACCCTAAGGCCTTTGGTGTAGACCAAATCAATGTAGCTGCGGATGCTTCTGTTCTTGAAATACGTACTACTGATGAACGTACAAATTTAATCAAGCAGTATTTCGCAGACGTTAAAGACCGTACGGGTGTTGAACAGCCACTTACACCAGAAAATATAGATACCTATTGGAGCGCGATGCCCCGTGGTTTACAGAATTGGCTACAAGAAGGCAGATATGTGCCATTAGATTCACCAAATGGTAAGCCTATAGGACGAGTAGATGTACTTCTCGAAGGTAATAAAATGCTGGTCATGAACCAAGATAAGATAATGCCTAACGAGATGGTTCAGCTAGCCCAAATGCCTATAGATGACGCTATGAAAGCAGTTAACAAAAATATAACTAGGAGTAAGAAAGAAGGTGCGTCCACGTGGTCTAAATTAAATACTACTTATCAAATGGTGTTTGATAGGCTGCAGCCGCTAAATAATGATGCACCTGTGGGCCAGAGAGTTGTACCGTATCTTTTAGGGCGAATATACTCGGGCATTGACCGCCTTTCTGAACAGTGGATAACTACTGGGCAGACAGGGTTTGTTAAGTTTGACATACATGGTAAAGGACTTGATACAATTCGTCCTACAACTGGTCCAGCAGTACAAGATATATTACGTAGGGCCTATAATACAAAAGTAACACTCGCCCCTGAAGAAGCTATTTTAGCCCAAGATATACTTACTAAGCTTGGGGAAGAAACAAAGCTTAGTTTTCAAGAAATGTTGAAAGGGAATGGCAAAGAAGTTCCTGGAGCTATTGAAGAGCTTCGACAGACCATGGAAACAGAAATGGAAACCTGGGTTAGGGACAATGGCCCTATTGATAACCCAGTTTATTTAAAGACTTTAGAAGAGGCCTCTAGAGCTCGTGATGCTGACTTAGCTACATTACGAGAAGAGTACGCTACAGATAGAGAAACTATTGACTTAGCGCTAAAAGGGTCAGAAGAACGGTACAAGATAGCTATAGAGCAAGCTACATATCAAGAGAAAAATGCGGCTCGTATAGCTAAAGATACTGCGTTTGACGGTATGCCTTTTGATGAAGTTAGAAAGCTTACTTCTGAGCAGCGCGCGCAGTACATAGCGAACGCAGAGTCGAGTATAAAGGAAAGAGCAGCTGAAACTAGAGCTAGAGCTGAACGAAATAGACGTGATGAAATTAAAGAAGGCAAAAGGTTTTCCAGTGGCATAGACACAGAAATGAAGCTGCGTACTAATGCTATACAGCGTCGTTACGATACTGCAATGGAACGCTTTGCGAAAGACGAACTTAGGTACACAAAAGAGTACCTCGCGGCTAAAAAGGCTAACAAAGACCGCTTTGAAATGATGACAAAAACGCTTGAAGAAGCGACAGAAATTAACTGGATAAACAAAGGTACAGACGATAATATAAACTTATTTAGGGCCTTTATTACAGCTAAGTACGCAAAAGAACTGCATGATAATAACCAAGTTACTATATTCGATCCCACAGCAGTACGTACAGTTGCTGACAGCCCCGCGCTAAATAGGGTATTTAAAAAAGCGTCTCAGGAAATATATGACTTACAGCATGCACTAATTGACTATAGTGTAGCAGGCGGATGGCTAAGTGCAAAGAGGGGTAGTGAAGTAAAAAAAGCGTATAAGTACTATGTACCATTTGAGTATATCACGGAATTTAAAAGTACTGAAGCGCAACCTGGATACGGGTCCAGCAGTGAAACACCTGGTACTACAAAACGAATTATTGATCCTTTAGAAGCTGTAGTACAACAGGTTTTTAAGACAATGAAAAGAACCAAGTGATGAGGACTATAGCGGAGCAGTATGGCACCATTAAGCAAAACGATAAAGCTGGGTACAACAAAACAAGTCTTAAAGAATGGCGTGATAACCTTCTCATAGACGAAAATACACTGCAGAATAAAACAGTAAAGTATTTTGATGAGGGAAAAGAAGTCGTATCCCAAGTACCTCGTGAAATATATAACGCAGCTACACAGCTTGATCCTATAACTTCGCAGATGTTTTCAAACGTGCTTGCGCGAGGTGGAGCAAAAGTAGCAAGTGTTATGCGCGCAGGCACTATATTGGCGCCTGGATTCGCTCTAGCTCGTAACCCTATATTTGACCAGTTTGCCGCATATCTTAATACACCAACTGGCTATAATCCACTGTTCTATACTCTGCAAGGGCTAGGATCTATTATAAATAGAAAAACAGGTGGTAAACTGTTCCCACATTTAGAAGGCAAGCTTACAGAGTTTGAAAAAAGCGGCGGCCCAATGGCCTCTTATGTGGACCAGGATAGACTGTTTACAACTGACGTGTTAAAAATAATTCATGAGTCACACACTCCTCCTAATGCTGTGCCACTTACACAATACGGTATAGACAGTGTGCGCTGGGCTTTGAATCCTAAAAACTGGATAGGGGCCCTTCGTAGTATATCTAGCAACTTAGAAGATGCAACTCGTGTTGGGCGCTTTATATATGATATGGAGCGTGGACTTGGGCCCTATGAAGCAGCTCTTGGAGCTCGTGAAGTAACTTTAGACTTTGCGCGTATCGGCGCTGCTACTAAAGGGTTAAACGCGATTTCAGCGTTTCTTAACGCGAACTTACAAGGTGCGGATCGTCAAGTACGACAAATAGTGTCCGATCCATTGGGTACTACTAGTCGTGTAGTAGCGGGTGTTGTAATTCCTTCTATACTCTTTGCCATGGTAAATGAAGAGTATAAACAACGTGATCCTGACTCTGCAATTGGTAAGGCTTTGCGTGAAATACCTAACTGGGAACGTAATGCTTATTGGACACTTCCTACACCAATAACTATTTTTAAAATGCCTAAGCCACGTGAATACGCTCCATTAATAACTGGAATCATAGAGCGTGGAATAGAGTACTTGTATAAAAAAGACCCTGATACGCCGTATCTAAAAATGATAATGGAAAACGACATCTATGAGAACGCAGCTAGGTCTTTTATGCTAGACCCATGGGCCACGTTCTCGGCCATGCTGCCTACAAGCGTTAAGCCAATAGCAGAAGTTGGAACAAACTTTAACTTCTTTACAGGTACACCACTTATACCACCAGGTATGGAAAACTCAAGCCCTAATACTAGATACAATCCGAACACCTCTGAGTTAGCTAAAGTTATATCAAATAAGCTTTATAAAATTACAGATCCAGTAAACCCGATTACACAGCGCTTTATAACGCCCATGGCTATAGAGCATCTTATACAAGGTTATTCTGGTACGCTTGGAATAGACCTATTTAAGACCATATCCTCTCTAGGAGAAATGACTGGAGCTCTTGAACAGAGAATTCGTCCGGAAAAAGGGCTATCTGATATACCATTCATTAAAGCCTTTATGGTAAAATATCCTAATGGCGGATCAGCGTCAGTAGAAAAGTTTTTTAAAGACGCGGCGCATCTTGAGCAACGTAGAGCAGCCATTTCAAAGCTTCGTGAAGATAGTACTGCCACAGCAAAAGACATGGTAGAGTACGAAGTAATGCGCGGTATAGCACCTAGGTTTACTCCTATACGAAATAACTTAGGAGCTATAGCAAAAGCAATACGTACAATCCAATATACTAAAGAACTTGACCCACATCAGAAGCGTGAGTATATAGAGCAAATGTACTGGAATATGATAGACCAGGCTAAAGTAGGCAATGAGCTTATAAAAGAATTTAACAAAGTTGCTAAGCAGCGCCAGGAGGCTTTAAATGCTTATCCCGCAAATAGTACCAATAATTAGGGTAGAGTATACTGGTATATCTCAATTTGAGCTTACTTTTCCTTTCTATCGCTTAGATAGTATCCAAGTTTATTCAAAATCTAGGGATAAGCAAGATGAGGTATCTCTTGTATACGGTACAGACTATACTGTAACAGGAGAACCGAGCCCTGATCTTGATAGCCCATATACCTACTTACATGGGCAGCTTACATTAACAGCATCTGGTATAGCACTTGTGTCTTCTCGCAAACTTATGGCTATATATCGAGATACTACACAAGAGCAGCTGTACAAGTATTCTGAGCTGGATCCTTTTCCCGCTAAGAGCCATGAAAACGGCTTAAGTCGCGCTGTTGTTATGATACAAGAGCTGCAGCGAGACGTAGATAGAGCCATTAAAATGGAACTTACGTATGATGGTGAACCTATGTCTGGAGAAGACTTACTTGCTCTCGTACAAGAAGTACTAGATAAGACACAGGCACTTGCGGACGAAGTACAGATAAATACGGACTACGTTCGTAGTGTTATGGGCCAAGTTATTGAGTTGAATGAAAATATAGAGTACATACGTGAGCGCATACCAGAGATTCTTGACGCAGTTGATAAAACAATTGACGCAGCAGATAGAGCTGAAGCCGCTGCAGCACAACTTGAAGGGGACGCTGATAGAGCTGAAACAGCCGCAGCCGCTGCGGCCGCAGACGCGGATAGAGCAGAAAAAGCAGCGGATTCAGCACAGTTGTCCTCACTGGTATATAACGTAGAAGACGCAATGGACCTTGCTACAGATATACCAGCAGGTACTATTATTACACTACCTGTATACTACTATCCTACACGTAATATACTGTATGTATACTATCGTGGAGAGATGTGCTTTAAGAGCGGTATGGGTTCTAATAAATATCAGTATGATGAAGTTACTTCAGATCCTAATGTGCTAGATAACAGAATTCGCTTACAGTTCAACGCAAAAGCTGGATCAACGATACATTGTAAAGTTGTATCTAGTACTGGCGAGATGGTCACTGAAATAGGAGCTGATGTAATACGTGCAGAAAACGCAGCTAGTCTTGCTGAGCAGTATAAAAATGACGCAGAAAGCGCTTTAGCAAACGGCTTTAATGCCGATAGAATTGTTTCTGGTACAATTGACCCTGCAAGGTTACCGAATACAGCGTCTTTTGACGAAGTAGTTGTACCAGATGATACAGCACGATTTGCTCTTACAACAGCACAAGTACAAAATGGAGACGCAGTATTTGTAGAGTCTACGAGCCAGTACTATCGTGTTATAGACGACACAAAGCTTAATTCAGAAGCAGGATATAGGCCTTTCTCTATGGTGCTCGATTGGGCAGCTATACAAAACAAGCCGAGTGCTTACCCACCAATAGGACACGCATCTACGCACTCTATTAATGGTGTAGATCCTCTTACTCCGTCGTCTATTGGTGCTTCACCAGTTAATATAGCATTGTTAGATAACCCAGGATCTACTACGTTACCTAGCACTGGTTCAGCTTCAATACAGTCAAAAATACAAGCTTTACGCGACAACGTAAAAGCCCTGTTTGCTGGAGCAGGAGGCGAGGGTAGGGACTTTACTATTACATTAGCGGACCAACCTGCTAGTAATGCTTTACCTGTGACAGGCTTAGTTAGTAGTATAGTACAGACTTTACGAAACTTTGCTAAATGGACTTTAGCTAGATTCGATACAAGCGGTAATGCACTTAAAGCTAATGCGCTTACTACGGGAAGAGATATTATAGTTAACACAGCGAGCCAAGTTGCAGCTAGCTTTAATGGAACCCAAAATATAAGTATAGGTGCTCCTGTTACGTTAATAGACGCAGCTGCGTCGCCTATGTTGCCTCCCGCGGCTATCCAGTCTACGCAGTCTGCTATACAGACTTTACGAAACAATATAAAAAACGCCCAAAGTTCTTTTTTACCTTTAACAGGTGGGACACTAACAGGGGACTTGATAGTAGCTTCACCGTACGACATTTCCTTTGGTGTACAAAGCCTACGTCAGCTAATTAATATTTCACAAAATGGCGACCATGGTATAGGTTTACAAACTAGCACGGTATACCATAGGACTAGTAATAACTTTGCATGGTTCAAAGGTGGTGAGCATTCCAATGCCACTTTTGATCCTGGTCCTGGCGGCAGTAGACTTATGTCTTTAAATAACATAGGTGATTTAACGTTACTTGGGGAGCTACAGGGAAATGCTGCCACGTCTAGCATTGCAGCCAGACAAAACGCTCCTCAGCATCAGGTAACAAACGCAGACGAATGGGATGCTGTTATCGCAGCGATGCCGCTCCATTCCGTGTATGAGTTTATGGCTAATATTACCGTCGGAGTACTCACTGGTCCTAATGCACCATCAGGATGGTGCTGGTTCCATATAAGAAAGGACTCCAATAACAATAACGCCGTGGCTATAGCTCGTACATGGACAAATCCTCCGATTTGGTATCAAACTCAGGATCGCGCGAATTTGAAAGCGTCCTGGGGCTTTATGTCTTCGGGAATACGTGTAGCTACACCAGATGGTACACCTACATCAAATCTACCTTCTGTTTCGCCTACTAGTGTACAAAATTGGTTACAGTCTACACGCAATTGGATGTCATGGGCCACGCCGCTTATACAAGCAGGTGGTGGCGGAGGCGGTGGAGCAGGTGGCGCAAAAGCATGGGGCACTGTTAAATTAGATGGTAGCGTTGATCCGGCTGCTGTAGGTATATCGGTAGGAAAAAATGCTACTGGAGTCTACTACGTGTATAGTAATGTAATAGCTACAGGTAGTGTAGTACTGCTAACTACTAATAAAGACACTGATAGAGTCCCAGCTTATGCTACGGTAGAGCGAATTGATGTGCCTAATAAGTACGTTATTGTTAATACAATGGCCCATGCTACCGACAATGCTTTTGATGCAACTTTTTACATAGCTATAATATAAGGAGCATATAATGACTAAATGGATAGCAAAAATAGACACGTCTAACGTTCCTTTACCTCCTCCCATTAGCTTTAATGCAGAAGCTATTGATACCGCAGTTCTTGTAGGATGGAATGAACCAGGTCCATGGATTCCGGAGTATATAGATCCTGTTACAGGAGAAGTAGTACCTGGTCATTATGGTCCAGCTATTCCAAATGGCACATGGAGAGAAATTACTGATGACGAGCTACGAGTTTTACAACTGCCGTCTCAGGAAGAGCAGTATTATACCGAGCGAAATGAAGTATCAAAAAATGAAGTATCAAAAATGTATGATGCGCTTGTTAATGCTGCGCATGAAACGTGGATATCTGCTTTAAATGAAAATCCACAGCCTACATTAAAAATACAAGGACTCGTACGTACCTATAATCAAATTGTGGCAGACATGTATACAGCTCTTACTGCTGTTGATACAAAGTATGGAGTAGCTACTCCGGTTAATGGGGCTACGCCAGTTAACTGCCCGTATTGTGCAATACCTTTTCATACCAGAATGGTCTTTGGAAAAGAGATGTATTACTGCGAGAAGTGTGGGCAGCAATGGGACCCTATAGATATGCCAACTCCGCCAGAAGTAATAGAAACTGCAGACGACCTTGAAGCAGACCTTCATACTGCAGTACGAATGTATCTTGATGGCTTTGCGCGTGAAAGAGGGTACGATACAATAGTAATGGCTAGGCAAGCGGAAGGGCCATTTGCAGACGATGGTGTTTTAGCCAATTTGGCCTACGATACTACTTGGACTTATATACTGGATAATGGCCTTATAGACCTGGTTCGAGCAGGGACCCTTACAGTACAACAAGTTCTTGACCAGTTGCCTCCTATTTCATGGGATACTCCTGTGCCTCCAGTTCCTACTGACTACGCTACAGAAGAGGAACTTCAAGCGCATACGTCAAACAATGTTATACATGTATCGCCAGCACAAGCCACCTATATAGCTACTATACCGCAACTGGAAGTGGGTATAAACACAATTAACAAAACGGCAAACCAAGCTAGTTCAGATATTACAACGCACTTAGCTAATGATAGCTTACATCTTACTACCACGGATCATACCAATATAAACAAAGTTCCTACGCTACAAACTGACCTTAATAACTTGATCACTACTACTAATGCGCACTTAGTAGACTCGGTATCACACCTTACCTCTGGAGAGCATGCAGCGCTTACGGAACTTATAGCAGGTGGAGGTGGTGGAGACGACGTTGAGATAGGGTGGGAATTGTGGCAGAGTGGTGACTGGGATATGTCTAGTACTTACGTAGACTTTCCTAGCGCTTTACCAAGTGAGCTAGCGGAGGTGCTAATACGATTCACATTTGCTATACCGTACTCTGATCCTGAGTCTAGTTATCATACTAGTGCAGAATGGGTTATGCGAGCAGATGCCTATAGACGTGGCGCTTTTGGGCTCAGTGCGGTAGTACGAAAGTTTACAGGAAGTGGCTACTCTGCGTATACAGCAGGGTTTTCTGTAGATGTATCGAGTTCCCGTTTTATAGTAAACCAAGTGCTGCCGTCCGACTGCGTACTCGAAAAATACGCAATTTATACACGTAAGCCGATAATTATACCTGGTGGCAGCGCCGCAGCTGCTACAATGGACTTACAGGATCATAAAACTGCAGATATGAGCAGATGGAATGAGTTCTATCAGCTCAAAAAAGACTTTTATGACTTGAAAGCCAGTATACAAAATAAAGCTCTTGATACCAGCAGCATTGTAGATATAGAAACAGATGCACAAGGCGCAGGATATACAGTTACCAACTCCCTAGGCGGACGAGTCACATTTACAGACGTAATAGTCCTTTTGGACTTAATACCCGGCTCAGTGTCTGTAAATGGAGCTGTGGTCTGGAGTGGGCAGGCTTTAGGTGTAGGTACAATAGAGGACCACGTAGACGTACAGCTTAACGATGTAATAACGTGCACTGGTATAACTAGTATTACTTTTACACCTTATATAGGAGTATAGCAATGCTGCGCCACCGTAATGGAAAACTATGAATTCGTAAGATACTTGGCGTGATAGGTTTCGCGCTTGTATATGTGCATGTGTTATTTGACCACGATCATGAGTGGATGGTGGCACTTATTATAGCAAGTGCTGGCTTAGTTGGTATAACAACTTTTGATAAAAAGGAGTAATTCAATGCCCGGATTACCACAAGACATACAAGACTTACTTGACCAGGTTGCTGCATTAAATGCCCATATAGCTACTATTGCAGGAGCACATGGCATATCGCTTGCTCCAGGAGCAACTAAAGTTCCATTGGCAGATACCGCAGGAAAGATAGACTCCAACTGGATTAAAGACGATATACAGAGAAAAATAGCTGCAGGTTGGGGTATTACGATTTCAGGTACTACTATAAGCGCCACACAAGCTACGTTTACTTCATTTATAACAAATATAGTAAATGACGCGCTAGCCGCAGGAAGCTATTATAGCCCTTCTAACCCACCTCCCACACAAAGTGTATCCTGGGACAGCGTTACAGGTAAACCGAGTACTTTTGTGGCCTCTGTCGGTAGTGTTGAGTCTGCTTTGCTTTCATTTCCTACTACTTCTGCTCAAGGTGGACCTAACCTTAGTAGAGTAGGTAACTCTATGTACTGGAATAATGGATAACTTTAATAGTTAAGGAGCCTATAATGGCAATACCACTTGTTGCAGCAGCTGTAGCACCTCTTGTAGGTAAGCTACTTGACGGAATACTTGATTTGTTTCCAGATACTAAGGCCAAAGAAAAAGCTGAAGCACAACTTACAGCTACTTTATTGGATTATGCTTCTAAACAAGATATGGCGCAACTGGAGATAAACAAAAATGAAGCAGTTCATACTAGCATTTTTGTGGCTGGATGGCGTCCTTTTATTGGCTGGACTTGCGGTGTTTGTATTGCTTGGATTATGATTCTGGACCCTCTGTTGCGATTCGCAATTAGTGTTTGGATACCTGACTTTGAATACGTGTTGCCCACTCCTCCTGAGAGCTTTTGGGAAATTATACTGGGCATGCTAGGCTTAGGTGGCTTGCGTACATTTGAAAAGCATAAGGGGATATGTAATGCCGGAAAATAAACAATATATAGTTGACCGTAGGAAACCTGAAAGTACTCCTATGCGCACTATTTTTATCGGCGTAGCTGTTCCACTAATTGTAGCTATAGTTTTTGGGTATGTAGCTATGCATTCTACGCTACAACGCCTAACGCTAATAGCTGAACAAAATGATCGGCGGCTTACTATGATAGAAGAGACAGTAAAAATGCAAGATAAAGTACAGACAGAACTACGTATAGCTCTGGCGCAGCAGACACAAATTTTAGACTATCTCTATAATAGGGTAATGGGGGAGGGCACCAATGGAAGAGGACACAAAAGTGAGTAACAGTAGTTCTCGAGCTACTATAGTGAATACGTCAAAGACTCCTATCTTCTTTCATTGTATGATAGTATCATGTGTAGCCATAGCTGCATGGTTTATACTTGATAGGCACTTATTACGATACGAGCAGCGTATAGAAAATATGCTCTCTCGCCAAGAACAACGTTCACAAGCTATAGAAAATATGATGTCCACTATAGCTCGCTATGCAGGAGAAAATATAGTGGACATCAAAAAGCTTGCAGCTCGTATAGATACACTTAACAAAAAAGTTGAAGAGCTAGAAAAAGCTAGTCCTCAGACGCCCGCATCGCGGCCATAAAGTCTGCTTGCGTTACGTTCTTGTTTTCTAGGACTTCAAAGACTCGTTGATCTTTGGTACGAAGGCAACTGATATGAGTAAGTTTGACGGGCTCAGTTTGTCCGGGTCTAATAAGTCGCCCATTGAGTTGCTGGTATTGCTCAAGTGACCAGGGCATGCCATACCAGACAATTCTACTGCCCCCATATTGCATATTGACTCCATGACTGAGGCTGGCGGGGTGCACAAGAAGAAGAGGGATACTTCTTCTGTCCCAATGGTCCAAAATGCTTCTGCGTTCTGCTTCACTTGTTCCTCCTGCTATAACTGGCATCTTTCCAAATTCTTTCTGAATCATTTCAACTTCAAACTTAAAGTACACCGCGCACAGCACTGGTTCTCCGTCTGCTAGTTCTAATATTTCTTTTAGTGCCTGTACTTTTTCTGTGTGGAGTACCGTATAACTTTTATCTTCGTTGTATAAAGCTCCTTGTGTAATTTGCCGGTACTTATTAGTAATAACGCCTGCAGACTCAAACGGGTTCTCGTCTTTATATAGGTTATAAGCCTTTCGAGCTTCTGCGGGTAACTGTACATGCCACGTGTTGTGTACCACTTCTGGTACATCAACATAGTCTTCTGCTAAAAGCGCACTTGTAAGTGGCTTAATTCGTCCTTGTATGCGTTCAATAGCGCCAGGCAGTGGTTCGATAAGGAAACGCGGCGGGCCCGACTCAAAAAAGTACTTTCGTTTATACCCAGTAAAAGTTGCTTCAAGAGCTCTTCCCCGGTCAAGCATCCAGTACTGTGTCCAAAGCCCAGTATATCCGTTAGGCATTGGAGTTCCTGACAAGCAGTAGATTCCTGCTTTAAAGAAGTGCTGCATGCGCCTACAGACTTGGAACCTTTTGCTTTTGATTGCTTTGATCGCGGTTGCTTCGTCAAGGATAAGAACTCGCTTTGATAAATCATGGCTTCCTCTTGATTCTATTTGTTCTCCAAGCCATTTTATACCGTCCCAGTTTACGATTTTTAAATCTGCATTTGTGCGCAATAAGTCGTCTTTACCTGGCCCATGAAGCATAGCTACTTTAAAGTCAAATCCAAACTTTTTTACTTCCGTAGGCCAGGTTCGTTGTGCCACAATAAGAGGCGCTACTATAAGGGCCTTCTGATTAGTGCGCCGTAAGAATTCAAGAACGATGAGAGTCTTTCCTAATCCCATTGGTAATGCAAGATAATGATGCGTTTGCTCTTGCATTACTTGAACTATTCGTTCTTGATATGGCCTTAGTTGATATTGCATTATCAAAGTCCTTTTGACTTTTAAGACGTTAGTATAGAGCCCTTGCTTATACCCACGTTTTTAAATACCAACGTCTTAAAGTTAAATACTAACAGTTCTTAGGTGCCTTTATAGCTTTCAAGATCTCCGCGCGTCGAGCAGGCCCATAAAAGCCCCAATATTCGTCTCCGGCTTGCAAAATACAGGACGCCTGGCTCGCGTTAAAGCCTTCAAGAAACAGTCTTCGCAGCTTCATGTAATGACTCTTGTCTTCTGGTTGTTTCATAAGCCTAAGCCATTCATAAATCTGCTTACCTTCATACTTGACCATGTCCAGTTTGCTAGCCACAGCTTCACGATGAGAGCCCCAGTAGCAATTGCTAGGACCATAGTCCTTAGAGCTTTCTCTACGCACCAAAACTAAAGCTCTAAATGGCTCCCATCCGTTATCCAGTGCCCAGCATTTGAAAGCGTAGAACTCTTGCCATTCGTCACATAGCCCACCGCGACTTCTACCATGACGAGCTCTATGCTTCATTGCTACCCACCTTGGGTAAAGAAGGTCTTTTTCCATACTACACTTCCAACTGGTAATGAGGCATATCAATAAATGTTTTCCAGTCTCCGCCCCACGTTATTTTGAAACCCAATTCTGCAGCCGCGGCTTTCATAGCTGTAGAGATTTCCTTCCACTTTGCCACAGGCGCACCTACTTGCACTTTTCCATTATAGTATGGATAAAGATCAACGGCTAGTCCATCAATATGCTTACTTGCCATGGTGCGACTTGCGCCCTCAGCTACTAATTGCTTTTGACGAGCTATTGTACGTAACCCTTCTACTACTGTGAAGTCTGTAGCAGATAAAGCTAGTGCATGGTTAACGACCAGTACTAAGTTGGGGTGCACGCCTTCAAGGTTCTTCAAACTACGTTCACTTAATTTAAAGTTGCCCATCATCCACCTCGTAAATTTTCATGGTTATTTGACTATTGGTTTCCATAAGTTTCTTCTTATGTGCTTCAGCACGAGTTGCGCTATAAAATACCGCTGCGACCTGATTCCATGCAAATATTATGTATACACGTGCTGGCTTGCTCATATGGCACCTGTTTCCTTAAGTATGATAAAAAGAAGTAAAAGAATTGATACCCAAAGAACTGCTATAAGTTTGTCCATTACAAATCTCCTCTAACTTGTACTAATCTGGGGTGACGTAAAGACCCTTGAGGTGTAACTTCTTGATACGCTATTTCTACCGTTTTGCCAACAATGAGCTCTGGTTCTTCAGCCCATCTCAGTCGCTGAATATCAGATAAACCAGAGCCAACAGATATACGAACACCGCTTCTTTCGACAATAATACCACCAACCAGTCCTTCATACTTTCCCTCTCCTTCAAAGATACCTACAACTTTCAAGTCCTCAGTATCTTTATTTTTCATTTTCATCCAGTCCCAAGTGCGACTGTTATTGTACTGCCCATAGTAGTACTTAATCATAAGGCCTTCATAGCCTTCAGAGCGATATTGGCTGTAATAGCTAGACACGTCATCTATGCTATTGACTTTGGTATGCCGTACAAGTTTCAAATTTGAGCCATTTATACTACGAGCAAACAGCTTACATAGCTTGTTGTATCTGTCTACAAAACCTCCAAGAGTACTATAGTCAGGTAAATCAAACACGTGATAAACAACTTCATTTGACTCTTTAAAAGAACGGATACTTCCACTTATTTCATCAAAATGCTTTCCTGGTATAATAAGTTCGCCATCAAGAGCTTGAGGCTCTTCGTCCATAAACAGCTCTTCTATATGAAGATTGAGAAAGTTCAGTCCTTGTAAGACATGTCCACGGCGCGAGTAAAATACACCATTTCGCCATATGCAGCGTAAGCCGTCTAATTTAGGGCTAACAAAGCAGGGAAACACAACTCGGTTCCAGTCCACAGGTTTGGCCAACTGAAGGCTAAATTTTTGAATGCAGTTTGGGAACACTTTACTTATAGACGTAACACCTAGTCCAAAATCAAAAGTTCTATTAAGTATCCCTTTTAAAACTTCACCCGAAGCGTAGTTGAGTCTGCTCATTTCTGCTTTTAAAGCTGTTTTAGCTACCGTGCCTACATACTTTTTGTCATGTAAATACAATAAAAGGTTAAAAGTTTTCGAGTCAAGCTCGTCATCTCCAAGCCCAACAGATGTAGAAGGAAGAGTGATATAATACTGTATATATGGGTCATATGCGTATGCTAAATAAAGCTGAAAATCTGGCCATAATGACAGTACTCTCATCTTTTCTTTTGTTCCTCTTGCTGCGCGTATACAACGAATTGTATTCCATGCTTCTGTGCCATTCATATACAGAACTCCTCTTCTATAATGGACGCTATACTGTACACGTCACTTGCCTCATACACATTAAAGCCTTGAGAACGCAAGCGCCTTTGAGCTTCCTCTTGCTCAGGACGAGAGACTTTACCTGGAGCTTTTAGTTCTACAAAAAAGGCTCTTCCACCTGGAACAAGAACAAGTCTATCTGGTATACCACGATATCCAGTTAACTTCAAGCATATACCTCCGCCAGATTTGACCAAGTTAGTAAACGTAGTTTCTATCGTCTTCTCTAGCATACGTGGCCTCCTTTATCTCGTCTTGGTCATAGTCAGGCAGGTCTTCTAAGCTCTCGTCCTCACAGGGACAAGTAGACAGAATAGGTAACCTACACTCGCCTTCTAATCCTTCATGAGGGCATCGCATTCCGTAGCACATGGTATCCTCCTTATTTCTCATTAAGAATATCTTGAAGCTCTTCTTGTAATTTTTTACGTATTTCTGTGTGGATCTTGCCCATAATCCTACTGAGTATAAAGTCGCGGCGCTTGCCTTCTACTTCAAGTCTTAAAAGTGAGCCGAGAGTTGCTAGGTCAGGATTACAGGCTAAAAAACTAGAGAGATACGTCCAGTTAGAAATGTACCTATGGCAATAGGTGTCTGCGGGACTTTTCATCAGCTCTTTAAGAGTCACTTTTACCTCCTACATTTTACGATAACGTTTTTGTACAAAGCCTTCAGTTCTTAAAGGCAAATTTTTAGCCCACGATGGGCAGGTGCACATAATATGGTCAAGCGTAATCAAAAACTGCTCTGCGTTTTCTTCAGGAACTTGGCACACTATTTCGTCATATGTGGACCATAGTACGTCTACGTTTCGCGCGCGCAGCTCTTTTAAAGCTTCCACCAGTATACAGCGAGAAGTGGCCTGTACTATGTTCTCTGCTATACGACCAGGTATCATGTCTTGCAATAGCCATTGCTTTATCTTTTGACTAAAGCCATAGTAGCAGACAACTGGTCCACGGTTGCTCATTTCAAGGAAGGGCCTAAAGTAAAACAGTTTTCGCCCAGATGGTAATTGAATGGTTAACCAATCGTGCTTCATATGGTCGCGTACGACTTTGAATACGCATTTATTACACGTGATAGCTTGCCCAGGATTAGTTACTGCTTCTACCACAGCTTTATGGTATGCATACCACATATTGACTACAAGGAAGTGCTCTTTTCTATAACTTGATACAAGGTGCTGTGACTGCTCTTCGCTAATCTCAAGGCCCCAGTCGCGCTTAGCGGTTATCTGCAGCTTGTTAGCACCTTGACCAAAACCACAGCCAAGCACAAGAACTTTACCAAATTGTCGTTGCTCTTTGGTTATCTTTTGGTAGGCTTCGTCGTGCTCTTCTTGATTTAAAGGACGATAATATGTAGCTACAGCCTGGTCTTTATATTGATCGTACTTTAAGGCAAAGCGATCAAGAGCTTTTTGGTTTCCTGCGAACCATTCTATAAGCACGTATTCTATTGAAGACCAGTCCGCCCATACAAGCATTTTACCATCTTCTGCTTTAATCATTGACCTGATAAGAGCCCTAGCAGACTTAATAGGATTATTGTCGACAATGCTCCCATCGAAAAATCTCTCAATCTCTGCATCAGGGTCCTCAATTTGCTTTCTTGGTAAGTTAAAGATCTGAACACCAGCTCCAGTCCAACGACCAGTGTGGGCGCCATAATAACGTTGATTAAAATATATTTTTCCATTATAGCTCATCTCCTCGAATCGAATATACTTTCCAATAGAAGACAGTCCAATTTGTGAGCGCATTTCAAGCAGCTGCATAACATCGTCTGGAAGGTCTTGAAGAAGAGCTTCTGATACCACATTAGCTGTGCAGTTTTCAATTGGGTACCCACGCAGCTCACAAAAGTCTTTAATACGCTTTGTTTGTGTTATTTTTGTAATAGCTCCATTCGTAAGCTCTGGCAGAAGCTCATAGTGGGCTTCTCTGAATGCCTCGGATACTCTTCTGATCTGCTTTGCTGCTGAGTAGTCAATTGGTATACCTCGCATATTCATCTCTACAGTATTTTCCCATACTTGGCGCTCTTCAGTACTTAAATCCTGAGCTGGTAATGACAGTAGTATCTCTTCCTCTGCTAGGCAGTCATCTTTACAATACTGTATAAACCTTTGCCATCTGCCATCTATATGAGGAGGCCATCCATGTTTTGGAGTACAAAATATTTGAATAAGAGCTTTACCTTCAGGATTCTTTTGTGCTTTGCATCCAAGTGCTGCTCCAACTGCTTCAAGTGTATTAGGAAAGCCGTAGCGGTTAGCGAGGGCCGCAATACATGATATGTATGATAACTTCATTACTGGAAAATCGTGCTTTTTAACTCCAACTTCGTTCCAAATCATAAGTTCAAATTCTGCGTTAAAGGCGTAAAAGTGTGTAGGTATGTTATCTGTAAGGAACGTCGGTAATTGCTCATTAGGAAGCCAGATATGAGCCTTTAAGTCACCTACTACCTTCCATCCAAGCATAAGTATATCAGTTGAAGGATCTTTAGTGTAGTTCATAAGCCCACGTTTGGGAAGATCACACTCAGATCTAGTTTCGAAGTCAATAATAATCTGTCGCATGTGTACTCCTTTTTGTGGATACTTGAAGTCACAAATAAGGGCAAGGTACCACTACCTTGCCCTGGTTGTTACTTCAAATCATCGGCTTGCTCGTCTTTGTATTCGTCCTTCATTTCAGCGAAGGCGCTTTCAGCAGATTGGCGACCATCCATGCGTTCGCCATCTTCCCGCTTCATGATAGAATTGAGGCCGAATGCCACGCCCATTCCTTTGTTTTTGTAAGCAAAGCACCCGACATCAATAACGCCATAGCAACCTGAATAGAAGTCATCTCGGCGCATAATGGGCTGCGCGAATTTATCCACTACAGAGGGAGGCCGGTCTTCCGCTGCATTCGCATTAAAGAACATATGCCCACGCAGATGGTTCTTGCTGCCGTCGGACTGCATAGCAGCTTCTTCATCACCGTCACGGAAAGGCATACGAAACTGCGGGTTTTTAACCATGGCTTCATTAATTCTGCCTTTCTGAATACCTTGCGCAATGGCATCCTTAATCATCTTTTCTACTTGTGCAATAATGTCTTTATAAGCTTTGGGCACAAGTACTTGTACACCAAATTTAGGCGCGTCACCTGGATTCATTGCACGTGCTTCCCATACATTGGCATAACTGAAACGAACAAGTTTATCCTTTGTACCGATAACGGGCATTTGTCTTACTCCTTTACTTTCGAATACCCAACTTGGATTCGTCTGTAGTTTTCTTCGACCTTTTGCAAAATTGCTTGTTCAAGTTGATACGGTTGAATGTCCCAATTTGTCATAAGTGCCGTTATAAAAAATACTATATCTGCCAATTCCTCTGCCATATGCGGACGACTCACCTCCTCTTCTTTATAGTTTTTCCACGGTTTCCATGGCGCAGAGTCCAGAGTTTCTATAGCTTCGGCTACTAAGGCCAAAACGTTCAAACGATGGTGCTCAAGTTGCTCTTCAAAAGTTGGCTGTATCCCTTCTTTACGAGGCCGGCCCATTGCAACATGATACTTCTGAATCGCCACTATCACTTCTACAAATCTGTGTCCACTTGCCGTTACAACAGGCTTCCCAGAGACTTCGTCCTGATTTACTTGGATTTGTTCGTTGTTCAAAATATACCTCCTCTACTCCCGCCGTTATAAGGGCTTTTGTGCACTCAATACAAGGCTCAAGTGTACATATTGCTTTATGTAAGCTTCTACAGGCGTTTATAATGGCAGCAATTTCTGCATGAATAGCTAGACATTTTTTATCAGGACTACAACCACTGCATGCTAATAAGCTATAATTGTACCCAATGGCCGCTAATCCATTTTGAGCTGTAAGAAGTACGCATCCCACTTGTTTATCCTTACAATTAGAATTACGTGACACATTTTTAGCAAGAGCTATAGCTTGACTAATATTCAATTGCGTGCTCCTGAACTATGTCGAGTGCAGCTGAAAAATCGCATCTCATCTTGCCTTGCTTACACTTACCATGTATGCAGTCCGTGGTACCATAATGCCACAATTCAGTAAACCAGCTCTCGAGTTTTGCACGCACTTGCCTAGCTAATAAAACCATCTCAACGGTATTACGCATGCACATACGCAAGTTAAGAAAATTAAGCAGACTACGGGCATTTACCGTCCATATACAGGCCACTCCTACAGACAAAGGAAGGATTTGACGCGCCTGCGGAGGATCGTATTCTGACATCTGAGAGTAAATAAGAACTGAACGCGCTATTCCTTCAAGGAACTCTTTATTTGGGAAAGAGCGAAGGTCAATAAAGTGCTCATAATTGGCATGATTTTGATAATGAGTAGATGAGGCAGTAAAGCTTCCTATGCGATGCCGTACCAGTTGGTCAAGAGTTGCCCGGCTCATATTTGTAAGCCGAAAGCTTATTACCGCGTGTTCCAGAGGCGAGGTATGACTAGCTTTTATGATATATGCAATTAAGGGTGATATGTTTTGGCTCAACATGGAAGTCTGTGCGCCCGCAAAAACTCCTTTCTGTGTCGTAGTACATGCAGCTGTAACATGTTCCTGTGGGTTCGGAGTTGCCCATAGTACTTCCACTTTTGGCTGATATGACTTGACCATTACTTCCGTCGCTTGAAACTTGACCAGTCGTTCCATCGTTTTGCTCCCTTATAAGTGCTGCTGTTAATGCCGCGTACCCGCACATATCAACCAAGTTATCGTGTTTATGAGTATGCTTTTCACGGGCCACTTTCAGTAGCAGCATCATCATGGCTACGTCTTTCGCAGAGAAGGCTACTTCTTTATACGCAGACCAAAACTCTGCTATCCGTTCAAAAGACTCTTCAGGTGGCCCATATGCTTCTCTGCGATCGCCTCCAAGTATTTCTTTTGCTTCGTCAAGAATCATTTGTACTCGTTTCATATTAGTCCTCCTTATGGGCTGGACGAAGCCCCATGTTTACCTCGTCCAGCCTTAAGACTGGCTAATCTTCTTCGGAAGTGTCGCCAGTTTCGGCCAGGTGGAGCAGCGCACTGGCCAATTCGAGCTGCTTTTCAGCAATCAAAGCTCTCAGAGCCAAGATGGAGTTGTCGGGATACGCATCAAGGCGTGCTTTGGCTTTTGCATACGCACCAGAAGCTTTGTCTTCACGCTTCTGAGCTGCTTCAAGCACCTGCTCAGGAGACAAAGTCTTTTTGGGAGCTGTAGGCTTGGCAACCCTTTTGGCCTGATACTGCTCAATCGTACCCAGAAAAAACACGCCGTCTGCACCCTTCATAGGAAACTCGGCTTTGGCCGGATCAACTTCCGCTATGTTCAAACCGCGGGTGTTGAGGTAAGACAGCTGGGAAGCGAGACCAGTTTTCTGCAGCTCGCAAGCGGCCATAAGGGACTCGGCAGTCGCGCCACCTTCCTTAATAAGGGCCAGAATCTTCATCGCTTTGTTCGTAGGCTGAATGGTCATGATAGTCTCCTGTTTGGTTTTAGTTCTTTTTCTCATCTGTTTTCTCCTGAAGTTAAATATACCCTATCATAAAAATCGAAGCTTGTAAACAACTTTTTTATTGGAATTGGCATTTTACTATACCAGTTGTTTTCGATAGCTCTTAACGGCATTAGAAAAGCCTATTTTTTGCAACATGTTACCATAAGCTTCCGCTTGCTGTGCGTCTTTATTTGCGCTACCAATCATAAGTTCTGCTGCACCAAGTTCCTTCGCCCATTTCTCCATTTCTTTAATAAGACGAAGCAGAACTGTGGACTTGCGATACTCTGGAAACACATAGACAAAATGTTCATAGGCTACCTGGTATTGCATAAAGTTATCTGGGCCTATATAAAAACTAGCTATACCTTGTACTTTGCCGTCAGACGACAATGCTGTTATAAAGTGACCTGGTCCTGTTATTAAACGTGCTAGCATAGAAGTAACTTGTTCTTCTTCATATGGGCGCATGTATGACGCTTCGAACATACCTTTTGCTATTTCTATAGCTTCAGGACGAGATATAGCTTCTATTGCAGTTTCACGTTTTATCATTGCTTGTACTCCACGCATAAAAGGATTGGTTGACCACTTGTTTTCAATTTCAAATCTATGTTATATGAGGACTGTATAATTTTGTTTTGCTGTAGTCGTATACAGTCTTCCATAGCTATAGGAGGCGTCAATGACTTTATTTTTACAAGTCTATTAAGGCCTGTATCAGGAAAGATGAGTGCTAGTATAAGCAAATACTGGCCCATATCACTCTCCTATCAAGTCGCTCCATGAGCTCTTCAGTTCCTCTTTATTCGAGTCCTCTGATGCCATTGTGGGCTCGCCTTCAACGCGTATAATCAGGTCCTCTAAAGCCTTTCGTTCTTCTTTGGTAAGAAGCTTTTCAACCTTTGCAGGCGATAATGTTTTCGACTCTATAAGATCCGTCGCATCGATGTGAGGGAACAGGTCGCTTATAGTGAACGCGTCGACTCCAGTGGCCCATTTACGGCTCGACCTGCCATTGACCAGCTTGTATCCTGATACTTTCTGTCCGCGACTGATTTGTGTGAATAAGTAATTATAAATCGCGTCAAATGCTGAAGACATAATGGGCCTAAGTCGCAATAATTTTGCCAAGTTTTCAATGGATTCCATCTCTGTCTTATATTCGCGCATGTCTGCGTAGGCTTGCATAGCGTCCGCAACTGTTTGCTTCACTTCAAGCATACGGTGCTTGCACACTCCGCCACCAGGGCACCATCTACATTGCGCAAAACCTGGACAAAAGGGCGGGTTCTTACTTTCTGCAAGTCTAATGGCCTTTATAAGGCGCTCACGAAAGTATCGTTGGTCATGAGGAAAATACTGCTCTGATTCCACTTTATTCATACGAGGCTGTATGATCCAAAAGAACATTTTTACTTTTTGCATGTATTCTAAGCCAAGCAGGTTCATAAAGCCATCTATATACGCTTGTCCTTGTGGGTTATCAACTGCAGAAACTTCAACTCCACCACCGAACTTAAAGTCTATCACATGCACTTCAGTACCTAGCTCAGTTTCGCCTATAATACCGACGTCAAGTGTGCCATTGCAATCTATGCCTTTCATGTAGACACGAGTATCCTGATACATTTTATATGATATAAAGCCATTTTGTATACTATGCACTGCTTGAACTGCTTGTTCTACAAGAAACTTATGCTCAGGGTCTTCCCATGCTACACCATTTATTGCCTCTTCGTCTTCAAGGCATTCTGCCGTTAACTCGTGCAACAGTGTACCTTCTTCAGCGTATGCTGTAGTTTTGTTATCAGTGTCCAAGTACTCACTAAATGGTACACTACCTGGACAAGCGAGTACCCGACTCAACTTTGAAGGACTATATTTTGCATGCATCATTTAAAGTACTCCTCACCAATAGCCGCAACAATAAGTATCATTAAGACACTAATAATAGCGCCACCTATAAGACTTAACATTGGTCTTCTCCTTTGCAATATCGGGTTAGCTCGTCTACGAGTGTATCTATCAGCTTTGCCAAGTGTTCTTTCTCATCTTGGCGTAGATAGTCATTTGGCCCACGTTTTTCAAGAAGCGCTTCTACTTCTTGCTTTACATAGTGCATAACCGCAAGTAACTTTATCATAAATCAGTCCTATATAAGGCGAAATTTTCACCTATAGCTTTGATACTATCAATTGCCTTTGCTATTTCAGGTGCGCAATTTGAGTAGTCTGTATTTGTTATATGCCATATGAGCTGTATAGCTATTCTGTCATCTATTACTACATTTTTGCTACCGCACCATAAAGGCCAAGAAGCAAAATCTAATATGGCTCCTTGCAAATCGGCTCCTTGCAAATCGGCTCCTTGCAAATCGGCTCTTCGCAAATCAGCTTTTCGCAAATCAGCTCTTCGCAAATCAGCTCTTCGCAAATCAGCTCTTTGCAAACCAGCTCTTTGCAAATCGGCTCCTTGCAAACTGGCTCCTTGCAAACTGGCTCCTTGCAAATCGGCTTTTTGCAAATCGGCTCCTTGCAAATCGGCTTGTTTTCCTTCAAAACCTTTTGTTTGTAACCATATACTATGTGTCTTTAAAGCTTCTTGTATATTTATCATTTTATACTCCTTTCTTTAAAAACAGCATAGCATAGTAACTAAAGTTTGTAAACAGCTATTCTTCTGTTTCTGTCCATGTGTATTCTGAAGCTAATGGAGGCATTACCCATTTATGGTACATAAATGACTTACCATTCTTTCTTGGATTTTGGCAAAGCTCGCCTCTGCGTATTATCGCCATACGTCTAGGTCTATCCTCTTTTAACGTGTTTGTCCAGTTACCACAGTGTCGTGCCAACGCGTGTCTAAAAGCCGGCAAAGCTGACTTTACTTTAATGCCTTGAAACTCAATATACTTTAAAACCTGTAGCTCTGTCATAAGTTTAGGACCTTTGTACTTTACCAGATTAATGCCATCAAGATAGTCTACTGGCATTTCTGTATCTTTCGCAGGCCAGAACGTTTCAAGCAATATTGACAACTCTGTTTCCGCAGTACTGTTTTCGTTCAGCTTATCTAGCAGCTCTATCTCTTTCTTTGTCAGTAACCAGGGCAGTTCTCCATGTTCCACTCGTTGTCTGAATTCTTTACGTAATGCGCTATAGAAGTGGTGTAGATTTACTCTTGCTGCGCTCTTTGTATCTATCGTACTAACTGGTACTATCCATAGTCTTCGTGTGCCCTCTTCTGTCAGCTTCAAATTTGTACTATTGGTAGTACCAAATAGCGCTGCTTTCCTATATTCAAATCGCTCTGCTGTTTGATAAATAGGAACATAGGCCACTTGATTACTTGAGCATAGGTTCTTAAAGAGGCTTCCACCACCTAACTGCATCAGGCCTTCTATTTCGTTCAGTACTACAATGACTTTCTTTGGAAACTGTGATATAAAGTCTCGTAAGTTCTTCTCCGTATCCAGCTTCTGCATTACCTCTTTAAAGAGTGTACGCGATAGCTCATGCGGCAACAGCAACTTCAGGAAAGTAGTCTTATATGTATTCTCTGCGCCTGACAATATCAATATTCCTCCGTTATCAGAGAACTCACTACTTCTATTGATCGGCTCATGAAACTTGATTATCTGAAACATTGCTTTCTTAAAGAGCGAGTAGTATAACGCGCGCTCCTCTCTTGAATCCGACCGCACATTCAGACAAGTGAATAAATGGTCAACCGTCGACTGCTCTGTATACTGTTCTACGCTCTCTTCATTTGTTAAGACCCATCTCTTCTTAAATACCTCCGGCAGCTCTTCAAATGGTGTATCCAACCACTCATTAAACAGATCCATTTGGCTCGTGGTTTGATCGCACCACGTCTTTGTCAACTGGCTCGCACTCTGCATCTTTGGCCAGTCGTGTCCTTGACAGAACACCAACATATAGCTTGCCAGCTCTTGAGGAGTAAATGGCCCATATTTATTGAACAACGTCGTATTATGCCGCGTTGACAGAAAGTACTTATCCATAATCTCTTTGTCACCACTGAGATAATAGTAGTCGTTCTCGTATAACTTGATATTATAATAGTCTATCAAATACTTAAAATTCGCATACTCGTTTATCTGTGGTACATGAGGGTACACCTGTCCTTTGACTCTCAACGGCTTTGGATATTGGAACTGCAGTCGTGCAGCATAGGCCATAATCGTGGCTATGGTGATCTGACTCTGATTTGAGGACTTGTTAGCTGTGAAGCTGTCCCAGTGAGTCGCTACGTCCTGCTCGTCTTTGAACTTCGCCGTGTCTCTCTTAGACCAGTCCATCCACGCCATCATGGCCACTGTTGTATTGCCCGTCGCTTCGCCCCAATGGTGCAACGCCATGCCAATGGTTATCCAATAGTGGTAGCTCTCCCACCGTACACTCGTCAGCTCCTCCCACCTCGCCTTCTCGCGCTGCTGTGGTGCTGGTGGTATTATGCGCATTGCGTGTGACACCTGCTCTGGTGTTATCAGGGATATCGGTGCTGTGACTGGCTCGTTGTTGGTGTCGCTCGGCTCTCGTGTCTGTCTCTCAAATGAAAACACCTCAGGCAGGTCTTGCAAGTGCAGTGTCGCCAGACTGTTGGTCTCTGTCCCCGCCAGCGCTATACCAGTTGCTGTCATGAACTGGTTCTGCAGCGACCATTGTCCTGCAAACGTGAGTGACTTCTTATACGCAGTTGAAGTGCCGGCTTTATCTGGCGTATTCAACCATATATGCAACCCTAGACCAGAGGGTGACAGCTCTACGTAGCTCTGGTTGATAAGTGTTATCAACTCAGGTGGAAGTTGCGAGAAAAGCGGAGTCTGCTGTTCCAGGAATTCACGGTAGGTTGTGCTTGACCAGTTGACGGGATCTGTTAGATCTATCGGTCCTTCGAATTGCATGTATTGCTCACGTTTCTCTTTTGTGGATGATATAGCCTCTTCCGGCATATCCACATCTATACATGTGAGCTGGTGCTCTGGCGCGAGTAAGATGCCTATGTTTGCATTGATTGTGCCATTTGGGAGCTGGTCATATGTATACGCTTGATGGAACGCACCATTCTTGACCAGTGGACGCTTATTTGTATGTGGAGTCCAATACGGATAACTTTGTAATTCTTTATGCATCATTAGCTCCTATTTAAAGCCAATTGGATTGTTCTCGTTATAGGAGCTTCTTGGATCAATGTATGAGTACTGCAGGATCGGCTGCTCGCCAAGTGGTGTGGTCAGCGTTGATGCTGCTAAACCATTTGTGTGCTGTTCGAGGATGTTGATTGATATCTCGAGTAACGCGTATTTATCGCATTGCGTTCTACCTTGTCTGCGAAACCAGTCGTATCGCCTTTTGACGTCTTTTGGTGTTGCTTTTATACCATTTCTGCGTAAGTCGTCTGCTGCTTGCTTGGGCGTGAAATACGACCACCAGTACAAATATATTAAATCTGTCCGTGGGCCATTTTCTTTTTCTGCTCTTGTTGCTGCTAACATATTGGTGTTACTCCTTTTGCTATACCAGATGGTGCTTGGTGTAATTTGTCCTCTATTATTTGTATATATGGCGTACTTCTCTTTTTTTGTAAACTATTTTTATTCTGGAGTGCTTGGTAATACTTGTATTTAGATTTGGTAATGCGTTGCGTCAATTTGTAGATTTATAGGATTTGTAACATAATGCAACAAATCATATAAATTTACATCTTTGTAACTGTAGATTTGTATGATTTACTTAGAGGTAAAACTGATTAAAAATGTCAGTGCTTATCAGAGTCTGCAAAAGAATTTACAGC
>QMCE01000086.1_pt1 | contig 41767 bp, 35 predicted proteins | sample 1821851 | NCBI WGS metagenome assembly QMCE01 (sample SAMN09453174, study PRJNA476694) | Termite gut metagenome, whole genome shotgun sequencing project. | isolation source: worker | host: Odontotermes sp. | place: South Africa:Pretoria | collected 2016-01-28 | reverse complement strand
ACCGGCGAGGGCGGCGCGCAGCATCTTGCGGCGCTGAGCGAAGGCCGCGTCGACCACCCGGAAGACGGCCTCGCGCGGCACGGCGCTGCTCGGCGGCTCCCGGCGTTCGAACGCCACCAGCACCGACCCGACGTTCGGCACCGGCCAGAACACCGCCGGTGGTACGCTGCCCGCGCGCCGCGACGCGCAGTACCAGGCGAACTTGGCCGACGGCACGCCGTACGTCCGCGAGCCCGGCGACGCCACCAGCCGGTCGCCCACCTCGGCCTGCACCATGACGAGTCCGTGCCGGATCGACGGCAACGTCGCGAGCACATGCAGCAGCACCGGCACCGACACGTTGTAGGGCAGGTTCGCGACTAGCGCGGTGGGTAGCCCCACCTCGTCGCTGGTCGTCTGCTTGCACCGGGCTGTCGAGGGGTCAGTAGACGGCGGTGCCACCGGAAGCCCTGCCTCGTTACCAGTCGCCTGCTTCCATCTGGCTGCCGAGGGACATGCAGCCGACGGCGCCACCCGCAGCCTCTCCTCGTCCCTGGTCGTCTGTTCAAGGAGGGGTTGCGGAATCTGTTCGGCGGGCGTAAAAAGCTTTCCCCCGAGCGGGGCGGCGACGACAGTCGCCGCTGGAGCGTCCCGCCGAACAGATTCCCCAACCCCTCCCGCGGCCTCAACCTTTTTTTGTTCCTGCGTCAGCGATTCTGTGCCATATGCATCGGCAACACCCGCTTGCCTTCCCGCGGCCTCGACCATCTCCTGCGTTAGCAACAGCGCATCGCTCTCGATGACAGTGAGTCGTCCGGCCAGACCGGGCAACCGCTCGGCAACAGTCCGCGGCAACCGTTCGGCCAGCACGTGCTCGATCTCGACGGCGACGACGGAATGCCCCGCCTCAAGCAGCCCCAGTGTCAACGACCCGAATCCCGGTCCGACTTCGAGCACGGTCTCGCCGTTCGCCAACCCTGCCTCGGCCACGATGCGCCGCACGGTGTTGGCGTCGTGCACGAAGTTCTGGCCGCGCGTCTTCGTCGGGCGCAGCCCGATCTCGTCCGCCAGCTCGCGGATCGTGCGTGGGTCGAGCAGGCCGCTCATTGAGCGTCGCTCCACCCGTCCGCCCCGAAGAACGAAACGGCGTTCGCGTACAGCATCGCGCAGAGCTCCTCCACCGGTGTCTGCCGCCGCTCGGCCATGAAGCGGATCGTGAGCGGGATGAGGTAGGACGCGTTCGGCTTGCCGCGGTAGGGCATCGGCGTGAGGTAAGGAGCGTCCGTCTCGATGAGGATGCGGTCGAGCGGCGCGATGTCGAGCGCCTCGCGCAGGTGCTCGTTGGGTTTGAACGTGATCGTGCCGTTGAACGACAGGTAGAAACCGCGCTCGAAGCAGCGCCGGGCCAGGTCGGCGTCACCGGAAAAACAGTGCATCATGACGAGGGCGGGAGCCCCTTCGGCGTCGAGCACGTCGAGTACGTCGTCGTGGGCGTCCCGGTCGTGGATGACGAGTGGTAGGTCGTACTGCTTCGCCCAGGCGATGTGGGCGGCGAACGCGTCCTTCTGGCGAAGCCTGTCTGCGGGGGAGGTGGTGCGGTAGTAGTCGAGCCCGGTCTCACCGATGCCTGCGACGCGGGGAATCGGCACCGTCACTCCGCCATCATGTTCGCTCGCCTGACGGTCAGGATCCGCGCTGCTGCCTGTCCCACTGGTAAATCCAGTATCGATTAGCCCGCCTAATTCGGTGAGCGCGTCGTCCAGCCCTTCACCGAGCCGGGCCGCGTCGTTCGGGTGAAGCGCCACGCACGCCAGCACCGACGGGTGGCTGGCCGCCATCTGAAGCGCCAGCTCGGACGACTCGACGTCCGTCCCAACATCGACCATGCGCACGACCCCGACCTGCGCCGCCCGCTCGATCAACTCGTCGGTGCTCAGCCCGTCGCGTTCGGCCGTGGCGGCGAGATGCGTGTGGGCGTCGATGACTGGAATGGGTAACGCCTCCGGCAGCGGGGGCACGGTTGACACGTCAGTCATGGGTCGCCTTTCCAGTCTCGCGCCGTGCGGCGACGGCGGCATCGTACAGTTTCTTGCGTCCGACGCCCGATTCGGCTGCGACCGCCGCGGCAGCCGCTGATGGCGGTTCGCCTTCTGCGATGCGAGCGAGCAACTGCCTCAGCGCGTCTTCTTCGTCGCCACCAGTCTGCCTCGCCCCGGCGACGACGATCGTGATCTCGCCGCGCACCCCGTCGGCCGCCCAGACGCTCAGCTCGGCCAGGGTGCCGCGTTTGGTCTCCTCGAAGGTCTTCGTCAGCTCGCGACTGATGGACGCCTGCCGGCCGGGGCCGAAGGTGTCGCTCGCGTCGGCGAGGAACGAATCGAGCCGACGTGAGGCTTCGAAAAAGATCATCGTGCGGTCCTCGGCCGCCAGCGCGCTGAGCCGACGGTGCCGGTCGCCCGGCTTGCGGGGCAGGAAGCCCTCGAAGCAGAACCGGTCACTTGGCAGCCCCGACAGCGCCAGGGCCACCAGCGGCGCGCTCGGTCCCGGCACCACGGTGATCGGCAGGTCTGCGGCGATGGCCTCCCGCACGATGCGGAAGCCGGGGTCGGAGACAGTGGGCATGCCCGCGTCGGTGATGACGAGGACGGTCGCGCCACCCCGCAAGGCATCCGCGAGGGAGGTGGCCCGCGCCTGCTCGTTGCCGTCGAAGTAGGAGACGAACGAAGCGGTCGTTTGGATACCGAGACCGGCGAGGAGTGTCTTCGCCCGCCGGGTGTCCTCGGCGGCGATGATGTCGGCCGCCGTCAGTGCTTGTCGCAGGGATTCGCTGGCGTCCGCGAGGTTCCCGATCGGCGTTCCAGCAAGAATGAGATGCCCGCCATCACTGATGTTCACAGACCGCAGTATTGCGGATTATGCCGCCGAATGCGCCCGTCGGTCGGCGGCGCGGTGAGAACGGGCGTCTACGATGGCACAGTGACCACTACCCCGGGCGACAACTCTGCACCTCGGCGTGCCGTTAACGGTGGGGCACCCCAGCGGGTGTCCGCTGATTCGACCATGTCGACGCCCGGGCCGTTTTCGATCCCTGATTTCCCTGACGCGGACCAGTTCCCGACGCTCGCGTCCTTCTTCGCCGATCAGGCTGTGCCGCAAGCGGAGCCTGAGCCGCCTCAACCCGCCTATCCCCAGCCGCCGGCCGTCGAGCGACTGCCTGCTGGCCCTCCGCCCCGGCCTGCGGGGAATCCCGCTGCGGTTCGGCGGCCCACCGCTCCACAGGCGCCGCTGTCGTACGGTGCGCCGGCCGCCGGGCAACCGCGTCCAGGCCCAGAGGGCTCGTCCCGCTTCGCTGACGTGTACGGCACGGGGACGCCCACGCCTGCCGCTCCGCCGCCTGCCCGGCCTGCGCCGGGCAGGGCCGCGCCACCGACGCCCCCGCCCTCCTATGCGGGCCCGCAGCAGAGCTCGCCCCAGCCGGGGATGGTCTCTCCGCCGCCTCCGTCGCAGCGGGCGATGCCTTCTCAGCCACCGCTAACCTCTCCACCCGCTGGCTATCAGCCAGCCAGCGCCGCCTATCAGGCAGGGCAGGCTGGTCGTCGCGCGGCGCCTCCCCGCCAGCCGGGCCCGTATCCCCCCGCCGCCGGATCGCCGGTTTCCTCACCGCCGCCCTCGCCGTTCGCGGTCCATCGGCCACCGCAAGCGCCGCCGCAGCAACAACCACAGCAACAACCGCCACAGCGGCAGCAATGGACGTCCGGCCCGCCTGCTGCCCCCGTATCGCAGCCAGGTCCTGCCAGGGCCTACCAGGCTCCGCCGACCAGTGCGCCAGCTCAGCCGCCCGCCGGCTGGCCCGCGTCTCCGGCCCCGGGACAGCCTCCTTTGACTGCTCGTGCCCCCTCAGCCGCGGAAGCATCCGACGCCTACCGCCGCAGCTCCGGCGGCTATGGCCCGCCAGACGCTGGCGTTCCCGCCGAGCCTTCGCCGCCGATGGCCCAGCCCGTCCCACCGCGGCCGCCATCACGTGCCGCGCAGCCGCCCCGGCGCTCTGAGGCCCCGGCACCGGCTCGTCCCGCGTCGCCGCCGACAGCGCCCCCGGCGAACGCGGCCGCCGCCGCTATGGCCAGCTCACTGACATCCGCCGACGTGGACGCGATGCTCCGTGAACTCGGCTTCGACCCGTCCTCCTTCCCGACTCAGGCTCAGACTCAGGCCCCGGCTCAGCCGCCCCGGCCCCAGGCGCCGAGCGTGCCGCCGACGGCCCCACAGGCCCAGCCGCAGGGCCAAGCTCCGCCAGGCCCGCCGTCCAGGTCGCCCCGTCCGGCTGCGCCGCCCGTCCGGCCTGCGCAGCCCGCCGCTCGGCCTGCCCAACCGCCGGTCCGTCCGCCTGTGCCCCAGATGCCACCGGTGAGGCCGGACGACGCGTTTGTGGCGTCGCCTCCGACGCCTGCTCCTTCGATGCCTCTCCGGCGGCAGAACGTCCAGCCGCCGGTCACGCTTCCTGAGGCGGCGCCCTACGCTGCGGAACCAGTCGTGGAGCGACCGCCAGAGCGTCAGCCCCGTCCGCAGCGACTTCGCCCACAGCCACCGGCCGCTCCCGTCGCGCTCCCCGAGACATCAGCGCCGGAAGCGGTGCCCATGGCTTCTGCGACGGGCACGGCGGTGGCAGCCGGTATGGCTGCGGCCAACGCTGCCGGCGCGGTGCCGCTCATCGTGCCGCAGGCGGCGCCCGCTTCCCTCGACCTTCCCGGGAGCGAACGGTACGAGGAGTCCGAAACCCGTATGCTGCGGCGGCTACCGCCCGTCGAGCCAGACGACGACGAAGAGGTCAAAGACGAGCCGGCTCCGGTTGTCGCGCCCCGGCGGCGTCGCGCACAAAACCCGGAGCCCGATCTGTCTACCTATGACCGGTTGCGGCTCGGCCCACCACGTGATCGTCTGATGGGTTGGCTCGTGACCATCGCCATCAGTTTGGTCGCCGCCGTGGTCCGTCTCGTCAACCTCGGCTATCCGAACAAGCTCGTTTTCGACGAGACCTACTACGCCAAAGACGCCTACACCCTGTGGAAATACGGCTACGAGCTTTCCTGGCCCGATAACGCCAACGATTCGATCGTCGCCGGCAACCCGGACGTCTATCTGACGGGCAACGCGGAGTTCGTCGTCCATCCGCCGGTGGGCAAGTACCTCATCGGCCTCGGCGAGCAGTTGTTCGGCATGAACTCGTTCGGCTGGCGCATCATGCCGCTCGTGTTCGGCGTGCTCCTGGTGTTCATGACTATCAGGCTGGCGCGCCGTCTGTCGCGCTCGACGCTGATTGGCGGCATCGCCGGGGTGCTGCTGACCTTCGACGGTCTGGCGTTCACCATGTCGCGCGTGGCGCTGCTCGACATCTTCCAGGCGGTCTTCTTAGTGGCGGCGGTGGCCTGCTGCGTAGCCGACCGCGACTATTACCGCGCCAGACTCGCGGACAGGCTCGAAGCCTTGGGCGTCACCGATCTCGAAGGGCGTTTCGGGCCCGTCGTGGTGTGGCGGCCGTGGCGGCTGGCCTCCGGCATCTTGTTCGGGCTCGCCATCGGCACCAAGTGGAACTCCGTGTTCCTGCTCGCCGTGATGGGTGTCGTGTGCGTGGCGTGGGACATCGGCGCCAGGCGCTTGGCGGGTGCCGACTGGCACGCCTGGATGGGCGTGCTCGTCGACGGCGTTCCGGCGTTCATTCGGATGGTGGTCGTCGCTGCGATCGTTTACGTCGCGACGTGGGCTCGCTGGTTCCTGACATCTGGCGGCTATGACCGCGACTGGGGCGCCAAAAACCCGACCGATCCGCTCGTGCAGGGCGTTGGCGGCACGTTCGCGTCGTTCATTCACTACCAGCAGGACATCCTCGCCTTCCACACCGGCGAGTACATGGCGGGGCAGACGCATCCCTACGACGCGAACCCGATCGGATGGCTGCTGATGGTGCGCCCGATCGGCATCGACGCGGTGAACGACATCGCCCCTGGGACCGACGGCTGTCCGGCTGGCACCGAGACCTGCCTGCGCGTCGTCTCTGGCATGGGCACCCCGATCCTGTGGTGGCTCGCCCTCGCGGCGCTGATCGTCGCCGTCATCTGGCGCTTCGGGGCGCGTGACTGGCGCTTCGGTCTGCCTGTCATCGCGATGCTCGCGACGTACGTCCCGTGGTTCTTCACGACCGATCGCCCAGAGTTCTTCTTCTATGCGATCACGATGGTGCCGTTCACGGTCATCGCGCTGGCGATGGTGCTCGGGCTGGTCCTCGGCCCGCAGGACGGGGAACACCGACGGCGTGGCGGCATCATCGTCGGCGTCGTCGTGGCGCTCGTGCTCGCCAATTTCGCCTGGATCTATCCCGTGCTCACGGACGGTCTGTTGACGCAATCGCAGTGGCTCGCCCGCATGTGGCTGCGTAGCTGGATCTGATGACAGCCGTCGTCGCGCGTCGCGCGGACGTTCTCGAAGCGCTGGCCTGGCGTGCGTGGCGGCCGTCCCTCTCGTTGGACCTGTCTCATCTCAGCCCGCCGAGTCGCGCCCGAGGGGATGTTCCCAGTACAGTTGCAGTTCGGATCGAACTGCGGGCCGGTCGGACTAGTTGGGTCCGGCGGAGGCATTGACCGCTCCGATCTGGACACGCGCCGATGATGCCCCTATGTAGGAAAGGGACATTGAATGGCACTCAAATTACCGTGGACGTTCATCGGCAACGAGACACTCCGACCCGGTCAGGTCGTCGCACCGGACGAACGTGTCGGTTGGGGCCGGACGATCGGGCTGGGGGCACAACACATCGTCGCCATGTTCGGTGCGACCTTCCTCGTCCCTCTCATCACCGGCTTCCCGCCGTCGACGACGCTGTTCTTCTCCGGCGTCGGGACGCTGCTGTTCCTCCTGATCACCGGCAACCGGCTGCCTAGTTACCTCGGGTCGTCGTTCGCATTCATCGCGCCGATCCTGGCGGCGAAGGCCATGGACCACGGCAGTTTCGGCACGGCCCTGTTCGGCGTCATCTGCACGGGCGCCTTGCTGGCCATTGTCGGCCTCGTCGTGCATCTCGCGGGCTCGGCCTGGATCGACAAGTTCATGCCGCCGGCCATGACCGGCACCATCGTGATGCTGATCGGCTTCAATCTCGCGAGTTCGGCGTGGATGAGCACCGACTCGGACGGCAACATCACCGGCGGCTTCGCCAAAGCACCGATCACGGGCTGGATCACGGTGATCGCGATCGTGCTCATCACCGTGCTGTTCCGGGGCATGATCGGGCGCCTGTCGATCTTGTTGGGAGTGATCGTCGGCTACATCGCGGCCGCCATCCAGGGCCAGGTCGACCTGACGGCGATCGAACAGGCGGATTGGGTCGGGCTGCCCATCTTCCAGGCGCCTGAGCCGACGTGGAACGTCCTCGGCTTGTTCCTGCCCGTGGTGCTGGTGTTGATCGCCGAGAACATCGGCCACGTCAAGTCCGTCGCCCTCATGACGAACCGTGACTACGACAAGACGATGGGCCGCGCGCTGTTGTCGGACGGCGTGGCCACGATGCTGGCCGGCCTGGGCGGCGGCTCCGGCACGACGACCTACGCGGAGAACATCGGTGTCATGGCGGCCACCAAGATCTATTCGACGGCGATGTACTGGGTGGCGGGCATCGTCGCGTTGATCCTGTCGTTCGTCCCCAAGTTCGGCGCGGCCATCAACACGGTGCCTCCGGGCGTCATCGGCGGCGCGGGCACGGTGCTGTACGGCATGATCGGCATGCTGGGTGCGCGCATCTGGATCGAGAACAAGGTCGATTTCACCCGCTCGGTCAACCTGCTGCCCGCAGCGATCGGCCTCATCATGGCCATCGCGAACTACACGTTCACCATCGGTGGCATGACGTTCGGCGGCGTCGCCGTCGGCTCCATCACCGCGTTGGTGCTTTATCACGTCATGCGGGCGATCGCTAACTGGCGCAAGACCGACATCGCCGAGTGACCGAGACGGCAGCCTCGGCGGGTCAGGCCAGGCCGAGATCGGCCAAACCGTAGGCGTAACGGTAGGGCAGGCCCTCGGCTTCGATGCGCTGGCGGGCTCCCGTGTCACGGTCGACGATGACGGCGACGCCGACGATGATGGCCCCCGCGTCGCGCAGCGCGTCCACGGCGGTCATGACCGATCCGCCCGTCGTCGACGTGTCCTCCACGACGAGGACGCGGCGGCCGGCCACGTCCGTGCCTTCGATGCGGCGCTGGAGCCCGTGCGCCTTGGCCTCTTTGCGGACGACGAACGCGTCGAGTCGCTCGCCCAAGCGGGCCGCGTCGTGCAGCATCGCCAGAGCCACCGGATCCGCCCCGAGGGTGAGGCCGCCAGCGGCCTCGAACGTCCAGTCGGTCACGAGCTCGCGCATGACCTGTCCGACGAGCGGGGCTGCGGTGCCGTCGAGCGTCACCCGGCGGAGGTCGACGTAGTAGTCCGCCTCTTTGCCGGACGCGAGCGTCACCCGGCCCCTCACGATGGCGAGCGAGGTGATGGCTTCGAGCAATTGGTCGCGTGGCGTCATGGGTGTCACCCTAGCTGAACCAGGCGTGGCCAGGCGGTGGCGACGCCTGGGTGTGGTCAGCGGTGAACGGCATGGCCCCGCCGATCCAGTCGTCGAGCTTGGGGCCCCACAGCGCCCGGTGCTGGAACGTCGCCTGGGCGGCTTGGCGTTCGAGCACCGCGACGGGCAGCGGCGTGTTCGACGCGATCGCCACCAGGTTGCCGAACCGTCGGCCTTTCCACACGGGTATCTCGGCGCTGGCCAACACGTGCGTCCACTGTTCCCTCAGCCCGGCGAAGACGCTGCGCGACCAGGTCAGCGGCGCCCGGTCGGTGAGGTTGGTGGCGGCCAGGCCGCCGGGGCGCAGAACGCGGGCGACATCCGTGAAGAACACGTCGGTCACAACGTCGGCCGGGACGCTCGCGTTGGCGAAGGCGTCGAGGATGACGGCGTCCGTGTAGGCGTCCGGCATGGCGGCGATGCCCGTCACGCCGTCGGTGACACGGATCTTGATGCCGCTGTGGAAGGGCAGCGGCAGGCGGGCGCGTACCTGGTCGACGAGATCGGCGTCGGGTTCGAGCACGATCTGCGCGCTGTGCGGGCGTCGGGCCGCCACATAGCGGGGGATTGTCAGCCCGCCGCCGCCGATGTGGACGACGCGAATGCGTTCCTCGACCGGCCGTTGGAGCACGGTCGCTTCTAACGCCTCTGCGATACGTTGGACGTATTCGAACTCCAGCCGCAGCGGATCGTCCGGGTCAACCCATGATTGCTCGGTCCGTCCTTCTGTGACGACGAATGCGCCGCCACCTTCCGGGGCCGGAACGATGTCGTGCATCGCTCAGTGGAGCGGATCGGGGTGGGACAGCGAGTCGACGGCGAGCCAGGCGGCGCCGATGATGCCCGCCCGGTTGCGCAGTTTCGCGGGGACGATGGGCGTGTTCAGCTTCAGCTTCGGCAGGAACTTCTGCGACGACCGCGAGATGCCGCCGCCGACGACGAACAGGTCGGGCCAGAACAGCCCCTCGACGCGTTCGTAGTAGCGCTGCAAGCGCGGCACATACTCGGAGTAGCTGAGGTCGAGCGCTGTTTTGACGCCAGCCGACGCTTGGCTCTCCGCGTCGTGTCCGTCGATTTCGAGGTGGCCGAGCTCGGTGTTGGGGATGAGCACGCCCCGGTAGATGAGCGCGCTGCCGATGCCGGTGCCGAGGGTCGTGACGAGCACGAGCCCCGGATTGCCCTTGGCGGCGCCGAACTGCACCTCGGCAATCCCGGCGGCGTCGCCGTCGTTCACGAGCACGACGGGCCGGCCGAGCTTTTCCTCGAAGATCTTTTGGGCTTCGGCGCCGATCCATGACTTGTCGATGTTGGCGGCTGTCCGTGTGCGGCCGTGGGTGACGACGGTGGGGATCGTGATGCCGATGGGGCCGTCGTCAAGATCGCTCGCGAAGCTGTTCACGATGCGGGCGGTCACCGCTGCGATCTTGGCGGGAGTCGATTTCTCCGGCGTCGGGATGCGAAGCCGATCGCTGGCGAAGTCGCCGATCTCTAGGTCGACCAGTGCGCCTTTGATACCAGAGCCGCCGATGTCGATGCCAAGAACAGGATGGGTCATGAGAGCAGAGTAGCGGCCCGAGAGACAGGTGCGTGTCACGATGTCACGCCTGGTAGTTCCATGCGGTAATCGTCCGTGTTCACGACGTGGCCGCCGTCCGTGGTCGGTGAGGTGGTGCGCGCACGGGCGTCTCGCCGTCGCGGGAACAGGGAATGGGACGGCTGGGCCTGCGGCGGTGGCGATCGGGCCAGCCGCTAGAATCCCGCCTATGACATCATGGCTGGTCACCGGGGGAGCCGGATACATTGGCGCGCACGTCGTCCGCGCGTTTCAGGCTGAGGGCATCCGCCCCGTCGTGCTGGACGATTTCTCGTCCGGTCAGCGTTTGTTCGTCCCGGACGACGTGACGGTCGTCGACGGCGACATCCGCGACACGGAGCTGGTGACGAACACGCTCATCAATCACGACTGCGAGGGCGTCGTGCACGTCGCTGGGTTCAAATACGCCGGCGTGTCGGTTGAACGGCCGCTGACGACCTATTCCATCAACGTGTCCGGCACGGCGAACGTGCTCGAAGCCATGGATCAGGCGGGCGTCCGGAATTTCGTCTTCTCGTCGTCCGCGTCCGTCTATGGCACGCCGGACGTCGAGTTGGTCACCGAAGATGCCGCCACCCACCCGGAATCGCCGTACGGCGAGTCGAAACTGATCGGCGAGTGGCTGATCCACGACGTCGAGAAGGCTCGCCCCGATTTCCGGGCCGTCAGTCTCCGGTACTTCAACGTCGTCGGCTCTGGCACGTCTGAGGTGTTCGACGTGAGCCCGCACAACCTGTTCCCGCTTGTCGTGCAGGCGCTGCTCGAAGGCCACACGCCGCGCATCAATGGCGACGATTACCCGACGCCCGACGGCACGTGTGTGCGCGACTACGTCCACGTCCAAGATCTCGCCATCTCGCATGTGGCGGCGGCCAAGGCGTTGATGGCCGGGCGTGAGCTGTTGCCCGTCTACAACCTGGGCAGCGGCGACGGCGTGTCGGTGCGGCAGATCATGGACGCGTTCGCCCGCGTGACGGGTCTTGACTTCACGCCCGACGTCGCGCCGCGTCGGCCGGGCGATCCGGCCCGCATCGTGGCCGACGGGACGGCTGCCGCGCGTGACCTCGACTGGGCGATGCGGCACAGTCTCGACGATATGGTGTCGTCGGCGTGGTACGCGCGCTGCGCCGACAACTGACCGATAACCGGCCTGGCGGAAGGCGGCGGACGTTCGTTCAACCGCGCCGGCGCTTCTTGCGATGATGGACGGTGACCCCGCCGAACAAGGCGAACCCACGAACGGTGATGACGGGCATGTCCGGCGCCGGAGGCACGAGCTTCGACCGGTCATAACCACCGAAGACGCCGATGACGGACCCTTGGACGTCGGTGCCTTCCGGCACAGTGATGTCGATGCCGCCGAAGATGCTGGCGACGTTGATGGTGATCGACGTGTCCTCGAAAACTGCGCCGGTCGTGTCGAGATCAGCGCTGCCGAAGCAGGCGAGAACCGACAGGTGACGCCGGACGCGCCACCAGCCGCTTCGTTCAGTTCCGGAGAAGATGGCGACGATGGTGTCTGGTTCGTCGCTGGCCCCCGTCTGGTCGACGACAGGCCGCGGCGTGGTCGTCGCCATCGCCGAGCGGATCCCCATCAGGTCGCGGGTGAGTGGCACCAGGTCGTCGAACGTGACGGCTGATCGGACGGCGGCCAGCCGCCGGTCGCGTTCGGCGGCGGTCAGGTGGCCTTCGGCGTACGCCGTGTTGAAGAGGGCGGCCGCCTGGGTACGGTCGTCGTTCGTCGCGGGTTGGTCGCCACCGGCGGCGGGCCCGACGTCCGTCGGCTCGGGGTAGATGTCGTCAGGTTGTTGGCTGCTCATAGAACGACCCTACGGCCAGGCCGAAGCCGCGCAGCACCGTGTGCGGGATGGCTCAGGGGAAACTCGGGGAGTTGCATGCGTAACCAGGCGGGAAGATAAGTTGACATCATGAGCAACCTTGACCTGGCAGCCCGCCTCGACGCCGTCGTCGCCCAAACCTTGGACGATTTGACCGAGTTGATCGCCATCCCCTCCGTCTCGTCGATGCCGGAGCACGCCGCCGACGTGGAGCGTGGCGCGGCGTGGCTCGTCGACAAGCTGAAGGAGATCGGGGCCGCTGACGCCGAGATCGTGCGTGAAGGCGGCCAGCCAGCGGTGATCGCCCATTTTCCGGCGCCCGCTGGGCAACCGACCGTCTGCTTGTACGCGCACCAGGACGTGCAGCCGATCGGCGACGAATCCGCCTGGACGAGCCCAGCTTTCCGGCCCGAAGAGCGGGCCGGCCGGCTCTATGGCCGGGGCAGTGCCGACGACAAGGGCGGGGTGGTCGCCCATCTGGCCGCGTTGCGCGCGTGGGACGGCCGGCCGCCGGTGGGCGTGACGTTGTTCATCGAAGGCGAAGAGGAGTGCGGGTCGCCGTCGATGGGCGCGATCATCGAACGTCACAGGGAGGCGCTCCGCGCCGACGCCTACCTGATCCTCGACTCGGGCAACTGGGAGGTCGGCCAGCCCGCGCTCACGTCCACGCTGCGCGGCGTCACCGACTGCGTGGTCGAGGTGAGCACCCTCGCCCACGGCGTGCACTCCGGCGAATACGGCGGCGTCGTCCCTGACGCGCTGATGGCGTTGTGCCGCTTGCTGGCCACGTTGCACGACGACGCGGGCAATGTCGCGGTGGCGGGCTTGACCAGCAGCGTGGCGCCCGATCTCGACTACCCCGTGGAGCGGCTGGAGGAAGAGACGGGCAAGCTGCCCGGCGTGGCCTGGATCGGCGACGGTTCGTTCGTGCAGCGCATCTGGAACTCGCCGGCGATCTCCGTCCTGGCCATCGACACCACGTCGGTGGCGCAGGCGTCCAACACGTTGTTGCCGTCGGCCCGCGCCAAGGTGAGCCTGCGGGTGCCGCCGGGTCTCGACGCCCGGGTCGCGCGCGACCGGCTGGCGGAGCACTTGCGCACGCACGCGCCGTGGGGCGCGCACGTCGAGGTGACGGCCGGCGAGGCGGGTCAGCCCGGCGAGTTGCGCGTCGAGGGGCCGATGGCCGAGGCGATGGCCGGCGCGCTCCACGACGCGTGGGGTGTGGACGCGGTCTCGATGGGCATGGGTGGGTCGATCCCCATGGTCGCGGACTTCCAACGGGCCTACCCCGACGCCACCGTGATGTGCACGGCCGTGGCCGACCCGTTGTGCCGCATGCACGGCCTGGACGAGTCGCTCGATCTCGGCGATTGGCGCAACGCCGCGTTGGCCGAGGCCTTGTTCTTCGAGCGTGTGGCTCGCTGACACCGGTTCACGTCCATGGTCCGTGGCGTGGCGTTCAGTGCGTTCGCCCGCTAGACTCATCTCGCTGTACGCGAGCGTAGTTCAGAGGCAGAACATCAGCTTCCCAAGCTGAGAACGCGGGTTCGATTCCCGTCGCTCGCTCCATGAGGTCTGTGACCTTCTCCTTTCATTTTCTGTGTGAATCCGCCGGATTGCTGGCGGTGACGTGGGCTGTGGATAAGTCCATCTGGTCGGCTTAGTTATCCACAGATCGCCTGATGCCCCTGTCGTTCCCTGGCGACGTTTCGTAGGTTCGGTGCAGATACCGATAACGGGCGAACCGAGGTCACTATGTACACACGAGCCATGGTTGGCATGACACCGGCGCGGGTGCCGTTGGTTTTGAACGGGCCTTGCGTGCGCATCCTCGGACCAGTCGATCTGGTGGGTGCCACCGGCGAGCCGCCGGGACGCTCCCGAGGACAGGCGCTTGAGATGCTCGTGTGGTTGTTGTGTCATCCCGACGCGACCGCGGCGGAGATGATGTGCGGCCTGTCCATCGCCGAAGGCACGCGCCGAGCAGTGCTGTGTCGGTTGCGGGCGTGGCTCGGCCGCGACGTGAAGGGCCAGCTCTACGTGCCTTTGGCCTATGAGGGCCGAGTGCGGGTGCAGGCGGCGGTGACGTCGGATTGGCAACGGGTGCAGGCGTTGACGCATGGCGGGCAGGTGGCGGACGTGTCGACGTGGGCGCTCATCAACGCGATGGGGTTCTTCCGCGGGCCGGTGTTGGCCGATGCGCCGTTGGCCCGCTGGCACTGGGCGGACGGCCTGCGCGCCGACGCCGATGCGACGATGGCAGCCATCGCTGGCGAGCTTCATGTTCGGCGGGTGAACGTGTCGCGCTTCCGCGCCCAGACCGCGCCGTACGGCGGGCGGCGTCCGCGCGAGACGCGCCGCGTCGGGGAGACGGTGGGAGAGAGCCCGCCGCGGCGTGGTGTGGTTGTCGCAGCTCGTGTTCGAGCGTCGCCAGCCTGACGGCCTGAAGAAGCGCGCTGCTGGTCGTGGCGCGGTGGCGGCCAGGCCGGTTTGGTGTTGGCTTTCGCGGCTATGGGCCGACCGGTTCGCCTGTCGGCCCGGTGGCCGTGGGCACGTTCAGTCCGTTCGTGCCGCGTCACGCGCCGGTTTGTGGGCGTCGCGGTAAGAACGCACGAGCCAGGGCCAGTCCGTCTGGATGGCGTCGATGCCCAGGTCGAAGATCGGGCCGTATGCCGCCTGGGGGGATTCGGTGATGGCGAGCGTGTCGTCGAGGTCGGCGAACTGAGGCACTCCGGTGGGCAGCGACAGCGTGTTGACCATGCAGAACACGCCCTGGCCGTGCAGGTCGTCGATGGCGGCCCGGGTGAACCACGGGTGCTCGCGGGAGGTGGTGATGAGCTCGGCGCCGACGGTGTTGATCGCCGGGTCGTCGATCACGAGAGCCGCCTCCGACGGGTTCGCGCAGATCGGGATGAAGGGGTACTTCACGTCGAAACGGCGCAGCTGGTCGAGCGCGTTCTCTTCCCAGGCCGGGCACTTGAGAATGAGACGGTCCGGCATCTGCAGCATCTCCAGGGTCTGCAGCAGGTGCGGCCAGCGCCACCACGAGCGATCCAGGATGAACAGGCCGTCGTCGGCGAATTTCTTGAGCAGTGGCAGCAGCTTGGCCACGCGCTGGGGCTGTGTCGGTCGGTCGACCCAGATGTAGGAGAGTTTGTCGATCTGGGCCGCCGTCAACGTCTGGATGTTGTCCTCGACGCCGAGCAACTCCGCTTCGTAGCCGTCGTGGAAGCAGTAGTAGGTCTGGTCAGACGACGAACTGACGTCGATGTTGACGATGTCGGCTCCGCTCGCGAACGCCCCCGCGATGGCCAGGGCCGTCTCGGGAACCGCGATGCCGCTCGCACAACCTCGATGCGACACGACCAGCGTGCCTGCTGTGGCCAATCGGTCGTTGATCAGCGCATTCATCTGCGCATATCGCGCTTTGCCCACCATGTCCAGGGGCCCTCCGCTCTCGTCGCGTGGTGCGCCCACATTTTATGCCGCTGCTTGTGAAGCCGCGAATACGCCGTGGGCGACTCGGGTGCGCGTGGAATTGGTGGTGCGATCCGGGGAGTGTCACCGGCCAGATGGATGGGTGTGCGGTCGGTGGGTGAACGGGGCTGTCCCGCGATGCCTTCGCCAGGACGCGGCCGGCGGGGCCCGAGCCAGGGCGTGGAATAATGACGTGACTCGCGAAGAAGGAGCGAAATGGCCGAGTTTCTCTATGAAGACATGCTGCCCAAAGGCGAAGACACGACCTCCTACCGGCTGGTGACCACCGACGGAGTGTCAACCTGCCAGGGTCCCGACGGACGCACGTTCCTCCAGGTCAGCCCCGAGGCGCTTGAGACGCTCGCCCACGAAGCGATGCACGACATCGCCCACTTTTTGCGTCCCGCCCACTTGGCCCAATTGCGCGCGATCCTCGAAGACCCGGAGGCGTCCGACAACGACAAGTTCGTCGCCCACGACCTGTTGAAGAACGCCAACATCTCCGCCGCTGGCGTGCTGCCGATGTGCCAGGACACGGGCACGGCCATCATCATGGGCCATCGTGGCCAGTGCGTCCTCACCGAGGGGCCGGACGAGAAGGCTCTGTCGAAGGGCGTCTATGACGCGTACACGCAAGGCAACCTGCGCTATTCGATGAACGCCCCGCTGTCTATGTGGGAAGAAGCGAACACCGGCGACAACCTGCCCGCCCAGGTCGAGCTCTATGCCGACACGACGCCCGGTCACGAGTTGAGCTATGAGTTCTTGTTCATGGCCAAGGGCGGCGGCTCCGCCAACAAGTCCTACCTCTACCAAGAGACGAAGGCGATCCTCAACCCCGAGTCGATGATGAAGTTCCTGGACGAGAAGATCCGCTCGCTCGGCACCGCCGCCTGCCCGCCGTATCACCTGGCTATCGTCATCGGCGGCACGTCCGCCGAGTTCACCCTCAAGACGGCCAAGTACGCGTCGGCCCATTACCTCGACACGCTGCCCACGTCGGGCGACATGAGCGCCCACGGTTTCCGTGATCTGGAGATGGAGGCCCAGGTACTCGACATGACGCGGCACATGGGCATCGGCGCTCAGTTCGGCGGCAAGTATTACTGCCATGACGTGCGCGTGGTGCGCCTGCCTCGTCACGGCGCCTCGCTGCCGGTGGCGATCGCGGTGTCATGCTCGGCTGACCGTGAATGCCTCGGCAAGATCACCCCGGAGGGCGTGTTCATCGAGCAGCTCGAAATGGACCCGGCGCGCTTCATGCCCGAGGTCGACCATGAGCATCTCAAGGGCGATCCGGCCACCGGCCAAGCAGTCGCCATCGACCTCAACCGGCCGATGCCGGAGATTCTCGCCGAGCTGACGAAGTACCCGATCAAGACCCGCCTGTCGCTGACCGGTTCGCTCATCGTGGCCCGCGACATCGCGCACGCGAAGTTGCGCGAGCGCCTCGACGCCGGTGAAGACTTGCCGCAGTACTTCAAGGACCATCCGGTGTACTACGCCGGGCCCGCCAAGACGCCCGAGGGCATGCCCTCCGGCTCCTTCGGCCCGACGACGGCCGGTCGCATGGACCCGTACGTCGATTTGTTCCAAAGCCACGGCGGTTCGATGGTGATGGTCGCCAAGGGCAACCGCAGCCAGCAGGTGACCGACGCGTGCAAGGCACACGGCGGCTTCTACTTGGGTTCGATCGGCGGCCCGGCGGCCGTGCTGGCGCAGGATTGCATCAAGTCAGTCGAGGTGGTCGAATATCCCGAGCTCGGCATGGAAGCCATTTGGAAGATCGACGTCGTCGATTTCCCGGCCTTCATCGTCGTCGACGACAAAGGCAATGATTTCTTCGCCGATGTGAACAAGCCCGCTGTTGTTCCGTTGACGCCTCGCCGGTGACTTTCGCCACGACTCCTCATCCAAAGTTGTACCCCTGAGGTATACCTGATTGAGGCGAAGCGGGCCGGAGTCATCCGGTCTGTGAGCCGATTGAGGGTGTGAGGGCCGTAGGCCGGATATACCTGATTGAGGCGAAGCGGGCCGGAGTCATCCGGTCTGTGAGCCGATTGAGGGTGTGAGGGCCGTAGGCCGGATATACCTGATTGAGGCGAGGCGGGCCGGAGTCATCCGGTCTGTGAGCCGATTGAGGGTGTGAGGGCCGTAGGGTCCGATATGCCTGAAGACGTATTGACGGCCGCCAGGTCAGACATACCCGGTTGGAGCTGACGGAAAGGACTTCGATGAGCGACACTGGCCAGTTGCCCGGTTTCGACGAGCTGCCGGAAGAGCCGCCCCTTGAAGAGGAGCCCAAGAAGAAACGCAAGGGTGGGGTCCTCCTGCTGCTGGTCGCCATCATCCTGGTGCTGGCGGGCATCGGTGGGGTCGTGTGGTCCGTCTGGCCTCAGTTCAATCCGCCGCCCAACGCGATGCGTGACATGCGCGGCAACGTGGTTATCCCGGATGAGGACGCGGTCGTGGACGATCCATCGGCCAAAGCCGACGTCGGGCTCCGGTTCAAGGCGCCGTCGGTCAACTTGGACGTGCCGCTCGGCGAGGCCCGGGAGGTCAACGGCCAGATCGCGCCGCCCGGCTTCACCTCCGTCTACCGCATCACCAACCTGGGCGTCACTCTCGATAAGGCCACGAAAGGCACGGTCTACACAGCCACCCACTCGTTGCGCAACGGCGGCTGGGCCCCGGGCAACGCGCTGATCGATATCGATTCGCAGGAGGCGAAAGTGTCTCCGGGCGACAAGCTGATCGTCGGCGATCGCACCTATTCGGTGACGGAGACGCGCATCATTCCGAAGCCGAAAGTCGCCAGCGTCGGCGATCTGTGGGACGCGAAGGTGAAAGGCCGATTGATCGTGTTCACCTGCTTGCAGAACCCACAGAACACGCCGTCCACGAACAATGTGGTCATTATCGGGACGTTGGACGAGTAGCCGATGACGCAGTTAGCGGATCTCCACGGCACTTTCGAGTTGGACGCCGCAGGGTCGGTCATCGCCTTCGTCGCCCGTCACGTGATGGTGACGAAGGTGCGCGGCACATTCAGCCGCGCGACGGGAATGGCCGTCGTCGATGCTGCCCATCTGGCCGATTCGTCGCTTCGGGTGAGCATCGACGTGGCCAGCGTTGACACGGGAAGCGACGAACGAGACAGCCATCTGCGCTCGGCGGATTTCTTCAACGTCGATCAATACCCGGTGATGACCTTCGTGGCCACCGGGTTCGCGCTCACGGGGCGCGAGACGGTCGACGTGACGGGCGATTTGACCATCCGGTCGGTGACCCAGTCACTGACGATCCCGTTCACCTACGGCGGCGATTCGCTCGACCCGGACGGCACGAGGCGTGTCCGCTTCCGGGGGGCGGCGACCGTCAACCGCAAGGACTGGGGGCTGGTCTGGAACGCCGCCATCGAGACGGGCGGCGTCGTGGTCGCCGACAAGGTTGAGCTTGAGTTCAACGTGTCGGCCACCGAAGCCGATTGAGCGACGGCGTCCCACGGATCGGCTAGGGTCGTGGCATGACGAATGCACGGCCGATCACCGTCGGTTTCGACGGTTCAGATTTCGCGATGACAGCGCTGCGCAAGGGCCTGTCGTTGGCTGCCCAGCTTGGTCTGCCGGTGCGGGTGGTGCGCGCGTGGTCGATCAGCAACGCGCCGCGGCCGGCGACGTGGACGACCGGCTATGTGCCGCCCGTCGAAGACTTCGCCGCCGCCGTCCGGCAGCAGGTCACCGAGCAGATCGCGCCGATCCTGGCCGACTATCCGCAGGTCGTCGTCGAACTTGACGTGCCCCACGGCGCCGCCGGTCGCGAATTGATTCGCGTCTCGCGCGATTCCACGCTCATCGTCGTGGGCACGCGTGGGCTGGGCGGTTTCTCCGGGCTGCTCATCGGTTCGGTCAGCCAGCAGTTGGTGGAGCACGCGGCCTGCGACGTGCTCGTGACACGGTCGGCCACGGAGGACCAGGCTCCGCCGCGCGGGGCGGAACTCGACACGGTGATCGAGCCGGCATGACCGGAAGAGCGTCGGCCTGACATGCGTCTGCAATTCCTTGGCACGAGCGCGGGGGTTCCGACTGTCAACCGCAATGTGAGCAGCGTCGCGTTGTCGCTCGTGTCCGAGATCGGCCAGGTTTGGCTGTTCGATGTTGGCGAAGGGACGCAGCACCGCATCTTGGGCTCGTCGATCAAACCACGGCTCATCCGGCGGGTCTTCATCACGCACGTGCATGGCGATCATCTGTTCGGGTTGCCCGGCTTGATCAGCAGCCGCGGCTTCCAGGGGGGTGAGACGGGGGACGTCGACGTCTACGGGCCGCCAGGCGTCGCGGAGTTCGTGGAAACGGCGCTGCGCGTGTCCGCCACACACCTGTCGTTCGCCGTCCGTTGCCACGAGGTTTCTGGCGGCGAGGTGTGTGTCGCGGATGGTTTCCGGGTGACGGCCGTGCCGCTCGACCACGTGGTGCCCTGCGTCGGCTACCGGGTCGAGGAGGAGCCGCGGCCCGGCGAGCTGTTGGTCGACGAACTCCTGGCGGCTGGCGTGCGTCCGGGGCCTGACTTCGCGCGTCTGAAAGCCGGTGAGACGGTCGAGGTCGACGGACGGTTGGTGGATGGACGGGACTTCCTGGGCCCGTCGCGCTCGGGCCGCGTCGTCGCGTACACGGGTGATACCCGTGCGACGCCTGCGACTGTCGAGTTGGCGCGTGGCGCCGACGTGCTCGTCCACGAAGCGACGTACGGGCCCGAGCAGGCCGCGCGAGCCGACCGCTTCGGCCATGCGACGTCGACGCAGGCCGCCGCGATCGCCCGGGCGGCCGGCGTTCAGCGGCTGCTGCTCACGCACTTCAGCGCACGTTACTCACCTGAAGCGGTCGACGAGCTCGTGGCCCAGGCGCGGACCATTTTCCCTGCGACGAACGCCATGAGTGACCTGTCCGAGGTGGACGTGCCACGTCGTGACCCTGCCGAGTAGCCGCGAGCTACGGTGCAGGCCGGCGCACGCCCGGTGCCGGGGTGCCAGCGGGCGTCGATGAGGCCGAGTCGCGCCTGAAGTTTGTTATCTTTGTGCCGACGACAGCGACGCTGGTCGACCCGCGCGCCGGTCCAGGAGAAACGGCTGCCGGACGGATCGTTCCACACCAGGAGAGACCACACTATGGATGAAGGTTGCTTCACCGTGCCCCAGGCTCGGTCGCACGGACAGGGTTTGCCGCACGTGGCCTGTGGGTCGTTGGGCGGCACCATCACGATGGTCGCGGGGGCCGAGCCGGGCATCACCCCACAATTGACCGCGCGAGATCTGATCGACAGCGTGCCCGGCTTGGCCGGTGTCGCCACCATCGAAGCGATGACGCTGGCGCAGCTTCCCGGCGGTTCTTTGAGCCTTGACGCCCTCGCCGACGCGGTGGCTTGGGCGCGCGGCCGGGTCGAGGACGGGGCCACGGGCGTCGTGCTCATCCAGGGCACGGACACCATCGAAGAAACCGCCTACTTGGCGGAACTGCTCTGGGACCAGGACGCCCCGCTCGTCTTCACGGGGGCGATGCGCTCACCGTCCCAGACGTCGCCCGATGGGGCGGCCAACCTGTTGGCGGCGGTGTCGGTCGCCGCTGCTGCGGCGGCGCGCGGCCGGGGGGTGATGGTGGTGCTGGACGACACCATCCATCAGGCGTCCCTGGTCCACAAGGCCCACTCGTCCAGTCTGGCGGCTTTCAGATCGTACGGTGGCTGGACGCTCGGGCGACTGTCCGAAGGACGCGTCGAGCTGCGGGACTACACGCGGCGTGGCGCGCCTTGGACCTGGCCCGATGTCGACCCGCTGCCGTGGGTGCCCGTGTGGACGACGTACTGGGGCGACGACGGCCGCGCGCTGCGCGCGTTGCTCGCCGAGTCGCCCGACGCGCTGGTCGTCGCCGGTTTCGGCGCCGGCCATGTCTCGGCGGCGGCCGCGGACGTGATCGGGGAGGCCTGCGCTCGCATCCCCGTCGTCCTCAGCTCGCGCATCGGCGAGGGCGGCGCCGAGTTCCGCACCTATGGCTACAAGGGCTCGGAAATCGATCTGCAAAGCCGGGGCGCCGTGGTGTCCGGCCGCCTGGACGCGTTGAAGTCGCGTCTGCTGCTGACGCTCTTGGTCGCGTCGGGCGTCGGCCAAGAGCGGATCCGGCAGGAGTTCGCTGAGCGCGGTGACCTGCACTGACGCTCACTCTGGGTCGGTGTGCTCGGGGTGCTTGCGCAGCCAGTTGGCGACGAAGGGGCACAGGGGGTAGACGCGCTGGCCCTTCGCTTTCAGGTCTTCCAGGGCGCCACGGACCAGAGCCGACCCGACACCTTGGCCCTCGAACGGCCGGCGGATCTCGGTGTGGGGCATGATCACCACACCGCCGGACGGGACGTACTCGGTGAACCCGGCGAGCTCCCCGTCGACGAACACGTCGTAGCGGGACTTGGCCGGGTTGTCTTTCACTGCTATCTGACTCATCTTTCGCCTCATGCCTGGGTGGTTGGAAGGTGGCCGTCGTTGTAACCGGCCGCTAGATGGGAAGCGTCGCAGAAGGGCTTGTTGCTGGACGCGCCGCAGCGGCACAGGGCCTGTCGGTTGCGGCCTTCGTAGGCCTGACCGTCAGCCGACTCGACGGTGACCGGACCGGTGACGGCCAGTGGGCCGCTGACCTGCTTTTCTGGGTCCTGGAGGACGGCGACGGCCGGTCGCGCCTCGTCTTCCAGCGCTTGGCCCGTCTTGGTGACCATGGTCAGCCGGCCGGCCGGACACTGCCCGGCGGTTTTGACGGCCAACTCCCGGTTGGCTGGGTCGTCGTCTTTCATCGTCAGATGCCAGGTGTCACCCCGTTCGGAGTGACAGAAACGGGCCACCGCGCAGCGGCCGTCGTCGAGCAGATCGTTGACCTGGCCGGTGATCACCTGGTGCAGCCGCTGGCGGTAGGGCTCACGTGAGGCCACCTCCGTGCCGTCGAAACCGGCGGTGACATGGGCCCCGTCGCAGAAAGGAGCGTTGGCCGAGTGTCCGCAGCGGCACAGGGCGTAGGTCTCGGACTGGGGCAACTGACGGCCTTCGGCCAGTTCGTAGCGCTGTCCGACCGGTGTGATCGCCTCTTCGCGCAGGGGCACGCCACCGCTGACCAGATAAGGGCCGTTCTGTGTGATCTGGATCTTCATCTCTCACCTGCTTTACACATCGCGTGTTGTTTTCCCTAAGGGACGGGCCGATCAGGCATGTCCCATCGCCCAAAACGTGGGTGTGTCCCCGTTTCTTCCAGCAAGGGTGGGTCGGCTGGCGTATAGGGTGTGGCGGTTGTCGGGGTCGCGGCGACCGGCCGACGGGTTTGTCCGGTTTGGGGTTCAGTGCTTGGGCAGTGGGTACCTGACGATGAGGACGACGGCGTGCGCGACGACGGCAGCCGCGACTAGAGCCCCGGCCAGGCGGACGGGCCACGCTCCGCCCCAGAAGAGGCAGACCATGGCGACGACGACGGGCACGAGATCCCGGGCGGCCCGCCAGACATAGGTGCCGAACGCCGGCATCGTGACGCCGTGGTGCTCGGCCACGGCCTTGACCATGAAGTTCGGCCCGTTGCCGATATACGTGAGCGCGCCGCAGGCGACAGCCCCGAGACTGATCGCCTCCAGGAAGAGCACTGGCACACCGGCCACCAGCGGCATGCCCGGCACGGACAACTGCGTCGCCATCTCGAAGAACACGAGGTAGGTCGGCGCGTTGTCGAGCACGGATGACAGCAGGCCGGTGAACCCGAACAGCGTGTACTCGTTGAGCGGCAGCGCGTGCGCGTTGGCCCGCAGCACGTCCAACGCGGGGATCATCGTCAGGAAGATGCCGACGAACACCGCCGCGACTTCGAGGATCGGCGTCCAGGTGAACTCGTTGTCCTCGAAGCGCAGTTGCTTGTTGGTGATGACGTACGACGCGATCGCGGCCGCCGCCTGCACTCCGACTTTCACCCACGTCCACTCGCCGAGCAAGGCGACGGACAAGACGATGACCGCCAGCCACACGATGTTCGAGGTGCCCCGCAGCCGCAGCGGCGTGCGGGCCGCGTCATCCCACGAACGGCTGAACGCGCTCTCTTGCACGTACGAGCGCCGGTCGATCGCGTAGTACGAGAGCAGCAGCAGCCCGTTGATGAAAGCCCACATGGGAGTGAGAGTGAACGTCCAGCCGAACGGCACCCCGCGCATGAAGCCCATGTAGAGCGGCGGGTCGCCCAGGGGGGTCAGCATGCCGCCGCAGTTCGCGACGATGAGGATGGCGAAGCAGACGGTGTGGGCCCGGCTCTCGCGTTCGCGGTTGGTCTGGAGCAGGGGACGGATGAGCATCATGGCCGCCCCGGTCGTGCCGATGAACGACGCGAGCACCGCGCCGATGCCCAGCATGATCGTGTTGTTGCGCGGGGTGGCGCGCAGGTCTCCGTCGAGCACGAGTCCGCCGGTCACCACGAACAGGCTGGCGAGCAGGGCGATGAATTGGGCGTATTCGGTGAGCGAGTGCTCGACGTCGCCCGGGCCGGCGACGACGAGCACCCAGATGGCGACGGGCACGCCGAGCACGAGCGCGACCGCAAGCTTGACGCCGTTATGCTCCCAGGCGCGCGCGACGCCTGGGATGACGGGGCCAAGCGCCACGCACGCGAGCATGATGACGAATGGCGCCACCGACCACCACGGAAACGTCATGGATGTCTGATCCCCCTGGTCAGAGTCAGGCCCTCGATGGCCCCTCCCACATGTTGATGCCAGCCTCGACCGCGTGTTCGTCGATGGCCGCCAGCTCGTCGTCGGTGAACGACAGGTGCGCCAACGCGCCGAGCGAATCTTCCAATTGCGCCACCGACGACGCCCCGATCAGTGCGGAGGTGACGCGCGGATCGCGCAGCACCCACGCGATCGCCATCTGGGCGAGCGTCTGGCCGCGGTCGATCGCGATGTCGTTGAGGGCACGGATGTGGGCGAGGTTCTGTTCGCTCAGGAACGCCGGGTCGAGCGACGACGTCTCGTCGGCCGCCCGTGAACCGGCGGGAATGCCGTGGAGGTATTTGTTCGTCAGCATGCCTTGGGCGAGCGGTGAGAACGCGATGCAGCCGATGCCCTGGTCGCCGAGCACGTCGAGCAGGTCCTCCTCGACCCAGCGGTTGATCAGCGAGTACGACGGCTGGTGGATGAGCAGCGGCGTGCCGAGGTCGCGCAGGATGGCGATGGCCTGCTTCGTCCGTTCGCCCGAATACGACGAGATGCCGACGTAACGGGCCCGCCCCGAACGGACGGCGTAGTCGAGCGCCCCCATCGTCTCCTCCAGCGGCGTGGTGGGGTCGAAATGGTGGTGGTAGAAGATGTCGACGTGGTCCAAGCCCATGCGGGCGAGCGACTGGTCGAGCGATGAGATGAGGTATTTGCGGGAGCCGAGATCGCCGTAGGGGCCTGGCCACATGTCCCAGCCGGCCTTGGTCGAGATGACCAACTCGTCGCGGTAGGGGGCGAAGGATTCGCGCATGTGGCGCCCGAAATTGGTTTCGGCCGCGCCGTAGGCCGGGCCGTAGTTGTTCGCCAGGTCGAAGTGGGTGATGCCGAGGTCGAAAGCCCGGCGCAGAATCGCGCGCTGGGTGGCGAACGGCACGTCGTCTCCGAAGTTGTGCCACAGTCCAAGCGAGATGGCGGGGAGTTTGAGCCCGAAACGCCCGACCGCCCGGTAAGGCATGCGACCGTCGTAGCGAGCGGGGTCTGGGCAATAATGCTCCAAAATAGGCATGAGCGTCCTTCCGATGCCCTTTATCATAAGCGACAGCCTTCTGGCGCCATCGCGTGGGCGCGAGCGGGGACTTTCTCGTGGGACGGGCTTCAACCGTGCGACCGGTCCGTGCGTGCGAGGAGTGCGGCCGACGTCGCCGAGGGGTTGTCGTCCCTGCGGGAACGGAGGAGGGTTAGTACGCTTAGCTACTATGACTTCATCTCTGACCCCCGTTGGGATTGAGCCGGTCGTTCAGGCCGCTGACATCGTCAAGACGTATAGCGGCGGCGCGGCCACCGTGACGGCGTTGAAGCATGTGAGCATCGACATCCAGCCGGGTGTCGTCACCGCGATCGTTGGTCCGTCCGGGGCGGGCAAATCGACTTTGTTGCGCTGCCTCGCTGGCCTCGACCGCGTCACCTCCGGGACGGTCAGAATTGGCGGCGACGAGATCACGAAACTCGACGACCGTTCGTTGGCGGCCGTGCGCCGCGGCCAGGTGGGTTTCGTCTTCCAGGACCATAACCTGGTGTCCACACTCACCGTCGGCCAGAACATCGAGCTGCCCCTTGAGCTTGATGGTAAGGCATCCGACCTCCGGCGGCTGGGCGGCGTTCTCGCTGCCCTCGGTTTGGAGAGGGATGTGCTGAAACTCCTGCCCGCTCAGTTGTCGATTGGGCAGCAGCAGCGGGTCGCGCTCGCTCGTGCCTTGGCCACATCGCCCCAGGTGGTCGTCGCCGACGAACCGGCGGGCTCGCTTGACGTGCGCAGGGGGCAGCAGTTCCTCACCTTCCTGCGGCGCTGCTGCGACGAGTTGGGGCAGACGGTCATCGTCGCTTCGCACGACCCGGCGGTGGCGTCGTACGCGGATCGCGTGATCGTCCTGTGCGACGGACGGGTGACGGACGACCTGACGGGCGCTTCGGTGGACGACGTGTTCGCCGCCGTGCGCCGGGCGGTCATGAGCGCGGCGGCTGCAGCGCCAGATGAGGAGGCGGCGGCGATGCTGCTGTCGGAGGTTGAAGCCGTCGGCGCGTCGACCCCTGTCGTCACGAAGACAGCGAAGACCAAGGCGCCCAAGCCTCCCAAAGCTCCCAAACCGGCCAAGACCAAGGCAGCGCGGCCGCCGAAGCCAGCCAAACAACCCAAGGCCAAGCCGGCCAAGGCCGAGAAAGCGGCTGTCGCGTCCGAGTTGGCTCCGGCACCCGTGGCGGCACCCGCCGCTGTGGTCGGATCTCCGGAGTATGAGGCGGCGTTCCAGCCCGTCGAGCAGCAGAGTGCCCACGACTGGTCCGCGCCGGTCGCGGCCGCGGGCAGCGGCGGTGACGTGCTGGCGCCGACCGGCGGCGAAGCGATCCTGGCCCCCGAGCCTGCCGTGTCTGATGCCGTGCCGACCGTCGACGAGTGGGAAGCGCGCCTGGCTGAATTCGACCGGTTGACCGGCGAGGTGGAGGGCAATGCCCCGGCGTCCGCCGGCCTGGCGGCACCTGTTCCCGAGCCGGTCGCCCCAGCGCCCGAACCTGCGCCGCTGGCCCCCGAGCCTGCCACGCTGCCGCCCGAGTCTGCTTCCGTCCCTGCGCCGCCCGAATCAGCGGCCGCTGCGGCGGAAGACGACGACTGGGCCGCCCGCGTCCGGGCGCTGCTCGACCTGTCCGACGTCAGCGATCTGACGCCTCCGCCAGCCGCGCCTGTGGCACCCACTCCGGTGATGCCGGTCATGCCGGAAGTCCCCGTCGCCGAAGAGCCTCCCGTGTACCGGCCGCCCGTCGCGCAGCCTCAGCCGGAGCTCGAACCGGAGCCGGAACCGGCGCAGGCGGCCGACGACTGGGTCGCCCAATTGTGGGCGTCGACGTCTGCCGAGGCGGGCCTCGGCCTTGACGGGATGCCCGTGCAATCGCCGCCTCCAGCCCGCAAACGGCCAGGGACAGCGAGCCGTCCTGCGACCACGCGTCCCGCGGCGACTCCGCCGACGCCGCCCGTCGCGCCACCGCCAGCCGCCCCCGCCGCGCCGACCACGTCTCCTGCCGACGACCTGCCCGCCGACGAATGGGTGTCGCAGTGGTGGGCGGCCCACAACACGTCATCGGATCAGTGATGGCGAGCGCAGCCGGCCGGGAATTGAGGCGCCATCCCGGAAGATTCGTGGCGACATGGCTCGCCATCGCGATCAGCGTCGCCTTCGTCGTGGTCGCTTCGGTGAGCACGACGACGCTGCAAGCCGCAGTCGGACGTCAACTGACGCTCGGGCTGGCGAACGCCGATCTCGTGGTGTCGGTGACAGGAACGCCGGCCAACTCCCAGAACAATGGCTTGTCGGGCGCGGAGGCCGAGAAGACGTTCGCCGCGGTCGGCGGCGTGACAGACGTCAGCCATGTCCGTTCGGCGCCGCTCATCTTGTCGAAAGGCGACGTCTCCATCCAGGTCCAGGCCACCGGTCTGTCCGCGGATGCCAAGCTGCGCCCGTCAGATGTCGGCCTCCAAGGCATCTGGCCAGCGGACGCTTCCCAGATCGTTCTCAACAAGGCGTCCGCCGACGCGCTTCGCCTGAGCGTCGGTGACACGATCCAAACGGCGGCAGGTTCGTCGGGTGCCCCGGCGTCGATGCGGTTCGTCGGCGTCACCAATCAGGACAGCACAGTGAACGGCGGGGTCGCCTGGGTGTCCGCGCCATGGTTCGCGGGCGTGTACCAAAGCGACGACCCGACAGGCTCGTACGCGGTCATGCTGCAACCAGGCGCCGACCAGGCAGCCGTCGAGGCCGCCCTCCAAACTGCTTCGTTGGGGGACGGGTTCGAAGCGCACGTGGTGACGAAGGCCTCGGCAGCCGCGGCCGCTGGCGACCGGCTCACCGGGAACGCCGCCGCGTGGAGCTCGTTGTTGTGGGTGTTCGCGGGCATAGCGATCATCGTCGGTCTTGTCACGGTCATCAACACGTGCACCGCGCTGATGGGCCGCCGCCGCCGCGAGCTAGGCCTGATTCGTGCCGTCGGCGCGGACACCGGGCACATCCGGTGGGCGCTGTTGCGGGAATCTGTGCTCGCCGGTGTCGAAGGGTCGGTCGTCGGCGTGGTGCTCGGCCTGGGTGCGGCGGCCTTGCTCGCCCGCCTGATGGGCACGCTGTCCGGGGGGCTCGCCATCTCGTGGTGGCAGCTCGCGATCGCGTTCGTGCTCGGCGTGCTCGTGATGCTGATCGCGGCGCATGTACCCGCCTGGAAAGCGACCCGCCTGCCTCTGCTTGGCGCGCTGCGGCCGGAGGCTCCCGTCGTCGAAAGCAGGCGGGCGTCTGGTGCTCGCAAAACGGTTGCTGTGGTACTGCTCGTCGCGGGCGCGGCCGGCACCGCCTGCTCGTTCATGCTCCCTCCGGTCGGCGGGACGGGGCTGCTCGTCGCCATCGGCGGCGGCTGTGTGCTCGTGCTCGGCGTCGTGGTGGCTGCCAGGTTGTTCATGCCGCCGCTCGTGGGGGCGGTCGGCACGCTTGTGGCGAAGACCGGTCCAGTCGCGAAGCTGGCGGTCTCGGACCTGGGCCGTTCCCCGCGCCGGACAGCCGCTATCGCGGCGGCCTTCGTGCTCGCCGTCGGCCTCATTGTCGGTCTCCAAACGACGATGGCGTCCGTCCGCGACACGGTTCTCGGTCAACTCGGTCAGAATCAACCGGTGGCCGTGCGCGTCGTGTATGGCGATGGCACTCCGACTTCCTTGCCGACCGCCTTGGTCGACGGGCTGCGGAGCGTGCCGGGCGTCGACGCTTTCGCCCTGCTGCCGGGCGTCGCGGTGACGGACGGCCAACAGACGCCGTGGTTCGCTCTCGCCTACACTCCCGACGCCGCGAGGGTCGCCGTCGACGGCCCGAAGACGTTGCCGCCCAATCAGGCTCTCGTCAACCCGGCCTCGTGGCCGGACGGCCGTGGCGACCAACTCACGTTGTCGAGTGGCGGCCAGGATGTGACCTTCCAGGTGGTCCGCTCAGCGATCGCCGATGTCGGGCAGGTGCTCGTGTCGCAGTCGACGTTGCGCCAGCTTGGCGATCCACAGAACAACGTCGCGCTGTGGCTGTCGGTGCCGGACCAGGCGTTCGCGTCGTCGGTCGCCGCCGACGTCCGGGGGATTGTCGGCGATGACCCGCAGGCTTCGGTCAGCGGTGCCGTCTTCCAGGCTGGGTCGATCGTGGACGGCGTGTTCCTCGTCTCCGGGGCGGCCGTCTTGTTGCTGGTGGTCGTCGTCATCGTCGCCCTCGTGGGGCTGGGCAACACGCTGAGCCTGTCGGTGTGGGAACGCGGTCGCGAACCGGCGTTGCTGCGGGCGCTGGGCGTCAGCAGCGGCGGTCTGCGGCGCGTGGCGCTCATCGAAGCGCTGCTGGTCGCCGTCGTGGCGAGCATCGTCGGCATCGTCGCGGGGTTGTGCTTGAGCGTCATCGGTGTGTTCGTCGCCCAGCACGCCGTGGGGGCCGTGGGGCCTGTGGCCATCAGCGTCGACTGGTGGTGGACGATCGGTTCCCTCGTCGTCGCCGTCGTGGCCGCCCTGCTCGCGTCGATCGTGCCCGGCGGACGAGCCGCGAAGGTGGAGACACAGGAGTTGTCGGCCGTCCGCGGATAGCGCAGGCGCTGTTTCTCACGCTCGCAGCGAGGGCTCTCACGCGGCTCGCAGGCCGCTTTGAGACGGTGCCGCGCCCGGCGGGACTCTAGGGAGTCGCTGTGAGGAGGGGCTGCGCCGTGGCTTCCAGGTCGAGCAGCCAGCGCTTGCGGTCGAGGCCGCCGGCGTAGCCGGTGAGCGTGCCGTCTTGGCCGATGACACGATGGCAGGGGATCACGATGGGTAGCGGGTTGCGTGAGTTCGCCAGCCCGACCGCCCGTGACGCCCGCGGGTTGCCGAGACGTGCGGCGATGGCGCCGTAGGTGGCGGTCTGCCCATACTGGATCGATCGCAGGGCCTGCCACACCCGGAGTTGGAAGGCCGTGCCGTGCGGGGCGAGTGGCAGATCGAAGTCGCGTCGCTCACCGGCGAAGTAGGCGGCGAGCTGGGCGGCGGTCTGTCCCAGCAGCGATGTCGGCGTGGGAGCGGTGACGTTCTCAGCGGGGTCGAGCTGGTCCACGAACGGTGAGAAGTCGATGGCCACGAGCGCGCCGTCGGCGTCGACCAGCCGGAGGGCGCCGATGGGGGAGTCGATGGTCGTCCACATGTGTCCATCATCCGCCCGCTGGCAGCCGGGAGCCAACCAGCCGTCGCTCCACGTCGAGCGATGACGCCGACGCGCTGTTCCAGCACTCTCGTCGGGGCGACTGTGGCCAGCCCGGTGGCTGGGCCTCTTCCATCCTGCCGAAGAGCTACCCCTCGCTCCCACCCAACTCTGTCACCAACGTCATGACCCGCAACCGTTAGGCGAGCGCTTTCGTCCGCGGAGTCTTTCCTCGCTGCCAGGCTGTGGTCCGACCTGATGAGAACTTTTGTACATTGGGTTGCACGAAAGATCAGTCGGGCGTAGCGTGTGACGCGTCGAGAGGCCGTCGGTGATGGTGCCTAGCGCGGTGTGTCGATAGGCACGAGACGAGTGGTGGCCGTCACGGCCGATGAGATGTACGAGCGATCAATGACAAAGAGGGGAACGCGATGACGCAAGAGACCATAGAAGACCTGATCGATCAGTTGATCGATGTGGGCGCCCAGTCCGTTCAGATGGGCCTCGTGCTCGCGGCGGGCGGCAATCTGTCGGCCAGGCTGCCGGGGAGCGACGAGTTCGCGGTGACGGGGACGGGCACCCTGTTGTCGACGCTCAAACACTCGGATTTCTCGATTATGGATTTGGACGGCAACGTGCTGCGCGGCTGCGCGGAGCCGTCCTCCGAGTGGAAGCTCCACCAGCGCACCTACCGCGTGCGCCCCGATGTCAACTGCGTCGTCCACCTGCACCCGCGCTACACCGTCCTGCTGGACGCGATGGGCAAGCAGATCAGGTTCTATACGCTCGACCACGCGGCCTACGTCACGTCGGTGGGCCGGACTGACTACTACCCCAACGGGTCGGACGACCTGGCCGACAAGGCGGCCGAGCAGGAGCTACGCCACGACTGCGTGATCCTCGGGAACCATGGGTCGTCGACGGTCGGGCCGACCATCCGACTGGCCTTCACTCGGGCGATGAATCTGGAACACGCCGCCCATGACACGTACGACGCGCTCCTTGTCGGCGATGAGACCTCCCAGTTTCCGCCGGACGAACTCGAACGGTTCCGCGCCAGGCGGCCGAGTCATGTCTGACGTCGCCATCGGCATCGACGTCGGCACGACGTCGATCAAAGCGCTGGCTTTTGACCGTCAGGGTCGTGAATGCGCGTCCGCCGCCATCGGAGTCGGCGTGACACGTCCGCAGCCAGACCGCGCCGAGCAAGACATGGACGACGTGTGGGGCGCGGTCCAGACCGTCATCGCCACCGTGGTTCGGCAGTGCGCCGGTCGCAGCATCGTGGCTCTCGGCGTGACGGGTCAGGGGGACGGCGCCTGGCTGGTCGGCGCGGACGGGCAGCCGGTCCGTCCGGCCATCCTGTGGCTCGACGGCCGGGCGTCGGCCATCGCGGACGAGTGGGAGCAGGACGAACGCGGCCAGGCGATCCGGCGGGTCTGCGGCTCCAGTGTGATGGCTGGCGCGCTCCCCGAACTGCTGGCCTTCATGGAAACGGAAGAGCCGGAGACGCTAGCCCGGGCCCGCTGGAACCTCAACAGCAAAGACTGGGTCAGGTTCAAGCTGACCGGGGTCGCCGCGACCGACGCCTCCGACGGCTCGGAGACCTACGTCGACCCGGCGACGGGCGAGTATTCCGCCGAACTGCTGTCGATTCTCGGCCAGGAACGCTATGCACGCCTGCTGCCGCCCGTGCTCGGTTCAACCGTGGGCACGCCACTGCTGCCCGAGATGGCCGAACGCCTGGGTCTGCCCGTGGGCGTTCCCGTCGCCACGGGCACGATGGACACCGTCGCCGCGGCCATCGGGCTCGGCGTCGTCGAGCCCGGCTTGGGCTACGCCATCGTCGGCACGACCAACTTCATCGGCGTGGTGCGCGACGCGTCCGCCGTCCCAGGACCGAACGTCGGCGTGTTCGGCCTCGGCTACAAGGGTCGCCAGATCTTCGAGATGGCCCCGATGTCGGGCGCGCCGAACTTCGACTGGGTGAAAACGATCACGGGCGCGAGTGAGATCCCCTGGCGAGAGTTCGAGAAAGCCGCGCTGCACTGCCCGCCTGGCGCGGGCGGTCTGACCTACATGCCTTACGGCGCTTTGTCCGGCGAACGCGCCCCCTTCCTTGACGCGTCGTCGTCCTCAGCCTTCCTCGGCATGTCGGTCGCCACCAGCAGCGTCCAGATCGTGCGGGCCGTCTACGAAGGTTTGGCGTTCAGCCTGCGGGAATGCGCGGGCGCCATCGGGCTGGACGGCGAGATCCGTCTCGCCGGTGGTCCATCGACGACCGACCTGTTCCCGAGCATTTTGGCGGATGTGACCGGGCAGCCGGTCATCTGCTCAGCGACCGGGGAAAACAGTGCCAAGGGGGCGGCGGCCTGCGGTTTCGCGGCGACGACCCCAGGTGGGCTCGAAGCTGTGCTCCGGCAATTCGCGGCGCGAGATCGCGTGTTCGAGCCCAACTCCGACGCGACCGATGCGTACGACCAGTGTTTCGCATCTTTCTTGGAGGCTCGCGAATCCGTCAGGAAGACGTGGCGGGGATCTCGAGCTCTTCGTGAGATTCGCGTCCCAGAAAGTGGAGGAAAAAGACTATGTCAAAAGTGAATGCGGCCAAACCGGTCGTCTTCGTCACCGCGCTGTTCAACCGCGCCGTCGCCGCGGAGTTGGAGGAGCAGTTCGACGTCAGGTATCAGGAGCCGAACGTCGCGGGCGACTCGTTGGTCGCCGCAGGCTACGACGATCTGTCCAGCGCCGACGTCTTGGTGGCGGAGCTGGACGGGGTGGACGAGGCGACGCTGCAAGCCGCGCCGAACATCAAGTTGATCGTCGACTGCCGGGCGGCCCCGGTCAACGTCGACATCGCGGCCTGCACGCGGCGCGGCATCCCCGTCGTCACAACGCCCGGACGCAACGCGGATTGCACGGCTGACTTCGCCTTCTCGCTGCTCTTGACGACGGTGCGGAAGACGTCGGCGTCTGAGGCGTGGATGCGCGCCGGCGGCTGGGTGCCGAGCATCGGCCACTACGCCTACGAGGCGTTTCGCGGCATGACGCTGCGGGGACACACGCTGGGCGTCATCGGCGGTGGGGCGGTCGGCAGCCGGATGGTCGCGCGGGCCGTCGGCTTCGGCCTGAAGGTGCTCGTGCACGACCCGTTCTTGCCGCAGGACGCATTCGGAGACGACGCGACGATGGTCGGGCTCGACGAGCTGATGGCCTCGTCCGACATCGTGTCGGTCCACATTCCCGAGAACCCCCAGACGCTTGGTTTCGTCACCCGCGAACACATGGCGCTGATGAAGCCGACGGCCTTCTTCATCGTGGCGGGACGTTGGGCGACGATCGACGGCGACGCGCTGATCGACATGCTGCGTGAGCAGCGGATCGCCGGTGCCGGCATCGACGTGTTCGACGTCGAGCCGCTGCCGCTGGACTCGGAGCTGTTCACGCTGCCGAACGTCACGATCACGCCCCATATCGCCGGAGCGTCAGACGGCGTCATCGACGAGCAGACGCGGATGTCCGTGGAGGCGATCTTCGCCTGGCGGGATGGGCGGCCGCTGCGGGCTGTCGCCAACGGCCGGGATCTCAACCAATAAACGCGCTGCGACACCAGCATCAGGGGGTAAGGAATGAAAATCGACGGTGCGGTCTTCGAGGGTGCGAAGAAACCGCTGAACGTGTGCGAACTTGAACTCGACGACCCGAAGGAGCGCGAAGTCCGGGTCAAGATGATGGCGTCCGGTCTGTGCCGGTCGGACTGGCATGTGATCAGCGGCGACTGGAGACTCACGCCGCCGGTCGTGCTCGGTCACGAGGGCGCCGGTGTGGTCGACGCGGTTGGTCCCGGTGTGACGACGGTCGCAGTCGGCGACCACGTTGTCTTGTCGTGGACGCCGTTCTGTGGGCACTGCTTCTACTGTCTGACGGGGCGTCCGGCCCTGTGCGTCAACGAACGGGAGACCGGGCAGAAGGACTTGATGGGAGACGGCACAAGCCGTTTGCATCGGGGCGGCGAGACGGTCAAGGCCTTTAGCGCCTGCGGCACGTTCGCGACCTACGCGGTCGTCCCCGAATCGTCGGCTGTCCCGATCGACGCCGGCGTCCCGTTCGAGGTCGCCGCCGTGATCGGCTGCGCGGTCGCGACGGGGACGGGCGCCGTGTGGAACACGGCCAACGTGACCCCTGGCGAGACGGTCGCCATCGCCGGTTGCGGCGGTGTTGGACTGTCCGCGATCGCGGCTGCCGCGGCGGCTGGGGCGCGCCAGGTCATCGCGGCGGACACCAACCCGGCGGCGCTCGACGTCGCCCGGCGCTTCGGGGCAACGGATGTCGTCGATCTCATGGCGGACACCTTGGACGGTGCGGTGCGGCGACTGACGCAGGGCGAGGGCTGTGACGTGGCGTTCGACACCGTCGGACTGCCTCAGGTCGTCACACCGGCGTTCGCGGCGTTGCGCCCGGGCGGTCGCCTGCTGCTCGTCGGCATGCCCAAGGAGGGCACCCTTTTGGAACTCGACGTCTTGTCGGTGATCCGGCAAGAGAAGTCGATTGTGGGGAGCTGGTACGGGACGACGCGGCCCAACGTGGACTTCCCCCGGATAGCGGCCATGTATGAGGCCGGTCGGCTGGAACTCGACGACCTAGTCGGCCAGACGATCGGGTTGTCGGAGATCAACGACGGGTTCGAGACCCTCGCCAAGGGGGCGACGGGCCGAACCGTCATCAGATTTGACTAAAAGCGGTCACGGGCGCGCGGGCGCATGGGCCGGCTCGTCGACGAATAAACCTTGTCATCAATAGAGCTGAAAGGGAATTCCATGGGACAGGTTCAAAACATAGAGAAAAAGGCAGGCCAAGCGACCGGCTTCAAAAAAGATGTCGGGCTTTTCAGTGGGATCAGTTTGATCGGTGGCATCATCATCGGGTCCGGCATCTTCTATTCTGGGGCGATCGTCTTGCAGCGGACCAATATGAGCGTCGGACTGTCGCTCATCTGCTGGCTGATCGGTGGCATCATCGCGCTTCTGGGCTCGTTGGCTTTCGCCGAACTCGGTGCGGAATTTCCGGAAACCGGTGGCGAGGTCATCTACTTGAGGAAGGCCTACCACCCTGGGGTCGGGTTCTCCTTCGGCTTCACCATGCTGCTCGCGGGCATGTCCGCTTCGCTCGCGGCTTTGTGCGTGGCGCTGCCGACCGCCTTCAAGTCGTTCGTCAACATCGACGACACGACGATCAAGATCATCGCGTACGTCCTGATCATTGGCCTGACGGTGTACAACCTGTTCGGCATCAAGATCGGCGCGATCATCGGGAACGTCGCGATGGTCGCGAAGCTCATTCCGCTCGTCCTGATCGTCGTCGTGGGCATCGTCGCCGGCACGCACCTGCCGAATCTGAGCCTGATCACTGCCGGGAGCGACGGGCAACCGGCCAGTCTGGCCGCGACGCTCAGCATGATCGGGTTCGGCGTCATCTCCGTGTTCTGGGCCTATGACGGCTGGGAGAACCTCGGCACCGTCGCCGGCGAGATGAAGCGGCCGCAGCGGGATCTCCCGCGCGCGCTGATCATCGTCGCTATCGGTTGCACGGCGTTGTACATGCTGTTTAATTTCGCTATCTCGCGCGTCTTGTCGGCCGATCAGATCTCGTCGTTCATCGCCGCCGGCACTCTGTACCTCGGCACCGAGGTGGCGCAGGTTATGTTCGGCGGAGTCGGCGCGGGGCTCGTGCTGGTGTGCATGGTCGTCTCGATTTTCTCCTGCCTGAACGCCGAAGTCATGGCGTTCCCGCGTAACTACTACGCGATGGCCGAGGGCGGGCACTTCTTCAAGGCCTTCCTGCGGGTGAATAAGCGGGGCGTGCCGCACGTCGCGATGATCGTCCAGTGCGCCGTCGTGATCGTGCTGATCTCGATCGGCAACCTGTCGCAACTCACGTCCATGTGCGTGTTCACGACGATGATTTACAACACCTTGACCATCATCGGCGTGATCATGTGCCGTCGGAAGTACCCGACGAAGGAGCGTCCGTTCAAGGTGTGGCTCTACCCGGTGCTCATCATCGTGAACGTCGTCATCTATGTGGCGCTGATGGTCAACACCTTCATCACCGACCCGGTGACGGCCGTCATCGGTCTCGCGATCCCGGTCGTCTCCATCTTCGTCTTCCTCATCTTCGACCACCGGCTGAAGACGCAAGGCGGCACGCCGGCGCCGTCGGAGGACACAGATTCGGCGGAGATCGGGGGGCGGCGCAACCGCCCCACGCCCCGCCAGCCGATCAACGGCTTTCGCGCCGCGAGCGGTCAGTGATCCATTTTTCCAGGAAAGGTCATCGTGTCAGCCTTCGAATCGTTCTTTTTGATGAAGCCGGACGACGTGAAGCGTTATGTCATGGAGGTCGTGCACCACTTCCCGTCGGACGCGTCTCTTCGCTGCACCGAAATCGGTGACGGGAACATCAACTACGTGTTCAGGGTCGAGGATGTCGCCAGCGGGCGTTCCGTCGTCGTCAAACAGTCGGACAAACTCCTCCGGTCGTCAGGACGGCCCTTGGATATCGGGCGCAGCAAGATCGAGGCCCGGGCGCTCATGCTGGAAGCCACGCTCGCGCCCGATTACCTGCCGCAGGTCTATCACTACGACGAGACCATGGCGGCGATCTGCATGGAAGACATCTCGGCTTACCAGAACCTGCGGAAAGAGCTGCTGGAGGGGCCGGTTTATTCCCACTTGAGTGACAACCTCTCGTCTTTCCTCGCCCAGACGCTGCTGCCGACGACAGACCTCGTGATGGACCGGCAGGAGAAGAAGGCGGCGGTGAAATTCTTCGTCAATCCTGAGTTGTGCGACATCACGGAGGACCTGGTGCTGACGGAGCCGTACGACGACTACAAGGGTCGCAACGTCATCACGCCTGGCAACGAGGCTTTCGTCGAGCGTTTTCTCTACCGAAACGACGAACTGAAGGCGGAGATCGCGTTGCTGCGTGATCGTTTCATGAACGAGGCCCAGGCCCTCATTCACGGCGATCTGCACACAGGCTCCATCTTCGTCAACGCCAGTGGTATGAAGGTCATCGACCCCGAGTTCGCTTTCTATGGCCCCATGGGTTATGACATCGGCAATGTGCTGGGTAACTTGTTCTTCTCGTGGGCACATAAGGCCTATGTCCGTCCAGACGAGCCGACCGCCGCTTTGGAGCGACTGATCGCCGAGACATATGACATGACACGAGACAAGCTGAAACAAACCTATGATGACACCGTGACGTTCCCGCTGTATCGTGTGCCCGCGTTCCAAGAGAATTATCTGGCAGGCGTCATAGCCGACTCGTTGGGGTATGCCGGCACGGAAATAATCCGTCGCACGGTGGGTGACTCCAAAGTGATGGAGGTGGCGAGCGTTGACGACCTGGACGAGAAGATATCAATGGAGCGGGCTTTGATCAAACTTGGAATGTCGCTGATTCGTCAGCGGGCAGCCATTCGCCGCGGCGATCAATTGGTTGACGCGTTTCGTCTCGTGATGGCGTGAGGAGGTTCCCATGCGACGGTGCGACGGTGATATGCCTTTCGTGCTGCGTTACGAAAATGTCGCCTGGTATGAAGACGGCGCGGTGAGAATCCTGGACCGGCGGGTCTATCCGGCGACGGTGCGATTCGCCGAATGCGTGAGGTATCAGGAGGTGGCGCGAGCGATAGCGGATATGGTCACCCAGAGCGCCGGCCCCTACACGGCTGTCGGAATGGGAATGGCGTTGGCCGCCCACGAATGCCGAGGGAAGGGCCAGCAAGCGCAGACGGAGTTCCTGCGGCAGGCGGCGTTTGACTTGGCGCATGCCCGGCCGACGACCGCCAACCGGTATGGCATCATCACGGACCGGTGCGTCGCGGTCGCGCTTGACGCGTTGGAACGTGGTCTCGACCCGGTGGCGGCGGTGGTGCGCTCCACGGTGGAGTCGCTCAACCGGCGCTATAGCACCATGCAGGTCGTGGGCGACTATCTGGAGAAGCTGATCCCGCAGGGAGGCGCGATTCTGACGCAGTGCTTCGGCGAGACGATCATCGGCACGCTGATACGGGCGGCCCGAAGCCACGGGAAAGAATTCCGGGTGCTCTGCGCAGAGACGCGGCCATACCTGCAAGGCGCCCGGCTCACCGCGACCTGTTTTGGGCAGATGGGTTTTGACACAACGGTCATCACCGACAGCATGCTGGCCTACGCCATGGAACGGGAAGGGGTTTCGTTGTGCACGTCGGCGGCTGATTCCATCGCCCAAGACGGCTATATCGCGAATAAAATCGGAACGTTTCAGATGGCGATCCTGGCCAAGTACTTCGGTATCCCTTACTATGTCACGGGCATCCCTGATCGCGACAAAGAAACCCATGATGACATCGTGATCGAGATGCGTGATCCGGCGCAGGTGTTGTCCTACGACGGGTCACGGCACACGGCGCCGGAGGTCAAGGGCTTGTATCCTGCGTTCGACATTGTGCCGCCGCATCTCATTTCCGCCGTGGTGACCGACGAGGGCATCCTGACGCCATATACACTGAAAGACTATTTCTCCGGGCAGGAGAAGTCGTTCTACTGAGCTCGATTCCCGCCTACTGATGGCTGACGCTGACGAGCAGCGCCCGGGCCGTCGAAATATCGGTTACCAGGTTGTTGATGATCCCGCCGGTGAGGGCCGCCCGGATGGCGTTCACTTTGCTCGGCCCGAAAGCGATGGCGATTCGGTGAGGAATGTCGATGAGCTGGTCGAGGGTCATTCCGACGACGCGTTTGTCGGCGACGGAGGGGACGAGCGTCCCCGTGTTGTCGAAGAACCTGGCCGAAATATCGCCGATGGCGCCGTTGCCGATCAACTCGTCCAATTGCTCATCAGAAATGAGCTCCGACAGCAGCCCGTCGGCGGTCCACGGGATGACGCCGATTCCGGTGATCACGGTGTCTGCCTGCCGTGAGATGGCCATGGCCTGGGCGACGCTCGGATCTTCCATGAAAGTCTGCGCCAGCCGCTCGTCGCCCGCGAGAACGGGGGCGGGGAAGCTCAAAGACCGGCCGTTGAGCTTTTGCGCGAGGACGGTGACGAGCTCGTGCGGGGTGACGCCGTCGCTCGCCTTGCCCCAACTGCCGCCAAGAGGGATGAAGTCGGGGCCTGTCGCGCTTGGGGAATTGCTGGCCGGCATCGCCAGGACGGAGGCCGCCACCGCCCTGGACAGGCTGACCGCGACCGTCTTGGCTGAACTCAGCGCGTCGGCAAGCGCGGCGCTGCCCGTGCGTGCGATGGAAGCCATGGTTTTTTCGTCGCTCGCGCCCGTCGCCGCGATCCAACAACGTTCGAGGGCGAATGCTTTCCGCAAGCTGTCTTCGTCGCTCATGAACGGACGCTGGTCGCCGCCATGGATGTCGAAGGTGACCACGCCGATCTTGCGGGCTTCCGCGAGCATCCGGGTGACTTTGATGCGCGGCACCCCGATGAGGCGGCCGATGTCATTCTGGGTCAAATCGTCTTCGTAATAGAGCCGCGCGACGCGGACGAGTTCGTTGAAGCCGTACGTCGTCCTTGAGCTCTCAGCAGGGGCAGGGCCAGGCTGGTTGCCGCTGGGACTCATCGACGTCGAGTTGGAAGTCATCGGCTCCTGAGTTTTCCGCCGGCGGGGTGTGCTCCAGATTCCGGACAGTTGGTTCGTTGGCGTCTGCACGTTCAGACACGTCCCGTATCTTACTGGCTTGGCCATGGACTCGCTGATCTGCTGCGCAGGCTCCAGTCTGCCCGCCGGTTTGAGTGTCTTGATCTGGGTCGCTCGGCGATGGTGTTCGTGAACAGTGAGAAGTGGTAGTGACGGAGACTTTGTGATGTCTTAGGATTTGCCTACGGCGGACGGAGTTTCGTTGTGACATGGCGGTGTCGACCAGACGCTTGGGGGTGTCATGGCGGTGTTGCGTGAGAAAGACATGGGGGCCGGCTGGCGTGGTCGTCTGGCCGTTTGTGTCGCTCTCGCGGTCGTGGCGTGTGTCATGACGGCCGGGCTGGTGATTGACCTCCCGTTCGCTCAAGCCGTGCCCGGCGTCGATGCAAGTGGCCAAACGGCGGTGCCCCTCAGTGGCGGACCAGGCGTCCCGTGCGTCGATGCCGCTTCGTGTGCGGCAGACGAGCCGGTGGCGCCGGACCCGGTGCCGTTCTCGAAGGTGGGCCAGCCGTCGATCTCGGGGACGAAGAAGGTCGGAGCCACGTTGACGGCGAAGCCGGGCTCATGGTCGCCGAAGGCGTCGTTCACCTATCGCTGGTATCGCAACAGCAAGATGATCGCGAAGGCTGCGGGGCCGACGTACAAGACGGTCGCTGCCGACGGTGGCACGAAGCTCGCGGTGAGAGTGGAAGGCTCTGCGCCGGGCCGGGTGACGGTCTGGTCGAAGGTGTCCAGGGCGGTGAAGGTCAAGCCCGGCTCGACGTATATCGATGTGAACATGGCGACCCAAAAGCTGCGCTATGTGAAGAATGGTTCGCTGGCGATGTCGTTCAACGTGGTGACGGGCTTGCCGTCGAAGGGGAAGAGTTCGACGCCGACGGGCACGTTCACCATCACCCAGAAACTGAGTCCGCATCGCTTGTTCTACAACGAGACGGCGAAGTATTGGATGCGTCTAGACCACACGCATATCGGTTTGCACGATGCACCGTGGCAAACCCACTTCGGCGGCACGTGGTATAAGACCAATGGCTCGCACGGTTGCGTCAATCTCCCGCCGGCCGATGCGAAGCGCCTGTACGCCCAGGTCAAGGTCGGTACGAAAGTCACCATCCACAAATAGGCCCGGGTCAAGCGCGGAGAATCCCCGACGAAACGGTTGCGATAAAGCGCGATGCGTCGTTGGCAAGGCGGCCGCGTGCCGGGCTCGTGTGTGACTGTGTGGGCAGGGAATGATCCTGGCGTGCCGCTGGTTGAGAACCAAGAGGGCTGCGACAAGGGTTGGTCCGCTAGCATCATCGTGAGAACGAAAGCCTGGAGGGGCGGTATGTCTGAGGTACGTGACGTCATCATCATCGGGTCGGGGCCATCTGGCTATACGGCTGCTATCTACACGGCGCGTGCGGGGCTGCATCCGCTCGTGTTCGAGGGGGCGCTCATTCTCCGTCGCGCAAACGCCCGACGCCTCCCTGCTCGAAAACGCCCTGAAACAGCGGCCGATCCAGGCTGACGTGGAAATCGATGTTCCCACCGCCGAGGAAGCGGGGCACTGCGAGCTGCAAATCACCGGCGACGACCGCGGCATGATCGTGCTGGGGCCGCAGAACAATACGCTCCGCATGTTTCTGGACACGGACGGCGACGCCC
>QMCE01000119.1_pt1 | contig 41815 bp, 31 predicted proteins | sample 1821851 | NCBI WGS metagenome assembly QMCE01 (sample SAMN09453174, study PRJNA476694) | Termite gut metagenome, whole genome shotgun sequencing project. | isolation source: worker | host: Odontotermes sp. | place: South Africa:Pretoria | collected 2016-01-28 | reverse complement strand
CTCGCTCGGCAACTATCCCGCCGACACAGCCCAGCCGGAGGAAATTGCCACTGTCGACGGCTATATCGCGGTGATGAATAAGCAATACCCAAATGTCACCGTCGTGCCGGATTATTTTTCGTATACCCTCGACACCTATATCGGCAGAGCCTTGGGCGGAACGGCGCCTACCATCTTCCAGCCCCCGTTTACCGATCCGCCTCTGCTGGTTCAGCAAGAGCTTGTGGCGGACGTGACCGACGCGCTGGAAGAATTCGGTCTTTTGGAGAAGTTCAGCGATTCCTACCTAAGTATGCTGGGCGACGAGAACGGACGGATTTACGGTTTGCCCCGCGACGGGTATGTGCTGGGTCTGCACCTCAACCTCAATCTGTTTAAGGAAGCCGGTCTGATGAATGAAGACGGAACGGTGCAGTATCCCAAAACCCTGCAGGAGCTTGCTGAAACGGGCAAAATTATTAAAGAAAAAACCGGCAAAGCCGGGCTTGTGTTCCCCGCCAGCGACACGTTTGGCGGCTGGCTGTTCACCAACATCGCGTGGAACTTCGGCGCGGTGGGTGAGAACGCCATAGAGCGTCAGGAAGACGGAAAGTGGATCGTCAACCTTACCTCCGACGCCTGCGTCGCCGCGATGGAATATATTAAATCCCTGCAATGGGAATACGGTATCCTCAACGCGGACACCACCACCTCCACATGGGCCAGCGCCCACGCTACCCTCGGCACCGGCGAGGCCGCGATGAACATCGCCGCCAACGACGCCGTTGAGAACCCGACCGCGGGCGCGGGCTTGGCCGTGGAAGAATTCGCGCTGGTTCCGTTCCCGGCCGGTCCCGGCGGGGCATATGCCCTCTCCGGCGGCACCGCGTTCATGTTCGCTCCCGAAACCAACAAGGATCAAGCCGTTGCCGCGCTTGCCTACCTGAAGATTGCCGGACTGCTGCCGTATGTGACGGACGATGCCGTTGCCGCGATGCGTGCGGGGGCTGCCAGCAAACGTGACCGCGGCGCGCCCGTTTTGCCGCCCGTTCCGGCTTGGAACGATGAGGATTTCATCGCGAAGTCAAATGAAATCGCCGAGGAATACTCCAATGTGGATATGCGCCTCTATCAAGATTACTTCGACTCGCTGACCAACGGAAAAATCAGCCTGAAAGGTGAGGAGCCGGTCTACACGCAGGATCTTTACAGGGAACTCACCAAGGTCGTGCAGCGGATGATCGTCCGTGAGGACGCCGATGCCCGTAGCGCGCTTGAATCGGCGCAGGAAAACTTCCAAGCGTATTTGAACGACCAGTTTAACCAATAACAAACGAAGAGAAGGGCGCGGAAGGGGAGGCTCTCTTCCGCGCCGTAATATTCGTAACAGGAGATGAGACGGTGGAAAATAGCATAAGCCGCCGCAAAAGCGGCCGATGGACGCAGCATTTGGCTTCATGGATGATTATGCTGCCCAGCATAATCCTGTTTGCCTTTTTCATTTGGGGGCCGCTGATCCAAAGCGTTCAAATGAGCTTTTTCACGACGAAGAACATCAGCTTGGAACGTTTCGTTTGGTTGAATAATTATATCAGCATTTTCAAAAGCCCGGATTTTTGGCAGGCGTTTCGAAACACCCTGATGTATACCGTGTGGTCGCTGTTGATCGGCTTCCTTATCCCCATCATCATGGCGCTGGTCATCGGGGAAACGGTGCGGGCTAAAGGGTTTTTCCGCACCGCCTCTTACATCCCCAATATCCTGCCGGGGCTTGCCGCGATTATTTTGTATACGGCGTTTTTCTCCGCCGAAAGGACGGGTGTTTTTAACATCATCCTTAGCTGGTTCGGCGTTGAACCGCAGGCTTTCCTCAGTAAATCAAATTTGGTCATACCCTTGATCGTGATTATCTCGACGTGGAAGGGAGCCGGAGCAACCGCGCTGATCTATATGGCCGGTCTTGCCGGGGTTAACCCGGAACTCTACGAGGCCGCCACGATTGACGGCGCGGGTATTTGGAAGCGCCTCCGCCACATCACGCTGCCGGCTATCTTCAATTTGGGCAGCACAATGCTGATTCTGCAAATCATCGCCATATTCCAAATCCTGTATGAACCGATGGTTCTCACCAAGGGCGGCCCGGATAACGCTTCCCTCTCCATAATGCAGCTAATGTGGCGTTATGCCTTTGGCGGGCGCATGGAGTACGGCAAAGCAGCCGCCACGGGCGTGATTATCTCGGTGATTCTGCTTGTATTCACCGCCTTGTACAGGTTTGTGAACAAGAGAAAGACCGATTGGGAGGGCTGATGAAAATGAAAGAAGTGGGTCCGTTCCAAAAACGTGCCGCGCGAACCGGCGTCATCCGCGACTTTGACAGCAAATCCATTAGCGTGAAGGTCGGTTTGGTATTCATCTATATTGTGTGCGGTATCATCACAGTGGTCGCTCTCTTTCCCGTTTTGTGGGCGTTTCTGGCAGGCTTTAAGGATCTGAAGGAGTTCATGTCCAGCTCGGACATCATGCCGCAAACACTGGATTTCGGGCGTTACGCCCAAACTTGGACACAGCTGAAGATTTACCGAAACTATCTTAATTCCGTGATTCATGTTTCGGGCAGCGTTGTTTGCGCCCTCTTATTCAACGGTCTTTTGGCATACGGTCTCGCCATCCTAAAGCCGAAGGGATACAAAATTGTCAGCAGTTTGGTCATGCTCTCGCTGCTGATGCCGGCCACAACAGGCGTTGTGCCCCTCTTTATCAATATCCGGCATCTGCACCTCGGAGGCTTTTTCACGCCGCTGTGGTTCGCAATGGGCGCAAGCGCGTTTTATGTCGTGCTGTTCCGTCAGTTCTTTGAAGGGTTCCCCTCCTCTATCATCGAAGCCAGTAGAATTGACGGCTGCTCGTCTTTACAAACCTTTTATAGGATTGTTCTGCCGCTCTCAAAACCGATATGCGTCGTTGTCGCGATCTACGCCATCAACGGGGCTTGGTCGGACTTCTTGCTGCCGTATTTGGTTTTGGGCGGAAGCGACTGGGAGACTGTTATGGTTCGCCTGTACACGTTCAGTACGCATCAAACGGTCACCGCCGACACTCTGATGCGTGCCGTCGTATTCTCGATGATCCCCCCAATCGCGATCTTTTTCATCTTCCAGAAAAAACTTACTGAAAATATCGTCATGGCAGGCATTAAAGGATAACCGAAGTGTTGAAAATTGCGTGTTCGCCCGTAAGGCGAACGAACGCAGCTCTTGCGTGCAAACGCTCTTGGCGCGGTGCAGCGAGTCGGAGCGGGCATTTTTCAACATGCTTAAAAATTATGTTTTGGAGGCACAATTGTGGCTAAAGTCGCCGATAAATATTTTAGCGTCGATCCTTGGAAGATCATCGAACGTGGTTTTGACCCCGCGTATTCGCGGGTTAGCGAATCGGTTTTTTCCTTATCGAATGAGAATTTGGGCGTTCGCGGTTTCTTTGACGAAGGCGGAACGGCGGACAGTCTTCGCGGCTGCTACGTAAACGGCGTTTACGAGCTTGAGGAATTGCCGAAATCATACTGCGGCATCATAGATAAGCGGCATTTCATGATTCCCTCGGCCGATTGGCTGATGACCGGCGTAACACTGGACGGTGAAACGCTGGATTTGGGAAGCGTGCGTTTTGACGAGTTTATCAGGGAACTGGACATGCGCACCGGCACATTGTCGCGGCAGTTTGTCTGGCAAACCAAGTCGGGGAAAAAACTCCGCCTGACCTTCCTGCGCTTCACGGATATGCTCCACGGCGATCGCGCATATCAGCGCATTACATTAGAACCTCTGAACTTTTCCGGCGCGGCGGAACTGACATCCGGCATCACCTTTGACGTGAAGCACGAGGGGCGGGGCGTTTGCTTTTGGCACGGTGTGCGGCATACCGCCGACAAACAGTCCTGCGCCGTGCAGGCCCGGACGCTCGCGTCGGGGCAGGAGGTATTCGCCGCCGCTCTGCTGAGCGTATCCGGCGACCCTGTTCAAGACGAGAAAACAGCCGCGCTTCGCGCGGAACTGCCGCTCGTGAAAGGGACGCCGCTGCACATCGACAAACGGGTCGTCATCCTTTTTAACGGCTTGGAGGGCGACGCGCTTTGGCAGGCGGGACAGAGCGCCCTGCGCGAAACGGAGCGCGTATCCCTCGGCGCGGCGCTTGCCGCGCAAAAAGTATACTGGGCGGAACACTGGCGCATTTCAGACATTCGGATCGAGGATGAGAGCGGCGGAGAGGATCAGCAGGGTATCCGTTTTTGCAGCTTCCAGATGGCGCAGACCTACAACGGCGGCAGCGTCCGCCACAATATCGGGGCAAAGGGTCTGACCGGGGAAGCCTATAACGGCCACGCCTTTTGGGACACCGAAACCTGCTGTATGCCCTTTTATCTGTTCACCAATCCGCGCGCCGCAAAAATGCTGCTGATGTTCCGTTTCAATACGCTTCCCCAAGCGCTCAAACGTGCCAAAATGCTTGACTGTGAGGGCGCTTGTTACCCCGTCGCGACGCTGAACGGCGACGAGGCGTGTGATCTTTGGCAGCACGCGAGCCTTCAACTCCAGCCCAGCACCGCCGTAGCCTACGGTATATGGCATTACGCGCTGGTCACCGGCGATCAGGTGTTTATACGGGAGTACGGAGCCGAGATGCTGCTGCAAATCGCGCGTTTTTTGCACAGCCGCGCCGCGCAGAATCCCCAGACGGGGGAATACGGGTATTTCGGCGTCATGGGACCGGACGAGTTTCACATGATGGTGCACGACAACGCCTACACAAACTATATGGGCAAACGCGCTCTCGCTTACGCGGTGGATGTTATAGAGATGCTGAAATCGGAGGCTCCCGATATATACGAGGCTCTGCGGAAGAAGACCGGATTGAAGGAAGAGGAAGTGTCCGGCTGGCGGAATGTTTCGGAACATATGGCGCTTCCGATGATGGAGGACGGCTTGATTGAACAGCACGACGGCTATTTCAAGCTGCCCCACATTGATATCCACGCCATCCCCGTCTCCGAGTTCCCGCTTTATAATCACTGGTCTTATGACCGCATCTACCGCACGGATATGATCAAGCAGCCGGATGTGCTTATGTTCCTCTATCTCTACAGCTCTTCTTTTTCCTCCGAAGTCAAACGGAAAAACTATGAGTTTTACGAGCCGCGCACCATCCACGAGTCCTCCCTCTCCCCGTCGATTCACTCTATTCTGGCGGCCGAGCTGGGACGAATGGACGAAGCGTGCAAATTCTTCGGCTTCGCCACGCGCCTTGATCTTGATAACTACAACCGCAATACGCGCGAAGGGCTTCACACCACCAGTATCGCGATGGCGTGGGTCAATATTGTGTACGGATTTGCCGGTCTGCGGAGCGACGGCGGCGGTTTGGGCTTCGCGCCGCGCCTGCCCTCCCATTGGAACCGTCTCGGCTTTTCGCTGACATGGCAAGGCCGGGTTATAGAAATGGAAATGGAAAGTGAGCAAACCCGTTTTACCCTCAAGCAGGGCGAGCCGATGGACGCGCTGATTTACGGCATCCGCCGCGAGATAGGCACGGAAGGGCTGACCGTCCCCGCGCTGTAAGGAGGCAGTTTTATTGTTGGATGTTTGGAGTTTTTCGCAGAACGGTTACCGGGAAGAGGACATCGTTACGAACGGAAACCGCTTTTTAACCGGCAACGGCTATATGGGCTTCCGCGGTACAATGGACGAATGGGGGCGGCCGCAGCTGGCCGCCGTCAATCTGGCCGGAGTGTACGATCAGAACGGGGATAAATGGAGGGAGCCGGTTAACGCGCCGAACGGTTTGTTCGCGCGCTTGATGGTCAATGGCGAAATAGCGGCGCTGGGTCTTGCCGAGTCGCTGGAACACCGCCAAACGATAGATTTCCGGCGCGGCGTTCACAGCCGTGACACCCTTTTTTCCTCCGTGCGGATCCAAAGCGAGCGCTTCGTTTCAATGGCGGAGCCGCATTTGCTTTGTTCCCGCCTTGTGTTTCACTTTCAGCAGGACGCCTCCGCCGAACTTCTTTGCGGGATCGACACCGACATATGGGACATCAACGGCCCACATCTGTTTGATTTCACCTATAAAACCGAGCCGGTTCTGCTGGCCGAAGCCCGCACCGGGGAATTGAAAATCCCCGTAGCCGCCGCGCAGCGCGTGACGACTGATTTTCCGTATGAAGAAACGCGTGAGGTCACAGAAAACGGCGTATTCCGCAGAATCCGCTTTGACGCCAAAGCGGAGCAGGTATATACCGTCACGCTGACGGTTGCTATTTTCACCGGCTTGGATACCCACGACCCCGGCAAGGCGGCGCTGACGCTCTGCGATGAGTCGGGCAGTTATCAAGCGTGTTTAACCGCTCACGAAGCGGAATGGGACAAGATCTGGCGGCGCTCCGCAATAGAACTTCGTGGCGGCGATGAAGCCGCCCGGGCGATGAACGCCAGTTTGTATCATCTGCACAGCATTGCCCCGCGTCATGCGGACAGTCTTTCTGTTCCGGCGCGCGGGTTATCGGGGCAGACATATAAAGGCGCGGTGTTTTGGGATTCGGAAATATTCTTATTCCCGGTTTTTGTCCATACAGAGCCGGAACTTGCCAAAACGCTGCTGCGCTATCGGATCGCAACACTGCCCGGCGCGCTCCGCAAAGCCGCCGAATACGGGTATCGCGGTGCGTTTTACCCGTGGGAAAGCCAGGAAGGCGGCGCGGAGGGTTGCACCGATTACAACGTGACCGATGTGTTTACCCACCGACCGGTACGCACCTATTTCCGCGATAAGCAGATCCATATCAGCGGTGATATAGCGTATGCTTTATGGAAATATTACGAAGTCACCGGTGACGACAGTTTGCTGAAGGAAGGCGGAGCCGAGGTAATTTTACAATGCGCCCGCTTCTTCCTCTCCCGCGCTCATTGCCGGATGGATCGGGATAAAGCCGAGCTGCTGGACGTGATCGGTCCCGACGAATACCACGAACGGGTCAATAACAACGCGTTTACAAACCAAATGGCGGCGCACTGCATGTCTCGCGCGCTCGTGCTGACGGAGCATTTCAAAAAGAGGGATCCCGCGTTCATCAACGCTCTGCTCCAAACCCTTGATTACGAAAAAGACATTCCCCTTCTGAAAGCCGCTTCGGAAAAGCTGCGCCCCGCATTCCCCGAAGGGAAACTCGTAGAACAGTTTGACGGGTATTTCTCGCTGGAGGACTGTTCCCTCGAGACGGTGCGGAGCCGCGTGCTGGACGAGCGGGAGTATTGGGGTACAAACCACGGCGTGGCCGCGCATACACAAATCATCAAACAAGCCGACGTAATCGCGCTGATGGCGCTATTCCCTACCCTTTTTTCTGATGAGACGGTCGAGCGTAACTGGCGTTATTACGAGCCGCGCACCGAACACGGCTCCAGCCTGTCAGCCTGTATGTACGCGCTGACGGCCTGCCGTTTTAACCGCCCCGATTTGGCTTGGGAACACTTTGTCAAGACCGCGGCGATAGATCTGACCGGCGGCGGTAAACACTGGGCCGGGGAGATATACATCGGCGGCACGCATCCCGCCGCCAACGGCGGCGCGTGGATGATCGCAGCGCTGGGCTTCGCCGGGTTGTCTGTGCAAAACGGGGAAATCACGCTGAACCCGCGTCTGCCGGAACAAATACAGTCACTGCGATTTCCGGTGACCGTCCGGGGGAAGCAGGTTACCGTTACCGTTACGCACGAGGGCTTTGAAATAGAATAAAACTTACCCCCCGCCGATGGCGGGGGGTAAAAAACAACGAGGGCAGAAATCTCTGCCCTCGCCGTAAATGGAGGAATGGTGTTTACTCTTTTACTTTGCGCAGTCTCAGAACGGTAACGACTCCGGCGCAAGCGACTAGCAGGGCGATTCCGGCAATCAGGAAGAGGCTGGTGTCGCCGGTCTTCGGGGCGGTTGGGGTGCTCGGACCGGGGTCGGCGGGTTTATTCAGGTTGCCGGCCTTGAACTGCTCAACGAGATACTCGCCAAGGGTGATGCCGTTTTCGTCCACACCGGCGGGGAACTGGCTGCTGGGGTCGGTTGTGTCGATTGCGGTACCGGTTGGCTCGGTGAAGTAAATTTCATCAATGGAGATGTTAGCGGGTTTATAGGCGAAAATGTGCATAGCGTTGGTCATTCCCGGGAAACCGGATTTTTCCAGATCGATAGTCAAAGTCTGCCACTCGGTGGTGATCTTCGGGCTGCCTCCATCGGCCAGCACCAAATCGGTAAAGAATTTGGTGTACCAGATTTTATCATCAGGATGCATGTTGAGGATCAGAGCGGATTCTTCGCCGCCCGCAGCGCCCTTAACGACGATGTTCAGATACTTTTGGAGTTGAAGGCCAGGGGTGTTCCAAATGTCCATCGCATTGCCAAAGTTTCCAGCCCAGTCGCCGGCGAAGCTGTAGTATTCTTCTTCGCTTGTCCAAAGAGCGTCTGTATCAGCAGGATCGTATGCTTCGGGTCTGTAATCAAGGGTGAGGATTCCGTCGGCAACGGAGCCTCTCAGGTTCGCATAGTTGCCCCAATAGACAGGACGTCCAGCTGCGTCAGCGGGAGCGGTAGCGCCGTTTTGGGTGGACATGTCATCCCAGATGACAGCGCCATCGGGAGCTGCGAATGCGGTGATGGAGAGGGCGAACGCAAGAACCAATGTGAGTACGAGCGCGATTGTTTTTTTCATGTTGGGATTCTCCTTTTCTTTTTGTTGTTTTGCGCAAAAGGAATACGCGGTGCCGTGGTTTGGATTTGCTTGTATAGTTGAACGCTTAACCTCGTTTGCAGTATAACAGACCCAACAAGCGATGTCAAGCGCTCTTTTGGATTTATTTTTTCTTTTTTTGCGATTTTATATAAAAATCTTGGCATGCCTCTGCTGGAAAAGTTTTTTCGGGGTTTTTTACTGCCGCCGCTTGTAATCGGATGGAATATGGTGTATACTTAAGAAATTAGCGGTTTAGCGTTCAACCGATATCTCTTAGGAGGGATTCATGCATGGAAAAAGGAAAGAAAGTCCCGGTCGTCTGCTTGGGCGTTGCTGCGCTATTGTGCGCGGCGTTCGCGGTTTTTATGTTAGCAGCTCCTGGCAAAGCCCCGAGGATGCGCAAAGCGCCGGAACCGGAAAAGGTGGAGGTTCCCGAATATGTAACAGAAGGCAGCGCGCCAACAATCACTCTTTACGAGGGTCCGAAAACAAGGCCGACATCCGAAGCCGCCACGATTACGGTCAACGGCAACCATCTCCACGTCTATGACGCGCAGGTAAACCATGAGCATATTTGGAACCAGAATACCTCGCCGTCCTCCACGCCGATGACTTACTTCGATTTTGAAGGCGAGGTCGCCGTCGAAATTGAAATGCACACGCTCCGCAAGCCGGTCGAAAGCGCGGTCGTCATCCCCGCTTCATACGGTATTACCCCGACGGTCACGGACGGTATCGTCTCATTTACCGTCACCGAACCGGGGCAGTATACCGTCGTGTTCAACGACAGCGTGGCGCAAGCCGTCCATATCTTCGCGAACCCCCTTGAAACCGACATCCCCGACAAAAATGATCCGAATGTCATTTTCATTGAGCCGGGCGAATGGGAACTGGACAGTTTGGTGCTTAAAAGCGACCAGACTCTCTACATTTCCGGCGGAGCGATCTTGCGCGCGCCGGTCATCGCCAACAACGCCGTCAACGTGACGGTGCGCGGGCGCGGGATTATCGACGCCGGAAGCGGCTACGATTCATGGGTTCACACCGGCAACGCCCGGGTACCGCTGGATTTCATCAACTGCAAAAACATCAAGGCCGAGGGCATTACCTTTATCAACTCCAACTGCTGGAACTTCAACGCTAACACCAGCGAGAACGCGGATATATCTAATATCAAGATCATCTCAGGCCGCCAAAACGGCGACGGCTTTACCTTCCAGTCGTGCAACAATTTTCATGTGCGCGACAGCTTCGCCCGCTCATGGGACGATACGCTGGTGATAAAAAACTACACCCAGACCAGCAGCGCAAACATCACCTTCGAGAACATCCAAATTTGGACAGACCTCGCACAGTCGATGGAGATCGGTTACGAAACGAACAAAGGCAGAATGCCCGAACCTGAAATTTCAAATATCACGTTCAAAGACATCACCGTGCTGTATAACTTCCATAAGCCGGTGATTTCCATCCACAACAGCGATAACGCCTACGTCCACGACATTCTCTATCAGAACATCGTCGTGGAGAACGCCTTGATGCAAGGGGATAACGGCAGGAACAACGAGCTGATCGAGATGACGCTGGCGAAATCCGGCTGGTCAGCCGTCAACGATCAATACGGCATTACCGAGGGTGTCGTCATCGACGGGCTGACCGTGCTGAACACGGCGGACGGACGCGTCCCCGCGACGCGTTTCGCCGGAGCCGACGAGGATCATCAGATCAAGGACGTGACGATACGCAACGTCACGGTCTGCGGGGAGAAAATCGGCGATTTAGAGGCGTTTAACGCGCGTGTCGAAGATTTTTGCTCCGATATCACAATTGAATGAGGTGACGATATGCAAAAAAAGTTAATCATCGTCTTCTGCGCCGTTATTGCGGCGTCGGCAGTCGCGGCGGGAATTGTGTTCTTTCAGGAACCGCCCGTGCCCGACCCGGTGAAGATCCCCGTTAAAGTTACCGTAGCTCCCTCGCCCAACCTAACGATAGTCGCCGCTCCCGAGCAAGGCGAAATCGGAATCCCTCCGGGATTTGAAATCCCCGAAGCGGTGGTCGTCGAAATGCCCGAAACCCCCAATTTGGCGGAGGGAAAGCCGTTTGATTCCGGAGCGGTGACGGATGTTTACATCGCGCAGAACGCCCTGGACGGCGACCCGCTCACCTATTGGGAGAGCGCCGGATACCCCGCCGAATTTACCATTGATCTGGCGGACACTTATGCCGTCAAGACGGTTGCGATACGGCTGAACCCCGCTGAGGTTTGGTCGGCGCGTGAGCAGACGTTTGAAATCTTCGGCAGTACGGACGGCATGACTTTTGACAGCGTCGTTCCCGAAACGGTTTACGCCTTTGACCCGGCGACGGGTAACGCCGTCCGCGTCGATTTCCCCGCCGCAGAGGCGCGGTATGTGCGCTTGGTATTCTCCGCCAACACCGGGGCGGTCGGTGCTCAAGCCGGAGAGATCCTGATTTTTGGATAAAAGTGTTGACGATTCGTCCGAAAAGCGAACGAGCGAAGTACTTGTATGCGGCCCCCGCCTGCGGCGGGGGCTTTCCTTGAAGTTGACATTTATGTATACAAGCAGTATAATCAAATCGCCATAAATATTCAATTCTGTGCGGCAATCAGTTTAGGAGGACATAACAATGACGCTGAAAGATATAGCACGCGAGGCGGGAGTGAGCGCCACCACCGTCTCCAACGTAATCAATAACAAGAAGAACCGAGCTTCGACGGAGATGGTTTCGAGGATCCAAGCCATCATCGCACGCGAAAACTATATTCCCAGCATGACGGCACGCACGCTCGCAAAAAACGTGTCGCCCATCATCGGAATTATCAACCATTTGGTCTACCGGGTCAGCGGCGGCTTTATGGCCGACCCGTTTCACAACACCTTTATGGGCAGTATTGAAGACCGTGTGCGCGAACGGGAATTTTTCCTCATGGTGCGCACGGTGGAGGATTCGCGCGGGCTTGAGGAGATACGCAGAAACTGGAACCTTGCCGGGATGATTTTCACCGGCTTGTTTCAAGACGAGTTTTTTGAGTATGTATACGCGATGAAAACGCCTTTTGTGCTGATTGACAGCTACATTGATTCTCCGGATGTCTGCAATGTTGGGCTTGAGGATAAAAAAGGCGCATATATCGCCACGCGTCATCTCTTGGAGAGAGGACACCGTGTCATCGCCTTCACGTCGCCTTTCATGCGCAGGGGCGGGGTGGTGTGGCACCGTATGTTGGGCTATTTACAGGCGCTTCAGGAGTTTGGCATACCCTTTAATCCCGAGCTGGTGTTTGAACAGGAAATCTTGATCGGCGAAGGGATTCGTCTCGGACACTTACTGAGCCAAAGGAAGGACATCACGGCTATTTTTTCCACCGCCGATATTTTGGCGGCCGGGATTATGTCCGGTTTACGCGAAGCGGGGGTGAGCATTCCCGAAGAAAAATCCATTGTGGGGTTTGACGACAGTTACCTCAGCCAAATAACATATCCGCGTCTGACTACGGTTCATCAGGACGCGGCGGAAAAGGGCATCGTTGCCATCGAGTTGATGCTTGCCCAATTGACGGGCAAGCCCATCCGCGAACGAAAAATTGTTCTGCCGGTTCGTTTGGTGGAACGGGAAAGTGTACGTACGATATAAAAAATCAAAGACATGGCGTGACGGTTTTGTCACGCCATGTCTGCGCTTCACATGTTCGCCTTGCAGGCGAATATGCAATTTTCAACACTTCGATTATGGGAACAGCGCCAGCAAATCACGAAACGTTTGCAGGTTCCAGTCCCCATGACCGTAACGAACGGCGTCGCCCATCGCGGCCGCTTTCATTCCGGCACGGTGCGCCGCTTCAACTCCGGCGTCGGCGTCTTCCACGACGGCGCAAGCCTCCGGCGATATTTTCAAAAACTCCGCCGCCTTGAGGAATACCTCGGGGTCCGGCTTGGAGTTTTCAATGTTGTTCCCGTCGGAAATCTCGTCAAAGAAGCCGTCAAGCCCGATCTTGTCAAGGATTAAGCGAGCATTGCGGCTGGACGAGCCGATCGCGAGACGATACCCCCGCTGCCGGAGCGCATCGAGTGTTTCTTTAACCTCGCCGGACAGGTCGGCGGGCGTCATAGCCTGCAGAAGCTGCTTGTATGTCTCGTTCTTCTCGGTGGCCAACGCCGTTTTTTCGCCGGGCGGCAACGCGGAAAGCTCACTGCCCTCCAAAATGATGTTTAGGCTTTCAAGCCGGGAAACGCCGCGCAGGCGGTTGTTGATGCTCTCGTCAAAATGAATCCCCAAGCGGTCAGCCAGCACTTTCCAAGCCTGATAATGGTATCTGTCGGTATGGACGATGACGCCGTCCAGATCGAATATAATCGCGCGGATTTGGTTTGACATACTGTTTGCTCCTTCTTGTTTTTTTGGCATGTTGAAAATTGCCCGCTACGCCGCCGCTGATGCGAAAGCGGGGTTGAATGTGACGGGCGTAGGAGGTCACGTTACGGTAACCGCCGCCAACACCGCGACAATGACAAGCAACGACAAGTTTAACGCTTAACCTTTTTGCATTCTAAACGATCAATCAGATTTTGTCAACCCATTAACTTGTGAAATTGTCCGGGGGACAAGTTCATTTTTAATGGATATCCCGCCCCATCACGATCCGCACCTCGACCGGTTCTTGGGAGAGAGGGATAAACTCGGCCTTTTGCCCGTTTACATATAACCCGGCGACGCCGTACTCCGCGCCGTCCGGGTTTTCGACCGTGATTCTGTACTCCGTGCCGCGCCAGACGCGCACGGCGGAAAACGTTTTCCATTCCGGCGGAATACACGGATCAACCGTCAACCGGTCAAATTCCGGGCGGATGCCAAGGATGTAACGCGTGGCGGCGTAGTACGCCCATCCGGCGGTACCGGTCATCCACGGATGGTTCGCCTGTCCGTGCAGCTTATGATCTTTGCCCATGATAAACTGACAGTAGCTGTACGGCTCGGCCTTACGGGTTTCAATGATGTCGTTTTGCAGCGCGGGACAGAGCGCATCATACAGCCGGATCGCCCGCGCGCCGCGCCCGAGCATACATTCGGCTGCCCACGCCCACGGATTGGGATGCGAAAAAACCGCTCCGTTTTCCTTGACGCCCGGATAAACGCGTGTCACAAAGCCCACCTCATCATCCGGGACGGTAAAGCTCGGAGCGTTCAGCATCAGGCCGTAGGGGGTATAAAGATATGCATCAACCGCGTCCATGCACTTGATGCCCTTCTCACGGGAAACCGCGCCGGAGACGACGGCCCATGTGTTGGACTCAAGATGAACCTTCCCTTCGGCCGCCTCCGCGCCGCCGATCGGGCGGCCGGACGCGGTGAAGCCGCGCCGGAACCATTCGCCGTCCCATAGCGCCTCGTCCGCCGCGGTCGCGGCTTTATCCAAACGCGCCTGATATTTTTCCACGTCGTTCGTTCTGCCCAAGAACCGCGCGGCGGCGATAAAATGTTTCAACGCCCACAGATAGAGAAACGTCACCATACCGCTTTCGCCGCCGCCAAGGTTCAGGCAGTCGTTCCAATCGGCGCGAAGGCCGAGCGGGATACCGTGCGCGCCGGTATGCTCCTCAGTGAAATCCAGCGCGCGCGTTAAGTGCTCGTATATACTCCCCTCTCCTCCATCGGCATACGGAACGATGGCATCGAAGAATTTCGTGTCGCCGATTTCGCGTACATATTCGCAGACGGCGGCCACCAGCCAGAGATGATCGTCGGAGCAAACATCTTTGATCCCGTGAATCATTTCGGATCTGTCCGGAGTCGGTACGACGGTCGGAGATTTGAAACTTTGCGCTTTTTCCTCCCTCATAAACCACTCCGGCCGGAAGAGATGCAGACCGTAGCCGGACGAGACCTGCCCGTGCAGCAGTTGGATCAAACGCTTCCGGCAGCCGTCCGGCTCGGCGTTCGCAATGCACATGGCGTCCTGCGCAGTATCGCGGTAGCCAAGCCCTGTGCGCCCTCCGACCTCAATAAACGAGGCAAAACGGCTGAACAGCACATTCACCTCCGCCTGATACAATGTCCAGACGTTCAGCATGTTTTCCATTTCCGCATGAGGCAGGGACACCCGTAAAGAAGCGAGCCGTTTATCCCACCAAGCGGCAAGCGCTTCTCCCGCTTTTTGAACGGCTCCGGGCGACCTGTATTTTTCCCGAAGGCGCACCGCTTCGGCACGCGATCCCTCGCTGAGCATAAAGAACAGATTCACGTCTCCGCCGGGTTCGAGCGTGACCGTCTTCATCAGCGCGCCGCAATGGTTTCCCGTTGTACCGCCCGAACCGGAGCAATGCCCTGTTTCGACCGCCAATGGGTTGGTTTCCGTTCGGTAGGATCCCAAAAACGCGTCCCGCGAGCAGTCGTATCCGTCCGGCGCAAACGAAGACGTAAAGCATTGGAATCCCGTTTCTTCATAATACAGGTCATGCTGGATAATTCCGTCTTGGCAGTCCGCGCCAGAAGCGTACAGGCTCATCTGAAAATTTTGGTTGTCCATCTCAATTTGGTGGAATGAAAACTCGCAGTAGCCGAACACGGAAAGCCTCCGGGGAGAATCGGAGACGTTGCTCAGGGTCACCGCCCACAGTTCGCAGGCGTCCCCCAGCGGCACCATGCACAACTGCTCCGCGTTTATGCCGTTTCGGTTGCAGGAGAATACGCTGTAGGACAGCCCGTGGCGGACTTGATAGCTTTCCGCGTTCCCGCCGGTCGGCTGCCATGATACAGACCAAAACTCACCTGTTTCGTCGTCTCGAATATATACATAGTGGCCGGGACGGTCCAGCGGCACACCGTTTGGACGGAAGCGGGTGACCCGGTGATACTGCGGAGAACGATAAAAGCTGTAGCCGCCGGCGTTTTGGGAAATGACAGTGCAAAAATCCTCAACACCCAAGTAGTTTGTCCATGACACCGGGACGTCCGGTCGCGTGATTACATATTCCCGTTTTTCTGTATCAAAATATCCGTAGCGCATTTTTGATTCCACCTCTTCGTGAACAAAAACGTATGTTCGTATTTATGGTCACAACACATTATGTATCATAATACCAAAAACTTTTCAGAAACGCAATGAATTCATTTGCGTTTGCTTTGCTATTTTTGCCGTGTTGTGGCATTATAGAATAAGAAGCTCGTGTTTGCTGCAAACGAACGAGCGAAGCGGCACAGCCGAAACGGGGAGTTTCAGTGTGACACCAAAGATAACGGAGGAGCGTTGGAATTGAACATAAAGAAACTAAAGAGTCTGCGCGGCAGCGTCGTTCTGCTGATCACGCTATGTTGGGCTTTGCCGCTTTTGGTGATGAGCGTCACCGGCGGATGGTATATCATCGCGTCGCAGAAGGAAAACGTCGCGAAGGACGCTCAACTGGAAAACCGCAACAACGCCAGAATGACGGTAAAGATACTGGACGACGCGGTTCTCGTTTCCCGCAATCTATCACAGCTCAACGCCACCAATTTAGGGTCTTTATACAACATTTGGCGTTACGGCGGGTCGCAGACGCGCTACACAGGCGTTAAAGCCCTGCTGAATAGGCTTATGGCCAGCAGAATCACCGGCGCATACCGGGAATATGAGATGGCGGGCGTCGTTTTCTTTGACGCGCCCCAAGATTTCTACAGCGTATCAAACCGCGAATGGGCGGGCGACTCGTCCTTCCCCAAAACGCTGGAAGAACTTGTAGACGCTTCGCGGGAAAAGGACGGCAGAATCCGCTTCTTTATCGACGGCGATTACGTTTACCTGATGCGCAACTTACTGGACAGGAGAGATTTTTCTCCGTTTGGAACGGTGATATTCTGTATGCGGACGGAACAGGTCATGGGTAACTTCCTCCAGTCCGGGGAAAGACCGTACAGCGTGGATTATTGGCTGAACAGCGAGTACGGGAACATAGGGGGAGAAGGGAACGCGCACGAACCGAATTTACGTCAGGTCAGCGCCGGGCAGATTGCGTCGGACGAAATCTCGTTCAAGGGTTTGTCGCTGGTCACATACGGCATATCGTCGGCGAGCCGCGATATTTCCTTCTGCGTCGTTCTGCATTGGCGCTCGCAGCCGCTGTGGCACGACATACAGGTAATTACGGTGGTTTACCTCATAATGGCTCTTTCGTCGCTGTTGATTCTTCTGGGGGCCTTACGCTTTTTCCGTACGCATGTGACCCGGCCGCTGGATACCCTTCACATGGTTTCCGAGCAATTAGAAGCGGGCGATCTCGGCGTACAGGCCGCGCCGTTTGATAAAAACCGTGATTTCCAGCAAATTATCGGTGCGTTCAATTCCATGTCCCGCGAGCTGAAAAAGCAATTCGACCGGATATACGACGAAGAGCTGGCCTTGAAGGATGCGAAGATTATGGCGCTACGCAGCCAAATCAATCCGCATTTTCTCAACAACACGCTGGAGCTTATGAATTGGCAGGCGCTGCTCGTCGGACAGAGCGATATTTCGGAGATGATCGGCGCACTGTCCCTTCTGCTCGACACGTCGCTGAACCGCTCAGACACCCGCGAGGTTTCTCTGCGGGAGGAGCTTGCATATGCAGACGCGTTTATTTTCATCCTCTCAAAACGTTACGGAGACCGTTTGAGAATCGAAAAATCGGTTGACCAAAGGTTGCTGAGCGTTCCCGTGCCGCCGCTCGTCATTCAACCCCTGCTGGAAAACGCCGTTGAACACGGATTTGAAAAAAACAGGGAGAAGACAATTACCTTAAATATCGGGCAGGACGGAGACTATATTTACTTGGAGGTCGTTAACCCCGGCGAATTGGGCGAGGCTGACAGAGACAGAATCGAAAGTCTGCTTGGACCTTCGGGCAAAAAGCGCGGCACGCACCTCGGAATCTTGAATATCAGAGAACGGCTCCACCTGCTTTACGGCGGCAGCGAGTCATTTTCTATAACCTCGGACGGCGAAGTTACGTCCGCGCGCATAACGATCCCGCTTAAACGGGAAAATGAACAAGCATAGTCAAAAAACAACGGCTTTGAACCTTCAATATTTTTGGTGATTCGGTTTATACTAAGACTTAGCGAATACCTAAAAAGAATTATTGGAGGTAAACAAGATGAAAACACGCATTCTCTCCCTTGCGCTTGCGGCTCTGCTCTGCTTGGCTTTGCTTGCCGGCTGTAAACCTGCGGCATCACCCTCACCCAACAATCCCTCGCCTGGCAGCAACCAGTCCCCTGCGGCGGATCCTTCCCCCACCAAACCCGCCGACCCCGTGACCATCCGTGTTAAGGGCATGTTCGGCGGCAGCGACGCGAACAAAGAAAACTTCGACGCGGTTGTCGCGAAGTATGAAGCCGAGACGGGCAACACCGTGCAAAACGAAGCGGCCGCTCCCGATGACGTATGGTCGGCCAGCGTACTCACGGACTTTGAAGTCGGTTCTGATCCCGACATCCTCCAGTTCTACACCGGCACCAACCTCAACACCCTCATTGAAGGTAAGAAGATCGTTCCTATTGACGAGATCCGTACCGAATATCCCGATTACGCCGATAACATCGCCGAAGGCGCTTGGGCCGGCACCGCCAGCTTGGTTGACGGCAAAAACTACGGCGTCCCGACCAACGGCTACTGGGAAGCGACCTTCTACAACAAAGCACTCCTCGCCCAAGCGGGTTATGACAAGTTCCCCGAGAATTGGACGGATTTCCTCGACCTGTGCGACGCGCTGAAGGCCAAGGGCATCACCCCGATTGCCGAGTCCCTCTCCGGCGAACCGAACTACACCTTTGAATTCCTTCTGTATAACAAAGTCGGCAGCGCCCTTGCACAGACTACACCGCAGGAAGTCGGCGACAAAGCGAGCGAATACTACACGCAGGTACTGGACATTTTCAAGAGCTTCTACGATAAAGGTTACTATCCTTCCAACACCACCACCATCAGCCGCGAAGAAGCGGTGCAATTATTCGCCGATGGCAAAGCCGCGATGATTTTCGGCGGTCACTGGAACCGCGGCGCGATGGATGTGGATGAAAAAGGGAACAAGCAGGCCGCGACCGACGACATTGAACTGTTCGGCTTCCCGACCGAGGACCCCGCGATCCGCGACGCGAACAGCTTTGTCGGCGGATACTCGTCCGGCTTCATGATCACCCGCAAGGCGTGGGAAGATCCGGCCAAGCGTCAGGCTTGCGTGGACTTCATTAAGTACGCGACCAGCGACGAGGCCATCACCTCCTTCTCCGGCGCGTCCGCCTCTCCCCTCAAAGTACCCGGCGAGCTTGCCGGAGCCACCGAACTCCTTGAGCGCTGCCGCCTTGTGATTGCCGGAGGCAAGAATATCGTCGGCGCCGTTGAGGACACTTGGAAAGTACCCGCGAAAGAAGGATTCTTCTACGAAGACATCGCCCTGTACTGCGCCGGCGAAATCACTGCCGAGCAGGCAATTCAAGACTTCATCGACAGACAGGCTGACTGACAGCAAGCATATGAAAGGGCGGGAGAACAACCTTCTCCCGCCCTTTTAACCGAAAGCGCCGTTTTCGCCGCGGGCGAAAGGGCGCAGTAACACGAGGGGGCAAAATTATGGATTCGATGATCTATAAGCGCAAATGGCCGCTAGCGGTCTTTTTAATACCTGCCTTTGCCGTGATGGCCGTTTTTATCTTCTATCCGTTTCTCATGAACTTCATCAACTCGTTTCAAAAGGTCGGCTCTCTCGGTTCAAGCGCCGTGCCGGTCAATGAATCGGGGGGCATGTACTGGCTGGAAAACTATAAGAAGCTCTTTTCCGATAAGACGATGGGCACAGCCGTTAAGAACACGCTGCTGATGATGTTCTTAACCGTCGCCTTTCAAGTCGGAATCGCGCTGTTGCTCGCGCTGCTGGTAGACAGCATCCGCAAGGGCGCGCAGACCTACCGCACGATTTATTTTTTCCCTATCGTGATTTCGGCCTCGGCTCTCGGTTTGCTGTTCAATATGGTTTTTCTTTTCGACGGCGGAATGCTGAACAACTTGCTGTTGAAAATAGGCATCATAGGGCGCGACCAATTCGGGAACCCGGAATGGATTGACTGGAAGGATAAGTCGCACGCTTTTCTCACCATGTCGCTGCCGGTTATCTGGCAATGTGTCGGTTTCTACTTTGTCATCCTCGCTACCGGACTGAACAACATCGGCGCGGAGATGTACGAAGCCGCCTCGATTGACGGCGCGAACGGGCTGCAGAGGATACGATATGTCACTTTGCCGCTAATTCGCAACACGTTGATTACCTGCCTCACCCTCGCGCTAATCGGTGCGCTGAAGGTTTTCGACCTGCCGTGGCAGATGTTCCCCAGAGGGGTGCCGCTCAACTCAACTTACCTGACGGGAACGTATATGTATCAGCAAACTTTCTCCATGCAAAATGTCGGCTACGGTGCCGCCATTGCCGTTGTTATCACCGTGATGGGAGTCGGTCTGTCCCAACTCGCCAATCTCATCTTCCGTCCGAGAGACATATAGGAGGGCCGGGATGATTAAAACAAGAGGTTTCCGGTGGAGTAAATGTGTCATCCATCTCTGTCTTATCTTTTGGGCGCTGACGACGGTATTCCCGTTTATTTGGGTCGCGCTTTCTTCCTTCAAGCAATCCAACGAGATCGTAGCCACACCGTTCGCGCTGCCAATCAGCTTCTCTTTCGAGAATTACCAAAATGCCCTCAGCCGTTTTAACATCGCAAGAGCATATATGAACAGCCTGATCCTTTCCGGCTCGGTCACGATTGTCGTTACGCTGTTCGGCGCGCTCGCGGCTTACGGCCTCGCCCGTTACAGATTCCGCCACAAGGCGCTCGTCAACTCACTGCTAGTCGCGTCCATGATGTTCCCGACGTTTTCGGTCATCATCCCGATTTTCCGCATCGTTCAGAAAATGAACCTGATCGACAATGTCCTCGGCGTAGCCCTGCCTCAAATGGGCAGCAACATGGCGTTCGCCATCATCGTGCTGGTCGGTTACATCAGGAGCATGACCAACGAGATTGAGGAAGCCGCGTTTATTGAAGGCTGCAACATCTTTCAGATCTTTTTCTGTATCGTCGTGCCTCTTGTCCGCCCCGCGCTGGCCACCGTGGGTATCTTCACCTTTGTTTGGTCGTATAACGATCTCTTTACCCAACTCTTCTTTCTCAGGAACCCGCGCTCTTTCGCCATCACACGCCTGCTCAACGAATTTGCCGTCGCGCAGGGACGCCCGGACTACGGCTTGATGTCCGCCGCGATTGTAATGGTCGTTCTTCCGGTTCTTGTCATATATGTCTTATTGCAAAAAAACATCATCAAGGGAATGACGGCAGGTGCGGTGAAGGGATAGTCCGTATGTATAAAGTGTTGTTGGTTGATGATGAGGAAATCATCATACGGGGGCTGAAAAGCCTTGTTCCGTGGGATCGGTACGGCTGCGTCATCGCTGGGGAAGCGTATGACGGCATCAGCGGGATGACGCAGGTGCGCAGACTGGAGCCGAACATTCTGTTTTGCGATATACGGATGCCGGGTATGGACGGTATCGCGATGCTGACGGGTCTGCGCAGCGAGTTTCCCGAGATGCAGACCACTATTATTACGGGCTACCGCGAGTTTGAGTACGCCCGGAAGGCCGTCAGTCTCGGCGTATGCCGCTACCTTCTCAAACCCTCTAAAATTGAGGAGATCGAAGAAGCGCTGAGAACCATGACCGCCAAACTTCGGGATAACGCCGACGTTCCCGTCGTGGACAGCTTGGTCGTGCGTTCCGCGCTGCAATATTTGCAGGAAAACTGCGCCGGAAAGCTGAGCTTGCAGGATGTAGCCGAGCATGTATACGTGAGCCAGTGGCATCTGAGCAAGCTCTTAAAAAAACATACGGGTGAAAACTATTTGGATCTGCTGCAGCGTTACAGGATCAATTTGGCAAAGCAGCTTCTGATGAACCCGGCGCTGAGAGTGGGCGACGTCGCGGAAAAAACGGGTTTTTCCGACGCGGCGCATTTCTCAAAGGTCTTCAAAAAAGTAGCGGGACAGTCGGCTCTCGCGTTTCGTAACAGCCCGAAAGTCGGAAAGGACGGTAATATATGATTCAATTCGGAACCGGTGGATGGAGAGCCGTCATTGCCGACGGATTTACCAAGGCGAACGTGCGGCTTCTTTGCGCTGCCCTCGCTGTGAAGATGAGGGACGAAAACGTGCTGAACCGCGGTATCGCAATCGGCTATGACCGCCGTTTTCTCTCCGATGTCGCGGCTCGCTGGGCGGCCGAGATCTTCGCGGCTGCCGGCGTACCGGTGAAGCTGATTAAACGCGAAGCGCCCACCCCGTTGATTATGTTCACCGTCAAAGAGTTTGACCTGCCCTACGGGCTGGCCGTTACCGCTTCGCACAATCCGGCGGTTTACAACGGTATTAAAATCTTCACGCGCGGAGGGCGCGATGCCGACGAAACCGTAACGGGGGAACTGGAAAAGATCATCGAAGCGCTTCCGGCTTCGGAACCCGAGGCGGTTCGGTACGAGGACGGCGTGTCGCGGGGGATAATCTCCGAGATCGACCCGATCAATAAATACATCGACGCGGTTCTCCGCTCCGTCAATCTTCAAGCGATCCGCGACGCCGAGCTGCGCGTCGTGCTGGATCCGATGTTCGGAGTCAGTAAAACCAGTTTGCAGACAATTCTCTTGACGGCGCGCTGCCATGTCGATATAATTCATGACCGGCGGGATACGCTGTTCGGCGGACGACTCCCTTCCCCCAATGTCGGGACGCTGGGCGCGCTGCGCGCCGCCGTCCTTGACTCCGGAGCGGATATCGGCATCGCGACCGACGGCGACGCCGACCGGCTGGGCGTTATTGACGAAACGGGGCATTTCCTGCACCCCAACGACATTCTCGTGTTGTTGTATTACTATTTGGTCAAGATTAAAGGCTGGAAGGGACCGGTCGTACGGAACCTCGCGACGACGCACATGCTGGACCGGGTCGCGGCAAGCCTCGGCGAGCGATGCATCGAGGTGCCGGTCGGTTTCAAGCACATCTCAAAGGCGATGAGCGAACACGATGCCGTCATCGGCGGCGAAAGCTCCGGCGGACTGACGGTTCGGGGGCATATCAACGGCAAAGACGGCATCTACGCGGCGAGCTTGCTGATCGAGATGATGGCGGTCACGAAGCGCCGCCTGTCGGCAATCCTCCGGGACATTACGAAGGAACTGGGGGAACTTCATATGGCCGAGACAGACTATAAATTCTCTCCCGAGCGCCGTGAGGAGATCGAGACGCTGCTTATGCGCGAACGGAAGCTGCCGGCGTTCAGATGGGACATTGAGCGCGTAAGCTATATGGACGGATGCAAGGTCTTTTTTCAAAACGGCGGATGGATCGTGTGCCGCTTTTCCGGCACCGAACCGCTCCTGCGTATCTTTTGCGAAATGGAAAGCGCCGCCGAAGCGGAAGAAGCGGCCTGTATGATGAAGGAGTTTTTGGGGCTATGAAATATATTTACAACGTTGACATCGTTACGCCGGATGCCGTGCTGCCAAATAGCAGCCTTCTTTACGCCGAAACGGTTCTCTCGATCGGAAAGCCTTGCCCCGAAGGGATTGAGATGCTGGACGGACAGGGGCATACGCTGTGGCCGGGGCTGATCGACATTCATACCCACGGCTTCGGCGGACACGACACGATGGACGGAGAAAGCGCCGTTTCGGAAATCGCGAAAGAACTGCCTCGTTTCGGGGTCACGGCATTCCTGCCCACCACCGTAACGGGTTTGCGGGAAACTGTTTTCTTTGCGCTTGAGGGTGTCAAGAATGCAATGAAAAATGACGAAGGCGCGCAGGTCTTGGGCACGCATTTGGAAGGTCCCTTCCTCTCATCGGAACGCTTAGGCGCGCATGACGCGCGTTTTATTTGTTTCCCCTCAAAAGCATGGCTGGAAACAGACATCATCAAGCTGGTAACCGCGGCGCCCGAACTGCCCGGTGCGCAGAGCTTCTTTGCGGCGTGTCGCGACCGCGGTATCCGCGTCTCGCTCGGCCACACCAACGCCCCGTTCGAGCTTTGCGAAAAAGCCGTCGGCTGGGGCGCGGCGTCGTTCACGCATACCTTCAACGCAATGAGCCCGCTAACACCCCGTCTGCCGGGTGCGGCGGGCGCGGCGTTGCTGCTGGATTGCTTTGCCGAGCTGATTTGCGATGATATACATATCGCCCCGGCGGTGCAAAAACTGGCGTTTCTGCTGAAACCGGAACGCTTGATCTTAATTACGGATTCGATAAGAGCGGCGGGTTTGCCCGAAGGCTCTTTTACGCTGGGTACCATGAGCGGTACCGTTCGGAACGGAGCCGCGCGCTTATCTGACGGCACGCTTGCCGGAAGCGTTCTGACCCTGAACAACGCGGTCGCTAACTTTATGCGCAACACCGGAGCGTCCGCACCGCAGACCGCGCGTTTCGCTTCCGAGAACCCGGCAACCCTATTGGGAGTTCGCAAGGGGCGCATCCAAATCGGCTACGATGCGGATTTCGCGCTGTTCGACGCGGACTTTCAGGCTCGGCTTACCGTATCACGCGGAAAAACCATTTATTGCGCGGAAAACAATTAACCAGGGTTCTGTCATTCAATATCCTCATTATTGTCTTTGGGCGTCTATCCGCAACTCCCGGCTTTGAAGGTTGTGTTGCTCTCCGAATAGCAAATTCCCGAAAAAGCGGTTCAGATAGACGGGCGTGGCTTTTACTCTCTTTGGGTGGTCGTTGTAGTTGGCGCGTACCAAAGCGTTGCGGAAATAGAATGAGTGGCGCTCGAACGTGTCGTTCGTTACCGTATAGCCGAAGGTGCGGAGATACTGGATCGTAAATACGGCGACGGTGCGCGTGTTGCCTTCGCCGAAAGGGTGAATCTGCCAAATATCGGCGATGAATTTTGCGATATGCTCCACGGCGGCACGAGGTTCCAGTCTGTAATAATCAAACGCTTTCTCTTTGTCGAAGTCGTGCTCAAGAAAAACACGGATGTCGCTGTGGTCGCCGTAGTATACCGAATCCTCCTTTAGAACCCACTCCTTCTTGCTGATGTTGTAGTCGCGTATCTGTCCGGCAAAATCGTATATGCCGTCAAACAGACGCCTGTGGACAGAAATCAATTGAGCGGGCGACAGCTTGAATGTCTTCCCCGACAGGATACGGGCAATACGAACCGAGACCTTGTCCGCTTCCTCCGTGCGTTCCTCATCACCACCGCCGTCCGGCTTGCTCTCGTAATAATCCGCAATGAAACGCTCTGCCTCGTCAATGGTAATTTTACCCTCGATATTGGCGTTTGCGGTTTCGATCAGATACTTAGACGGCGTAAGCCCGTCCACCTGTTGCAATCCGATAGCGGTCTTCCAGTTATAGCTGCGCTCAGAAAGCTCAGGCTCTGCTTGTTTTTCATAGGATAGATCGCGCCGGGTGGCGCTGTTCTCTAAATCAGACATTTTCTTATCAAACGGCATTTTATGCCTCCTTTAGCTTTCAAGGACAGGACAACAGGATTTTTCTATTCAATAGGTCGCTTGCGACAGTGCGCCTCCGCTTCGCATTATATAGAATTAACGGCGTAATGTAAAGCGGTATTTCGGGGTACTTAGCCATGCGTCCGTCTCGCCGACGGACGCATTCCTCATTTTCGTGGCAAAGCAAGCATTTACGGCATAAACTATCAATGGGGACGTCACCCATAAATTATCAGTAAAGGAGAAGATGCGCTTGTCATTGCCAGCGTTCCCGGACAAACCGGAGGGATATTCGATTGAGGACTCGATATCTCAAATCCTAACCTCCATCGCGATGGAGGAAATCGGGCTAAGCCACATTATCAATTCGGAAGGGGAAAAATTGCAGTATGTTTTAGGTACCCTTACATCGTCAAGCGGGCAAAACCCAACCATTCCCCAGATACTTGAGATAAACGAAAGCGTAAAAGATATGCTCGGCGTTGTTTCAACGAACCAGATGTTCTTGTTCGGAAAAATGTCCTCGGCGCTCAACGCGTATTTCAAAAACCTTCAGACGAAGGATCCGAGCGGCGGGGATGAAAAAACAAATCCCCCGAAAAAGCCGGAGGAGCCTATCGGGGATACTCCCAGCGCGGCAGCCGGAAGAATCCTTACCATCGATAAAAGCGGCGACAGCGCCGACTGGGTCGAGATTGCGCAAAACGGCGCTTACTCCTTGATTGTCCGCACGAAGTTTATCAATACGTATAGCGAGGAAGAGCAGCGCGACAACCCGGATTTCCAAGCCGTCGTATTCGGCACGACCAACAGTTATGAAAGTTCAAAGGTTCGCCGGCTGATCAACGATTGGTTTACCGGGGCGGCGGAAGGAAGCGCGGATAAACTGGCGGCGGATGCGGCTCTGCGCGGCTTCACGGTAAAAAGCAACGCGGCGGCCCAAACGGGTACCGGCACAGTCGGCCCGAACGGCAAAGGCGACAGTTTCAGCAAACCCGCCGGCGAATCTGAAACCTCCGGCTCCGACGTGGCTTTCGCCCTAAGCTACGGTGAAGCGGCCAGCTTCATCTCCAAAGAATACGGTTGGGGCGGCGGCAATTATACCGCAAGCGAGCAGCCCGCGCCGGAAAACTTTGAAAAACTGCAATTCCCCGGCGTAAGCGCCGGATTCGCCCAGCTCTGGCTGCGTTCGCCCGGCACCGATTCCGAAAAGGCTTCCACGCTCGGCTTCAACGGAAAGGTGTTCCAGGCGGCGATCGATGGTTCATCCGACGGCAACGGTCTTATTTATCCGGCTCTGTGGGTGAAGTCGGCAGTCTTTGAGACATCCTCAAACGCGCCAGCTGCCGCGTAAAATTAGCGCAACCCTCACGACGGTATGCTTGGGTCGGCGAACCGGAAGCAAATTTCAAGGGACATATCCTCATAAACATATACTGTCTCAATCAAGTCAAACGCCAATCCTCGCGTCAGTTCCGTAAAGCGTCTCCCCTTTTGAAACGCGTCAAACGCCGCCGGCTTCACGCCGGTTATTTTTGTTTCTTGACGCAAAGTCTCTATCAAATTTTCCAATTCGGCCTGACGCCTTTCGCAAATACCGCGAATCCTCTTAAACTGCGCTTCGGATATCACGCCTCTCGCAAAATCGTAGTACGACTTATCAAAAACCGCTGTTTCGTTTTCGAGTTGCTTTTCCGATATTGTTATTCTGTACCCGAAATCGCGTGTATCCGCCGGTTTTCCGGGCGCGTTTTGGACCCGCTGTGTTAACGCCCGCATATCACCGAGTTGCCATACCTGAATGTTTACGGCTTCCAGCACCGCGGCGTATAATACTTTTTCCCGCACCGAATGGGATTTGCAAAACTGCTTCCCTTTTTCCCTGCGTGTCCGACAGCAGTAATACGCGTGTCCTTTTGACGATTTTCTGGACATGGCCTTTTTACACTCTCCGCACTTTACGATTCCGGCGAGTGGGTGGATGCCGCCGTTTGCTCCCGCCCTAACATTCATGCTCAGCAATTGCTGAGCCTTATCAAAGGTCTTGGGGTCGATAATCGCTTCATGGGTTCCCTCGACGACGAACCAATCCTCCCTCGGCACTTTCCTCGATTTATGGACTTTATAGTTGATCACCTCTTCCCTTCCCTGCACCATGCGCCCCAAGTAGACCTCATTTGTTAAAATACGGCGAACCGAGCTGGCGCTCCATAGTCCGTCGTTTCCCGCCGGATTCTTGAGGTTCAATCCTTTTTGGTTTTTATACTTAGTGGGATTCGGAATGCCGAACGTATTCAATTTTTTTACGATCGCGCTCAAGCTCATAAGACCGTCGGCGTACCAACTGAAAATGTCCCTGACAATACCGGCCGCTTCCGGGTCTACAACCAAAACGTCGCTGTTGTCTAGTTTCTTAGCGTAACCATAGGGTGCGAACGCGCCGATAAACTCGCCCAATTTACGCTTCAAATCAAATTTGCTGCGTATTTTTACGGAAGTGTCATAGGCAAACTGCTCGTTGGTAATCCCCTGTATCTTGACGCCGAGGTTCAAAGCCGAGCCGGGCAGAAGATAGCTGTCGACGTATTGCAGCGTCGTGCTGATAAAACGGATATCATGCAGCGGGAAATATTCTTCCAAATAATACGTTTGGTCGGATATGTTTCTAAAGCCCCGTGACAAATCGGAAACCAGCAGGCAGTTATACTTTTTCTCCCGAAGCAGCTCCATAACTTCCTGAAACCCCGTCCTGTTCGTATCCGTCCCCGTTTTTCCGTCGTCATAGATCACGGCATGCCCGCTTATCCGCTCGCCCCGCGCCTTCATCGTTTCTATGTACATCTCTAAATACTTGATTTGATTGTCAACACTCCTGCTTTTTTCGTCCTCCGGCTTTTCCCTATCCTCATCGGACAGCCTGACATAAGCGATGACCGCCCACACCCTTGTGTCTCCCATGGTCTTGCCACACTCCTTTACGTTCTCGGCACCCTCTCAGCGTAACTTTCCCTGCCACCGCAAATAAGACAGTGACTTAAATTTTATACATCTCACAAGCGGCGTGAAAACGTAAGTGAATCAATCGCAAAACCCACTGTATAAAATAGCGCTTAACGTGTTTGAGTTATACAAAAAGCGCCGGGTTCGTATAAATATTTCTGTATCAGGCTTTAGGGGGGAGAATCATGCGGCCTTTCGGGACGGATTGGGCAGACGGCCTTATCCGTCCGCGCGTGAACAAGCTGCTGACAGATGCGGTAAAGCTTCCGTTGACAATCGTTCGCGCGGGAGCGGGTTGCGGTAAGACCCGCGCCGTCTTTGATTTTACACATATGTTTTCTGCCTCATGGATGCAGCTCTCCGAGCGCGACAACGCCGGATCGCGCTTTTGGGCTAAATATATCAAACTCATCGCCGGATGGAATGAAGCCTTTACCGAGCATTGCCGGGAGCTTGGCTTTCCTGATACGGAGGATAAGTTAAACCGGCACTTCACCCTCCGGAAGCGATACGCACCCACCGGGAGACGGATAATCGTAATCGACGACCTGCATATAATCTCACACCCCGACGTCCTCCTATTTTTGGAGAGGGGGCTGCGCGAAATCGTTGAAAACACTTCCGTGATCCTGATTTGCCGTGAACTGCCGGATATAAACCTAACTGACCGGCAAATGAGAGAACAAATCTCCGTTATTTCCGAGGAGGATCTGAACTTTACCGAAAACGAACTCGCGATTTATTTCAGCAAGCAGGGACTTTCGGTGCCGAAGGTGACACTGCGCGATGTTCTTGAAGATACGGGCGGATGGGCATTTTCGGTGAATTTTGTAGCTCAAGCCTTGAAACGTTCGCCCGGATACGCGGGATACGCAGGAAAGGCGATGAAGCATAATATCTTTAAGCTGATGGAAACGGAGGTATTTAACACCATATCCGGGGAGCTGCAAAGATTTCTTGTTCGGCTTTCACTGATCGACCACCTTTCGGCCGAACTCATCGCCGAACTCGCCGGAGAAGACGAATCCATCCTCTCCGAGCTAAAGAAACAAAACGCTTACATACGCTTTGACAGCTTTATCAACGCCTATCAGATACATCACTTGTTTCTTGGTTTTTTACGCGCGAAGAAACACATTCTTTCGGAGGAGACGACCTCTGAAACATACCGTACAGCCGCTCGGTGGTGCGTTCAAAACGGCTTTGAATCCGACGCGTTGAGCTACTTTGAAAAATTGGGAGATTATGAATCTATTGTCTCTGTTCTGACCGCGCTCCCCGTGCAAATGCCGCGAGACATAGCTTTGCAAGCCGCGGACATTCTCGGCCGCGCCCCGGAGGACGCGGGGGTGACGATTGACAATTTCGCTGTAATGCATGTGAGGATGATTACCCGCCTGTGCCGTTATCAAGAGGCGCTTGCTCTGATGCAAAAATATGAGCGGCGGTTTCTTCCGCTGCCGGAGGGTCATGCTTTTCGCAACCGAACGTTAAGAATGATTTATTACAACTGGGGTAATGTGCGGGCGCTGATGTGCACGGCGGACGGACGCTTCGACTTTGATCTGTATTACGCTAAAATGGATGTTTGCCTGACAAAAGCCCCGGTGGGGCTTGACCAATACGCCGACTTACCGATCGGTTTTTGGGCGAGCCTCGCCGGTTCCTCCCCTCGCCTGTACATGGAAGCCGCGGAACGGACAGTAAAGCATGTCACCAATTGCTGGAACGGCGCGACTGCGGGCATCGACGTCCTGTGCCGGGCGGAGCTTCTTTTTTATCAGGGAGAGAGTAAAGCGGCGCATCCCCTTCTTATGGAAACCCTTCGCAAGGCGCGGGGGAACCGGCAGTTTGAGATCGAGCATAAGGCGCTCTTTTACCTCATGCGGCTGGCGCTGTGGCGCGGGGACTATGAAAAAGCCCGACGGATCTTGCGGGAGATGGAAACCAAACTCGGCGAAAAAAGATACTATCATCGTTTTTTGAATTATGACGCCGCCCTAGCATTTCTTTTTCTTACCCTCCGCAGGTCGGAGGATGTTCCCGTCTGGCTGACGGGGGACTTCGCTCCGTATGCTCACGCGTATTTCATTGAAAACCTGGCAAATCAGCTAAAAGCGAGATATCATTACCTGACGAGAAATTATCCGCCCCTGCTTGCCTATATTGCGGATATGAAACATCGGGAATCCATCCTGTACGGCCGCGTGGAAATGCTTGCGCTGGAAGCGTGCGTGCATTATAAAATGAAAAACGTCTCCGCAGCGCTGGAGGCGCTTCAAAGAGCGTACAATGAATCATCCGCCGACGCCATTGTGGCGCCGTTTATAGAACTCGGTAAAGATATGCGAACCCTAGTCTCACGCGCAAAACGGGAATCCGGGATTCCCCAAGAATGGCTTGAAAGCGTACGGAGAAGATCATCGTCGTTCGCAAAGATCCAATCGGTCATGATCGCCGGATGCGAGAAAGACCGGGAAATCCATCGCGGGTTGGAGTTATCCGCGCGGGAAAGTGAAGTGTTATCCGATCTTTGCAGGGGTCTTTCCCGCACGGAGATTGCCGAGAAACAATCTCTGTCCGTCAACACGGTAAACTCTGTCGTAAATAATATCTTCAGTAAGCTTGGCGCCCGCAATACCATTGACGCCGTGCGTATCGCCGCGGAGGAACGGCTAATATAAGAGCAGGGCATCATCTGCCCTGCTCCGCAATTACACGCACTTATACGGACAAATCTTCCCCGGATATGGTTTACATGGCGGAGGCGCGGGCGGCCTCTTTTCGGCGGGTTCCTTCGGCAGGCACTGAATCACTTTGTCCAGTTTGTTCGTCAGGACAAGCTGCATGTCCGTTACGCGTCCCAGCATGTTTGCAACGCTTTGGTTCACGTCCAAAACCGTTTGCATTTCAGGTTTTTGAGAAGTCTTTATTTTCTCCAGCGCATATTGAATCTTCTCCCCTTCCGCGTTTATGATATGGCTTAGGGCGATTTCTTCAAGCGCAATGGATGTTAAAATCGCGTTGACCGCGTTTTCGCGCGTCAGGATTGAGCTTGGATTTGGGAACGCGGGCATTGACATCGGATCCTCTCCTTTCAGGAATTTATTGGTGGACACTTACGGCTCAGCAGGCGCGTAAAACTTGCGCCCCCTTTCGCTTTACCGAAGACGTCTTTATTTTACGGAAAGGACTGGCTCTTTATGGATTTTGATGGCACCGCGAAAAACGCTCGAGAATCAGGCGCGAAGCGGGGTGGATCCATTGATATAGATCCGCTACTGCCTGTTTCCGAGCGTCTGGAAATCATTAAGAAACATTTTGGCAATCCGCGTAGTTTTGAAAGCGGGGACGGAGTACGGGTAAAAATCTGCTATAAGGGCAGTAAATCAATTGATGATGTTCTCTTTGAGTATTTTACGAAAGTATAGCGGCATCTTCTTCTGCTCTTCTATCCCCATCGTGAGCGATCAACGCAAATTTATCCGCGACTTTCTGAAAAATCTCAACAAGAAGAGGATCAAAATGACTACCGGCTCCCTTAATGATAATTTTTTCGGATTCTTCGACGGTAAACGCCTCTTTATACGGTCGGGCGGAGGTTAGGGCGTCATAAACGTCGGCAATGGCCATCAGACGCCCAAGAAGCGGTATTTCCGCACCCTTCAGCCCGGAGGGATAGCCGCTTCCGTCCCATTTTTCGTGGTGCGTGGCGGCGACAATTTCGGCATAATGCAAAAACAATTGATTCCCGCCTTTTTGGGCAATCCTCCGAATTGCCTCCCCGCCCTTTGTGACATGGGTTTTCATGACCTCAAATTCTTCCGCCGTGAGTTTTCCGGGTTTATTCAGAATGGTATCACTTATGTATATTTTCCCCAGATCATGCAAGGGTATTGAAGGAATGATGTAGTCCATATTCTCCCAAGAAAGGACTTCCCCCGAATATAGCCCGTCATCAACCAAGCGGTTGATTAGCAGCTCCATATATTTTTGTGTACGGCTGATATGCTCGCCGGTTAAAACGTCGCGGAACTCGATCAATTCGGCGATCGTATTGATAACCGAGCTTTGAAGCCCAAGTATCTGTGACGTTTGCTCCTTGACCATGCCGATCAAGTCATCGTTAAGACGTTTCAATTCTCCCTTCTGCTTTTCAATGAGCAGGTGATTTTCAATACGTTTAAGTAAAATCGCAGCGGAGAAGGGTTTCGTCACATAATCGACCGCGCCGAGTTCCAAACCTTCCAGTTCGTTCATCTCCTCTGATTTTGCCGTGACAAAAATCACGGGGATGCCTGCATATCTCATATCGGCTTTCAGGATCCGCATGACATCAAAACCGTTCATGCCGGGCATCGCGATGTCCAGCAGGATCAAGTCCGGCGTCACCGTTTCCAAAAACTTAAACAACCTTTCCGCGGACGGCAGCGCATAGACCTCATAAGAATTCCTGAGCATATTTTTCCCGATGTTCAGATTGGCTTGGTTATCATCGACCAGCATGATCGTCTGACGTTTTCTTCCTAACATTTGGGTTTCCTCCTATGCTTTTTTAAGCCCTTTTCTTTTTTCAAAGAACTCATCCACAGCCTTTACAATCTCGTCCGGCGTCATTGTCTTTGTCAGGTATCTCTCCGGTTTTAATTCCTTTACCTTCAAAAAACTCTCCTCGTCTTCCTTCGCTGTGAGGAACATGACAGGAATATCGGTAAATTCCGTCTCAGTACGGATCATTTCCAACACTTGCTTCCCGTCAACCACCGGCATTTCATAATCCAGAAGCACTAAATCCGGCCGGTTCAACGCCAGATACTTAATTGCCATAGCCCCGGAGTTTGCCAAGAAAATATTATACTTATCTTCCAGCCAGTCCTTCACATTCCGGAGCATTGCGCCGGAATCATCCACCACCAGTATTTTTTTCCTTATCTGCGAGCCGCGAGCCGTATTGTTTAATCAGGCTATTTACTGTTTCCACAAGGTTGTTTACGTTAATCGGACGGGTAAACTCCCGAATGATAAATTCTTTTGGGACAACCATTTTCAGCGTTTTTACATCGCCCAAATCGCCAATGGCAAACAAAGGTATATCATCCATGATTACCTTGTCTTTTAAGAAGTGCAATGCCTGCTGCTGTTCGGTTAGTTTTTCGTCCGCGTATACCAAAACGCCGCAAAACGGCTCTTTCACGTCATTGATGGCATCCGTGTCGGCGGGAACCACGGTGATAACATATGGTGCTTTTTCAAGTTTTTCTTTAATGGATGTCAGCAAAAAGCTCTCTGTCTCGGTTACAATTAATATATGTTGCATAAGGTTTCCTCCTCACTATTCCGGCATTGTTCCGATGTCTTTTAGCAATTCCTTCGCCAGTTTTATGGCTTCTTCCATATCCACATCCGCCACATACGCGCTCAATAATTCCACCCGGTCTTCCCCGGGGAAGCGTATTTCCTCCAACTGTTTCACGGCTTCGTCGGTGCCGTCCAGATCAAAATCGTCCGCGGCCTCAATCAGCTTTTGAAGCAGTGAGTTCAACTCTGGTACGGAAATATCCTTTTTTTCTGTTCCGCGTGTTTCCGCAAAGGATTTCAAGCGAGTCTTAAAACTTCTGTACAGCGTTAAAACGCCGGAAATTTCCCGTTCCAAAGCATCCCGGTTTCTCTCTCTTCCGTACTGCTCTAATCGGCGGAACGCCTCCGCGAGTTCCACGGCTCCGATGATTTGCGCGTTTGTTTTTAAGGCATGGATTTTAATGGTCAGATCAAGAATCCGCCCTTCTTCGAGATACGCTTCAATTTGTGCGGATTTCAAGTCGATCAGCTTGTAAAAGTCCCTTAATACCTTAAGATACATCTTTTTCGACCCCGAATGCTTGACGCCCTGACTCGCATCGATCCCTTCGATGACCGGTAATTCGGGTGCTTCCGGGAAATCCATGCCGGATATTTCCTCAAAAGCCATATTGTCTATCTGCTCACGAAGCCAGCGGATGAGATCTTCGCCGCTTTCATAACGGAAGGATTCCAATAATTCCATCGCGGCGTCAACACTATCCATGTCGAACGCTTCGCAGGCGCGGCGCAATTCTTTCAACAGTACCGGATCGGGCGCTGTCGCCAAAGGTTTCTCCTGTCCGCCGCCGATTGCGGCGAGGGCGTTCTCTATGTCGTCCAGTAAGTTTTCAGTGAGTTTCTCAAAGGTTTCATGACCGTCGGTCACCGAATTCCCCGCTTTGGCGGCCAGTTCGAGCTTTTCGGCCGCCTTGCCGACCCCCTGTGCGCAGATACCGTAGCTGGAGCCTTTGATCCCGTGGACAGTAATGGCGTACTCTTCCAAATTGTCTGTGCAGTCCCTTAGCTTCTTCAACAAAGGACGGGTACCTGCGGCATAAGAACGTAGGACGTCAATCAAAACCGCCTCGTCTCCGTTGAAGCGGCTCAACGCTTTTGTCATATCCAACCCATTGACGGTTACGTCGCCTAACAAGGATTTCCCATTCTCCACCGTGCCCTCTTCCGTATCGGCGAGATCGGTTTCTAAATTTTTGTCCCTTACCCAGCGGCGGAGAACGGCGTCCAGCTTCATAATATCAATCGGCTTTGAGATAAACGCCTGAAATCCCTTGCGCAAAAACATCTCCTCGCTGCCGGTGATCGCGTTGGCGGTCAGGGCGATGACGGGAACCGTTTTCGCGTATTCCGTTCCGATTTCCTCCCGGATGATCCGGGTCGCCTCAATGCCGTCCATCCCCGGCATCATGTGATCCATAAACACCGCGTTGTACCGCACCTTTCCCTCGCGGATGGCGCGGATCGCTTCCGCTCCGCCTGTTACGCAGTCAATCCGCATTCCATACGGTTTCATGAGACCCTTGGCGACGTCGAGATTGGTGATGTTGTCGTCGACCAGCAGAACCCTCGCGTAGGGGAACTGAGAGCGTTTCGCCTGCGAGTTCCGGGTGAGCTTGTTTGCGGAGTATTGGAACCGCTTCAAGCTGTCCGCCACCCTCGCGCCGATTACATCGTCATTCACATAACCCTGCCGGATCCTGACCGTAAACACGCTGCCCTTTCCGTACTCACTTTCAACGTTGATTGAGCCGTCCATCATCTCCGCGAGGCTTTTCGTGATTGAGAGCCCCAACCCCGTGCCGCCCGCCTGATGATAGGAAGTCGCGCCAAATTGCTCAAAATTGGTAAACAGGCGTTTGAGATGTTCCGGGCGGATGCCGATGCCGGTGTCACTGACGCGCACGGTCATCAGCACGGAATCCCCGTCCCTCTCACAAGTCAGGCCTAGCTCCACCGAACCTTCCTCCGTGTACTTAAACGCATTGGACAAAAGATTGCTGATGATTTGTTTGATCCGCAGCTCATCCCCCAATAGGCGCGAGGGTAAATTTCCGTCTATAATCAACGCAAACCGGATCGGCCTGCTCCCAATACGCAGGATGTTTTGGAGAACGGAGTCGTTGATTAAACTGGGAACGTCATAAGGGTTCGGAATGATCTCAAATTTTCCGGACTGTATTTTTGAAATGTCCAAAATATCGTTGACGATACTCAGCAGGGTGGAGCCGGAATTGTATATCTTCTCAAGATTCAGCTTCACGTCCTCGTCCATTTCCCCGCCGCTCAGGGCGATCTCCGAAAGACCGATAATCGCGTTGAGCGGCGTCCGCATTTCGTGGCTCATGCTGGCCAGAAAGTCACTCTTGGCGGTATTCGCTTTTTTGGCGTCTTCCAGCGCGGTTTCCAATTGAGCGGACGCTTCCCTGATTTCCGCGATCATCTTCTTTTCTTCCCGCAAGTCGCGCGAATAGGCCGCGACAACGTAATCGTCGCCGTACGGCACGCGCACCATGGTTATTTCCGCCGGAACCGGAGCGCCGTCCGGCATTCGGTACATCCAGTCATGGGTACATGATCCGTTTTCAAATGCCTCACGGACAATCGCCCCGGCTTTTTCACGCGTCGTCCGCCCGTCCGGCTGAACCTCCGGCGAAAGCTCATAATACCGGTCTATGTATTCCTGTTTGTTTTTTAAGCCAAAAAGCTTTACCGCCGCCTCGTTGCATTCAATCAGCTGATAATTTTTGTCCCATAAGCGGCTTGCCAGAGGGTTCGCGTCCAGCATCAGCTTAACGCGGTCATGCTCTTCACGGATCGCGGCGGCCTGTGCTTTAATGGTTGTGTTCAACTTCTCCAGCGCGCGGTTCATCAAGTCCTTCTCGGATCGTGGTTTCAGCGTAACGGACAGATCACCGCTTGCGATTTGCTCCACCGTCTGAACTTGCCGTCTGGTATTCTCAGTCATGCTATTAAAAGCGTCGGCCAGTGTGCGCATCTCATCCTTTGTCTTTGCGTGAATATCCAGTTCGGTATCGCCGACCGCCAACGCTGACGCGGCCTCTGTCATCGCGCGGATTGGCTTGACGATATGCCCGATTATCATCAGGAGGACAACTATCGAAAGCGTCAGCATAAGAACGGTTATGACCGAGGCTCCTCCTACGAAATCCCATATAATTCTTAACTCTTCGTCAAAATACTGCCCCACAAACAGCATTCCGACAGCCCGGTCGTCCGGACCGTTGATAGGGGTATATTTGCATACGGCGACGCGCCCTTCAATATCCACGCGGCCTGAATACGTATTTCCGGCCAATACGGTTTCGGCGATATGCGCGTCAGCTTTCGTGCCGATGATCCGCGCGCCGTTTTCTCCCAGTATCGTTGACGCAATCCGTTCGTCCCCCAAAGAAATGGTGGTTTCACATCCCATCACTTCTTTAACGGCATCCACAAACCGCTCCGTGTCCAAGCGGTAACCGACGGATACAACACCGATCAGCTTACCTTGAGCATTAAAAACAGGCGTTCCTGCCCGTACGGACAGGCGGACGGAGGAACCCTCCTCTATCGCGGTCAGCGCCTCCCCGTGTACGGCGGAACGGATATTGGACTGCGACATAATGAGGTCGCCGGTCATCTCCGGCGCGTGGGTGCGCATAAGCGCCACGCCTTCCGCATCGGTAACCGTGCAAAACTCAACGCCGGTTTCTTCTTGCAGAGACAGGGCATGCGCCAGCAAAGCCTCGCGGTTGCTCCGCTCAAGCGCCTCGACAATTGCCGGATCTCTGGATATGCTTAAAGATATGGCAGTCGCTTCCGCTTTTAAGGCTTCAAGGTTATTGACCGCGACCTTTGTCGCCGTTTCAACCCTTCCGACCGTCGAGGCATCCACAAAGCCGGAAAAGCGCACAATATTGGAGGTTAGTATAGCCGCCGCGACAGTCAGTGTGATCACAACCGCTGGAATCAATATCTTGATCTTAATACTCATTCGATTGTCATCTCCCCGTTAATCCGCTCCTTGTCCGCTAATGGCATTAGCCAGCAGCTTCTTATATTCATATAATATTTTTTCTGTGTTATAAATGTGCGCTTGTTATTAATCCATGGCATTGATTTCTTAAACGAAGAACAAAAATGATATAATCCACCTTGTTCATACACATTTTTCTTTTTCCTTCCGGGTCTTATTGTATCGTAGATGGTTTTGCAGTGTAATCCGCTCAGCTCATCAATGTCCGAATTTTTAAGATATAATATCGTGGAAAGCGAGGAACGACATGTCGCTTGATAACGATGTTATTTGGATACGCAAATGAGATACTGTTTTTTGTAAAATGGAAATGTAGCAAATGATCACCAAAAAATGTAGCACCTACGAAAGGAGCAAAAGCGTGTTATCCTGTAAAAAAAGGAGCAGGAGGGCGCAGAAAGGTGTTGCTGAAACCGGTAGGATTAGAATGAAAAAAATGTATTACTACTCTGTTGCTTGTAACCGATTCTTCCCTGACGAAAGCGACGTCAGAAACGATCCGCAATACAACAGGTTTGAAATGTGTACTGACCATATTCTCAATGAATACAGACGTAGGGAAGCGAAGCGTAACGCTGTCAACACTGAGGATGCAGCAAAAGAAAAGAAAGCTAAAGAGCTTGAGCTACAGAGAATGCACACCATTGACCCCGAAAGTATTTTGAACGGAGCATCGACTGGTAAGAGCAATGAATTTGAGAAAGACAGTATCTGGGAATCTAAACCAGAGCCAAGTGCTGACACCCCTGAGCCAGAGGAAACTGATCCCGTTTTGGCTGCTAATTTGGCTGCTAATTGGAAGAAACTGGAAGCTATCCGAGATAGACGCCTAGCCAAGGAAGCAAAAGAGCGTGAGCTTGAGGAACAACGAGCTAAAGCAGCAAAGCCTGCTTTCTTGGACAGCGATTTCGATGATGACTTTTAATTTGTAATTTGTGGTATTAGGGGCGGGTCAGTATTGACCGCCAAGCTAACTTATTTGAAAGATAAGAAATGAAAGTTTTAATTACTAATGGTAAAGGTTTAGACTCTATGGACTTTAATTCCATCAGTATGGCAAACCTAGTACCGAAACTAACAGGTTTAAAAGCCGATCTCTGGGTTGACACAGTGGCTAGTGGACGAAAAATATCTCATAGTAAGTTTAGAGTAAAATTCGGCAATTTTCCTAATTTTGTTTCAATTACATTTATCCGAAAAGGGGAGTATCACATTATTGGGGATATGAAAAAAGCGAAGCTAAAAGAAAAAGAGATTATGCAGGCTAAAGAATGGATTGACAAAAACTATAACGCTCTTGTTGATTTGTACGTTGGTAAAATCCATATTGGTGAATTTATTGCTGCTATTGTCTAATTTATTAAGCTCTAACTGTCTTTTCCCATAAATAAATGACAACTTTAAAATTATCAGACACTCATCCAGATTATAGTGATCTGTTGATGCAGCTACAGTCTTACGCTCAATTAAAGGACGCTTGGGATGTTTTGACCGCGTCTAATACTGGGCAAACCCTTATGGAGCAAATCGCGGCTGTAGGGGCTCTAAATGCCTTTTCCGCTGATCTTTCTCTCAGAGAGGCTTTCCTGCAAACAGCTATGAGAGACTCCAGCATTTACGCTGGAGCTTCTGACCTAGGTGTTCGTATTGCTCGTAAAACACCTGCTGGCGTCAACTGCCTTCTTATTCGGCAGGATGTATCAAACTCTTTGTTGTTGCCGTCTTACACGGCTTTCAATATCAACGGTAAGCAGTTCTTCAACAGGAATTATATCAGTTTTGAACAAGGTCAACAAAACCCGACAGAAACGTTATTCACAAGCACGGTTGTTAGCTACACAGAGAAGACTGCTAAGATTAGCGGTCTTCCTTCCGCTATTTTAACGGTTGAAGAGGAATACTTCCTTGCGTCTACCAACGGGCCAGTTACTACATACTACAACGTAAAATATAATTTTGAACTTAACCAGTTTGAAATTACTGATGAATCTGTTTTCACCTCATTAGAAAACACTTCAATTTCCATTCTTCGTAAGTCTGTGCGGTTATACGAAGGTACAATTAAGGTTGACACCTTCACGTCTACTGGATTGTCTTTTCAAGAATACTACCTGTCAGAGGGTAGTTTTACTGTATCTGATATTGATGTCAACGTCTATACCATCGACACGGCTACAAACGCCAAGGTGTTTTGGACTTTGCAAAGAGACGGTTTGTGGATGGCTGGAGAAAAAGCAACGGTGTTCTACGACCGAACAAGCGGAGAAGGTCAAGCCGTAATTATGTTCGGTAACGAGTTCCACGGTGATATCCCTGTCATGGGTAATGAAATCAACGTTCGATTTGCTGTAACCTCTGGGCAGTCAGGTAACGTAGGACTGTCGAAACTACCTGTTCTGTGTATGACCAATTCTGACATTAAAGGTACTACGCTAACAACAGTATCTGGCGGAGCGGATGAACGGTCAGCTAAATTCTACAAGAAGATAGCTCCTCAGATTTTTAAAGCCAACAACAGAGCGGAATTCATGCTGGCGGCCGGCGCGCGGTGATGTGAGCCAAATCCCCCGCGTCCCCCTACATACAACACACAAAAGGTTTTTTTCGCTTATGAAAGAACGGCTTTATCTCGATACATCTGTTATAAGCTATCTGCGTCAGGAGGACGCGCCGGAACAAAGGAGGATAACCAACGAGTTTTGGGAAATCCTAAAGCGCGGGGAATACGACGTGTTTATCTCCGACGTGGTCTTAGCGGAGATTGACCGAAATCAAAAAGAAAAACGTATGGAATTGTACGGTTGTTTGAATAAGATAGAATATACGGAAATTAACGCTAAAAATGATACACATATAGAAAGTATCATTATTGGGGTTATAGCTGATGCCGGGAGCATATATACCGGCACTGATACCCGCATCATGCACCTTCAGTTGTGAAGTACGGTCCAGTACATGCCCGATTTGCGTCCAGTTCACCAAATCCTTCGAATGGAAGATGGGTACACCGGGGAACATGGCAAATGAGGAACATACCAGGAAGTAATCGTCTCCCTTCCGGACAATAGCCGGGTCGGGATAACAGCCCTGGAGAATGGGATTAAAGAATTCACCGGCTTTCAACGGATTCTCGTTGTACACCTTATCATCTCCCTGATAAACCACTTGTGAGAACACCGGAGCATTCTTCACCTTCTTGCCCTTACTGCCCTGAGCAAATCCTACCATTGAAAACATAGCCATACAAAGGAAATATAGCATAATCCGCTTACTCTTTAAAAGCGTAAAACTCACTTTTTTCATTTCTAAATGCTAATTATAGAGTTATTATTTATCACTGATGTGGAAGTAATCGAAGTCCGCATAGCCGCCCGGAGTCTTCGTTGCATAATTGAAGAGTCCGAAACGATACCCCATAAAGTGCGGCATCGTATAAGCCATCTTAAGCCGGCTGCCTATCTTCGTCCACTTCTCACCATCCAGACTATAATAGAAGTCAGCCACATCTTTCAGATCTGTAAAGTCGCATTCGGCTTTCAGGAACACTGTACCCTGGTTCAGCGGCAGACTTTCCACCTCTTCCGGCTTATCAGTCTGCGCACTTACCATAACAATCTTCTTTATCCCGTTTTCATACTTCACACCTACTAACCCATACTTTCTCTGAAGCAGAGAAAGACCTGCAAAATCGCCTTCTTTCATGCCGGATACATCGAGAGAGGTTATCCCCGAGCATACCGGACCGATTGTCCGTTGCGTTAACGTGTTGCGAGCCTGCGTAAAGTCATTGTCTACCCGTCCGGTCTTCAGGCGCAGATAACCTTCACGCTCACTGACCGACCAAAGGGAATTATCCGGCTGATGGTTCCATTGCCAAACCAGCGGCAAGGGAGCATCTTCCTTCTTGCGCGTAAACTCATCCGAAGCTACAATGCCCGGTATCAGACCCTTGCTGGCAGGCAGTTCCAATGTTTCAGGCACTTTCCCGTTAATACCGATTACCGGCCAACCGTCTTCCCACTTCATAGGAACCAGATAGGGGATACGTCCCACCGAACCGTAGTCGCGGAAAAGGAAAGCAAACCATCTGCCGTCGGGAGTATCTATCATACCTCCCTGGGCAACGCCTTTATC
>QMCE01000060.1_pt1 | contig 41838 bp, 44 predicted proteins | sample 1821851 | NCBI WGS metagenome assembly QMCE01 (sample SAMN09453174, study PRJNA476694) | Termite gut metagenome, whole genome shotgun sequencing project. | isolation source: worker | host: Odontotermes sp. | place: South Africa:Pretoria | collected 2016-01-28 | reverse complement strand
TTTTGCCCGATTCCGCCGCTTTCTCTTGCATCTATTTTACCATTTTCGAGCGCTTTTGAGTGGCTTGCTATGTTTTTTTATCTGTTCAGGAGGCATTAAATACAAATTAGAGATTTTACATAGGAACTGCGGAAGTCTGGATAGCGGCTACGGATTTGCTCCGAGTAATTTCCCTTAGCCCTTGCCAGAATAGTTATGGCGTTCTCAATGAAGGTATCGTGGTCGTTGCGGATGAGCTTTTCTATAATCATGGGGACGATGTCGTCTTCATATTCGAGCGCCTTGGCAGCCAAGGCGGAACGGCTGAGCGTGTCCATGGGTTGTCGCAGCAGCCGGAAAATAGCCTCGGGATTGTCCTGCTTTGCAATCTCCGCCTTTTCGGCGGAAATTTCGCCCGACGCTTGTCGCTCAGAGGTATATCATTCAACATAAACTCGCTGGTTGCCTCTTCAAGTCCTTCATCAAAGACGATAAGGCAGACGAAGCGTTGCGGAGACAGATTACTATAGCATTATCACGGAAGAATTTTGAATTCAGCAGTTTACGATACATATTATCCTCGAGGGTTGTTATATTCTAATCGTGATGCGGGTTCTTCTTCACCAAAAACAGCGCCTGCATCAGCGCGGTTACAGCTTCGGTGACGAGTTCCCTGTCCTGAAGAGCGGCTGGGTCGAAATCCTCGCTGGAAACGTAGCGCGGCTTGATGCGGTTGAGCGCGATGCCGATGGCGTCGTCCCGGCAGCGTTCACACTCGCAGGCGTTCAGGCGCTGACGGTATCGCTCGTAGTTTTGCGCAAGGTAAAGTTCGGCCAGGTTGATGGGGCGGGGCGGCGGGCCCTCGCCGGCGGCGGGCGGCGAGGCGGCCCCGGGCGGGGTGGCCTGCGGCGGCGGGGCCTCGGCGGGGGCGGCCACGGGCGGCGGGGCGGCTGGCTGCGGCGGCTGCACCGCGAAAAGCTCCTCGATGGCATTTTGAGACAGCGCGCCGCCTTGGGCGGAATCGGCCGGGATGGCCTGGGGCGCCGGGGCGAGCACCGGCGCGGCTTCGGCCACGGGCTCGGGGGGCGGTTCGGGCGCAAGCTCAGGTTCCGGCGTGAACTGCATGATTTCGGGGCTGGGCGGTTCAGGCGCGGGCGCCTCGTAAGTTTCCGCGATGGGCGCGGGCGCGGGCGCGGGTGGTTCGGGCGCGGTGGCCTCGCCGGATTCCACCTTGGCGAACAGGGCGGCGATGGCGTCGTCGGAGAGTGCGCCGCCGGAAGAGGCGGGAGGCGCGGCGGGTGGTTCCGGCTGCGATTCGGGTTCCGGCTCGGGCTGCGCGGGTTCAGGCACGGGCGCGGCTGCCTCGCCGGAATCCACTTTGGCAAACAGTGCGGCGATGGCGTCATCGGAGAGTGGGCCGCCGGAAGAGGCGGGGGGCGCGGCGGGCGGTTCCGGCTGCGATTCGGGTTCCGGCTCGGGTTCCGGTTCGGGTTCCGGCTCGGGCTGCGCGGGTTCCGGCTCGGGCTGCGCGGGTTCCGGCTCGGGCGCGGCGGCCTCGCCGGAGTCTACCTTGGCGAACAGGGCGGCGATGGCGTCGTCGGAGAGTGCGCCGCCGGAAGAGGCGGGGGGCGCGCCGGGCGGTTCCGGCTGCGATTCGGGTTCCGGCTCGGGTTCCGGCTCGGGTTCCGGTTCGGGTTCCGGCTCGGGCTGCGCGGGCGCGGCGGCCGAGCCGGAATCCACCTTGGCAAACAGCGCGGCGATGGCGTCGTCGGAGAGTGCGCCGCCGGAAGAGGCGGGGGGCGCGGCGGGCGGCTCCGGCTGCGATTCGGGTTCGGGCTCGGGTTCCGGTTCGGGCTGCGCGGGTTCAGGCACGGGCGCGGCTGCCTCGCCGGAATCCACTTTGGCAAACAGGGCGGCGATGGCGTCATCGGAGAGTGGGCCGCCGGAGGAAGCGGGGGGCGCGGCGGGCGGCTCCGGCTGCGATTCGGGTTCGGGCTCGGGTTCCGGTTCGGGTTCGGGCTCGGGCTCGGGTTCCGGCTCGGGTTCGGGCTCGGGTTCCGGCTCGGGCTGCGCGGGCGCGGCGGCCTCGCCGGAGTCTACCTTTGCGAACAGGGCGGCGATGGCGTCGTCGGAGAGCGGGCCACCGGAGGAAGCGGGGGGCGCGGCGGGCGGCTCCGGCTGCGATTCGGGTTCCGGCTTGGGTTCCGGCTCGGGCTGCGCGGGTTCAGGCTCGGGCGGCGCGGGCGCGGCGGCCTCGCCGGAATCCACCTTGGCAAACAGGGCGGCGATGGCGTCATCGGAGAGTGCGCTGCCGGAGGCGGCTGCCGCAGGCTCGGGCGCAGTCAAATCAGGGGCGGCTGCGCCCGCCCCTTCCTCTGCCGCCAAACCCTGCCGGGTGGCCGCGTTGTGGGCGGCGGCCGCCGAGGGCATGATTTTGCGGAACATGTTCTCTTTGTCGATTTCCCGCTTGTTGGGCATGGATGGGCGGGCCTCCCTCGGTTGCTTTTCGTTCGTTTTATAGAACTTGTATACTTATATATAATGGTATAACTGTAGATTTTCCGGCTCAAAGATTCTTCGCTTCGCTCAGAATGACAAAATCAGCGGTTGCCTAGCTGGCGCTGCCCACCCGGTACAATATCTCGTCGGCCAGGGCCAGGTAGTCCTTCGTGGCGATGTTGCGTGGCGAATATTCCAGAATGTTGCGCTGCAGGGCCTGGGCTTCGGTGATGGCCACGCTGTTGCGGATGCAGGTGTGGTACAGGGGTATTTCCAGCTCGGCCGAAATCATCTCGGCGGTGCCCTTCACCTCGGTGGCCAGCGTGGTGCGCGGCATAAAGCGCGTGAGCAAAATGCCGCCGTACTCAAGGCCGGGGTTGCAGTAGGTTTTCACATGGGAAACGGTTTCATACAGCTGGGTGATGCCCTGCAGGCTGAAAATGTCGCTGAGCATGGGGATGATGAGGTGGTCGGCCGCGGTGAAGGCGTTCACCGTGAGGATGGACAGGGCGGGCGGGGTATCGATGAGGATGTAGTCGTACTCGTCTCGCACGGGGCGCAGCGCGTTGCACAACAGGAACTCCCGCCCCTGGCCGGTGAGTTCCAGCTCGGCGCTGGACAACAGAATATTGCCGGGGATGATATCGGAAATACAGCTGCGCTGGATGGCGGCCTTGGCGGTGCACTCGCCCTGCAGCAGCTCGTAGGTGGTGTTCACGCCCTCGTTTTCGGCCCCCATGGAGAAGCTGAGGTTCCCCTGGGGGTCCATGTCTACACTGAGGACGCTTTTGCCGCGCTTGACCAGCGCGGCGGCCAAAGCGCCGGTGGTGGTGGTTTTGCCCACGCCGCCCTTTTGGTTGGACACCGCAATCACCCGGCCCATGCCAATAACCCCCCGATTTGGTGTATATTGTGTTATACTTGTGGCAGAGATACCATATAATGTGTACTTTGTTCATTATAATAGCTGTTTCGACAGAATACAAGGCCGTGTGCGGGGCCTTGCGGGGAAAAACTGCATTGTAACTGTTTTGTAATAATTCGAAGCGTAATATTTTCGCGGGCCGGGCCGATAACTATAGCAGGAAAGAAGCGGGTTCCTATGCTATTTGAGTGCTTTTGGGAGGGAATACGATGAAAATCAATCCGGCAGCCGCATACGAACAGTACCAAACCCGGGTGAACGGCGCCAAAACCGCGCCCGCGGCCGGCAGCAAAGGCCATGCCGCGGCACGGGCCGATAAAGTAACCCTGAGCGGCGAAGGCGCCGCGCGGGCCGGTTCCAGCCGTTTTGCCTCGGCCCTGGCCGGGGAGCTGGAGGCCGCCGCCAGCCCCGAACGCCTGACCCAGCTGCACGACGCCGTGCAGGCCGGCACCTACCAGGTGGACGCCGCCGACGTGGCCGACGCCATGCTGGACGTGATTATATAAGCCCTCTCCACACGGCAGAAAGGACGGACGCTGGAATGGCTTCTGCTCAGGCGCGGCAGGCATTTGCCGGTTTTATGGCGGATTATACCGCCTTTTTGGCAAAGATGCGCAACGACGAGAGAGAGAAGCTGTCCGCCGTTTCAGGCCGGGACATTGAGCACATCGAGCGTTGCCTGGCCGCTTCGCAGGCCAACGCAAAGCAGCTGGAAAATTTCGAGCAGAAACGCCTTAATATGCAGGCGGCGGCGGGTTACGCGGGGCTGAGCTTCCGCCAGCTGATAGACGCGGCGCCCGAGCCCGAGCAAAGCGGCCTGTGGCAACTGCTGAACAAGTTCGAGCACAATGTGGCGGAAATACGCTACTTCAACGATAAAAGCATGGCCATGGCCCGGGACAACATGATTGCGCTCGACCCCTCGCGAGTGCCCCAGGGCAAGGCGGACAACCCTTATGAGAAAATGCGGGAAGCACAGCAGCGGCGCAGCATGATGCTGGAGCGCAAGGCTTAAAGCAAGGTTTATACAAGGCAGGGACGGCCCACAGCTTTTTTGGGAGGCAGGAAGATGGCAGTAAGACCTACTTTTATGGGCTTTGAAACCGCGACGCGGGGCATTATGACCAACCAGAAAGCCCTCGACATCGTGGGCAATAACCTTGGCAACATCGGCGTCACCGGCTACACCCGCCAAAGGGTGGACCAAGTATCCCTGAACGTGAACCTGCGCTATACCCGCTTTAACACCAACGCGACCCCCTTTGCCGGGCAGGGCGTGAGCATTTACGGCGTGTCTCAGATACGCGACGCCTTCCTTGACAAGCGGTTCCGCGAGGAATACGCCGACGTGGGCTACTACAGCACCACCTCCGCGGTGCTGGAAGATTTGTCCGCCTCGATGGACGAGATAGAACCATCCACCATCAGCGTGGCCCTCACCAAATTTCAGGACGCCTGGAACGAGCTGCTGGGCAAAGCCGCCAGCGAAGTGACCGGCGCGGCCAACCTGATGGCCCAGGCCACCAAAATCGTTTCGGTGTTCCAGCAGATGAGCGCCAAGATAGACAACGTGTGGAACCAGCAGGAATACAGCCTCAAGCTGGAAACCGAAAAGGTGAACAGCATTTTGCGGGGCATTGCCGAACTGAACGACACCATCAGCCAGCAAAGCGGCGCGGTGACCGACCCGACGAATGATTTGTACCAGCCGCTGGAACTGCTGGACCAGCGCAACGTATTGCTGGACGAACTGAGCCAGTACACGAACATTTATTACGAGACCCAGGCGGACGGCCAGGTGACGGTGTGGGCCGGTACGAAAGATCACTCGAACGCACCCATTGTGCAGGGAGACCGCTACAGCACCCTGATGATGGACACGAACGCCGACGACCCCGCCTTTAAGACTGTGAGCCTTTTCTGGGGAGATTCGGGCAAGCCCTTGCAGGGCAACAACAGCGGCATTTTGCAGGGCGCGCTGGATATGCTGAACGGCCGGGGGCTTTCCGCCGATGGCAGAAGGGGCGAAAACCACGAGCAGGGCATCCTGTATTACAAGGATAAAATCGACCAGTTTGTTAAAACCATTGCGCAGGAGTTCAATAACGTTGTTGAGATAGCCCAGACAGATCCGGTGACGGGCGAGGCTTTGGTGGACGCCGACGGCAACCCGGTGGGCTACGAACCGCCGCGCTACAAGGCCATGTTCTCCTTCGATATGGACGGCTTTGAGACGGCCGCCGGCCTGCGCGTGAACCCAGACTGGCTGAACGATTCGTCCTATATCGTGAGCAATATTCTGGACAAGCTGGGCGGCCAGGGCGCGGACGACAACTCCTACGCCGCCAAAGTGAGCCAGCTGTTTGAAAAAACCATGGACTTTGGCGAGTTCCGCGGCACGATGAAGGACTACATCACCTTCTACTCCGTCACGCGGCTGGGCAACGCCAAAGACTTTGCCGATACCCGCATGGAAGCCACCGCCACCGTGGCCGACAACCTGCTGAACCAGATACAGCAGATATCGGGCGTTTCGATGGACGAAGAGGGCGTGGACATGATGCAGTACCAGAAAGCCTACGACGCCGTGTCCCGCGTATTCACCACCCTGGACGAAATGCTGGACAAGCTGATAAACGGCACCGGGGTGGTTGGGCGTTGAGCAAGCGTTGACTTGATGTCATGATGACAGGGTATTTGCTCAATTGCCGTACCGATGATGTTCCACAGCAGGGAGGTAAACCCAATGCGTATCACGCACCAGATGATCAGCCGCAACTACCTGAGCAGGATGGAAACCAATCTCGGCAATTTCGCGAAGTCTACCGATAAAATGTCCAGCAATCGGAACTTTATGAAATCGTGGGAGAATGTTTCCGATGCCGCCAAGGCGCTGAGAATACGCAAGATGATTGCCGACAACGACCGGCAGCTGACCACCGTGCGCGACGCAGAGGGCCGCGCCGCTGTGGCCGAGGAGGCGCTGCGGGGCGTGAACGAGTTGCTTATCCGGGCCGAGGACAGAGTGGTGGAGGGCCTGAACGGCACGATGTCTCCCGAAGACAGGCAGAAGATTGCCACCGAGCTTTCCAAGATGCAGGAAGAGGTGTTTCAGATTATGAACACCAATTTCGGCGGTAAATATGTGTTCGCCGCGGCGGGCAACGCCGACGGAAGCGCCCCCTTCACCCGGGCAGACGACGGCGAACTGTTTTATCAGGGCTACGCGGTGGACGGGCTGGTGAAGAACCCCGCGAACGGCAACGTGGCCATGTACGACGGCGCGCAGACCCCGCCCTACCAGGACATCAAGTGGAACGCCGACAACTACGTGGACATCGGTTACGGCTTTCGCCTTGGGGCGAACGGCCGGGTGGACCCCAACACCGCCTTTAAAGACACCTATTCCGGCGCAAGCAGTTTCGGCTTCGGCTTTAACGCCGACGGCACCCCGCTGAACGCCTACAGCCTTTTGGGCAGCATGGTGAAGAACCTGAACAACAACGACGTGGAGAGCCTGGGCGACGACCTCGACGCCATCAAGAACAGCATGGAGTATCTGCTTACCTCCATTACCGAGGTGGGCACCCGCACCCGCACGCTGGAGGATACCGGCGCCCGCCTGGAAGAAGAGCTGGTTAACCTGTATGACCGCACGAACGAACTGGAGTACGTAGACCTGTCGCGGGAAATCATCAACAACAAATCCTTCGAGACCTCCTGGCAGGTGACGCTGCAAATGGGTTCACGCCTCATTCCGCCCTCCATTTTTGATTTTATCAGATGACCGGCCGCCGCCAACCAAATAAATAACATACTCGGACGCTGAACAGGGGTGATGTTATGGATCGTCCATTGTTGCAAATTACAACGACGCCGGCGCGCTATGAGTACGAGGTGATGCGCGCCAAGCTGGAAATGAGCAAGGAAACGAAGCCTGCGGAGCCGCGCAGGGTGTCTCGCGCGCAGGCCAATATGAGACGCCAGGCGGCCGGGCGCTTTGAGATGAACGCCGTGCGCCGCCGCAGCGACATGGGTGTGGGCGGCCAAAGCCCCGCGCCCAGGGCCGCCGCGCCCACCGGCGCCGCAGCCCCTGCCGCCACGGTGAACCGCCTGGCCACGCTGCAAACGGGCGGGCAAGGCGCGCAAACGGCGCAGGCCGCGCAAAGCGCCCCGGCGGATTACAGCCAGTATGCCGGCGCAGCGGCCAAAGCCGGCGCGGCCGGCGGCGGCAGCGTGAGCGACACGGTGTGGGGCCAAAGCATGCAGCACAGCCAGGGAGACCTTGTGCTGATGCCCCTGTCTTCCGACGACATCCACTACATTCCCGCCAGCCTGGCCGGAGGCTTTTCGCCGGGCGACACCAGCACGAACTGGAATGTGGGCAAGGCAAGGCTGGACTTTGTGCCTTCCTCCTTCAGCATGAATTTCACCCAATACGCCTCTGTCAATATTGAGTATACCGGCGGGTTTATCTATGTGCCGCCCAGCTCCGACCCGAATTATGAGGGCAGGGCCTAAAGGCACAGAACCGGGAAAATACGCCGCCGAAGGGGATAGGCATGACCATCGAGACGAGAGATTTTGGCAGCATGGAGCTGGACGAAAGCGCGGTGGTGGAATTTCGCGCGCCCATCTTCGGTTTCGAGGCTTTGAGCCGCTTCGTGCTGCTGAGCGACGATGAAGCAGGGCCGGGCCTGAGCTGGCTGCAATCGCTGGAAGAGGCCGACACCTGCTTCATTTTGCTGGATCCCGACGAGATAGGGCTGGACTACCGGCCCGAGTTTCCGCCCGAGACGATGGAGGCCCTGGGCGCGGGCGAGAGGCCCATTGTTCGGGTGATAGCCGTGGTGCCGCGCGATTTTCACGACACCACCGTGAACCTGAAAAGTCCCATCCTCATCAATCCGCAAAAACAGTGGGCCGCCCAGGTCATCCTCGACGCGGACTATCCCATCCGCATGCGCCTGTTTGGTGAGGAGGGCGAAGCATGCTGATACTGACGAGGAAAACCGGGCAGGGCTTCACCATTGGTGGCAACATCGAAATCACCATCACCGAGGTGTCGGGCGATAAAGTGCGCGTGGGCATCAACGCCCCGAAGGACATAAAAATACTGCGCAGCGAACTGAGCGAAACCATAGACCAGAACGTGGCCGCCGCCGGCAAGGCCGACACGGGCAGCCTGCGGGCGCTGGCCGCCGGCCTGCACCGCAGGGCCGGCGCGCCCGCCGCGGAGAAAAAGCCCGGGCAGAACCCGGGCGGAAAGAATAAATAGGGTGTTGACGCGGCGCGATGGCGCAAAAAAGGCCGGCCCATTTCTGGGTCGGCTGTCGTGCGCAAGTGGCTTTATGCTTTTTCCGGCAGATGCTCCAGCCGGGCCGCGTAGGCCGAAAGGGCGATGAGGTTTTCGTTGCCGATGTTCCCGGCGCGGCACAGCAGCAGGGCCTCGCCCGCGCGCAGCAGAATTTGATGCTCCACCTCCAGCGGCATGCGGCGCAAAGTTAAAAAATCCACCTCGCAGTGAAGGCGCAGGCGCGTTGCGCCCTCAAACAGGCCCGTGGTGCGCAGCGTGAGCGCCGAGCGGGACAGGTAGACGATTTCCACCGGCAGGCGGCCCGCGCCGCCGGGCGCCTCCACGCTGGCGGCAAGGCGGATGTTTGAGGCGAAGATGGCCCGCGTTTCCCGCACCGGGCCGGCGGGCAGGCCCACCAGCCGCAGCACCTCGGGGGAGGAAAGATAGACGCGGCCGCTGTAGTTTTGCACGGGGCTGTCCCCCACGCGCCACTGCACCGTGGCCGCGGCGCCCAGCGGCAGCAGCGGCACAAACTCGCCCGTGAAGTCGAGGGCGTCCTCGCTGCCGGAGATGACGGCCCGGCCCGTTTCGCACACGCCCGCCGCTTCAAGGCGGGCGGGGAAAGGCAGATAATCCATGAGTACGCGGCTCCTTAATGAAATGCACCATAGGGACAAATGCGAACGCCGCGCAGCGAAGGCGCGGGGAAGGAGAGCAAGGGAATGGACGCGATAAGCAAGCTGTGCACGCTTTTGGAGACGAAGAAGGATCGCTTCCTTCAATATGAACAGGCCACGGTGGGCCTTTTGGACTGCGCGGCGGAGGACATCGAAAATTATATCACACGGCGCGGCGCGCTGGCAACCGAGATAAACGCGCTGGACGAGGAGATAGACGGCCTGTGCGCCCAGCAGCCGAACGTCGCCCTTTTGCAAAAATGCGTCCGAAACCAGGCGGACTTTGGCCGCCTGCCCGGCGAATACCACTGCGTGTTCTACGGCGGGCAGGCCGTGCACACCGTGCTGGGCCGCATTGCCGAAAGCGACAAGCAGGTGACGGCCCGCCTTGAAAAGCTGCGCGACGAGGCGCTGGAGAACATCCGCCAAAACCAGAACATGCCCAAAATACGCAAATACCTGAGCAATTTGGGCGATTCGGCCTCTAAAATAAACCTGCGCGACGAAAAAGCATAAAATTGCCACTTTTCACAACTTTTGGGGTAAAGGAATGGCCGGGGCTGCCGTATAAATATCCAGTAGAATTTCTGTTGCCCGGGCCGCGGCCCGGGGCGAATACGCCGAAGGGCGTCTATGCAGTCCGGCCGGTCCCCTCAAACCGGCGCACCTCACGATGATGAAAGGAAGAGAATGATGGCCATCAATTCTTTAAGCGCATCCAGCTACGGCCTGTCGGGCCTGGTTTCGGGCATGGACTCGCAGTCGATGGTGGAGAAACTGCTGAGCGGCACACAGGCCAAAATTGACGCCAAGAGCCAGCAGAAGAGCGTCTTGCAAATGAAGCAGCAGCTGTACCGCGACGTAGCCGCCAAGCTGAAGGGCCTGCAGACCCAGTTCCTCAGCTTTACCTCGGGCACAAACCTTTTGTCCAGCAGCTTCTACGACACCATGACCGCCACGCTGAGCCCCCCTCCGGGCACCTCGGCGGCATTCGGCGTTACGGCTTCGTCCGGTGCCAAGGTGGGCAACAACATCATGCAGCAAATTAGCCAGTTGGCCACCGCCCGCACCTATAAAACAGGGATGAACACAGCCAGCGGCGCCGTGATAGCCAACATGGATCAGGCCTCCGCCGCCAATTTGCTGGCCAGCCACCGCGGCGCCGACGCCCTTTTGACCGTCCAGGTGGGCAACGAGGCCGACGGCTACAAGACCGTCAGCTTCGCGAACGCGCCCGAGCAGTTCGCCGGCAAGGCCCCCAGTGAGGTGGTGGCCATGCTGAACGAGGCCTTCGAGCTTCAGGGCGTGGGCGCCGAGGCCCGCTTTGTGAACAACAAACTGCAAATAATTGCCGACAACGCCGAGCATTACGTCAGTGTGCACGGCAACCAGGCCGAGGGCGCCGAGGACCCCACGCTGGCCATGCTGATGTTCGGCACCGGCAGCTCCGCCCTCAGCGGCAAGGGCACCTTCTCCGCCACCATAGATACCGACCAATATATGCCGGGCTTTGAGGTGAACCTGGACGGCCGCCGGCAGACCATCCACATCGATTTGGCGGCGCTGGAAACCTTTGCGACGACGGGCGACGCCACTGCCATGATGACGGATTTGAGCACGAAGCTGAGCAACACCTTCGGCTCGGGCGTGAGCCTGCGCAACGTAGGCGGCGAGTGGCAGTTCAGCACCGGCAACAGCAGCCAGAAGCTCTCCGTTACCGGTACCAGCGATGTGATGGGCGTTCTGGGCATGACCAGCGGCATCTCCAACAAGCTGAACTCCGCGCTCTCGCTGGCCGACCTAAACTTCGCCACTGAATTGCAGGGCAACCAGCACACCTTCACAATCAACGACGTGGAGTTTTCTTTCACCTCATCCACCACGCTCAGCGAAGTCATCAACGCCGTCAACAGCTCGAAGGCCGGCGTGAAGATAAGCTATCTCGAAGCGGAGGATCGCTTCGTGGTGCAGAACGCCGAAACCGGCGAGGGTTCGCGCGAGCTGAGCATCAGCCAGAGCGAGGGCAACATCCTCAGCGTGCTGCTGGGGGCCGACGGCGCCAACAGTGTGCTGGGCTACGGCGTGAACATGGAGATGAAGGGCGCCGAGGCACAAACGGCGGACTACGCGACGGGCGGCACCTTCTCCTTTGAAATGAACGGCCGCAGCTACAAGTTCACGGTGCCTAAGAAAGTCAATGACGAGACCTACAGCATTAGGGAATTCACTACCGCCATGAACAGGGCCTTCGCCGACAGCTTCGGCGTGAAGAGCGACGGCACCCAGAATATCGAGTTCCGGCTGAACAGCGACAACAGCTTCAGCATACGCACGAACGACAAAAAGTACAACATTACTGCCCTGCCGGTGGACGAGAACACCAACACAGCCGCGCTGGGCTTCACGGCGGGGCAGTCCACCCTTGTGACCGACAGGGACGTCACCCTGGCCGACGCGGGCATCCAGTTCGGCGACAACGCCCGCATCAATATCAATATGGGCGGCGCGGAAGTCAGCATTAGCAACGCCGACGCGGATGCCTTCCGGGCGGGCGCCAAGCTGCAAGACCTCAGCATGGACGAGATGGCCCAGCTGATGACGCAGAAGATGCAGCAGCTTGCGGCGGATGAAGGCATCGGCGGCAGCCCCAGCGTGAGCTATGACGAGAAGACGGCGGCCTTCCGCGTGATGGGCGTGGACATCCCCATGGAGATAGCGGTTGAGGGCGACGCCGACAGCGTGGGCCTGGCGAACCTTTTTGGCCGCACCAGCCTGAAAACCGGAACCAAGCACAGCGCGGACTTCGACATTGCCGATTTGCAGACCGATGCCGGGCAGAACGCCAAATTCAGGCTGAACGGCCAGGACATCGAGCGCGCCTCCAACACCTTCACCATCGAGGGCCTCACCTACACGCTGTACAACACCACCTTCAAAGAAGGCTCTACCACCGAGCACCAGGCCCCCACCTCGGTGAATGTTTCCCGCGACACCGACAAGATAGTCAAGGGCTTCGAGGAGTTCCTCAAACTGTACAACGAGACGATGGACTTCCTGTACGGCCTGATGCGGGCCGACCCCACCTACAAGGACTATCCCCCGCTGACCGAGAAGCAGAAGAGCGAGATGAGCGACCGGGAGATAGAGATTTGGGAGGAGAGAAGCAAGGAAGGCCTTCTGCGCAGCGACAGCTACGTTGAAAAGGCCATCTCCACCATGCGCAGCATCATGTACTCAAAGCCCGACGGCAGCGGCATTGCCATATACGATTTGGGCATCACCACCAGCTATACCACCAGCAGCGGCAACCTGAACCCCAAAAGCATGGACAACCTGCGCGCCGCCATAGAGGCCGACCCCGAGGGCGTGCGGAACCTGTTTGCGGGCGAGGGCGGCCTGATGGAGCAGCTGAACAACGCCATCAACGCCGCTACCAGCAACAGCTACGGCAGCCCCGGCTACCTCACCCAGGTGGCGGGCGCCAACGCGCTGGACACCTCATCCACCATCTACAAGGAACTTAAGGAGATGGACGAACAGCTGCTCTCGCTGGAAGACCGCTATTGGCGCGAGTACGACCGGCACTGGAAGCAGTTCAACGCCATGGAGCAGATGATTCAGCAAATGAACACCCAAAGCAGTTGGCTGAGCCAGCAGCTGGGCGGATAACGGGGAAATGACTACGACAAGGAAGAGAGGGACAGGAAGATGAACCCCTACGAGAAATACCGGCAGCAAGTGGTGACCACCATGACCCAGGGCGAAATGCTGCTCAAGCTGTTCGACGAGGCGCTGAGGCAGATAGACCTCGCCCGGGTGGCCATTGCCTCCGCCAAGGTGGATGCGATGGACAAGGCCATCAATAAAGCGGAGCAGATTGTGCGCTATCTCCGCTCTTCGCTGGACTTCCGCTTTCCCATCTCGCAGGAGCTGTCCAACCTCTACGATTTTTTCAATACCCAGCTTGTTATGGCAAATGTCAAGAAGGATGTCCAGCCTCTGGATGACATCCAGCCCCTGATACGCGAACTGCGCGAGACCTTTGAGCAGTGTGTCAAGATAGAGAGGGCGGCGCGCGCACCGATAGCCGCAAAACCCGTTGGCAACGCGATTTAAGCCCTGAAAGCACAACCGAATAAGGCTGCCGGCCGCCGGATTGCGGCCAAGGGCAACCACAAGATATAGTGTTTGGCACGGACGCCTCTCCCGCCAAGGGAGGCGTCCGTTTTTTTGGACTTTGACAATGCGGACACCTGGCAAGTTACCCATCCATACAGGGTATAGAAAACCGCGACATAAGTGTATTTTTTAGCAAATAGGCGCTTGGGGCTTGCCCCCAAGCCGCCTAAAAATCTTATAATATCTTGTCACATTTTAGGCTTGCGTTTTCAAAAGCGGGATGATATGATGTGAACTAGATATATTATGCGAAAAGTGCGGAAGAAGGAGGGACGGCCCATGATGTTTGATTCTCAGGCCTCTTTGGCCGCCCAGGCCAGCCTGGACGCCCTGTGGCTGAAAACCCAGGTGATATCGAACAATCTGGCCAATTCGGACACGCCCGGCTTCAAGGCCTCGAATGTGAGCTTTGAGCAGGTGCTGGAGGGCGCGGCCGCGCAAACACGCCAGCAGAACACCGAAGGCCGGGAGGTGGGCGAGACCGGCACGGGCGGCGTGCGGGGCTACCGCGCGCGCATCACCACCGACCCCACCACCTCCGTGCGCAACGATGGCAACAACGTATCGCTGGAACGGGAGCAGACCGAACTGTGGAAAACCTACGCCCAGTACAGCTACCTGCTGGACAGGGTCTCCGGGCATTTTAGCTCGATTAATACGGCGATAACCAATATGAGATAGGGGGTAACCCGTGTCATTTCTCTCTACCATGGACATTACGGCCTCCGCGCTGACGGCGGAACGCTTCCGCATGGACGTCATCGCCCAGAACATTTCGAACATCGACACCACCCGAACCGCCGACGGTGAGCCCTACCGCCGCAAGCTCACGGTGTTTCAGGAGCGTGAGCTGACCTTTAGCACGGCGCTGGAACGCGAGGCCTACCGCATGAAGACCGGCCGGCTTTCCGGCATTCAAACCAGCCGCACCAACGGCGTGGGCGGCGGTGTGCGGGTGCCCGAGGTGATTGAAGACCCGAGCGACTTTGTATCGGTGTACAACCCCGCCCACCCGGACGCCGACGAAGAGGGCTATGTGCTGATGCCCAATGTGGACCGCGCCGAGGAAAACGTGGATTTGATGGCCGCCACCCACAGCTACAATTCGAACATCACCACCCTGAATATTATAAAGGCAATGGCCATGAAGGCCGCCGACCTGCTGCGATGAGCACTGGTTTAAAGAAAGAGCAAAACGTGAAACGGCAGGATGCCTGCCGTTTTGCCGCGCAATAACGGAGGAAAGCCATGAGCCAATTCATCGTGCCGCTCAGCGGCCTGCCCAGCATCAGTTCCATCGCCGAAACGCAGAAAATAGGCGCAAAGGCCGTGCCCGATAACGTGCTGTTCGCCGACGTGCTGAACGAGGCCATAGGCAACCTGACGGCTACGGGCGAGGCCAGCCAGGCCACTATGCAGGAACTGGCGATGGGAGGCTCGGACGATTTGCACACCGGCGCGGTGGCCGCGCTGAAATACAATACCGCGGTCAGCTTTACCTCGGCGGTGGCCAGCAACGTGGTGAAGGCATACAACGAGCTTTTGCGCATGAGCATCTAGCGTATATGCATCGTCGGCCATAAAATGCGGCGCCGTGGGCGCGGATGGGGATTGGCGGCATGAACGAGCAAGTGGCGAAAATAGGCGGCCAGCTTCGCGGCGCGGTGAGCAAAATTGCCACGACCTGGAAGGAGCAGGAGCCAAAACGCAAGCGGCAAATCATCGCCATCGCCCTGGCGGTGCTGGCGCTTGCCATTGGCATTGTCATCATTGTTTCGCTGGTGAACGGCCGCTATGTGGTGCTGTACGATACTCTCACCCAGGAGGAGGGCGTGCGGGCCAAGAGCCTGCTGGACACCAACGACATCCCCTACCGATCGGACGGAGAGAACGTTATTCTGGTGCCGAGCAAGAACATCCGCCGTGCCGAAGCGGTGCTGGCCACCGAGGGCATTCCTTCCTCGGTGCTGGATTATTCCATAATGGACGCCGCAGCCGGCTTGACCACCACGGAGTTTGAAAAGAACGCCGCCTGGGTGCACCAGCAGCAGAACCGTTTGCAGGACACCATCAAAAACTACGACGGCGTGAACAATGCCATCGTTACCTTGAATATTAAGGACAAAAACAACCGCGCGTGGAACACCACGGCGGAAGACTCCAGCGGCAGCGTGGCCGTTCACATGAAAAGCGGCTATGTGCTGGGTTCCGCCCAGGTGGCGGGCATCCGCTTTCTGGTGGGCTCGGCCGTGGGCATAGACCCCGGCCAAGTAACCGTGACCGACGGCAAGGGCACCCTGCTGGCCGCCGCGGGCGAGGAGTACAACGTGGGGGCCGCCATGGCCGATAGCGTGCTGGAGCGGCTGGACGTACAGGGCGAAGTGGAGGCCGATTTGCAGCGCAAGGCCGCCGCGGTGATGCAGCTGGTGTACCCCAACACCGCCCAGTGGACTGTGGTGGCCAGCGTGCGGATGGACTTTGACGCCATGGTGACCGAGATAAAGGAGTACATGCCGCTGGAGGGCACTATCCACGGCGTTTTGGACTATCAGGAAGACCAGGCCCAGATGGGCGTGGGGCAGTTCGCCGAGGGCGTGGTGGGCGAAACCGATAACACCGACATTCCCCTTTATGTGGATTTGGACGGCGACGGCGCCTTGGACAGCGTGGATTTCCACCGCATCCGCGACTTCGCCGTCAGCTATACCCTTCAGCAAATCGAGAAGGACGGCCCATCCATCGCCAGCGCCTCGCTTTCAGTGGTGATTAACGATGCCCCCAACGCCGATAAGATACAGAGCCTGCGCACCTCCATTTCCCAGGCCACGAACCTGGCCATCGAGAACGTGGGCGTACAAAGCTTTTTGGTGGAGGGCCTGGGCGAGGAGCCGGAGCTGCAATGGTACCAGCGCGTCTTCGGCGAGGCGTTTAACCCGATGTTCCTGTACATCATCATTGCGGCGCTGGTGCTGCTGGTGGTGGCGCTGATTCTGGTGCTGGTGATGCGCAGCCGGGCCAAGAAGCGGCGTTTGGCCATTGAGTTGGCCGAGGCGCAGGCCGAGCAGGAAGAGGCCAACCGCATTGCCGCCGAGATAGAGGAGCGCAAAAACCAACTGAAAAACGCCGCCATGGGCGAAGCCAGAGAGGACGCCATTACCAGCGAGGTGCGGGAATTTGCCAAAAACAACCCGGAAATTACCGCCAACCTTTTGCGCAACTGGCTGAAGGAAGGAGAGTAGCAGGTGCCTCCACAACAAAAAAAGCTCGCCGGCAAGGCCAGGGCCGCAGCGGTTATCGTATCGCTGGGGGCGGCCGAGGCTGCCGAGGTGTACAAGTACCTGCGCGAGGACGAAATAGAGACGCTTTCGCTGGAAGTGGCCAAGCTGGAAGGGCTGCCGCCCGATGAGTACAAGGAAATCATCGATGACTTTTACCAGCTTTGCGTCACCCAGAAGGTTATCAGCGAGGGCGGCGTGGACTATGCCCGCGACGTGCTGGAAAAGGCCTTCGGCCCCCAGCAGGCCGCCAGCCTGATGGAGCGCGTCTCGAAAAGCCTGCGCACCAAGGCTTTCGATTTCATCCGCAAGGCGGACTACAAAAACCTTCTGTCCATCCTTTCGAACGAGCATCCCCAAACCATCGCGCTGATTCTCTCCTACGCCCGTTCAGACCAAGCCAGCATGATTATCAGCGAGTTGCCGGCCGAAACCCGCATTGAGGTGGTGCAGCGCATCGCGAATCTGGATCGCGCCTCCCCGGATGTGATAAGCGTGGTGGAAGAAACGTTGGAACGCAAGTTTGGCAACATCGTTTCGGTGGACTTGATGGAGCTGGGCGGCGTGCCCTATGTGGCCGAAATTATGAACGCCGTGGATCGCAGCACGGAAAAGCAAATTTTCGACGAACTGGGCATGAAGGATCCCGAACTGGCCGACAACATCCGCAAGCTGATGTTCGTGTTCGAGGACATTGTGTACCTGGACGATATTTCCATCCAGCGTTTCCTGCGCGAAGTGGACACGAAGGACTTGGCTGTGGCCCTGAAGGCCGCCAACGCCGACGTTTCCCGCGTGATTTTGGGCAATATGTCCAAGCGCAGCCAGGAAACCGTGGCCAGCGACATTGAATACCTGCACAACGTGCGTATGCGGGACGTGGAAGAAGCGCAGCAGCGCATTGTGGATACCATCCGGCGCCTGGAGGAAGAGGGAGAGCTGGTTATCAGCAAGGGCGGAAAGGATGAGGTGATTGCCTAGTTTGCCCAGAGTTCTGCACACCGGCGGCGTGAACCTCTCCGGCGACGCGGTGAAGATACGCGACTTGGCCCTTGTGCGGGCCGCCCCGGCGGCGAAGCCGAAGCCCCGCCCGAAGGCCGAAGCGCCCGACGACGAGGACGGCGCCGAAGCCCTTGGCCGAAACGAGGACGAGGGCGAACCCAGCGAGGCCGATTTCATCGAGGCGCGCTTTGAGGAAGCCGCGCCGCCCTTCCGCCCCGCGGCGGTGGGCGAGGCGGCCAGCGAGCGCATACGCGAGGAAATCATCCAAAGCGCCATGGCCGAGGCCGGGCGCATTCTGGAAGACGCGGTGCGCAGCGGCGAAGTGATGAAGAACGACTTGCTGGCGGGCGTGGCCGCAGAGGCCGAGGCGCTGCGCAACCAGGCCGTGGAAGAGGGCAAACGCGAAGCCTACACCGCCTTCACCGGCGAGATGCGGCAGATAGCCGACAACTTGCAGGGCGCCATCGCCCGCTTCGAGGGTGAGCGCGCGGGCTTTGAGGCCGAGTATGAGGAACAGCTGAAATGGATGGCCATTGAGATAGCCTCGAAGGTGCTGGCCAAGAAGGTGAGCGACGACGACGCCATTATGGCGGACATGGTGGACAAGGCCGTGCGGAACATACGGGGCGAACCCTGGATCCGCGTGGAGGTGGCCCAGGAGATGCAGGGGCTTATCGACCGCTTATCGAGCCTGTACGAGAGCCAGGCGGGCATAGAGGTGAGCCCCATTCCCGCCCCGCCCGGCACCGTGCACATAGAAACCCCCTCCGGCGTGGTGGACGCCTCGCTGAGAACCCAACTGGCCAACCTGCGCGGGTATTTTGATAAGATATAGCGAAGCGTGCCGCCAAAGAGAGGAGTGTGAAGGTTCGTGAATCGTGCGGTGCTCTTGGACATTTTGAAAGCGGACGACCTTTACACCCGCATGGGCAAAATTGAGAAAGTGGTGGGCAGCACGGTGGAATCCACCGGCCCGGCCGGCAACATTGGCGATGTGTGCCGTATTTGCCTGGCCGATGGCCGCGAGGTACTGGCCGAGATGGTGGGCTTCAAGGAGAGCCGGGTGCTGCTGATGCCCTATGAGGACACCGAGGGCATCGGCTTTGGCGCAAAGGTGATAAACACCGGGCGCAAGCTGGAAATGAACGTTTGCGATGAACTGATAGGCCGCACTGTGGACGCCCTGGGCCGCCCCATGGACGGCGGGCCCCCCATCCCGGACAGGGGCATTCACTACAGCGTGGTGGGCGAACCCTCAAACCCCATGGAGCGCCCCCGCATCGACACCCCCATCCAGATGGGCGTCAAGGCCATCGACGGCTTCATCACCATCGGCAAGGGGCAGAGGATGGGCATTTTCGCCGGCAGCGGCGTGGGCAAAAGCACCCTGATGGGCATGCTGGCCCGCAACGTGAAGGCCGATGTGAACGTGATATCCCTGGTGGGCGAGCGCGGCAGGGAGGTGGTGGAGTTTTTGGAGCGCGATTTGGGCGAGGAGGGCAAGGCCCGAAGCGTGGTGGTGTGCGCCACCAGCGACCAGCCCGCCATGCTGCGCAACAAATGCGCCATGAGTGCCACGGCCGTGGCCGAGTATTTCCGAGACCAGGGCAAGGACGTGCTGCTGATGATGGATTCGGTGACGCGCTTTTGCATGGCCCAGCGGGACATTGGCCTTGCCATAGGCGAGCCGCCGGTGGCCCGGGGCTACACGCCCTCCATCTACTCGGCGCTGCCGAAGCTGCTGGAACGCAGCGGCAACTTCAAAAAGGGTTCCATCACCGGCATTTACACCGTGCTGGTGGAGGGCGACGACATGAACGAGCCAATCTCCGACACCGTGCGCAGCATCATAGACGGCCACGTGATGCTGAGCCGTAAAATAGCCCAGAAGAACCACTACCCGGCCATCGATGTGCTGGCTTCCATCAGCCGCTTGATGAACGACATTGTGGAGCCGGAGCACAAGCAAGCCGCCGGCCGCATGCGCAACATGCTGGCCACCTACGACGACAACGTCGACCTCATTTCCATCGGCGCCTACAAAAGCGGCACCAACCCCGAGCTGGATCAGGCCATCAGCCACATCGACCGCATCAATGCCCTGCTGCAGCAGCGGGTGGAGGAGAAATTCAGCTTCGAGCAAACCGCCCGGCTGATGGTGGAGACCGCCAAATGAACGCAAAAAGGGGAAAAGCATGAAACGGTTCGCCTTTTCCCTGCAGCGGATGCTGGGCTTCAAGCGCAGCATGTACGAAAAAGAGCGCAACACCCTGGCCCTTTTGCGGGCCGAGCGCGCCGCCCTGCAGGCCCGGCGGGATGACACCGAGCGCCAGATGCTGGCCATGGACGCCGAGTTCCGCCAGAAGGCCGCCGCCGAGGGCGTGCGCATAGACGAGGTGACCGCCCTGAGCTACCACCGCACGAACTCTGACCGCCTGATAGAGCAGCTTGAGGGGGAGATAGCCCGGATGGACGCGGCCATAGAAAAGCAGCTTTTGGTGGTGATAGAGCTGGACAAGGAAGTGAAAAGCCTTGAAAAGCTGCGCGAGAGGCAATGGGAAGAGTACCAGGCCGAGGCCGCGCGCGAAGAGCGCGAGCGCATACTGGAGATTGTGAGCGGGCGCTTTGCGGAATTGCAGCGCGAGGCCGAGGAGACCGGGGGCGCGCCGGGTATACAGCAGCGGATATAGCTTCGAGGAAACATTAAGCATTAAGCGGATATGAAGTTCCGAACGGGAACGAGGGCCTTTGGGCCGAGAACCTGCGAGGGATATCATATAAATAAAAAACGATGAAAGGAGGTGAAAGAGAGATGGATATGTATGCAATGGGCGTGGCCGCCACGGCGGTGACAATGGAGAACACGGCCGGCGCGGCAGCAGGCAGCCAGGCCCCGGCGGGCGAGGTGAGTTTCGCCCAGCTATTGCAGGGCGCCACCGGCATGGGCAGTGTTTCGGCCGACGGACAGGTAGATTTTTCCGGCCTCAGCTGGCGGGAGATACAAAGCGGCATGATGCTGCAAGCCATGGGCGATATGCAAAATGCCGAAAATCCCGTTGTGACGGACCCTGTGCTGCGGGGGCTTTTAGACATGGTGAAGGCCCTTTCGGGCGACGGGCAGGACGGCCTTGCGGGCGGCAAGCTGGTGCAGATGATACAGCTTGTGGAGCAGATGCAAGAGCGTGTGCAGGAGATACTGGACGAGAACGGCGCCGCAGTGGCCGGGCAAGAGCTTTTGGCCCTGATGGGCGCGATGCTGCCCATGCTGGCCGGTCAAGAGATGGCCCAGCCCACGATGGAAGCCCTTGGGGCGGACGGCGGACAGGCCTTGCTGGCCCTGGTGCAAAGCAGCAGCCCGGCGGAACTGTTGCGGGTGCTGAACGCCATGCCGGCGCAGTACAGCGAAGCCACAACGGCGTACACCAGCCCGGCGGCTTACAGCGAATGGACCCAGGCCACCGAGCCGCACAGCGCACAGCGGCCAAACGCCACGGCCAGCACCTTGCCCGGCCCCCTGCCGGGAACGCAAACCGAAGGCGGCAGCCTTGCCGGCGCGGCCGCAGTTACAGTGGCGGCCACAGCCACGGGCGCCACCACAGCCGCGGCAGGCCCGAACACCGCGCAGGAAGTGCAGGAGAATTTTGAAGCGGCGGTGCGGCAAGCCAAGGAACAGCTTGGGCTGGAAGAAGCGCCCGCAAAGCCCAGCATCAACGTGGACGAGCTGCAAGAGCAGGTGGACGCGGGAACTTTTTTGAGGAACACCCCGCTGGCCGCCGAGACGAGCATCAGCTTGCCCGAGGCCGAGGCCGAAGCTGAAGCGCCGAAGGCCCCGGTGATGCAGCTGGCCGAACCCATCCGGCTGGCAGCCGCCGACGGCGAGGGGCAAATTACCATCAAGCTGATGCCCGAGAATCTGGGCGAGGTGACAATTCGGCTTACCAGCACCGACGAAGGCATGCGGCTGGCGATTGTTGCCAGGAACCCAGAAACCCAGACCCTGCTGGCCGGCCAGCTGGACACGTTGCGCCAAAACCTGCAGCCGTTGAACGTGGAAGTGGAATCGGTGATGAGCCAGCAGCAGTACGAGCTGCTGAACCAGCAGGAGCAGTTCAGCCGCCAGCAGCAAAACAGCGGCCAAGCCCTGCGCGGCGCCGTGTACTACGGCGACGACGCCCCAAACGAAGCACAGGCCGTTGCCGCCCCCGCGCGGGCAGCCACGCCGAACGCCGTGCTGGACACCCGCATTTAGGACGTGTGAGAATCAAATTCCATGGAAAGGAGAAACACAGATGAGCAGTATTAGAGAACTGGAAAACGGCGGCACCGTATACAACGGCCTCACCGTGAACACCCCCTTCGATAACAGCGACCAAAGCGTGAAGGTGGAAGACTTCCTCAACCTGATGATTGCCCAGCTTACCAATCAGGACTTTATGAACCCCACCGACGACACCCAGTATGTGACCCAGATGGCGCAGTTTTCCACCATGGCCGCCATGCAGGAGCTTAGCCAATATTCCCAAACGAACTACGTTGCCAGCCTGGTGGGCAAAAGCGTCACCGTGGCGGCCCTGGGCCTTGGCGGGCAGGTGAGCAAGGACACGGGCATTGTTTCGAAGGTAGACCTCTCCGGCGACGAGTTTATGCTGACGGTGAACGGCAAGCAGTACAGCATGAGCCAGATTATGCAGATAGGCGACGCCGGCGCGGCCGTGACCGACAGCGAACTGGCCGCCGCGAACCGCATGAGCCCCATTGTGCAAAGCGTGGGCGCCACCAACGCCAGCATCCGCTGGGAGCCGCCCGTGGCCGACGAGAATATGCAGGCCACCCTGCGCTACGACGTGTACTACACCCTGGCAGACAGCGGCCTTGACTTTACCACGCTGGAAGGCGTGAAGCGCGGCACGGTGGCGGCGGCCGACATGGCCGGAACCTCGCTGGACATCACCGGGCTGGAAGCCGGCAAGGCTTACCGCATCAACGTGGTGGTGACGAACGCCGCCGGCGTGCAGGCCATTTACCAAAGCGCAAGCATCAACACCCAGGCCGAGTGAGGCGCAGAGATGAACCGCAGTATCCTCCCTGCGCCGGAAAAGGAGGCAAGGCCACATGGCAGTGATTGACCAGTTTAACCGACCCATTATTACAGGCACCCCGGCCGTGCCCCAGCCAAAGGCCCCGCAGGCCGGCAGCGCCGAAGGCGCATCGTCCTTTTTAGACGTGCTGAAGCTGAAGTTGGAGGCCGAGAGCAAGACCGCGTTTTCCAAGCACGCCGTTACCCGAGTGCACGAACGCCAGATAGACGTATCGCAGCAAAACCTGGAAAGGCTTGGCCAGGGGATGCAGCTGGCCCGCCAAAAAGGCCTGCGCGACGCGCTGATACTCATCGACGAGGACGCCTACATCGTGAGCGTGGATTCACAGAAAGTAGTCACGGTGGACGGCCAGGCACAAAAGGGCAGCGTATTTACCAACATTGACGGTACCGTTATAGTATAGCAAGCCGGCCCTATTGCAGGAGGCTTGAGGAACCCCGAATGACGGACGGGTTCCAAACGGAGAGGATAGCCCAAGCGGCGTATCTTTCACTGCAAAACGGTATCAATTCCCACATCATTTTATTCAACCAAATTTAGAAATGAGGAATTGATTATGGTACGTTCCATGTATTCCGGTGTTTCCGGGCTTCGTTCTCACCAAACCCGTATGGACACCATCGGCAACAACATAGCCAACGTGAACACTTACGGCTTTAAAAGCGGTCGCACCACCTTCCGCGACATCTACTACCAAACCATGACCTCCGCCTCCGGCCCCACCGCCGCGCAGGGCGGCATCAACCCCTCGGCCGTGGGCTACGGCGCCAAAATAGGCAGCGTGGATTTGATGATGGATCAGTCCACCTTCACCATGACCAGCCAAACCATGGACATTGCCATCGACGGCGACGGCTTCTTCCAGGTGCAGGACGGCGAGGGCAACATCTACTACACCCGCGCGGGCATGCTGAATTTTGACTCGGCGGGGAACCTGGTGGATATGCAGGGCAACTATGTGCTGGGCGTGAACGGCGACCCCACGGGCCGCGCCCCCGCCTCCGAGCGCATTGCCATTGCCCTGGCCCCGGTGCCGCCCACCCCTTCCAGCGTGGTGCAGAACGTGAACGGCCTTGAATTCACCATTTCGGCCACGAACCCCACCTCCGACGGCAACCTCAACTTCAACTTCACCACCGACCCCTCCCTGGCCGACGACCAGGTGGTGGCCTCCATCTCCACCACGGGCGTGATTGTGAACTTCCACCCGGACAATGTGTACGGCTCCCTGGCCGAGTTCAACGCCGCCATCAACGCGGCCATCACCGAGGCCAACGGCGGCGAGCCGCATGTGGCGGGCAACTTCACCGTTACCTACACCGGCCCCGCGGGAGACAACCCCTTCCTGCCGGCCAACATGCCCGCCGGCGGCTACCGGGCCAGAGACATTTGCAGCGTGGACTACAAAACCCAACTGGGCCGCGCCTCCTTCACCACCCCCAATGTGATTTTGGGCGGCGTTGCCCCCAACGGCACCGTGGGCTCCGGCTTCGGCGCCCACTGGACGGGCGGAGTGACCGAGGCCGACATGGGCGGCTTGCGCATCCAGGTGAACGCCGACGGCAACTTCGAGTTCTCGATGGATATCGGCGGCACCACCTACACCGGCGTGGTGGACAGCAGCAAGGGCACCTCGGGCAAGTTCATGATGGCCAACGCGGCCGACCCCACCGACTATTTCGAGATGACCCGCCCCAGTTTCGGCGACATTCAGGACGCCTGGGAAGACACATTCGGCGCCGCGCCCGCAGCCGGAGACGACGAGACCATTGCCGCCGCAGATTTGGGCGTTGGCGGCGTGGTTCCCGTGGCCGAGGCCAGCACCCCCTCCATCGCGCTGGGCTTTTCCTCCATGGCCTTTGCCCTGCGCGGCGGCACCCAGGGCGGCCCGCAAACCATTGCCGACATGACCGGCATCCAAATTGCCCCCAACGGCATCATCACCGGCTGGGACAGCCAGGGCCTTGAAATCGTAGTGGGCCGCATAGACCTTGCCACCTTTGCCAACCCCGGCGGCCTCACGCTCTCGGGCAGCTCGAACTACACCGCCTCCGCCAACTCGGGCGCGCCCATCCTCACCCAGCCCGGCACCGGCGGCGCGGGCGGCCTTGTAACCAGCACGCTGGAGCTTTCGAACGTTGACCTCTCGCGCGAATTTTCCGACATGATTACCACCCAGCGCGGCTACCAGGCCAACAGCCGCATCATCACCGTGAGTGACACCATGCTGGAGGAGCTTATCAACCTGAAGCGTTAAAAAACACAAGCCAGTCCGGAAAACCGGGCCGAACGCGGCAGCAGGCGCTGGCCTGCTGCCGCGGGCAAAGCGGAGAAGGGCCCTTCTCCGCTTTGCCCGCGGGAAACGCGGCGGCCCCGCGTGGCGCGGGCGGGTTTTGCGTTATCAGCGGAAGTGTCATTCTGAACGAAGCGAAGTATTTTTAGCACGAAAACCCGCATTCACATAAAGAGAAAGATCCTTCGCTGCGCTCAGGATGACAACATGTTCTTTAATGTGAAAAGAGGCAGATGATGATAACTTTAAGACGGCTGAACGGCACGGAATTTGTGCTGAATTGCGAGCTTATTGAAACCGTGGAAGCCAAGCCGGACACCACCATCCGCCTGAACGACGGCAACCTGTACATTGTGGCGGAAAGCGTAGACGAGGTGGTGGCGGCCACGCTGGCCTACAAGCAAAGCTGGTTCGCCAAATTCTTGAGAAAGGGGGATGAGGCGTGAACGAGGAAGAAGGCGGCAAAAAGAAAAAGGGCGGAAGTAAATCCTTCGACATTATGACCGTGATTGGCCTTGTGCTGGGCCTGGGGCTGATGCTGTTCGGCATTGCCTTTTCCCAGCCGCCAGATCCGCCTATAGAACCCAACCCGGATTGGCTGACCGACGAGGACTATGCCTCGGCCATGGAAACCTTCGCGAAGGGTGAAGAGAAGTACGAAAAAGATATGAACGCCTTTAGGGACAAAGGCGCCTTCCGCATCGGCAACTTCGCGGACAGCTTCGTGGACGTGCCCTCCATCGCCATTACGGTGGGCGGCTGCTTCGCGGCGCTGATGGTGGCCTTCCCGATATCCACCTGGGCGAAGTTCCCAAAGTACGTGGCCATCTGCTTCATGCCCAATAAATACGACCCCCAGGAATACATCGAGCAAATCATCGAGTTTGCCAAGGAGGCCCGCGTGAAGGGCCTGCTTTCGCTGGAGGACAAATTGGCCGGCACCCAGGACGCTTTCCTCAAAAGCAGCCTGATGCTGGTGGTGGACAGCGTGGAGCCCGAGAAGGTGCATAATCTGTTGCAGGCCGAGCTGGACAAGCTGGACGAGCGACATGGCCTTGGCCGAACCTTCATGGACATGGGCGCGGCCTTTGCCCCGGGCTTCGGCATGATAGGCACCCTCATCGGCCTGGTGAACATGCTCAAGGACATGAGCGACCCCAACTCCATCGGCCCGGCCATGGCGGTGGCGCTGCTCACCACGCTGTACGGCTCTTTCTTGGCCAACCTCATTTTCAGCCCCATGGCCAACAAGCTTACCATGCGCCACAACGAGGAATACCTGTGCAAGGAGCTTATCTGTGAGGGCGTGGAGGCCATTCAGGCCGGAGAGAACCCCAAGTTCATCGAGGAAAAGCTGAACCTCTTGATCGTTCAAAAGAAGCAGAAAAAAGCGAAAAAGGGCGGCGAGGAAGCCGAAGGCTAATCCCGGCTTTGTCATTCTGAACGAAGTGAAGAATCTTGAGTAAGATAGCTTGAATTCATGCGAAGAGAAAGATCCTTCGCGGGGGCACAGTGTGCCGAGGGTGGCTTGCGAAGCAAACACCCGAGCCTGTTTGCGGGCGCTCAGGATGACAGATAATCAGGATGGCAGTTATTCCAAAGCGAAAGGCGGTGAGGCCGCGTGGGGAAAAAGAATGCGCCCGAGGGCAAAAAATACAGCTACATGGACACCTACGGCGACCTTGTAACGCTGCTTTTGTGCTTTTTTGTGCTGCTGTTCGCCATGAGCAGCGTGGACGAGGCCAAGTACAACGCCTTTGTGGAGGCGCTGACGAACCGCTTCGGCTCGGCGCCGCTGAATATGTCCTCGGTGAGAGACACCTCCTCGCCCGAGGAGGGCGAGGACTTTGGCGAGGAAGCCCCCACCGAGGGCGAAACCCTCGACCCGGTGGAGCAGCTTCCGGCTGAGTTGCAACAAATTGTGGAGAGCGTGACCGAGTACATCGCGGAGCAGGGCCTTGAGGGCGAAATAGAGGTGGAGGTGGGGCAGAGCGGCGCCACCTTCATAAGATTATCGGACAATCTCCTGTTCGCCGGAGATTCCTCCCGCTTGCAGCCGGAGGCCGAAGCGTTTTTATCCTATTTCGGCAACAGCATATTGGAGGTTGAGGATCAGATATATATGGTGAACGTTCTGGGGCACACGGGTTCCGTCCCCGGCAGCGGCACCGATGACTGGATGCTCGGCAATGAGCGGGCCGGCCGGGTGTCTAGTCACCTCACCCGGCAGGTGGGCTTTTCGCCCTACAAGCTGGAGGCCAAGGGCTACGGCCGCTATTACCCCATTGCAGACAACAGCACCGCAGAGGGCCTTGCCAAGAACCGCCGGGTGGACATCGTTATCATAGGCAACGACACCGACAACCTGCTGCTGGCGCTGGCCGAGGCCAGCCGGATATACTTCCCCTCCGACTCTACCGAGTTCTTCGAGGGGGCGCCGGAGGAGCTGCCGGGCGCGGCGCTGGCCGAGATAGCCGTGGCCGAGGGCGAGGTGGACCTGGCTAACTTAACCGAGGAACAAATGGCCGAGCTTTACGGTATTTTACAGGACTCCCAATAATTTTCACTTCTTGTGATGATTTTGCTGTGAAAAAACGTTCGGATTGTGTATAATAGGTTGGAGAGGGGGGAGAAACGTGGCCGAAGTTCTGAGCCAGAGCCAAATTGACGCGCTGCTGAACAGCATTTCCTCGGGCGAGGAAGTGGTGAAGGAAGACGCCGGCGACGCCAACGTAAAGGTCTACGATTTCTCTTCCCCCAAGAAATTTACCAAAGAGCAGCTGCGCGCCGTAGACAGCTTGTTCGAAAACATGGGCCGGCTGTTGTCCTCATATTTTTCGGGCATCCTGCGCGTGTTTTGCGACATTAGCGTGATGCAGGTGGAGGAGCAGCGATACTACGAGTACAACAACGCCCTGCCGGACACCGCCCTCATCGGCCTGGTGGATTTGAAGCCCACCAGCGTGAACCTGCCGGATTCTACGCTGATGCTGGATATGTCGAACAACCTGTCCTTCTTCCTGATAGACAGGCTGCTGGGCGGCGAGGGCGGCAACAGCGCCCTGCAGCGGGATTTCACCGATATCGAACTGGCCATCATGAACGATATCTACCTCAAGATAACCGGCTTCATGCTGGATAGCTGGAAAGACCACCTGGAAGTGACCGGCGAGCTTTCAAGCCTTGAGACAAACCCGCGCCTCATACAGGTGTACGCCCCCGAGGACATTGTGGTGATTTGCGTGTTGTCGGTGAAGCTGCGCGACATGATGGGCACGCTTTCGGTGTGCATACCGGCCATGGGCCTTGAAAGCTACCTTGGGGAGTTTGTGTCCAAATACGCGCGCATCTCCACCAAAATGAGCAACGAGCACATGGAAGCCCTGCGCCGCGACCTCATCACCGAATCGCTGAACGAATCGCCGCTGACCATGAAGGTGATATTCGACCAAACCAGCATCAACGTTTCCGACGCCTTGCGGCTGCGCCCGAACGACATTATCCCCCTGGCAAAACCGCTGGACGGCATTGTGCGGGTGGAGGTGGACGATATGCCCTGGTTCACGGCCCAGCTTGGCGAAAGCCGGAATCGCAAGGCCGTCAAGATTATCGACCTGGTGGAAGGCGCCGCCGATACCGGCGCGTAGCTTGGCGCGATGCCTGTCATTCTGAGCGAAGCGAAGAATCTTTGAGCCGGAAGACCATCAGCCACGTAATGGGAAAGATCCTTCGTTTCGCTCAGGATGACAGTGTATGGGCGTGCAGCGCCGAAGGTCACTACTACAACACGGGCGCCTTTGCCCGGGCGAGGAGTTTTGTCTATGGCGATAAATGAAGCCGACGGCGCGCTGCTTTCCGCAATGGAAACAGACGCAATCGGCGAGGTGATGAATATCAGCATGGGCTCGGCGGCCACCGCCGTTTCTCAAATGCTGGACAGACAGGTGGAAATCACCACGCCGGTAGTGGCCGTACAGCGCATGGGCGACATCCGCTATGAAAATTACGAGCCCGCCCTGCTGGTAAAAATCGTGTACACCAACGGTATCACCGGCAGCAACGTGATGGTGTTCCACCAAAACGATATGCAAATCATCCTCAATACCCTGATGGGCATCTCGGAACCTCCAAGCGATGATTTCGTGTTCGACGAGCTATCCACCTCGGCCGCCTGCGAGGTGATGAACCAGATGATGGGTTCGTCCGCCACGGCCCTGGCGGAGTTCCTCGGGAAAACCATAGACATCTCCACCCCCACCGCCACGGTGATGAACAACGAAAACACCTTCATTGAGGCGATGGATCTGCCCGTGGACACAAACGTGGCCGCCATCACCTTCCGCCTCACCATTAAAGACATGGTGGATTCCGAGTTCATCAGCGTGATGACGCTGGATTTGGTGAAGGAGATCATCTCCCAGTTTATTGGCAGCGACGGCAGCGTGCAGCCCCAGCCGGAGCCCGCGCCGCCCCCGCCGCCGCCCGTGCAGGCCCAAAGCGCGCCGCCGCCCGCGGCCCCGCCGCCGCCTGCGGCGCCCCCGCCCCAGCCGGCCCCGCCGCCAGTGGCGGCGCCCCAGCCCGTGGCGGCCCCGCCGTCTATGCCCATGGCCTATACCCCGCAGCCACAGCCGGCCGCCTACCCGCCATACCAGCCCGCGCCGCCGCCGGCCTATGCCGCCGCCCCGCCGGGTTATCCTCCCGGCTACGGTTACGCGCCGCCCCCCGCCGTGGACGCCCGGCCCGTGGAGTTCCCCGAGTTCCCGCAGGCGGGCTATGCCGAAGGCATACCGGTGATGGGCAACAACATGGACCTGATTATGAACGTGCCGCTGGACGTGTCTATCGAAATTGGCACCACCAAGCGCAAAATCAGGGACATAATGAATTTCACCGCCGGCACCGTGGTGGAGCTGGACAAACAGGCCGGCGCCCCCATAGATATTGTGGTGAACGGCCAGCTGATAGCCCATGGGGACGTGGTGGTTATCGACGACAACTTCGGGGTTCGCATTACCGAAATAGTGGGCACCAAGGAGTTGCTCAGTTCTCTCAGCGGGCAGGACGAATAATTAACAAACAAGCGCCATCTATCAATATTACTTGAAGGGACGATAAAAATGGAAGACAAGAAAATCCTCATTGTGGACGACGCTGCGTTTATGCGCATGATGATCAAGAACAGCCTCACCGGCCAGGGTTACACTAACCTGATTGAAGCGGGCGATGGCAAGGAGGCGCTGGATACCTACAACGCCGAAAAGCCGGACTTGGTCATCATGGACATCACCATGCCCAACATGGACGGCCTGCAGGCCCTGCAAGCCATCAAAGCGGCCGACCCTAACGCCAAGATTGTGATGTGCTCGGCCATGGGGCAGGAATCTATGGTGGTGGACGCCATCCGCTATGGGGCGCTGGACTTCATCGTCAAACCCTTCAAGCCGGACCGCATCCTTCAAACCGTGGAGAAGATACTGGGCTGAGTGACGCCGGACAGGCGCTTGTTTGCCGCCCGTATTTTTGCCGCTGGGAGGGTTAGGGTTGCAGCTTTGGGGAAGTGCTTGGCGCGTTGCGGGAACCATAACCACACTGCTTGGCACAAGCATGCGCGTTGTGATGACCATTCTGGCGCTGGCGCTGGTGTTGTTTTTGGCCTGGGCGCTGCTGCGCTGGATGAACCGCCGCATGCCCGGCATGGCCGGCGGCGGCGCGGCGCGCATGATAAAGGTGCTGGACCGGGTGCAGGCAGGCAAAAGCAGCACGCTGCTGCTGGTGCGTGTGCAGGACAAAGTGTTCCTTTTGGGCGCGGGAGACCGCGGGGTGGACAAAATTTGCGAGTTTGACGACCCGGAGGGCAAGCTGTTGCCGCCCGCCATTGGCGAGCCGCCAAGCTTCGCCGCGGCCCTGAGGGACGCCGCGGCCAAGGCCGGCTTTGGAAAGAAGAAAACCGAGGGAGACGACGCGCCATGAGAAGACGCTCAAGGCCCGGCGCGCCGCCGCCCGCCGCAGCGCCGCAGAACCCCGAAAAGCGCGCCGCCGCCCTGAGAAAAGCCCGGCGAACCTTTGCTGTTACCCTGCTTTTGGCGCTGCTGATGGCCGCTGTTATGGCCGTTAGCGCCCACGCCGCGGAGGACTTGAGCATCAACATTTCCTCGGGAGAGGAAGCCGGCGGCCTGGGTGCGCTGGAGGTCATCTTCATTTTGGCCTTCCTGTCGCTGCTGCCGGCCGTTTTTTTGATGTTCACCAGCTTCACGCGCATCATTATTGTGCTCAGCTTCGCGCGCAGCGCCATGGGCACGGCGCAAAGCCCCCCCAATATGATTCTCACAGGCTTGGCCATCTTCCTCACACTCTTCATCATGACGCCCACCATCACCGAGATGAACGAGGTGGCCTTCCAGCCCTTTCAGGACGGCGAGTTGGATACACAGGAAGCCCTGGACGCCGCCGCCGTGCCGCTGAAACGCTTCATGCTGGATCAAACCGATTTGCCCTCGCTGAACGCCTTTGTGGAGATGGCTGGCCGGGAACAGCCCGAGGAGCCGGAGGAATATCTGGCGCTGCCCATGACCGTGATTGCCCCGGCCTTTATCGTGAGCGAAATATCCCGTGCTTTCTGGATGGGATTTTTGATATATCTTCCGTTTTTGGTTGTGGACATGGTGATATCCAGCATATTGATGAGCATGGGCATGGTGATGCTGCCCCCGGCGATGATTGCGTTGCCCTTTAAGATACTACTGTTTGTGCTGATAGACGGCTGGAATATGCTGATGGGCACAATGGTGGATTCCTACCTGGGCTAAGGGCTGGCAGCGGCTGAATCAATCATGCAAGAATTTGAGGGGAGGCCGGCCGTGAGCAGCGGGGAAGTTACCGATGTGTTGCGCCAGATGCTGGTGGTGTGCCTGCAGGTGGCCGGGCCCATCCTCATCGTCAGCATTGCCGTGGGGCTTGTCGTGGCCATTTTTCAGGCGGCCACCCAAATACACGAGCAAACCCTCACCTTCGTTCCAAAGCTGCTGATTATCGCGCTGGCCCTCTTGGTGATGAGCAGCTGGATAGAAACCAGCATCTCCGATTTCAGCTATCACATCTTCGATATCATGAGAGCCCTGTGACATGACGATTGATATCAGTTTTGCCCGCATTCTTTTATACCTTTTGATGCTGGTTCGCCTTTTAGGCATGCTGCTGTTTAACCCGCTGCTCTCGCGCAGCAGCGTCCCCTCGCAGGTGCGCATAGGGCTGGTGCTGATGCTGACGCTGATGCTGGCGCCCCAGCAGCCGGACGCGGCCTTCGCGCGCGTGTACGATTTGAGCATGGTGGGCTTTATTTTCGCCATCTTCATGGAACTTGCCATTGGGCTGGTGTACGGCTATGTCTTCCAGGTGTTCTATTATATGCTGTTCTATGTTGGCGACGTGATAGACACCGATATCGGCATCTCCATGGCCAAAACATTCGACCCCATGACCAGCATCCAAACCGGCTTCTCATCCTCGGTGATAACGCTGCTGTTCGCCCTGTATATTTTTGCCACCGGCAGCCACCTGGCGCTTTTCCGCATTTTCGCCGACAGTTTTTCAGACATTCCCGTGGGCACCGTTGCGCTTTCCACCGACGTATTGTCCTTCGCGCTGCGCCTGACCGGCCGGGTGTTCAGCCTGGCCCTGCGGCTGGCGGCCCCCGTCATGGTGGCGGAGTTCATCCTCCAGTTTTCCATGGGCGTGCTGATGAAGTTCATTCCCCAGATAACGGTGTTCGTCATCAACTTCCAGCTTCGCATTCTCGTGGGCCTGCTCATGCTCTACACCTTCGCGCCCTACATCGGCCAGTTTGTGGACGGCTACATCGACGTTATGTTCGGCAATCTGGTGGAGGCCACCGAAGTGCTGGCCGGCGCGGCCACCGCGTAGCAAAGCAATGATTCGCGTCGTTTCCGAACGACGATGATAAAGGGGGGAAAGGCTTGGGCGGCGCAGGCGAAAGAACAGAACGGGCAACCGCCAAGCGCAAGCGCGACGAACGCAAAAAGGGCAACGTGTTCATGAGCCAGGAGGTAAACCTTCTGCTGAGCCTGCTGGCTGCGGTGTACGTTATCAGAACTTTGGCGGAATGGATACTCTCCGCCCTTGCACAGGGCTTCCGCTTTTTCTGGGGAGAGGCCGCCGTTATCCCCGGCCTCACCACCGCCGTTGTGCGCGAGAACTTTGTGGAAGGGCTTGCCATGTTCGCCGCGGCGGCGGGCGTGCCGCTGCTGGCGGCGGGGCTGGTGGCCATTGTTACCACCCTGGCCCAAACGAAGGGCCTTGTCACCTTTTCTAAGCTAAAGCCCGATTTCGCAAAGCTGTCCCCCCTCAAGGGCCTGAAACGGCTGTTCAGCGTGCGGGGCCTGGTGGAACTGCTCAAGTCCATTCTCAAAATCGTTATTCTGGCCTATGTGATTTATAACCAGTACATCGAGCGGTATGTGGAGCTGCCCCGCCTGATGGAGATGGAGATGATACAGGCGCTTTACTACTGCGGCGCCTTCCTGATGGACATCGTTACCACCACGGCCGTCGCCTTTGCCTTTCTTGCCGCGGCGGACTATATCTACCAACGCTGGCAGTACGAGCGCGATTTGCGCATGACCAAGCAGGAAATCAAGGAGGAGTACAAGCAAACCGAGGGCGACCCCAAGATAAAGGGCAAAATACGGCAAAAGCAGCGCGAGATGAGCATGAGCCGCATGATGCAGCAGGTGCCCCAGGCCGATGTGGTGATACGCAACCCCACCCACTACGCCGTGGCCATTCGCTACGAAGCAGGCAAGAACCGCGCCCCGGTGGTGCTGGCCAAAGGGGCCGACTACATGGCCCTGCGCATCATCCGCAAGGCCGAGGAGAGCGGGGTGCTGTGCATGGAAGACCGCCCCCTGGCCCGCAGCCTGTACGAGAATGTGCCGCTGGATAGAGAAATACCCGAAAAATTCTTCCAGCCTGTGGCCGAGATACTGGCCTTTGTATACGAAACCAGCAAGCGCGAGAAACTGCCAAAAAATGTGAGACGCAAAAAAGCGACAAGCTGAGAGCAAGCAGAGAGTGAACCGTGAGAAGACGATTTAACCCGGCGCAGAATATGGTCGTAATCCTCGTGATTGCGGTGGTTCTGTTCATTATTCTCCCGCTGCCGCCCTGGCTGCTGGACATAATGTTTATTCTCTCACTCGCCATCAGCTTCGTGGTGCTCATTGCCACCATGTACATCACCGAAGTGCTGGACTTTTCCATTTTTCCCTCGGTGCTGCTGATAACCACGGTGATGCGCCTTTCGCTGAACGTGGCCGCCACCCGGCGCATTTTGTTCGCCGACGGAGAGGCGGGCGCGGTGATACGCTCCTTCGGCCTTTTCGTGATTGGGGAAAACCCCATCATCGGCATCGTTATTTTCCTCATCATCGTGCTCAGTCAGTACATGGTTATCACAAAAGGCTCCGAGCGCGTGGCCGAGGTGAGCGCGCGCTTCACGCTGGACGCCATGCCCGGCAAGCAGATGGCCATAGACGCCGACCTGAACAGCGGCCTGATAGACGAACCCGAGGCCCGCCGCCGCCGCGAGAAGATACAGAACGAAGCGGACTTCTTCGGCAGCATGGACGGCGCCACGAAATTTGTAAAGGGCGACTCGATTATCTCCATCGTCATCACCTTCATCAACCTTATCGGCGGCATCGTGATGGGCTTTATCGCCGGCGCGGGCGACATTTGGGCCATTATGGATGTGTACGGCACCGCCGCCATAGGCAACGGCCTGATGAGCCAGATCCCCTCGCTGCTCACCAGCGTGGCCACGGGCATGGTGGTAACGCGTTCGTCCAACGACGCCGCGCTGAATGCCGCCGTGGCGAAGCAGTTCACCTCCCAGCCGCTGGCTCTCATCATTGCCGGAGGCGTGCTGCTTTTGCTGGTGTTCATCGGCTTCCCGCCCGTCACCGTGCTTATTATCTCCACCATGCTTATCACCCTGGGCGTTGTGCTAATGCGCCGGGGCCGCAGCCCGGCGCTGGCCGAGGGCCCGGCTTTGGCCGAGGGCGCCGCCACCGAGGAAGTGACCAGCGAGGCCTCGTACTACCGCAACATAGACAATGTGTATGGCCTTCTCTCCGTGGAGCAGATAGAGATGGAGTTCGGCTATTCGCTGCTTCCCCTTGTGGACGAAGCCTCCGGCGGCAGCTTTGTGGACAGGGTGGTGATGTTCCGCAAGCAGTTTGCCCAGGAGATGGGCATGGTCATCCCCTCGGTGCGCCTCAAGGATTCCGGCCAGCTGAACCCGAACCAGTACACCATTCGCTTCAAGGGCGAACAGGTGGCCACGGGCGACGTGCTGATAGACCACTACCTCGCGCTCTCCCCCGGGGACACCGCCGAGGAGGTGGACGGCATCGATGCCGTGGAGCCGGCCTTCGGCATCCCCGCCAAGTGGATAAGCGAGGACAGGAAGTCTCGCGCCGAGCTGGCCGGCTACACCCTGGTAGACCCCACCAGCGTCATCATCACCCACCTGGCCGAGGTGATACGCCAGCACGCGCATGAACTGCTGACGCGCCAGGAAGTGAACAACATGCTGACGAACCTGCGCAAATCGAACGATACCATTGTGGAGGACACCGTGCCCGCCGTTATCGCCGTGGGCGATTTGCAAAAGGTGCTGGGCAACCTCTTGCGCGAGGGCGTGCCAATTCGTGACCTTGAAACCATTCTTGAGACCCTGGGCGATTACGGCGCCGCCGTGAAGGACACCGACATGCTGACCGAGTATGTGCGCCAGGCATTGCGGCGCACCATCTCCCACCGCTTCGCCGAGGCCGGCCAGCTGAAGGTCATCACGCTGGACGCCGCCATTGAGAACACCATCATGAACGCGGTGAAGAAGATGGAGGGCGGCAGCTATTTGGCGCTTGAGCCGGATGTGATTCAGTCCATCGTGTCGGCGGCCAATGTGCAGATAGAGGCCGTGCGCGACCTGGTGCAGACGGTCATCATCCTCACCAGCCCCATCGTGCGCATCTACTTTAAAAAGCTCATCGACCAGTTCTACCCCCGCATCACCGTGCTTTCCTTCAACGAGATTGACACCGACATCCAAATTCAGGCGCTTGGGAACATTTCCATCGCGAAGTAGCTTTTGCATTACATTCTGCGGAGGGGAGGCGCCGAAATGGCCGAGCCGGACGCCAGATACCGTTTGGAAGACCCCGCCAAAACGCTGGCCGAGTACCAGCGCGCCGGCGACAACGAACTGCGCAACGCCTTGGTGATGCACTATGGCTACATTGCCAAAAGCGTGGCCGTGCAAATGCGCGGCATTACCGGCGGTTATGCCCAGGTGGAGGACATTGTCAACGAGGGCATCATTACCCTGATGGACTGCCTGGACAAATACACCCCGAACAAGGGCATGAAGTTTGAAAACTACGCCTACATGCGCATTCGCAACGCCAATATCGACTTTGTGCGCAAGCAGGACTGGGTGCCCCGCCGGGTGCGGCGCACCGCCCGCGAGGTGAGCGAGGCCTACAACAGCCTTTCCACCCAGCTGATGCGCGAACCCAGCAACCAGGAACTGGCCGACTTCATGGGCGTGGAGCTGGAAACCATCCACAAGCACCTGAGCGAGATGAACAGCGGCGCGGTGCTGAGCTTTGAAGAACTGCTGGCCAGCGCCATGCCCGGGGCCGCCGAAAGCGCCAGCCTGGTGGGCCGCGAGGAGGAAGAACTGCCCGAGCGCGGCCTGATGCAGAGCGAACTGCGCGCCCAGCTTATCGCGGCCATCGAGGCCCTCACCGATAAGGAGCGCCTGGTGGTGACGCTGTACTACTACGAGCACCTCAAGCTGCACGAGATAGCGGGCATCATGGAGGTGTCGGAGTCGCGGGTATCCCAGACCCATTCCAAGGCCATTATGAAGATGAAGCAGCGCCTGCACGCCTATATGACGGGCTAGGCAAGCGATGATTTAGAATAACAAGCAGCTACAGGAAAGGAAGGTTTGCCATGCTACAGGGCTTTTACAGCGCGGCCTCCGGCATGCTGATGCAGCAGCGCCACCTGAACGTGATTGCCAACAACTTGAACAACACCCAAACGCCGGGCTTCAAAACCAACCGTTTGGTGTCTACCACCTTCGACGAAGCCCTGCAGGCCCGCCTTGAGGGGCCGCGCAGCGGCCTATTGGGCAGCCGCAGCGAGGCCACCCGCATTGTGGAGGAGGTGGCCGACATTTGGACCACCGCCGGCTTCACCGAGACCCAGCGCCCCTTCGACTTCGGCATCACCGGCTATGGCTTTTTCAACGTTGAAAGCTTCGCCGACGGCGAAACCTACCTCACCCGCAACGGCCAGTTCGATTTGGACGAGGAAGGCTTTTTGATTCTGCGCGACCGGGGCTATGTGCTGGGCACGGCGGGCCAGCGCCTGCAGATTGGCACCAGCGAAATCTCGGTGGACGAAAACGGCGCCATCACGAACGATGCCACGGGCGCGGCCATGGGCCAACTGATGATTACCGCCCCCACCGAGGACAACAACTTTGAGCTGCAGCGCAACGGCATGTACACCGCCGCCGCCGTGAACGCGATAGCCGACCCGCAAATAGTGCAGGGCGCGTATGAACAGAGCAACGTGCATCTCTCGGACGAATTGGCCCAGATGATTATGACGCAGCGCAATTTTTCCACGGCCGCCCAGGCGCTGCAGTTCATAGACGCCACCTACGCCAAGGCCGTGAACATCGCGGCACTGTAGTAAACTAAGTTTGCCTGTCATTCTGAGGAGCGAAGCGACGAAGAATCTTTGGCCAATCGCTTGCATATAGCTAAAAGATTCTTCGCTTCGCTCAGAATGACAAGGATAGCTTTAAATGTTATTGTGTACCAAGGGGAAAGCGATGTTTTGCGCCGCATAAGCGAATTCAAGGAAAATTTCCGTTTAAGCGGGAAAAGATTGCCGAGAAACGTCGAATGTGCTATACTGTATTAGCCTAAGTTTTACGCTTTTTTGCAGGGCGCCGCCCTGACTTTGCCACCGCCTGCAATTCACGCCACCCACATCGGAGGGCCAGCCATGAGCATCGTATCGTTTTGGACCGGGGCTTCGGGCATGCGCGCGTTCCAGCGCGGCCTTGATGTTACCGCCCACAACATTGCCAATGTGGGCACAAACGGTTATAAATACCGCCGCGCCAGCTTTCAAGACCTTTTGTACAACCGCATCAACACCAACGTGGAGGGCAACCACCTGGCGGGTAACGGCGTGAAGCAGGAGTACATCGACCAAATTATGACCCAGGCCGGGCTGGACCACACCCTGTACAACCTGGATTTTGCCCTGGTGGGCGACGGCTTTTTCCGCGTGGACAACGAGGGCCAAATTGAATATACCCGCAACGGCGCTTTCGACCTTTCGATGGAAGCCGCCGGCCCCACGCTGGTGACGAACGACGGCGCCTATGTGCTGGACGCGGGCGGCAACCGCATTGTGCTGCCCGAGGGCGAGGACGGCAACTATTCCACCGACGGCCTGCTGGCGCGTTTGGCGGTGTACCGCTTCCCGAACCAGTGGGGGCTGAACCCGGAAAACAACGCCAGATATACCGAATCGGCCAATTCGGGCGCCCCGGTGCTGACCCCGCCCGCCGGCGCCGACGCCCAGAACCCGCTGGAAGTGCTGCAGGGCTACCTGGAATTTTCCGGCGTGGATTTGGGCAACGAGGTCATCAACATCATCATGTATCAGCGCGCCTACCAAGTGAGTTCCCGAGTGCTGCAAACGGCAGACCAGATTGCCGATGAACTGAATAACCTGCGCTGAGCACCCCTGCAGGCGCGGGAAAGTTAGGGTTTGAGGAGGAGAAGCATGGCACTATATGATTACAACAACCTGAACAACATGCACATCGATATCCTGCGGGAGATTGCCAATATTGGCACGGGCAACGCCGCCACCTCTCTGGCCTCTATGCTGCAAAAAACCATCAATATAGAAGTGCCCTCGGTGAGCTTTTTGGATTACAACGCCGTAACCCAAAAGCTGGGCGGGCCGGAAACCATGATGGTGGGCATGATGCTGACCCTGAATGCCGACGTATCGGGCATGATGATGTTCTTGATGAAGGAAGAGTTCGCCCACATGGTGCTGAACGGCCTTTTGGGGCAAAGCTTTGAGAATTTTGCCGAGGTGGATGAGATGAGCCTCTCGGCCATGCAGGAAATAGGCAATATCATGGCGGGCTCCTACGTTAACGCCATTGCCCAGATAACCGGCCTCACCATCAACATATCCCCGCCGGACATCTGCGTGGATATGATAGGCTCTATCCTCAGCGTACCGGCCATCCATTTTGCCAATATTTCAGACCAGGTCATATTCATAGAGGACGAGTTTGTGGGTAGCGACAAGGCCGGGGAGGATGAGGTAAGTAACATCCTGCTTATTCCAGATGTAGACTCGCTGGAACGAATTCTGGAAAAGCTGGGTGCAGGCTTATGAACACAATCACCATCGGAATATCGGATTTAAACGTGGCCCAGCCGCCGGACGTGCTGGTTACCTATGCGCTGGGGTCTTGCGTGGGCATTTGCCTGTACGACGACAAGGCAAAGGTGGCGGGCATGTCGCACATCCTGCTGCCTTCCTCGGTGCAGATTCCCGGCAACGCCACGCCCATGAAGTTTGCCGACACCGCCATTCCCATGCTGATGGTGAAAATGCAGGCCAAGGGCGCGCGCCCCAATACGCTGAAAGCCAAGATTGCCGGCGGGGCGCAGATGTTTGCCTCTACGGGCAACGCCTCCATAGCGAACATAGGCGAGCGCAACGTGGCCGCCGTGAAGGCCACGCTGCAAAGGTTGCGCATTCCCATTGTTGCCGAGGATACCGGCTCGAACTATGGGCGTACCCTGCTGTTTTCCGCCTCGGACTTTATGATGACCATTCGTAGCCCAAAGCGTGCGGAGCTGCGCAAATGACCAGGTTTCGAGAAGGCCGGCCGAACACTCTGTTCGCCCGGCCTTCATGGTACCAAGCATATCCCCGCCACAAGGAGGTGGCCAAAAAATGGAGGAGACCGGGACAAAAAACCCAGAGGCTGCAAGCGTGTTGATGAGTGCCGAGGAACTGGAAGAGGAGGCGGAACCAAGAGAGGACGCGGAACCAAGAGAGGACGCCAAAGTACACATCTGTGCCGACGAGGGCTGGATGACTGTGGAGGTGGAAGTGGACCCGCCCACGGGCGGCGGGCGAGACGTGAGCCTGGAGATGCTGAAAGACGCTCTGGTGCGCCAGAACGTGAACTATGGCATTGATAAGATGGCGCTGTCTATGCTGGCGGCGCCCCTGTATGACAAGCGCGTGGTGGTGGCGAAAGGCACTCCCCCGGTGGACGGCGCCGACGGCCTGTGCAAAGAGTTGTTCGAGCGCACCCGCACCCAGAAAATCAGCGAACGCATGGACGGCTCGGTGGATTACAAGGAGCTTGGGCTGATACTGGATATCTCCGCCGGCACGGTAATATGCGAGGTGACGCCCCCCACCCTGGGCGTGAACGGCACCGACACCCGGGGGAACAGCCTGAAAGCGCGCGACGGCGCGAAGGCCGTGGTGCCGGCGGGGGAGAACACCCGCATGAGCAGCGACGACAGCCGCCTGGAAGCCGCGGTGACGGGGAACCTTGTGTTCCGCGGCGGGCGCTTCTGCGTGGACACCGCCGTGCGCTTTGAAAATATCGACACCGAAACCGGCAACATCAAGTTTTCCGGCGATGTGCTGGTGAACGGCGATGTGCTGGACGGCTTTGAGATACACTCCGGCCGCGACGTGGTGCTGCGCGGGCGGGTGGGCAACGTGAAGGTGGTGGCCGCGGGCAACATCACGCTGGAAAAGGGCATCAACGGCAGCAACAAGGCCGAGCTGGAGCTTGAGGGCAACCTCAAGGCGGGCTTTTTGGAGAACTGCACCATCCGCTGCGGGGGCAAGATAGTAACCGGAGCCATTATGAACTGCACGGTGGAGTGCGAGGGCGACGTGGAGGCGGACAACGGCAAGGGCATCATTGTGGGCGGCAAGCTGACGGTGTTCGGTTCGCTGAAAGCAAAGACCATCGGCAACGTAACCAGCGCGCTTACCACCATTGTGCTGGGGGTGACGCCCAAGCTGATGAAGGAGAACCAGCATCTGAAAGAGCAGATGGAGGATGTGAGCCGCCACATTGCCGAGATGAAGAAGAACGTGGATTACATCGAGCGCCTGGTGAAGGACGGCCGCCCCGTGCCGGAGGAGCGCCTGCAAATGCTGAAGCGCAGCCAGATTCAGCTGCCCATGAGCGAGAAAAAGAAGGAGCAATTGCAGGCCGGCATTACCGAACTGGATGGCAAGATGCGCCAGGTGAACCAAAGCAGCCTGATGGCCAACCTCATCTACCCGCCCACCAAGGTGGCCATCGGCACCACCGCCACCAACGTGATAACCCCCCAGCAACGCTGCCGCATTTACAAAAACGAAGCCGGCGAAGTGGTGTTTGGGAAGTTGTGAGTTTGAATACACCAAGGGACAGCCCCGGCCGCAGGCCGGGGC
>QMCE01001070.1_pt1 | contig 41839 bp, 24 predicted proteins | sample 1821851 | NCBI WGS metagenome assembly QMCE01 (sample SAMN09453174, study PRJNA476694) | Termite gut metagenome, whole genome shotgun sequencing project. | isolation source: worker | host: Odontotermes sp. | place: South Africa:Pretoria | collected 2016-01-28 | reverse complement strand
TTCTGCGACCACGCCATGTTGACGTTGTTCAGACGCTTAAGCACCTTGCCGTTCTCGTCCGTCACCCAGTCCTTCTCGGGCAGATCGAACTTCACATCGAGGTAGACACACACCATAACATAGTCATAGATCAACATGTTCTTAACCGCCGGATCTGTCCAGACATTCTGCTCCATCTCGCGGCAATTCACGCATGCTATACCCGTGATATCGATAAACACCGGTTTGTCGACAGAACGCGCATAGGCCATAGCCTCGTCCACATCGTAGAACGCATTGAATCCATCGGGAGCATGGATACCCTCTACATCGCTGTACTTGGGAATCATGCCCGTAATGGGGTTCTTGCCATCGACAAGTTGGATTGCCGGCGTACGTCCCTGAGCAGAGCCCAACGAGAGACCCTCGACGTCGTTAGTCGTGAGCACCTTGAAATTCTGCGCCGTCATCGGCGGCATATAGCCCGATATCGGTTTCAGCGGCGCACCCCACATACCGGGGATCATCCACAGCGTAAACGTAAGTACGATCATCGCAAAAATCAACCGCAACGGACCTACATGCTGGAGCGGACTGTCGTGCTTGGTCTTGAAAACTCCCAGCAGATAGAGCGTCCACAGCAGACCGCACATGATCCATATTGCAAGCGCCATTTCGCGGGAGAGCAGGTTCAACTCATAAACCATATCGATGGTCATGATGAACTTAAAGGCCAGTGCGATCTCGACGAAGCCCAACGAGACTTTCACCGAATTCATCCACGCACCGCTCTTCATCTTATCCATCAGCGAGGGCACGAATGCCAGCAATGTGAACGGAATGGCGAAGACCGCCGAGTATACCAACATGGTCAATATCGGCTGCCACCACGCAGTACTCGACTGAGCAGCATCCACCACTACGAACCCTACGATCGGAGCCGTACACGAGAATGAGATCAGCACCAACGTCAGGGCCATAAAGAAGACTCCCAACAGACCGCCCTTGTCGGCCTTGCTGTCGCTCTTATTGATTAGTCCGCTCGGCACCACGATCTCGAACGCACCGAAGAACGATGCTGCGAAAATCAGGAATACGACAAAGAATATCGAATTAGGAATCCAGTGTGTAGCCAGCCAGTTGAACATCTGGCCTGCACCGCCTGCACCACCTGTGATCTGGGCCGTGATAACAATTATCGCGATAGGCAGTGTGAAAAGAATGACAATGAACAGACCGAACATAGTAGCCTTGAACCTCGCCGCAGCCTTGTTGGCCGCACCTTTCAGGAAGAACGACACCGTAACCGGCACCATCGGGAACACACACGGTGTAAGCAACGCTATAAGCCCCCAACCGATCGCGGCAAGGATATCGCCCCACAGCGAGCGGCCCTCAGTCGTACCCTGATCGCCCGCAATGCTCGCTACAACGGGATCGCCAACGGGCTCCGGTGCCGGCTCTACGACAACGGTATCTTCCACCATAGACTCCTCGACTTCGACAGGCTCGTCTTCCACGGGCTCGTTAACGACAGGGGCTACGACATTCTCGGCGGGTTTCTCGACAGGTTTTTCAACAGTCTTCACCTTGACCACATCGGCCGAAAATTCCCACTCCATCGGGGGCAGACACGCCTGATCGTCGCACGATTGCCACTCGACCATACCGGTCAACGTGGCCTTATCGCCCTTGAGCCGCACATCCTGGGTAAAGCCTGCATTACCCTCTACGTATCCGACCTCCTTCATGAAGATCTCGTCCATATGACGGGCGGGGGTCTTCACATATTTCACATTGCCGACCAGTTCCAGACCGGTGCCCGGGGTAAAAGTAAACGATGTTGCGATAGGAATGCCATCCTCGTACGGGCCGAGGTCGTAAATATGCCAGCCGGCATCGATATTTACGTCAATACGGACACGGTAAACATCGCCCTCGACATGGCTCACTCGCGGATTCTGCCAGTGAACGACCTCTTGGGCCTGCAATGCCGTGGCCGCAAACATCGACACGACTGCAATCAGTAAAATACGAAAGAATTTCATGAGCAGATTTTTTTTAGCTACCACAAAGATAATACTTAATATTAAAAACCGTACCTTTGAGGAGTATAAAATGGGATGAAAAGATGGCAAAACATACTAAATCGACACCCGAAGCACTCGAGGGAGTAGTCGATATGACCCAGAACGGGGGTGCCTACATTGTTGTGGGAGGGGGTGCACGCGACGTTTTCGTGCGTCCAAGCAAGTTGAACGGTGCGCTCGAGGGCGACCGCGTACTGGTACTGGCGCGCAAAGGCCGCAAGGGCGGCAAGTCGGAGGGCGAGATCACAAAGATAATAGAGCGCAGCACAAGGGCCTACGCAGGTGTTATCAGCCTGTCACCCGACGGTCACTACGGTTTCGTCGAGCCCGATTCGCGCAAAATACCTTATGACATATTCGTCCACCTGGGCGAGGGCGCTACGGTGCAGGACGGCTCGAAGGTACTGGTAAAGATCAAAGAGTGGGATGCCGGGCGCAAAAGCCCCAACGGCGAATTGGTAGACGTGTTGGGCATGCCTGGCGACAACGACACCGAGATGCACTCGATCCTCGCCGAGTTCGACCTGCCCTACAAGTTCGAGCAGGAGGTGATCGACGACGCCGAACATATCCCAGGCAAAATCACGAAGAAGGACATACAAGAGAGGCGCGATATGCGCTCCGTGACCACATTCACCATAGACCCTGCCGATGCGAAGGATTTCGATGACGCATTGTCTCTGCGCCGCCTGCCGACGGGCTGGGAGGTGGGGGTACACATTGCCGACGTTACCCATTATGTGCGTCCCGATATGGTGGTCGAGCGCGAGGCCGAGGACCGTGCGACGTCGGTCTATCTGGTCGACCGCACTATACCGATGCTGCCCGAGCGACTGTCGAACGATCTTTGTTCGCTGCGTCCCAATGAGGATAAACTTACTTTCTCGGCGGTCTTCGAGCTCGACGACGAGGCCAATATAATCAGCGAATGGTTCGGGCGCACCGTTATCCACTCCGACCGCCGCTACGCCTACGAGCAGGCCCAGGCAGTGATCGAGGGTGGCGACGACAGTCTGCGCGACGAAATACTGACCCTCCACCGACTGGCCCAGAGTATGCGCACGCGTCGCTTCAAGAACGGCTCGATAGCCTTCGAGCGCGAAGAGGCAAAGTTCACCCTCGATGCGACGGGCAAGCCCACCGGAGTCTACTTCAAGGAGCAAAAGGAGTCGAACCAGTTGATCGAGGAGTTCATGCTGCTGGCTAACAGGCGCGTGGCAGAATTTGTCGCCAAGAAGAAAAAGACGATGGTCTTTCGTGTGCACGACGAGCCCAATACCGACAAACTGGCGTCGTTCACGCGCTTCATTTCGCGTTTCGGCTATGACTTCCGCGCACAGGATGGCAAGGCCATATCGAAGGAGATGAACCGCCTGATGAAAGCCATCCATGGCAAGGCCGAGGAGAACGTGGTGTCGACACTCGCGATCCGCACCATGGCCAAAGCCTACTACACGACCGACAATATCGGCCACTACGGCCTGGCGTTCAAATACTACACCCACTTCACATCGCCCATCCGCCGCTATCCCGACATGATGGTCCATCGTCTGCTGGCGGCATACCTCGAGGGCGGCAAGGCTCCCGACAAGGGCGCGTTGGAAAAGCTGTGCGAGCACTCGTCGGATATGGAGATCCGCGCCGCCGAGGCCGAGCGCGCAAGTGTGAAATACAAGATGGTGGAGTTCATGATCGACAAAATCGGCCAGGAGTTCGACGGCACGATCAGCGGGATCACCGAGTGGGGCATATACGTAGAGCTTGCAGATACGCACATCGAGGGCATGGTCTCGCTGCGCGACATGACCGACGATATATATGTATTCGACGAGGACAACTACACCGTCGAGGGACGCATCGCCCGCCGCCGGTTTACACTGGGCGACAGGGTGAGGATCGGTGTCGTGCGCGCCGATCTGGCCCGCAAGCAACTCGACTTCACGATGGTGGCCTCATACGACTTCGAGACCGGTCGTGCGATCCCCGTAGAGGGCGGAAAGATCGAGGCTGAAAACCGGGGTCGGAGGAGGAGGTAGACTCATAGAAACGTTATTAGAGGGACACTTAGAATGTGGCATGCCCGCCTAACCGGATATCCTAAGTGCGGACCGCGTATGGAAGGCTGAGGGCATGCCGCCTCGCTAACGCTCAACAGCAATAGCTTTTCAACTGTACGAAACTTTCTTGACCGATGAGGGAGTCGCGGCCATAGATTATGGCAGTATGTCGAATCGCGCATCGAATGGGAATGCCGAGCTCGACGCCCGTCTATGCAATGCCGAGGGGAGCGATGACCGGTATCTATATGACGAGGCGACAGGGTTGGACGACTGCAATATAATACGGATGCTAAGTGGTTATGGCAACAGGCATAACCACCAAGACAGACAAAATAGTGTGGGCGTGGAGTAATCCGAGTCCTTGTAATTATATAGTTGTTTTTCTCGAAAAAACACTATCTTTGCAAACAAACTAAAACTGAAAAACCAATGTTTACACTCTTACAGGCAGCACCACAGAAAGGTTTCGACCCAAGTTTTCTGATTATGATAGTTGCAGTTTTCGCTGTCATGTGGCTCTTCATGATCCGTCCGCAGCAGAAAAGGCAAAAGGAGCTCAACAACTTCCGCAACTCGCTCAGCAAGGGCATGAAAGTGATCACGGCAGGCGGAATCTACGGTACGATCAAAGAGGTGAAAGAGGCCTATGTGCTCGTCGAGATCGACAACAATGTCGACATCAGGATCGACAAGTCGATGATCATGAAAGACAACAGCGACCTCCAGACTCCGACGAAGTAACGACTGTATCGACATCGCGAAACACAGTAGGGGTTTTATCGCAACCTCTAAAACAAAGCCCGTATGTTCATCGCATACGGGCTTTTTGGTGTACCTGAAAACCATGTGTATATACGTAATTATTAGGAGTTGTTTAGAATCTTCTACTATAACCCACACAGCCGAAACCAATTACATATACTCCTCATCGTGGGTAACAAAATGGCTAAAACAGATTCGGCAAAGGCAATGTCCTACTTTACGACATAAAGTGCTGCTTTCTTCGTAATTAATGCTTCAGACGCCGATAGTATTATGGTCGATAAGGCAACAGACACGGATTATGTACTTGTCTGACCGATATCTACAGTTCCTGCTGTCTCAGACTATGATATTGCCTTGGTGAAAAGTCCCAACATTCGCTAATCCAAGCACCATCTAAAGGTCAAACCACTTCGAACTCTATCGTCAGGCTGCTGCCATCGGAGTCGACAACGGTCACGGCGTGATGCCCGGATGAGGTATGTATCTGCATTTTGTGGATATCGCGCGTCGATCCGAGGTACTCGTCGTCGAGGTGCCAGAAGATATCTTTCGAGGGATCGTTATGCGCCAAAGTGAAGGTCACGCCTCGCAGGTCGCCCCCCATCTGGCGCGGTATCGACACCACACTGCCCTGCGACGGGTATATAAAACGCATGGTCTCGTACTGCCCGCCCGTCATCGACCCTGCTTTTAGCGGAGGCAGCGAGACATACTCGGCATGATGTTGCTTATAGTACCACTCCATCGCCGGCGGCAGGACGAACATTTTGACCACCTTGGTGAGCTCGCTGCGGTCCTCGATACGGTACTTCTCATCCAACGACACCACCACGCTGCGATGATACGGACACACCGGTGAACGCAAAGCATTGCGTGGCAGGAGCATCGAGATCGTATCAGTACAATCCCTGCCGGCCAGAAAACCCGAGTGCATACACACCTCGGCATAAACTCCATCCTGTCCGTCGGGCGCTGTGAACCACTCGCTGGCGGGCAGCAGGTTGAAAATATCGAACATCACCGGGCCTGCTGTCCGCGCACCTGTCAGGTCGGGACTCGCCTGCCCCTCGGCATTGCCCGCCCACACACCAACGGCATACCGCGGCGTAACCCCCACGGCCCACGCATCGCGCGATCCATAGCTGGTGCCCGTTTTCCATGCAATATTTTGCACCGACGACACACGGTGCCAATCCAACTCATCGGGTCTGTCGACACGCCGCAGCGCCTCGAAAGTGTACCACAACGCCATTTTATCGCTCAACACGAACTCCTCGCCTGTCTGATAGCACGCTGCCAGACGGGTATACAGAGCCGTGATCTCGGCCAACGTCACCTCGCCGCCTCCAAGGATCAGCGACAGACCATAGTCGTCGGCATGCCTCGTGAGTGTGGTCAGACCCGCTTTCCGCAACATTTCTACGAATCGCATAACTCCGAAATCCCTCAACAGATGTACGTTCGACACATTCAGCGACCGCGACAACGCATCGCTCGCCGCGACGGCACCTATGAACTGCGAATCGAAATTCTGGGGAGAGAAGCCGCTGAAATGGCTCGGTACGTCGGGCAACAGCGCATCAGGTAATATCTCGCCCTCCTGCAACGCCGCGCAATAGAGCAGTGGCTTTAGGATACTGCCCGAACTGCGCGGCGAGCGGGCGATATCCACCTGCACTCCCGGGCGGTCGCGCTCAATGTCGGCATTGCCACAATAGGCGATGATCTCGCCCGTGGCAACATCCATCACCACCGCGGCGAGGTCGTTGACCCCTATTGTGCGCAACTCACGTGCCCATCGGTCGGTGATATCGGTAATCTGTTGCTGGAGAGAGAGGTCGATGGCAGTGACCGTCTTGCGGCCATGATCGACCGCGTCGTGCCACGCCACGAGATGGGGTGCATGGCAGGGCAACGGCAACGGCTTGTCGATCAACGGTTCATCGAGCGACAATTCATAATCGAACTCCGAGAGATAGCCCACATCGGCCAAGCGCCGCAACAGACGGTTGCGCTTATCGAGTAACGCATTGCGGTTCCTGCCCGGGTGTATCAACGACGGACTGTTCTGCAACACCGCTAACGTAGCCGCCTCGGCCCACGAAAGATCGCTGCCGTCGTTGCCGAAATAGCGCCATATCGCCGCGTCGATACCCACCACATTGCCGCCAAAAGGGGCGTGAGAGGCATAGAGACACAGTATCTCGTCCTTCGTATAACGCGCCTCGATACGCGTTGCGAGCAACATCTCGACGCACTTTTGCCATAGATTACGGGGTTTGCGGCGCGACATTCGTGCAAGTTGCATGGTGATGGTACTCGCACCACTCACTGTGCGCCCTTCTATGATGTTCTGCACCACGGCGCGCACCATGGCGTGTGGGCTTACTCCCGGATGGCGATAGAAGCGCCTGTCCTCGAACTGCAACAGTGCAATGGCAAATTTCTCAGGCACCGAGTCGCACGGCGGGAACCGCCACTGCCCGTCGTCGGCAATCCTTGCTCCGAGGAGTTCCCCCTGTCGGTCGACCACGACCGTAGAATAGGGTACTCCCCGAAACAGATCGCGCGGCAGGCAAAGCACCCACAACATCAACACACCGAAGGCAACTCCCCCCGCCGCGGCGACCCGGTATTTCCTCATTTCGTAATCTCCACGGTGGTATTCGTCGTACCGGCCCTGTATCGCGGGTTGTACATATCGGCACACACCACCGGCGGCAACGCGAACACTCCGGCATACGCCGCCCGCAGCCTCACCGAGAAGCTCTTTTGCCTCCCCGCCCCAAGCGAGAAGTACCAACTCACACGGTCGTCGCGAATATCCTTATATGTATAGTCGTCGGACTTGTCCTCCTGACCCGCCATGCGTTCGTTCCATATCTCCCAGCCGCTCGGAGCGACAAACGTGAGCGCCATCGACGGCGAGTTGGTCATGCCCGTACGCTCCGAGACGACGATGTTTGCGACCAACTCCTGCCCCTGCTGCATCTTGAATATCCCGATCTCGTTGCCCTTCAGGTCGGTATACCGCACCCCGACACTAACGCCTTCCGACACCTCGGCGATGCTCGTTCCGGGCAAGGGCTTGCTCTTAAGCATCAGATTTACAGACACCTGCCCCTTGGAAAGATTCTCGACATGGAGCCTCCTCTTCGAGGGATCGAGCTCGTAGTCGGCCACAGACTTGGGCGATAGTATCGTGCGACTGTCGCTGCCCGTCTGGTTGAACTTAACGCCATCTACCTTTGTCGACACCACATCGGCAAGCCTGCTCATCGCCAGACTGACGAACGCCACCTCGTTGGTAGAGCAATAACTCGAAGAGAATTCACGCGCCACCTCGGCAGCCGTGATCAGTGCACTCGAGGTATCTCCGGCGAGCACCTGCGTCTCCATCATCATCGCACGGTCGCGTAGCGGCGACCCGAAAGTGGCGTAGGAAATCTTCGCCGGGGGATTCGTGGCACTGGCAAGCACCTGCGAGGCCACTTCGCGCCGCCCCGCCATCGCATATGCTGCCGCCAGTCGCCAACGCGCTTGTGCCGAGAGGCTGCTCGTCTCACGCAGTTTGTTCATCGCGCCCTGGTTCGGACTCTTGGACAGCGCGAGGGTGTAGAGTCGATAAGCCTGCTGGAGGTCGCTGTCGGCAGCATAGCGATATTCACGCGCCGCCTTTTGCTGATACTCGAGCCAGCGCGAAAGCACCTGTTGCGACACGGGGAATCCTTGCGCCTGAGCATCGGTGAGCAGTTGACCGGCCATTGAGCTCGCCCAGTCGTGGGGTCGTCCGTCGCCCGGCCAGTAGCAGAATCCACCGCCCGAGAGTTGACGCCCATAGAGCTCCTTTAGGATCAGGGGGAGCATCTGCTCGGCCTGTTTGGCGCTCTTCTCGTCGAGGAAGCGACGGGCATAGAGCAGGTTGAACCCGCGCGACGAGAGCTGCTCGGTACACAGATGCATATAGTAGCGCGTGAATTCAAACGTCCCGGCGAAGTCGATGGCGGGGAATGTGGCGACTTCAAGCCGCGCCTCATCGGCCTGCTGCCACGAGAAATCACACGTCTTACCGCCCTCGAGCATCTTCGTAGTCGACGTTATCGTCGGCGGATTGGGATTGCGCACCTCTATATTGACCACCTCGCTCGCCGTGTAGCCGTTGCCTTTGGCCGTGATCGTCACGCGTGCCATACCCTCGTCACGTGCATCGCTTTCGAGCACGAAGTCGACCAACTGGTCCGACGGCTTAGAGAACGACAGCTTACGCGACGCCGATCCGCTAATCCTCAACGGGCCCTCGACCTTTATACTCACATCGGCACTGCGCACCCCATCCTCCAACGCGAAGACATTCACCGGCATCGACACCTTCTCGCCGTTCGACAACTGCCGCGGCAGGGTCGAGAGCACCATTAGCGGCGAGCGCACCGTGACCGTCTTGTCGGCACTGCCATAGGTTCCGTTCTTGCCCGCCACGACCATCACCTTAACACTTCCCACATACATCGGCAGCGTAATCTTATGCGTTTTCGAGCCCCTTGCGAGGGTGAATGGCCCCAGGAATTTCACCACCGGATTGAATCGTTTCTCCTTTTGAGTCCCCGAGTTCAGCGCCTCGTCGCCACCTATGCTCAGCACCCTCGACCAGCGGCCGCCGTACGCCCCCACGACATCGTCATAAAGATCCCATGTCTTCACTCCCAAGGCCTCGCGTTGGTTCATCGCTCCCCACAGGTCGGGAGTGCGGAAGTTGGTGATATCCAACAGCCCCTCGTCGACGATCGCCAAGGTGTAGGTCATAGGCTTACCCTGCTTCTCGCTTACTTTCACAGTGAACTCCTCTTGCGGACGCACCACGTCGGGCACCTTTATCTCGGGCGTGATGTGCGACGCCTTGTTGGTCACCACCATCGGCTGCACGCCATACATGCGTATCGGCAAGTCGTTGGCCGTCTGGCGATGTGGTTGCAGCAGAGTGATATTTATATAGCAATTGGGCGACATATCGCGCGTAACATCGAGCTTATACGCAGTCTCCTTACCGGCTGCGGTCTGCACCCACGTGCGCGAGATCACACCCGAGCTATTCTCGACCGACACCAACGCACGTCCTCCCTCGGCTGCCGGGATATAGACCGTAGCCTGCTCGCCCACCTCGTAAGAATCCTTGTCGAGGGTAAAGGCAAGCATCGAGATCGCGCTCGGATCGCCCTTGTCGCTATGACCCCTCCACGAGGGCCAGTCGACGTAGATCATTCCACCCGTGGCGTGCCTGCCTCTGTCGTCGCTGACCAGCACCAGATACTTGCCCCAACTCGGGTAGTCGATGCGGAACGGCACCGATGCCGCACCATTGGCGTCGGTCGTCATCTTACCTTGCGCGACCACATCGGCCGACGTGCCGTGGACGTATGAATTGAGCTTCGCGGCGCTGTACTCCCACCACCAACTCCACTCCAGTTTATAGACCTTATACGCCAGCATACGCCCCGAGAGCTTATGTCCACGAGCATCGACAGCCATCACGGGGAACGAGAGATCCTTGTCGGTCTCGAACTCGGCCTCGCCGAGATTTATGCCCACATAGGCGTCGTAGGGCGAGTAGTCCATCGTGTGCGACACTATGCTCACATCGCCGCCCGGCTCCTCGACACGGCAGATCAGATCGGCGATAAGCATTCCCGGAGCATCGTCCGACGACGCCATCGTCTTGCGGATCGAAGTCTTGCCATTGTCGTCGAGCCTGGTCTTGGCAAAGTCGTAAGTCTCCGAGGCGAAGCTTATCAGCGGATTCAAGAAATTGTAATCCTTATACTGCCCGAAAGGCTGCGGATGACGGCGGAGGGTCATCTCTATAGTGGTCTCCAGTCCTGCCGCGGGAGGCCCCGTAAGCCAGTGCGACTCCACATCCAGAACCGCCTCGCGTCCGGCCTGCAACATATCGCCTTGGGTAGTTATATTTATCTTCAGGCGGTTGGGCTTTATGGTTTCTATGCGCACCGACTTGTTGAACATCTCGCCGCCTACTTTGAAGCTCGCGTTCCACGTTCCGGTGGGGCTGTCGTCGGAGGTGACGACGGAAAAAGTATAGAACCCGTCGACGCCCTTGCTCAGGGTCTGGCGGTCAAAGAATTGGCCTTGCGGCGTGTGTATCTCCATCGTAACGGGGTGGTTCGCAGGGAGGATATGGTTTCTGTCCTCGACCACCAGCGTGAGATGGACTGTGTCGCCCGGACGCCACACTCCGCGCTCGCCATAGATGAATCCCTTGATCCCGCGCGCCGCCTCCTTGCCGCCCACATCGAATCGACTGAGAGAGTTGGCGTACCCCGGCTCGACCTTCAGGTAGCTCGTTGCCCCGCCTTTCGAAGCCGTCACCACGAACGGGCGCCCGGCGACATTGAAATCGGCGAAGCCGTTACCGTCGGTCGTTCCCTGCCCTATCTGCTTGAGCTGATAGCTGTATGCCGTTACGTTCACACCCTCCATCGGTCGCGCAGACAATATGTCGGTCACCGAAGTCCACAGCTTGCCATTCCCGGCGCCCTTCACCACGAGACCTATGTTCGAAGCCATCAGGTTATACTCTGGGAATCGCTCATCGCTCATGTAGTAGCTTGCCTTGGCGGGGTCGTTGCGCTCGTCCCAGTCCCAGTCGTCCCAGTCGAAAGGCTCGTCCATCCACACCTCGTCGTCGGCATCTTCCACACCCGAGAGTATTTCGATATTGCCGGGCGTGCGGTCATACATAGAGTAGTCGCGCTTGAACGACAGTTTTATGCGATATATAGCCCCCCGCTCCTGCCGGAACAGTCCCGACAGGTCGACCGAAAAGTTCTGCCACTTGTGCAGATCGAGATTCTTATCCGTATCGAGGCGCACCGTCTGCCGGAAGACCAACTTGCCCACGCGGCGCAACCTGTACCCTCCGTCCAACTCGTTGTCGTGCAGGAAGCTCAGCACATTGCTCTCGTATATCCTGACAACCTGCACATCCACCGCCGCGAGGTTCACCGCCTTGAACGGCAGCACGAGATTCTGCGCATCGGGCAGTATCGTGCCGCTCAGAGGTATCTCTACCGCGGGAGGGATGGCCTTTGTGCTGATCTCTTTCTCGAATTCCGAGTTCAGCCTGCGTCCGTCGGCACTGCGCACCTCGGCGCCTATCTTCAACGTGAGGCTCGAAATGCCGCTGTCGTCGTACAATACCCTGACATTGGTCGGCGACACGCGCTGAATGTCTACGCTATGGATCTTGTCGATGACTATCAACCCATCCAGATCCTGATTCTGATCGAGGGCATCGGAGAATTCTATATCTATATACGGCGTCACGGCATCGCTATTCTCGACCGACAACACCTTGAACTCGCCCTGCCCCGGGATGAAGACCTGCTCGCTTTGGGCCTGCCCGAAACCTATACAGTCGGCATGGAACGTTATAGTAGCCTCTGTATCATCCTGCGAACGCTTCAGCCCCGTGATCTGGAATTCATAGGTATCGCCACCGCCCGTAATACTCACTTCGGTAGTGTTGTCGGAGATCGAGCTGGTGATTAGTTCTTCGGTCATCGCCTCGGGGTCGACAGGCTCGCTGAGCACGATGGTACCCTCGACCACGGCCCTCTCGGCATTGCTCGACGACACCTTGCCTATCAGTATCTGTGATTTTTTCTCGGCCACGTGGATCGTGAATCCGAAATCGCCGATATCGTCCTGCCCCGTGATCTTGCTCATATCTATACGCACATCGTACGTGCGGCCCTCCTTAAGCGCTCCCTCGCGCGGCTCGAAGACCAGCGTCGTGCCGCCATTCCTCCAGTGGGCCTTACCGCGCACTCGCGGCGAGATGTCGAACACACCGCGCGCCACACTGACAGAATCGGCACCCAGCGGCTCGTTGAACTGAATCTCTATATTCGAGTCAGCCGCAATTCGCTCGGGCGAATAGGTGGTTATCCATCGCTCAACCTCGGCGGGGGTCATCAACGGCCTCGGCGCATGGCAAGCAACCACACCGAACAGGATCAGCATGAACAGGGAAAGGGAACGTTTCATAGATTAGTAGGTAAATAATATATTTGAAACATTAATATTTCATAAACTGCAATGAATTGAAGCATAGCCGCCGTATTACGCATTCAACAGATAACGGGCAAAGTAGCCTTACTGACGACAGAAGGCACTTTCGCAGGCATTTAAGCGTCTTCGTGTCCTACATTGACTGAATAGATATCTCTTCGGTATATCTTGTCCGTTCGAGTCCCGGATAAAATCTCACTTGTTCCGAAAGTGCGGGATGCCGTCTATCGACCTACGCAGCGAATACCTGCCGCAATGAGTTTAAACAAAGTTCTCATACAGAAAATCACCTAATGTATATGACCCGACAATATGAGTTATAAAGCCAATAAATGCGAGAGATCACGCAACGATCACCTGAAAAAATCATTCCCCTTGTCATCCACAATAATAAATGCCGGGAAATTTTCGACCCTGATACGGCGCACGGCCTCCATTCCGAGCTCGGGGAAGTCGAGTACCTCTACGCTCTTGATGCTGTCGCGCGCAAGTACCGCCGCAGGGCCGCCGATCGATCCGAGGTAGAACCCTCCGTGTCGCTTGCATGCATCGGTCACCTGCTGCGTGCGATTACCCTTGGCGATCATAACCAGCGAACCGCCCATGCTCTGGAACTGCTCGACATAGGGGTCCATCCGCCCTGCCGTAGTAGGCCCGAAGCTACCCGAAGGCATCCCGGCAGGGGTTTTTGCAGGTCCGGCGTAGTACACCGGATAGTCTTTCATGTACTGGGGCATGGGCTCGCCGGCATCGATCATCGCCTTGATCCGCGCATGGGCTATATCGCGCGCCACGACCAGTGTTCCGCTAAGCGACAGGCGCGTTTTGACCGGATATTTCGACAACTCGGCACGCACGAAATCCATCCCCTTATCGAGATCTATCTCCACCGGCGGCGTGGTGGCCGGAGCGTGCGGCGGCAGGAAACGGGAGGGGTTTTTCTCCAACTCCTCGAGCCAAATCCCGTGCTCGTCGATGCGCCCCACGATGTTGCGATCGGCACTGCAACTCACTCCCAGTCCCACAAATACCGACGCCGCATGCCTCGGCAAACGCACCACCCTCACATCGTGCACCAAATATTTTCCTCCGAATTGGGCCCCTATACCACTCTGCCGGCATATATCCTCAACGCGCCGCTCCCACTCCAAATCGCGGAACGCACGGCCCGAGGCGTCGCCGGTGGTCGGAAGATCGTCATAATACCCCGCCGACGCCTTTTTCACAGTAGTCAGATTGGCCTCGGGCGACGTTCCGCCTATGACCAGCGCCAAGTGGTAAGGCGGGCATGCCGAGGTTCCCAAATCGCGAATATGCTGCGTGACGAATGCAGTAAGCGCCTCCTCGGTAAGCAGCGCCTTGGTCTGCGGATAGAGGAACGTCTTGTTGGCCGACCCTCCGCCCTTGGCAATGAACAGGAATTTGTACTCGGCTCCAGCGCGCGCGTATATATCTATCTGTGCCGGGAGGTTTGTGCCGCTGTTCTTCTCGTCGAACATGGTTTGGGGCACAACCATCGAGTAGCGCAGGTTGTGCTCTTGGTACGTTCGGGCGATGCCGTTGGACAGAAATGCCATGTCGTCGGCGCCTGTGTATACATCCTCGCCTTTCTCGCATATCGCGATCGCGGTACCGGTATCCTGACACGTTGGCAACTCTCCCTCGGCCGCCACGACCTGGTTCAACAGCATGGTATAGGCCACGAAGCGGTCGTTGTCCGACGCCTCGGGATCGTCCAGAATATCGCGCAGTTTCTGTAAATGCGACGCCCGCAGATAGAACGACACATCGGCAAAAGCCTCCTGCGCCAACAACTCCAATCCTCGCGGATCGACACGCAATACCTTCCGTTCGCCACATTGCTCGACAGCGACGAACTCTTTGGTCAGTAATTTCATAACTTATCCCTTAGTGTGGCTTATAAATAACCTCATCAACAAGGCCAATCTCGCGGACTATGATCTCGTCGATCAGAAAGGCTGTCTGTGAGTCGGACTTATCGCAAATATAAGCTTTTTTTCATTTGCATCCATTTTTGATCTTGCGATCTATGGCATTATATATATGATATGTTATACCCCCCCTCCAGGCTTCTTTTTAAAAAACCGCAGGCATCCCGTGAAAGTAATTATACGAAACAAATCCCTCGCATAAATTTCGGAATGGCAGAATACAGTCCTATCGCCGACATTTAAATGTAATCGATATCGCCCTCTGACAGCATCGGGTCACCGGGCAATATATTAAGAATATTCGTTCCGCCCGGGCATGTGTCTATTATCCATCGATTAAATAATTATCTTTGCATAAAATTCTTATCTATTATGATCTCTTATAAGGAACTGGGTCTCGTCAACTCGCGCGAGCTCTTCAAAAAGGCCATCGATGGCAAATATGCCATTCCGGCGTTCAACTTCAACAATATGGAGCAGATGCAGGCCATCGTGCAGGCGTGTGTCGAAACGGCATCGCCCGTGATCCTGCAGGTGTCGAGCGGTGCACGCAAATATGCCAACCAAACGCTCCTGCGCTACATGGCCCAGGGCGCCGTGGAGTACGCCAAGGAGTTGGGCAAGAATATACCCATCGTGCTGCACTTAGACCATGGCGACACTTTCGAGCTGTGTAAGTCGTGTATCGACATGGGCTTCTCGTCGGTAATGATCGACGGCAGCCACCTGCCCTATGAGGAGAACATTGCGCTCACCAGGCAGGTCGTAGAGTATGCCCATAAGCACGACGTAACCGTGGAGGGCGAGCTGGGAGTACTGGCAGGCGTAGAGGACGAGGTTTCGGCCGAGCACCATACGTATACCGATCCCGACGACGTGGTCGATTTTGTAACGCGCACGGGCGTCGACTCGCTCGCCATCTCGATCGGCACATCGCACGGGGCCAACAAGTTCAAGCCCGAGCAGTGTACGCGTAATGCCGAGGGTGTACTGGTGCCACCGCCGTTGCGGTTCGATATTCTCGAGGAGATCGAGCGCCGTATCCCCGGGTTCCCGATCGTGTTGCACGGGTCGTCGTCGGTGCCGCAGGAGTATGTCAGGGAGATCAACGAGTATGGTGGCGCGCTGAAAGATGCTATCGGTATTCCCGAGGAAGAGTTGCGCAAGGCTGCGCGATCGGCAGTATGTAAGATAAATATTGACAGTGACGGTCGTCTGGCAATGACGGCTGCCGTGCGCAAGGTTTTTCACGATAAGCCCGCCGAATTCGACCCCCGCAAGTACCTCGGTCCTGCACGCGATGAACTGAAAAAACTCTACGCCCACAAGTGCGAGAAAGTACTCGGCAGCGCAGGGAAAGCCTGATTTAGTCAATCTTAATATAATCGACGGGCCGCCCTTGAAAGGCGGCCTTAATTATTGTCACTCCGGATGATACCATGCCCAATACAGGCATACCGGGGCATAGACAGACTGTGGATATTATGGGGAAAAAAGAAGTCGCCTATCAAGGGCAGATTCCTTCCAGATGGATTTCGAGACCTACAAAGATATGTCGTCCCAAAGAATGTCTATGAACAGGACACGAGATGGGACCGAGAAACGAATAAATATTAGTTTCCCGACGGCGGCGTATCTAATCCAACAGGTGGCTCCTGATGCGACCTCGCTGATAACGAGATGAAAACATGCGGACTCCATATAGTTCGGCCATGTGTGCAAAGACTCGTGTTACATGCGCTCGACTAAACAAACCTATCACGCCTGAAAAACTCCGAGCATATCACCGCGGCCGCTGCAGCTACATTGAGCGACTCTGGTCCCGAAGCGTGCGCCGGGATGGTGATTCGGCGCGTGACACCTGCGGCAACAGCATCCGATATCCCGCGTCCTTCGTTGCCGAGCACTACGACCCCGCGCGACCCGAGATCGGCCGTATAGATATTCTCGCCATCGAGAAATGCACCGTATACAGGCACGCCGGGCAGAAAATCGAGCTCACCATAGCTCACTCCCACACGGAATACCGCTCCCATCGAGGCCTGAACCGCCTTGGGGCTGAAGCAGTCGGCAGTATCGGGCGAGCAGATAATACTATGGATGCCGAACCAGTCGGCAGTACGCATTATCGTACCCACATTCCCCGGATCCTGAATGCCGTCCAGCGCCAACACGAGCCCACCAGAAGGCGCAATATCGTGCTTCATCTCGACCACGGCCAACACTCCCTGCGGCGTACGCAACGAGCTCATGCGCTCCATATCGCGCGCCGACACCTGCTCCCACTCGCCGTCGCCCACACCGTAAATCTTTCGCACACGCCACCCCGACACCAGCGCCTCGGCAACCATTTTGGGCCCTTCGACCACGAACAGACCATGCTCCACACGACCCTTACGCTCGGCAAGCGAGCGCACCAGCGCTATATCGGATTTATTCACCATATAATTTTATAGTACAAATGTATCAAAATTGCCCGAATACTAAAAAATTTTATTAACTTTGCATTTCAGAAAATAAAATTTTTCTGAGCATGTCTGATAATAAGAGGGCAACCCTGATACTCGATGACGGAACACAGTTCCCCGGGTTTCTGTTCGGTGCGCCGGCGGCCACATCCGGCCAAGTAGTTTTCAATACCGCCATGACGGGATATCCCGAAACGCTCACAGACCCGGCGTCTGAAGGGTGTATCGTGGTTATGACCTATCCGCTGATCGGTAATTACGGGATTTCGGGCATCGGGATGGAGTCCGACGGTGTGCAGGCGGCAGCTGTCGTGGTCACCGATTTCTCGCCCGAGCCGAGCCACTGGAACGCTCGCGAGAACTTCGAAGAGTGGCTGCGCGAGCATGGCATACCGGGGCTTACGGGTGTCGATACGCGTGCACTTGCCAAGCATCTGCGCGAACACGGGGCCCAGGGTGGACGTATCGTAGCCGAGGGCCTGCCCGAAGCTAAGACGCGCGAATACCGGCCCACCGAGAAGACGCATGGCAATGGTAAGCGGCGCGTGACACTGGTCGATTGCGGATGTGCGAACAGCCTCGTAGAAGAGCTGGCCAAGGACGCTACGGTTCACCTAGTCTCTCCTGACCATGATTTTACCGCCGGAGAGCACGACATGGTGATCATAGCCGGCAACGCAGGCGATCCCGGCAAATACTCCAAAACTATAGACTATATCCGCAAGGCGATGACCTCGGGCACGCCCATATTCGGCATCGGACACGGGCATCTGCTTATGGCCATGGCGGCGGGCGCCAAGGTGATCCGACTGCGCGCCGGGCACCACGGGCACAACCAACCGGTCATGGTCGAAGGCACGAACACCGTGCTCATGACGCGACAGAATCATCTCTGGGCCGTCGACACGGCCACTCTTCCCATAGGCTGGGAATCGACACACCACAATCTGAACGACGGCACAAACGAGGGCATGCGCCACACAACCAAGCCGCTGAGATCGACACAATTCACCCCCGATACGAACGAGATATGGAAAAACTAAACAAAGTAATAATGCTCGGCTCGGGCGCGCTGAAGATCGGCGAGGCGGGCGAGTTCGACTATTCGGGGTCGCAGGCCCTCAAGGCGCTCAAAGAAGAGGGCATAGAGACAGTACTCATCAATCCCAATATCGCAACGATCCAGACCTCGGAGAACATTGCCGACAAGGTCTACTTCCTGCCCGTAACGCCGGAGTTCGTCGAAGATGTGATCAAAAAGGAGCGGCCGCAGGGCATTATGCTCGCGTTCGGCGGGCAGACGGCGCTCAACTGCGGAGTGAAACTGTTCGAGAGCGGGGTGCTGGACAAGTACAATATCAAGGTATTGGGTACGCCGGTGCAGGCCATTATCGACACCGAGGACCGCGAAAAATTCAACGCCAAGTTAGACGAAATAGATGTTAAGACCATAAAAAGCGAGGCGGTGACCACTGTCGCCGATGCAAGGCGCGTGGCGAAAGAGCTGGGTTATCCCGTTATTTTGCGCCCGGCGTTCACACTCGGAGGTCTCGGCTCGGGATTCTGCGACAACGAGCAGGAGCTCGACACACTGGCCACGAAAGCGTTCAACTACTCGCCGCAGGTACTGGTCGAAAAATCGCTCAAGGGTTGGAAAGAGATCGAGTACGAGGTGGTCAGGGACAAGTACGACAACTGCTTCACCATCTGCAACATGGAGAATTTCGATCCGTTGGGCATCCACACGGGCGAGAGTATAGTAGTGGCGCCGGTGCAGACCCTTACGCAGAGCGAGTGCACAAAGTTGCGTGCGCTGGCGCTCAAGATCGTGAGGCATATCGGTATCGTCGGCGAGTGTAATGTGCAGTATGCGCTGGATCCGAACTCGGAGGATTACCGGGTCATCGAGGTTAACGCACGACTGTCGCGGTCGTCGGCCCTGGCATCGAAGGCTACGGGATATCCGCTGGCTCTGGTGGCCGCCAAGATAGGACTCGGATACGGGCTCCACGAGATAAAAAACACTGTGACGCGTACCACCACGGCGGCGTTCGAACCAGCCATAGACTACGTTGTGTGTAAGATCCCGCGGTGGGATCTGGGCAAGTTCAAGGGTGTGTCGCGCGAGCTTGGGTCGAGCATGAAGTCGGTGGGCGAGGTGATGAGCATTGGGCGCACGTTCGAGGAGTGTATCCAGAAAGGCTTGCGCATGATAGGCCAGGGTATGCACGGATTCGTAGCCAACAAAGACCTCGACATAGAGGATCTCGACGAGGCGCTGTCGCATCCGACCGACAAGCGTATCTTCGTGATAGCCAACGCTTTGAATAAGGGATATACGGTAGACCGGATCTATGAACTGACACGTATCGACAAGTGGTTCCTGCGGCGACTCGAGGGTATAATGAAGCTGTCGAACGATCTGTCGAAATTCTCGAAGATCGAAAGCGTGCCCGACGACCTTCTTCTGGAGGTCAAACAGAGGGGTTTCTCCGACTTCCAGATCGCACGCAAGGTGATGAAAACGCACGATTCGGATATGGAGGCCGAAACGATGGCCGTGCGCGAATGGCGCAAAAGTCGCAGGATCGTGCCTTATATAAAGCAGATCGACACCCTCGCGGGCGAGTATCCGGCTCAGGCGAACTATCTGTATGTAACGTATAACGGCACGGAGCACGATATCGACTTCGCACACGACGACCGTTCGGTGATCGTCCTCGGGTCGGGCGCCTACCGCATAGGCAGTTCGGTGGAGTTCGACTGGTGTTCGGTAAATGCCGCTCAAACCATCCGCAAGGCAGGTCTGAGGTCGGTGATTATCAACTACAATCCCGAAACGGTGTCGACCGACTACGACGTGAGCGACCGCCTCTATTTCGACGAGTTGACCCTCGAAAGAGTACTCGACATCACCGATCTGGAGCTGCCGCGGGGAGTGATGGTCTCGGTCGGCGGACAGATCCCGAACAACTTGGCAATGCGCCTCGATGCCGCGAAAGTGCCCATCCTGGGTACCCGCGCCGAGGATATCGACAGGGCCGAGGATCGCCACAAATTCTCGCAGATGTGCGACGAACTGGGCATCGACCAACCGCGGTGGAAAGAGCTGACGTCGCTGGACGATATCTATAAATTCGCCGACGAAGTGGGATTCCCGCTCCTGATCAGGCCTTCGTATGTGCTCTCGGGTGCGGCCATGAATGTGGTGTCGAATCGTGCCGAGTTGGAGGGATTCCTCACGCTGGCAACCAACGTGTCGAAGCAGCACCCGGTAGTGGTGACCGAGTTTATCGAGAATGCGAAGGAGATCGAGATCGATGCCGTGGCGCGTGACGGCGAGGTGCTGATCTACGCCATTTCGGAGCATGTAGAGTTCGCAGGCGTCCACTCGGGCGATGCAACGATAGTGTTCCCGCCCCAGAAGATGTATGTCGAGACCATGCGGCGGATCAAGAAGATCGCACGCGAGGTGGCCCGCGGACTCCACATCTCGGGGCCGTTCAACATGCAGCTTATGGCCAAGGATAATGACATCAAGGTCATCGAGTGTAACCTGCGCGCATCGCGGAGCTTCCCGTTCGTGTCGAAGGTACTGAAGGTGAACTTTATCGAGATCGCGGCCAAGGTAATGCTCGGCATGGACCCCGAGATTCCGCACAAATCGGCATTCGACCTCGACTATGTGGGAGTCAAGGCGCCGCAGTTCTCGTTCTCGCGTTTGCAGAAGGCCGATCCTGTGCTGGGCGTCGAGATGGCGAGTACGGGCGAGGTGGGGTGTCTGGGCGAGGACTATCACGAGGCTATTCTCAAGGCCATGTTGTCGGTCGGCTATCGTATCCCCAAGCAGAGCGTGTTGCTCTCTACCGGCGATGCACGCAGCAAATCGGAGCTGCTCGGGGCCGCCCTGCTGCTGCAACAACGCGGTTATAAACTATATGCCACAAAAGGCACGGCCGACTATCTGTCCGCAGGAGGTGTAGAGGCCGAAGTACTGCACTGGCCCGACACGGGCGAGCAACCCAACACGCTGGACTATATCCGCGAGCGGAAGATAGACCTCGTCGTTAACATCCCCAAGAACCTGTCGGCCACGGAGCTCAACAACGACTACACGATACGCCGCAGTGCGGTGGACTTCAACGTGCCGCTGATCACAAATGCACGGCTTGCAAGCGCCTTCATAAACGCATTCTGCCGCATCGACCGCAACGAAATACTTATCAAGAGCTGGGACGAATATTGAACCAACAGATGAGTGCGGAGTAGGTCGACGTGAATGGGAATATGCTTGCATAGGGCGATCGTTTCCCTGCCTGATCGAGATAAGAAATCGTTATCAGTTATGCGCGATAGCGATCTGAGAGTATATTTAACGAAGCAGAGGTTCTCCGAGATTTATTACAACCTCGGGGAACCAGTATATAAAAAAGTCCGTCGCAATATAATATTGTGAACTCACGTGTGGACTTGCGCGCGAAATACGATGTTTATGTTCAACTCTTTATGCCGCATATTCCATCAACCGGGCAGATAATTCTCAGGTAATGTCCTACTTTACGAGTAGGAGGGCACTGCTCTCGACTTGGTAGACGCTAAAAGAAGGTCTATAATTATACAGTCTTATTAGGATGCTTGCCCGATGTTGACATGTAACGGTTTTGTGCTGCCCTAAACTTATGACACTGCCAAATTTTATGTATAAAACCAACCTAATAACCCATTCAATAGTCATGAAAAGACTCTTAATCCTGCTGTTGGCGGCCGTTGCGATGCCTGCCCTTGCACAAGCGCATAAAGAACAAGCGGAAAAACCGGGCAAGAAAGATCTCGGCCTATCGGTACATGCCGGCGGTGCATTGCCCGTCGGTGGTTTTGCCGACCGCGCGGGGATCGGCTTCAACGTGGGTCTAAGGAAAACGTGGTCACTGAAATCGCCGGTGAACCTTTTCGTGAACATCGACGCCATCTACAACGGCCTGAGCAGCGACATGAAAGATGTTATCGCCAACGCCGACCACGCCACATATTTCGAGACCTCGAAATACCTGAACATTCCGCTCACGGCAGGCGTCAATCTCTCGTTCGACACACCATCGGGGCTCGATATTTGGGGTGAGTTAGGCGTAGGAGCCAACCTGCGCAGACCACTGGGTATGAACGATATACGTACTGAGGTCCCCCCATACGGCGGTTATTTCCACACCCGGGAGAAGTTTAAATCGGGAGTCTCGGTAGCAACTCAGGCGGGTGTGGGCGTAATGTTCAACGACAGGTATAGCGTAGGAATGCACTACTATTACCTTGGTGACGCAAAGAATAAATACAACCTGAAAGTAGAAGACACGACAGAGCAATTCGAACCGGGCGTTTATTCGTATGAGCTCGACAATACTGTAAAAACATCGCCCCAGAATGTCTTTATGGTGCGTCTGGGCTATCATTTCTAATCTTCTGCAAAGAGAAAGGCGGGTGCATAGGGCTTTACTATTATGCTATTTGAGAAGACAGAGGAGAGGACGCAAATCCGGTATTGTGGTATTATACCATCGCTGCGTAATCGATGAGGAGTGACCAGCAGGAGTGACCGGCAAGAGTGACTGGCAAGGAGTTATCGACAAGGAGTAGCCGGTGAGAAGTATATATCCTCACGTGCAGCGAATCGGTAGCGGCAATGAACTGACACAACAACAAACTGACAGAAGCAGCGAAGCGGCAGTTATCGTAGTAGTAGCGATGATTGTGGTTGCAAAGGTGATTGAAGCAATAGCAGTAATCGTCGCTGCAGCGTTAAACGTGGTAAATTGTGGCAAGCGGGCGATCCCAGATACCTTGAACTCTAAATATGAGCATTCTGCGGTTCGGGTGCTAATAGTGCAGTGGGGAGGCCATCTTATGATGGTCTGAGCGATCGACAGTCTCCATTTTTATCGGGATCATTTTATCTATGGTCAACGTGCCGAAACGTCGAGGCGATGCATGCCGAGCCAACATATAAAAAATCAAATAACCACCAATATGAGCCTTATCCGTCTTACACGCGAATTCTCGTTCGAAATGTCGCACGCCCTGCAAGGATACGACGGCCCTTGCAGCCAGATCCACGGCCACTCCTACCGCCTGTTCGTCACAGTGCGCGGCGTGCCGTCGACCACTGCCGGCGATCCAAAAGAGGGCATGGTGATCGATTTCAGATTGCTGAAAAATACTATCGACGAACTCGTTATCGGCAAGTTGGATCATGCGTTGCTGCTTCGCGAAAGTGAAGCCGCATCGTTGATGCAGAGTAATTTCAGCGGAGTGATTACAGTGCCGTTCCAGCCTACATGCGAGAATCTTATCGCATGGATCGCCTCGCTGATCGTCCCCCGGTTGCCGCACGGGGTGGAGCTATTCTCGCTCCGTCTGCACGAAACCGCCAACTCATTCGCCGAGTGGTTCGCCGAGGATAATAAATAATTGCGATGTCATGGCTCAAGGGTGTACAAAACCATAGCATTAAAACAAATGTTATTATGTGTCTCCCGCAATAAACGTTGCATAGACCGGAGTATGCCATGAAGCCTCGGACTCTGGAAAACATGCCGTCATAGATTAAAGGAAAAAGCCGCGCATAATGCGCGGCTTAATTGTTTAGCATGACAGAATAGGAAAAAAGAAATCAAACAGACATAGATCTACGCCCGGCAGCAGTCTGCGACCTCACCAAAGGCTCGATCCCGAAAGAGATTCGCCAGTCCAATCCTTATTAAACACCGTATTCTTTCCTCCGTATACATTCGACCTACAAAACTATTCGCGGGGATGTATCTTCGTGATAATCATCATATATTCACCACGGCATCGATATATGACATGGCCCTCAACTGGTTCTCTATCTCATAAACATCGCCGTCATAGAGCACGCGCACCGTTCGTGGCTCACCGGGCAGAAGATCGAAATAGTTGTCTTCGACGAAATAGTCGGTCACCCCCTCGAGCACCAGATATACCCCTCGTGCAAAGACATCTGTAGTCAGCGTAACTTCGTATCCACTGGAATACCCTCGTGTGTTGCCGTCTGTGATGCCTCTTTCGTATTTGGCGATGTGAGGTTGCCGGTAGCCCATGTCCTTGTGCTTTGCGGGATAGAAAGTATTTTCATACCTCTTGCCCGATTCGTCTACGAATTGCAGATGCAGCACCTTCCCGGGCTTCATCTCGAGCTGAGCCACCGTAGTCACATTGTTGGGCGCTATGTCTACCCTGCCGTCTCCGTTCATCATGCGCAACGGGGCTGTCTGTGAATTTTTGTGCACCTCGTCCATATCGACATACCTCCACGTAAACATACCTCGCGCAGGTTCGAGGCGATCGGAAACGACACAGACCTTCCCGTCGGACTCCATCGAGATCAGAATATCGTCGAATGCACGCCGAATGGCATACTGCTGCGCCTTCCAGTTGCCGTAGTAGTCGACTCCCGACCACGAAGCCACAGGCCAACAATCGGCCAACTGCCAGATCAGCGAGCCCATACAGCGCGGCATTTGGCGGCGATGGGCCTCCATGGCTATGCGCATCGCGTCGGCCTGCATCAGTTGGCTGAGATAGCAGAAGCTCTCGAAGTCGCGCGGTTCACCGTAGTCGCGGCGCATCATGAAGTCGATCTTCTGGTTGCCATTGGTGCCTGCACGCTGGTGCGATAGCATCACTTCGCTCGTCGCGCTCCAGTCTTTTTCGTCATGCGCGAACCTCTGCACAGTCTGGAACGACGGGAAGCCCTGGAAGCCATATTCGCTAAAAAAGCGACTTTTCTTGTGATTAAAAAGATCGAATTCCAGTCCCTGCCCCCACACGTCCCAGTCGTGATAGTCGCCGATGCTGTCCGATCGCATGCCATAGTCGTCGGAATAGGGCGACGATTTGCGATATGCGATCCCCGGATGCTCCTGTCCGACGATCTCGGGCAGCACCTCGTAATACAGATCAGTGAATTGCCGCCATTGGATAGCCGCCCATTCGGGATTGTAGCGCTCATAACGCCGCTTCACACCCCAATGGAACCACATGTCGAGGCACTCGTTATTGCCGCACCATAGCGCCATGCAGGTGTGATTACGCAATCTGCGCACATTCTGGCGGGCCTCCTCTTTGATATTCTCCATCAGATCGCCCTCGGCGGGATAGAGTGCACAAGCAAACATAAAATCCTGCCATACGAGGATGCCGTACTCATCGCACAGGTTGTAAAAAATATCGTTCTCGTAGATACCGCCGCCCCACACGCGCAGCATGTTCATGTTCGAGTTAACGGCGTCGAGAATCGTCTGTTCATACTCCTCGTCGTTCACACGCGGAAGGAAGTTATCCTGCGGAATGTAGTTCGCGCCCTTCATGAAGACCGGCACACCGTTCAGTTCCACATAAAAACTCTCGCCCCACTGGTCGGGCTCGATAACCACACGCACCGACCTCAGCCCCAGTTTCTGACTATAACTGTCGATAACCCTGCCGTTTGACAACACCTCCACCTCGAACTCATACAAATACGGCTCGCCAAGGCCGTTAGTCCACCACTGCCGCGGGTTGTCGATCGCAAAATTAAGTGTCCTCGCACCGTCGATCCTGCCTTTATAGCGTGCCATACGACGGCCGTTATTCTTTACCACAATCTCACCCTCTGCAAGCGCCGTTTCGACCGTCACCTCTACCTCGGCCCTTTTAGTCGTAACATTGGTCTGGCGGAAGAAAACGTCGTCGATCCTCGCCGTATCCCACGCATCGAGATGCACCGGTTTCCAGATGCCGCTCGTCACCAGTCGCGGGCCCCAGTCCCATCCGAAATGGTACCCGGCCTTGCGCACGAACACCCCCACACGGGCGTTGAACACCCCTCCATTGCGCGACTGGTCATTGCCCGACTCGATAATATCGCGCCACGGGGTCCTCTCCCACAGCGGCAAAACCTCGGCGATAGGCGAACGAAAATGGACCTCGAGCACATTCCCCTGCGGCTTCAACAGCGGCTTGACATTGGCCTTCCAGCTACGGAACATATTGTCGGCACGCACTATCGTGTCGCCATTCAGCATCACGTCGGCATAAGTATCGAGACCTTCGAAGACCATCTCGATATTCTCGCGCGCAAATATCTCGGGGTCTACATCGAACGAGGTCTTATAGCGCCAATCCTCTTTGTCGACCCACTGCACGCCGCGTTCGTTCAGCCCCATGAACGGATCGTCGATGATTCCCGCCGCCATAAGATCCGTATGCACCGTTCCGGGCACCGAAGCCGGATACCAGTTGTACCCGCGCCCCTGGCGTACTTCCCACCCGCTGTGCAGATCCTGGCGCACAGGCCGGGCATAAACTACAAAAGCCGTGCTCCAAAGTAGCACGGCGATCACTAATCTCCTCATCATCACCGCTCTACCCTGCTATGATAGCCTCGGTCGGACATGCGTCGGCGCATGCACCGCAATCGATACAAGTGTCGGCGTCGATCTTGTAGATGTCGCCTGCCGAAATCGCCTCGACAGGGCACTCGTCAATACATGTTCCGCAGGCAATGCATGCGTCGGTAATTTTGTAAGCCATTTTTAAAATTATTTTGTGATTAACACCACAAATGTAATCTCCTTTTTCGGATTTCCAAAATTTTAGCACTGCCGACTTCGTGTGTTCATATGTTTTTTCGTCCTACCGGAAGCGTTGTCGGTTCGCTGCAATATCCTGATTAGGCTTTGTGTTTATTCTGAACCTAACCAGACTGGGAATCTAAAGTTCGGCACCATGCCGAACTTTGGAGCCCGCCGCCACCCCCGGCGGCGGGTGAGTATTCGTTTCTCTCACACTCGTCCTCCGCTGGCGGCAGGCTCGCCTAACCGGAGAAACAAGTGCAGCCCGCTCTGCGCGGGCCGAGAACCTGCCCTTAAAGTTTAATTAATGCGGGCATTAGATAACTGCGACGCCCACACCCGGCAATACCGGTCGTACGGGCTTATCTGCACAAACACACCAAAAAAACGGGCCGCCCCGTCGGACAGCCCTTTGCAGTAAAGGTGGTATACTCCCTGTGCACGCGATCGTTTTTGCCCGGTTTCTCTTTATAAGGAGGTAAAGCAAAACGTGGGACAGTACTGCATTATCCGCTTTGAGGCTTTGACCGGCCCAATCACCAGATAAATTAGTAAAGCCCACGCAATTTATACGATTACCTAAAAAGCAAAACGTGGGACATTACTACATTCTTTAGCCGGCCCTGCAACTCGATAAAGAGTAAAGCCCACGCGATACGTGAGATGTTTACTGATTATCCAGAGTTGCAGAGAAACGGCTAAATTTCAGTACCCGGAGCCAGACTATCGCCTGACGCCACAAAGATAAAAACAATTCCACAAACCACCAAATCGATTGTCGAGAGCAATAAAACACTATCTTTGTCGAACAAATAAAATCACCTGACAAAGTCAGGGCTGCTTATAGCCAATACGAAACTACAAACCAGAATTATGGCAGACGAAAAGATAATATTCTCGATGGTTGGGGTGAGCAAAGTGTTCACCAACCAGAAAAAGGTACTGAACAACATCTACCTCTCGTTTTTCTATGGCGCCAAGATCGGCATCATCGGCCTCAATGGCTCGGGTAAGTCGACACTGATGAAGATCATCGCGGGGCTCGACAAGAATTTCCAGGGCGAGGTTGTGAGCGACAAAAGTTTCACAGTGGGCTATCTGGAGCAGGAGCCTCAACTGGACGACTCGAAGACCGTGCGCGAGGTGGTCGAAGAGGGGTGTGCCGACGTGGTGGCCCTGCTGAAAGAGTACGAGGCCATAAGCGCCAAATTCATGGAGGAGATGACCGACGAGCAGATGAACGTCCTTATCGAACGCCAGGGTGAACTCACCGAGCTTATCGAGCAGTCCGGAGGATGGGAGTTGGACAGCAAGCTCGAGCGCGCGATGGATGCCCTGCGGTGTCCGCCCGAGGATGCTCTGGTGAAACACCTCAGCGGAGGGGAGCGCAGGCGTGTGGCGCTGTGCAGGTTGCTGTTGCAGGAGCCCGACGTGCTCCTCCTCGACGAGCCCACTAACCACCTCGACGCCGAGAGCATCGACTGGCTCGAACAGCATCTGCAACAGTATAAAGGTACGGTGATCGCCGTGACCCATGACAGGTATTTCCTCGACAACGTAGCCGGCTGGATTCTCGAACTCGACCGCGGCGAGGGCATCCCGTGGAAGGGCAACTACTCGAGTTGGCTGGAGCAGAAGAGCAAGCGCCTCGAGCAGGAGGAGAAGCAGGAGAGTAAACGCCGCAAGACACTCGAGCACGAGCTGGAATGGGTGCGCATGTCGCCCTCGGGACGACGGGCGAAGAGCAAGGCACGCCTCTCGGCCTACGACAGGATGCTTAACGAAGACTCGAAGCAGAAAGAGGAGAAACTCGAAATATTCATCCCCAACGGCCCGCGATTAGGCAATGTGGTGCTCGAGGCGCGGGGAGTCTCGAAGGCGTTCGGCGACCGCGTGTTGTACGAAGGTCTGGATTTCTCGCTGCCCCCGGCCGGAATCGTGGGTGTAATAGGGCCTAACGGCACTGGTAAAACGACTCTGTTCCGCATTATAATGGGCCTCGAGGCTCCCACGGCGGGTGATTTCAAGGTGGGCGAGACGGTGAAACTCGCCTATGTCGACCAGCAGCACCACTCTATCGACCCCGAGAAGACCGTGTACGAGACCATCTCTGACAACAGCGACCTTATCACCCTCGGCAATCGCCAGATCAACGCCCGCGCCTACGTCGCGCGGTTCAACTTCAGCGGCGCCGATCAGGAGAAGAAAGTGGGTGTGCTCTCGGGCGGCGAACGCAACCGCCTCCACCTCGCCATGGCGCTGAAAGAGGAGGGCAACGTACTCCTGCTCGACGAGCCTACGAACGACATAGACGTCAACACATTGCGCGCGCTCGAGGAGGGTCTGGAGAACTTTGCGGGGTGTGCCGTGGTGATCTCGCACGACAGGTGGTTCCTCGACCGCGTTGCAACGCATATCCTGTCGTTCGAGGGCGACTCGCGCGTGGTGTTCTTCGAGGGCTCTTATTCCGACTACGAGGAGCATAAAAAACGCACCGGTGGCGATACGGCACCCAAACGGGTTAAATACCGGAAGTTGGTGGAGTAGAATAACCGCAACACAAGGGATCGGTACAACTCCCTGTCCTCACTTATATTATAATAACGAACAGCCACGGGAAATACCGCCGCACGGGTAATCGGACCTATGATGTCGATCGGATCATCAGATCGATGCCAAAATATTGACGACTTTATCGATTTGGCAGCCAAAGCACAACCTCGGGACAGGCAGCGATGTCGACGACTTGGTTAATAACGCGTCGCCTTATCATAGGTCGACTTAATAGCCGCCTGATGATATGCAGTCTTTATGAGGAATATAAAAACACGACTACGCCCAAGCGGGTGAAATAATATGGAATAACCTTTGGAAATAATTTAAGATAATGGCTATACAAAAACCTTCTATCCCCAAGGGGACGCGCGATTTCGGACCCACTGAGATGGCGCGGCGCAACTATCTGTTCGATACTATAAAGAGCGTATTCCGTCTGCACGGGTTCCTGCCATTGGAAACTCCGGCGATGGAAAATCTGTCGACCCTGTTGGGTAAATACGGCGAGGAGGGCGATCGCCTGCTTTTCAGGATCATGAACAGCGGCGAAAAGGCAGCCGAGGCACCCGAGAAAGGTCTGCGCTACGACCTCACGGTGCCGTTCGCAAGATACGTCGTGCAGCATCAGGGCGAGGTGGTTTTCCCCTTCCGCAGGTATCAGGTGCAGCCAGTGTGGCGTGCCGACAGGCCGCAGAAAGGGAGGTATCGCGAGTTCTACCAGTGCGATGTTGACATTATCGGTAGCCGTAGCCTGTTGAACGAGGTCGAATTGGTGCAGATGGTCGAGCGGGTGTTCAGAAAGCTCGGTATCCGCGTTGTGCTGAAGCTGAATAATCGGAAAATATTGGCCGGCATTGCCGAAATAATTGGTTATACGGAAAAAATTGTCGATATTACAGTCGCAATCGACAAGTTAGAGAAAATCGGCATGGAGGCCGTAGAGGCAGAGCTGTCTGAACGCGGAATCGACAACGCCGCAGTAGCAAAGCTGAGGCCCATCCTGATGCTCGCAGGAACGCCTAAGGAGAAACTCGCCCGGTTGCGCGAGGTGCTCGCAGGGTCGGAGACAGGACTGAAGGGTATCGACGAGATGACGACTATTTTCGACTACGTAGAGAGACTCGGAGTAGACCTGCCCGTCGAACTCGACCTGTCGCTGGCCCGGGGACTTAACTACTACACGGGAGCGATCTTCGAGGTCAAGGCCCTCGACTGGGAGATGGGCAGCATTTGCGGCGGAGGCCGGTATGACGACCTTACGGGTATCTTCGGCATGCCCGATACATCGGGAGTGGGCATATCGTTCGGCGCCGACAGGATCTATGACGTTATGGTGGGGCTCGATAAATTTCCGCAGGAGGCAACGCTTGCAACTCGCGCAATTTTTATTAACTTTGGCGGAGAGGAGGAGTTTGCGGCAATGCAGGCTCTCGAACAATTGCGTACGCATGGCATGGCGGCCGAGATATATCCCGAGGCAACGAAAATGAAAAAACAGATGGAGTACGCATCGCGGCGCGGCATTCCTTTTGTTATAATAATAGGCAGCGACGAGTTGGCCGAGGGCAAAGCTACGGTGAAAAATATGTTTAGCGGCGAGCAACAGACGGTCAGCATAGAAGATATATACAATAATGTCGAAACGAAATCGGAGAAAGAAGAGCCTGTATAGGCGCTTTATCAAGCGGACATTAGACCTCGTCTGCGGGACATTGCTGTTTCTGTTGCTCCTCCCGCTGATGATCGTCATCGCTGTGGTGCTGAGGATTACGTGCGGCCAGGTGATGTTCATCCAGGAACGTGTGGGGTATGGATGCAAGAAATTCAGGGTGATCAAGTTCTGCTCGATGACCAACGAGTGCGATCACGACGGCAATCTGCTACCCGACGAGGAACGACGCATACCGATAGGAGAATTTCTGCGCCGATGGTCGCTCGACGAGTTGCCGCAGTTGCTGAATATCATAAAAGGCGATATGTCGTTCGTGGGTCCGCGACCGTTCATGGAGTGCTATGTGGCTAATTGCTCAAAGAAAGAACTGCGCCGCCATTGGGTGAAACCGGGTGTCACGGGCTTGGCGCAGGTGGCCGGGCGCAACTCGGTGTCGTATAAGAATCGCTTTCGTTACGATGTGTGGTATGTCGAGAACTACTCGTTCCGGGTCGACTGGATGATTCTTTTTTACACTCTTCGTATGGTTCTCGGCCTCGATAAAGCCCGCAATAGTGTAGGCTACGATCCGACCATCGAGGGCGAGTTGAGGAAATAATAATAGTTTGTGTCGAGTCATATTTACAAAGACAACTCTAAGCTACAGTTTATCTTTTTGTTCGTCACAATGACAAGAGACATTAAAAAAATGTCTCGTATTGTGGTAATTAATAGTATATTAATAAATAATAACTATATTTGTCGCATAAATATTTTTCTTTTAATGGCATACGATTACGACAACAACGACGGCGAGGACGTATACTCCAAGCCGGTGAAAGCAGGGCGACGCACCTATTTCTTCGATGTTAAGGCAACCAAGGGCGACGACTACTTCATAACAATAACCGAGAGCCGCCGTAAGCAGAACAACGACGGTTCGGTGTTCTATAACAAACATAAGATCTATCTCTACAAGGAGGACTTTCTGAAGTTCTCGGGCGGACTGAAAGAGGTTATCGACTATGTGCGTACCCACCAACCCGGATTCTCGGAGCAGGGCGCCGAGTGGAGCGATACGGCAGATAGCGAGTTCGACAATTTGTAGACAAAGATAGCCAATGCGGCGTATTTATAATTGGATGTTGGGATGGGCATCGTCCCGATGGGGTGTGCTTGCCCTTTTTTTATTTGCATTTGCCGAGTCGAGTTTTTTCCCTATCCCACCCGATGTATTGCTCATAGCACTGTGCTTGGGCGCCACCACGAAGTCTTTCCGTTTTGCAGCTACATGCACTCTGGGCTCGGTAATCGGAGCGATGGGCGGGTATGCATTGGGATACTTCTTATGGCAGACCACGGGCGGAGAGTTCACCCCATTGGCAAACTGGTTTTTCGACCATGTCTTTTCGCTCGAAGCTTTCGAAAAGGTGCAGGCAATGTTCGCAAAGTGGAATTTCTGGATCATATTCACAGCCGGATTCACACCTATCCCCTATAAACTTTTCACCATCTCGGCGGGGGTTTTCGATATCAATTTCTGGGGTTTCGTACTGGCATCGATTGTCAGTCGCGGACTGAGGTTCTTCCTCGTCGGATGGCTGATCTGGCGATTCGGCGCACCTATCAAGAGGTTCATCGACCGATATTTCAACCTGTTGGCCATAGCTTTCACGGTGCTGCTCGTCGGGTCGTTCGTCGTTGTAAAATATATTCTATAAACCGATTATGTACGGGCTTGTTGGACGAGACCTGAGTGGCTCGGCATCGGCGGCATGGTTCGCCGATCGAGGAATAGACTACCGCAACTTCGAACTCGCCGACATCTCCGAACTCCCCGAATTACTGATACAACACCCTGATCTACAAGGCTTTAACGTCACCAGTCCATACAAAGAAGCGGTGATGCCGTTCCTCGACTCACTCGATCCGGTTGCGGCAGAGGTAGGGGCGGTGAATTGTGTTGTGCGTACATCTGTGGAAAGACTGGTCGGCCACAATACCGACGCTCCCGCACTGAAAGACGAGTTTGCCGAATTCATCGGCGGCAGGTCGATAAAGGCGCTGGTGCTTGGAACCGGAGGAGCTGCAAAAGCTGCAGCATGGGCCCTCGATGCACTGAATGTCGATTTCATGACGGTTTCGCGCACTGCCGGAGATATGGCCTATGCCAACATGACACCCGAAATTATCGGCACACACCATCTGATAATAAATGCCACTCCCTTGGGAATGGGTCAACTCATGGGCGAGAAACCGCCGATCATTTACCACGCCCTGACGCCACAACATCTACTTTTCGACATGGTCTACAATCCGCCGCAGACCCCTTTCTTGGTCGCAGGTCTTGACTATAAAGCACAGATCCGGAACGGCTGGGGCATGCTGGTGCGTCAGGCCGAGATGTCGAGAAAAATATGGCAGGCATTCGCCGGATTTTAATCTTCTCTCGCAAGCCTCATCCCATAAAGAACCTATATTCACAAGCCTGTCCTTACGATGACATATCCCTGTTTAAAGTACAGTGTATTAGTTAATTAACAAAGGTTCGAGTGTTATCGGCACAAATCTCCGTGAAATACATAAGTTTTTTCACGAGCATACACCCCCCTCTAAACAAAAGATCGTAGCAGTCTGTGCGTTCACTCAAGATAGCAAATAGTGACAACTCACGATTACACCAAACAAATATCTACTCAAAACTCCCCACCAGACTCCTCCCAAACATGCAAAAAATAAGGCCGAGCTCAACGCACGGCCTCACGAAAATATTCTTATTTCTTCTTTTTCTCCATCAACTCCTTCACCTCCTCGAGCGATAGCGACATAGGGTCTGCCGACTTGGGGATGGGGTAATTCTTGCCGTCACAAGCGATATATGGCCCATAACGACCCTTCAGGATATTGATTGGCGGCTCTGTATCGAAAGTCTTGAGCGGCGTTTTAGTCGCACTCTCCTTTTTGGCTTCGATGAGTTCACGTGCACGCTCTAAATTGATCGTATGCGGATCATCGGCGCGATCCAACGATGTAAATTTGCCGTCGTAACGCACGTATGGGCCATATTTGCCAATGCCGATGACCACCTCCTTGCCGTCGATCTCGCCCACAGTGCGCGGTAGAGAGAACAATTCTAGAGCTTCATCCAGCGTTATCGACTCCACCAACTGCCCCTTCTTCATACTCGCATATCGCGGTTTTTCGCCCTCTGGAGCCTCGATCTGAACCAGAGGCCCGAACTTGCCGATGCGCGCCGACACCGTGCGACCAGTCTTAGGATCGGTACCCAGAACGCGCGTTTGCGTCACATGATGCCCTTTCTCGCCCATCGCTTCGGTGACCGTGGCGTGGAAAGGCCCGTAAAAATCGGTCAGCATCTGCCGCCAGTCCATCGACCCTTCGGCAATCTCATCGAACTCTTTTTCGACATTGGCCGTGAAGTTGTAGTCCATTATCGCGGCGAATTCGTCCTCCAGATAGTCGTTGACCACCATTCCGATATCGGTCGGCGAGAGCTTGTTTTTCTCCTTCCCGACGGTCTCCGATCCCGGCTTGTCGACGATCTTGCCACCCTCCAGCACCATCTTCAAGAAGTCGCGGCGCACACCCTCGCGGTTGCCCTTAACGACATAACCACGATTGATGATCGTCGATATCGTAGGCGCGTAGGTCGACGGACGGCCGATGCCCAATTCCTCGAGGCGCTTGACGAGCGTGGCCTCACTATATCGCGGCGGCGACTGCGTAAATCGCTCTGTAGCAGTGACCGACAGTGCCTTAAGATCGTCGCCCTGCTTCATTTGGGGCAGTTTTCCATCTTTATCCTCACCTCCATCGTCGTCGACAGATTCGGAATAGAGGCGCAGGAAACCGTCGAACATTATGACCTCACCGGTGGCGGTAAAATGCTCTTTCGCAGTGCTGATATCTATATCTACAATCGTGCGCTCGATCTCGGCCGGGGCCATCTGCGATGCCAATGTACGCTTCCGGATCAGGTCGTAGAGCTTCTTCTCGGCCGGGGTGCCATCGATCGCCTCCCTGTCCATATATGACGGACGGATAGCCTCGTGCGCCTCCTGGGCTCCCTTGCTCTTGGTCTTGAAGTTGCGTGTCTGCGAATATTTCTCGCCATACATGCGCACAATCTCATCCTTAGAGGCCGCCAGAGCCTGCGCCGACAGATTCACCGAATCGGTACGCATATAAGTTATCAATCCATGCTCATAGAGCTTCTGGGCAGTGCTCATCGTCTGCGCCACCGACATTCCGAACTTCCTGCCCGCCTCCTGCTGCAATGTCGAGGTGGTGAACGGAGGTGCGGGGGCCTTTGTGGCCGGTTTGCGCTCCACTGCGCTGACCGTATACCGGGCATCGATACACTTCGATAACAGTGCCCGAGCTTCGTCGGCTGTTGCGAATCTCTTGTTCAGCTCTGCTCCGAACGCGACACCGTCGGCCTCGAACTGCGCCGTGACCCTGAAATATGGCGACGTCTCGAACCCTATGATCTCGCGTTCCCTCTCGACCAACAGCCTCACAGCAACGCTCTGCACCCTGCCTGCCGACAGCGACGGCTTCACCTTGCGCCACAGCAGCGGCGATATCTCAAAGCCCACCAGTCGATCCAGCACCCGACGCGCCTGCTGTGCATCAACGAGGTTCATGTCTACCGTTCGCGGATTCTCGATCGCCGTAAGTATGGCATTTTTGGTGATTTCGTGGAACACAATCCTGCGCGTATTCTCAACGGGCAGTCCGAGCACCTGCGTCAGATGCCACGCTATGGCCTCTCCCTCGCGATCCTCATCACTTGCCAGCCACACTGCATCGGACTCTTTGGCAGCCTTCGACAACTCGGCAACCACCTTCTTTTTTTCAGCCGACACCTCATACTGCGGCGCAAATCCGTGCTCGATATCTATCCCGAGCCCCTTCTTGACCAGATCACGCACATGCCCGAAACTGGAACGCACGACATAGTCGTGCCCCAGGAATTTCTCTATTGTCTTTGCTTTTGCCGGTGACTCGACGATGACCAGATTCTTTCCCATCGCCCTCTGTTAATCTATCGCCGTGTATGTAACGACCAACTTCATATCGCCGCTCAGCGCCACCTGCGAGTACTTCGACGCTCGGGTGTTGATCTCCGGCGCCAGCCAAATGCGTTGCGGAGTATTCCCTCCATTGAGCATCAATCGGGTGAACCACTGCGTGACGATCATCTGATAGTACCCCTTTGTGCGGAACAGGTAGCCTCCGTAAGGTATTGAAGTAGAGCTATATGAGCTATTTTCGACCAGATAGTTGTAGTCCGATATAGGCTCCCCCGACCCGAAGAAGTAGTACATCCCCAGTCGTGTGGGCGCGACATCGAGTGTCTCGGCCACAGGTCCGTCTATGCCGACCACCAAACGCGCCTGCTGTATCACAATCCCCGAATTATCCTCCTCTTCCATATCACTCAGCCACTCTTTCACCTCCTGCGACACCTTCAGGTAGGTCAGCACACCGCCCATACTCTGAACATACACCTTGTCGAGCGGCAAATCTCCGGGCAACGTGTCATTCAGATTATCAGCGATCTCGACCGGATAGTCGTGCTCCAGACTCATTATGTTTACATTCACCATCCGTCCGTCGGTATACCACCCCGTGTCTGAGAAGTCATACGCCGCGTATGTCACCGTGTCGACCACCGAGGGCTCATCTTCCTTGTAATTGTGGTACCACAGCAGCAATCCAGCGAGACTGTTGCGCAGTTCGATATCGTACACCGCCGCATCGGTCGGCGACCCCGGATCGGGCGCTATATACAACCCGTTGAACGCTTTGCGGAACGCGGGCCACGGATCTTTATACGTATCGGTGCTCACTGCCGCCAGTCGATCCATCAGCGCCTGCCCGGCCGACGTAGGCTCCAGTTTCACCGGTGTCATCGCCCCTCTGGGTATATTGTCACTCAGTTTGAACGAGAACAGCGGTGCGTTCATATCGGCCTTGTCCTCCAGTGGCGTTCCGACTTTATATATCGAATCGCGCTTCATCGAGTCGCGCATTGCATAGATATTGAACGTCTGCTCTACCGATGGATCGCCGTATATGTCATTGATAAGGATATTCAGGAATATCGAATCGACAACGGGACGGTTGCCATAATACTCGCCGTCGTTCCATGTGACCATAGGATAATAGTCGGTCATTGCCGTGGCTCTCACCCTGCCGAAAACGGGGTCTTCATAGTTGCCGATAAGGAACTTCCCCTGTCCGCTCGCGGGAATGGAGTCGTTGGTCGCAATATATGCGTCGAACGCCGACAAGGTGTCGATGCGCAGTTCCATCTGTTGCGACGGCGGGATCATCCCCCGGCCCAACGAGTCATCCACATCGGTACATCCGGCCAGCGCCGCAACAAAACCCAATCCACACGCCACTCCCAAAGCCCGACGGCTACAAAATATCTTCATAGAATTTCTGATAGCTATTCAAATAAGCGTTCGTATCCTTAGTCTCGCCCCTGAGCACGGGTTTGCCCGACGCCTCGACATATTCCGCCAAGCCCGGGGGGAGTTTCTGTGCCTCGATAACAACGGCGTCGGCATGGTCTATGACCATCTTCATCACGTTCTCATACGTAGGGTCTTCCACCCGACTGAGCACACTCTCGGGCACACCCTCGCGCCGCAGTTTCTCGGCAAAATTCTTATCCAGCGACCCGGTAAAAGCATCGTCGTACAGCGTCGCCACGATCTTCACCCCTGCGAACAGCGGGTCGTCATTGAACATATACCTCAGGTATATCGGCGCGATGGCGGTAAACCACCCGTGGCAGTGCACCACCGTAGGGCTCCAGCGCAATTTACGCACTGTCTCCAACACTCCGCGTGCGAAGAATATGGCCCGTTCATCATTGTCTTCGAACCAGTTGCCGTTCTCGTCGTCGAGTATCGCTTTGCGCGTAAAATAGTCGTCGTTATCGATAAAATACACCTGCACGCGCGCCGAGGGGATCGACGCCACCTTGATGATCAACTGATGATCGGTATCGTCGATCACCAGATTCATTCCCGAAAGCCTGATAACTTCGTGCAGCTGATTTCGCCGCTCGTTGATACATCCGTATCGCGGCATGAACGTTCTGATCTCGCACCCCCGTTCCTGCATGGCCTGCGACAGCGTGCGACACAACCCCGCCATCTCGCCCTCTGAAGTATAGGGCATGATCTCCTGACTGATGTATAAAATACGGGGTTTACTCATCTCGGCTACAAATATACGAATTTATTATGAATAACTAAGTTATAAGTTATAATACGTCCCCAGAAGAGTTTTATTTAACCCTCTTATGCAAGTCATAAAATACAAATGGAGCACCTGATCTTCCAGGCATAAATATATTCGAAACTTCCTCTTGTTGCGTCGGTTCGCCCAACCTGTGAGACCGAAATATTAACGAGTCAGATAACCCGAAGTTCGGCAAATGCCGAACTTCGGGGGTATGTCTCTACACTACCCGAAAAACACGCTCTACAATATCAGCATCGCGTCGCCATACGTCCCGAACCGATACTTCTCTTCACGCGCCACGGAGTAGGCTTTCATAATCAGATCGTGCCCTCCGAAAGCCGACACCATCATAAGATGCGTAGAATACGGAAGATGGAAATTGCTCACCATGGAATCGGCAACACTAAATTCATACGGCGAGAATATGAACTTGTTCGTCCACCCGTCGTAGGGCTTCAGTCTCCCGGTGGTGGTTGTAGAGCTCTCGATGGCGCGCATCACCGTGGTCCCGATAGCCGCAACACGACGCCCGCGCCGTTTGGCTTCGTTCACCCGCTCGGCGGTATCGGCACATATGCTTATCTGCTCGGAGTCCATCTTGTGCTTAGTCAGATCTTCGACATCCACCGTGCGAAAGTTACCCAAACCAACATGCAACGTAATGTACGACTGATGCACCCCCTTGATCTCCATGCGCTTCATCAGATGGCGGCTGAAGTGCAGACCAGCCGTGGGGGCCGCAACAGCGCCCTCATGACGCGCATAGATGGTCTGGTACCGTTCGGCATCGGAGTCCTCGACCTTCTCGCGCACCCACTTCGGCAGCGGGGTCTCGCCCATCTTGTAGAGCGCATCCTTGAACTCCTCATACGTACCGTCGAACAGGAAGCGCAGCGTGCGCCCACGCGAAGTGGTGTTGTCGATCACCTCGGCAACCAACAGATCGTCGTCGCCGAAGTAGAGCTTATTGCCTATCCTGATCTTGCGTGCGGGATCGACCAGTACATCCCACAGTCGCAGCTCGCGATTCAACTCGCGCAACAGGAATATTTCGATCTCGGCGCCCGTTTTCTCCTTATTGCCATACAGGCGTGCGGGGAAAACCTTCGTGTCGTTGAACACAAAGACATCGTCCTGGTCGAAATAATCCAGGATATTTTTAAAATAGCAGTGCTCGATTTCGCCCGTTTTGCGACGCACGACCATAAGGCGCGAGTCGTCGCGATTCTCGGCCGGATGGCGCGCAAGCATGTCGGGAGCGAACGAATAATTGTACTGTGAGAGTTTCATATACCGAATTACGAAGTGACTTGATAAACCTATAACAAAAATTATACGTTTATTTACCTCTTTTGTTTCACATTCCCAATTATTTTTTCAATAAAAATCAAATCGACACTGCGAATCACATGCATCGACCAGTGCACAAAGAGAATTTTGTACGAAAGCACAAGAACCGACACCGCAAATATAACGCCGCGGTAAGATCGAGTATAGCAATCGACTGACGCAACAGGAGCGCAGACATATACCCGAGCGAATAGATGTTAAACACCCTAACGCAACAAAGCCATTATAAACACAGACGCCATAAAACAACATCTAAACTCCCGACAAGCACCTTTCGCACTTTACAGACGCCGATTGCCAAAACCTTTCGGGAGATTAAGAAACCCTCACGCTATTGCTCGAAGAACCCCTGCTTCTTCACGAACTCGAGATATGCGCGCGATATGGCAATGTTGTCCGATGCGGTGTATCGCCGTTTGGTGAATATATGGGCGAGTGTAGGCATATCGTTAACCTCCAGTAGCCTGGCAGTCTCGTCACTCGCCTCGCGATCGGCCCACAGACGATCGATATCGGCCGCTGAATAATCGTGATAAGTCTCGCGATGCACCACAGCCTCGAGCGGCAGACGGTCCGTAAGCGGCACTTCGCCCTCCGAGAAGTCGGGGTAGCCCAGCGATATCGCCGTTATGGGCACCACACCCGACGGCAGGTCGAGTATCTGTGCGATCTTTTCGGCATTATATATCGCCGTACCGAGATACACTATCCCCAACCCGTGGGCCTCGGCCTGAAGTGCGACGTTCTGCGACGCGAGCGATGCGTCGATGACCGCCGATGTGAACCACAGGAAATTGTCATACCGAGGCTCCGTTCCCCGTTGCACACACCACTTGTCGAACCTGTTGCGGTCGGCACAGAACGTTACCAATACCGGGGCCTGAGCTATACACGGCTGGTTGAAGTGGCATGCCGCCAAGCGCTCGCGCAACTCCTGCGACGTTGTGACGACCATGCTGTACATCTGCATATTCCCTGTGTTCGACGCCCTCGTCCCGGCCATGAGTATCTCGTCGAGAATATCGCTCGGAACCTGGTTCGACAAATATTTGCGCACCGACCGGTGCTGCTCGATCTCTTTTATCATGATTGACTTTATTTTATCACGTGCCGACAAAGATAACCAAAAAGCCGCTATGTCCATCCGATGATCTCGCCGTCATACGACCCCCTTTGGGTATTTTCGTTGTCCGATCGCACCATATCGTCTGTGATTTATGTTTCATGATTCATATTTTTTTCTTATCTTTGCCCCGCACAACGCGGAAGTAGCTCAGTCGGTAGAGCATCAGCTTCCCAAGCTGAGGGTCGCGGGTTCGAATCCCGTTTTCCGCTCCGGTGACGCGAATTTTTGAACAAAAAATTTGGCAGTATAATTTTTTCGCTTACCTTTGCAGTCCCGATTCGGGAGTTTAGCTCAGCTGGTTCAGAGCATCTGCCTTACAAGCAGAGGGCCGGGGGTTCGAATCCCTCAACTCCCACGAAAAAAAGGTCTCTCGAAAGAGCGACCTTTTTTCTTTTTTCGCTATATTTGCACTTCACTTAACCCTAAACTAACTACTATGAAAAAACTACTTTTCTCTGCTGTCGCGCTCGCAATCGCAGCCACAACGGTAACAGCCCAGAATCTCCACACTGGTTGGGAGGAACTCACCGGCCCCGATTTCAAAAAAGCGGTCGAGGCTGCCGAGGGTGTTTGTATTCTGCCGATGGGTGTTCTCGAAAAGCACGGCGCTCATATGCCGCTCGGAACCGACGTATTTTCGGCTCGCGAGGTCAGCAAACGCGCTGCTGCCAAGGAGTATGCAGTTGTTTTCCCGTTCTATTATGTAGGCCAGATCAACGAAGCCAAGCAGCAACCCGGTACCGTTGCCTACAGTCCCGAACTTCTCTATAAGATGCTCGACGAAACTTGCCGCGAGATCGCCCGTAACGGTATGAAGAAGATCATCATCTGCAACTCTCACGGCGGCAAC
>QMCE01000250.1_pt1 | contig 41888 bp, 12 predicted proteins | sample 1821851 | NCBI WGS metagenome assembly QMCE01 (sample SAMN09453174, study PRJNA476694) | Termite gut metagenome, whole genome shotgun sequencing project. | isolation source: worker | host: Odontotermes sp. | place: South Africa:Pretoria | collected 2016-01-28 | reverse complement strand
GTCATCGCGGGCGGCTTGGGTAAGCCGGTCATCGCGGTCGTAGGTGTAGGTGGTGGTGTCGGCATTGTTGCGGGTTTGGCCGATCAGGTTGTCGTTTTGGTCGTATTGGTAGGTAAGGTGTTGGCGGGTTTGGCCGTTATGCCGGGTATGGGTCGCAATGAGGCGGCCGGCGTGGTCCCAGGTGTTGTCGGTGGCAACCCCGCCGGTGTAGGTGGTTTGGATGGCTTTGCCGCTGCGGTCGTAGGTGGTGCGGACGGTGGTGTCGTCGGTCTGGAGGTCGGTGACGCGGTTTAGGAGGTCGTAGCGGTATTGGGTGGTGCGCCCTTGGGCGGTGGTCGCGGTTTTGTTGCCGTTGGGGTCGAAGGTGTGGCGGATTTGGGCGCCGAAGGGGTCGGTGACGGTTTCGGCACGGTCGAAGTGGTCGTATTGGGTGGTAATGGTGCGGCGGCCGGTTTGGTCGGTAACGGTGTGGCTGACGGGGTTGCCGTTGCCGTCGTATTGGGTTTGGGTGGCGGCCTGGGCGTCGGCGCGGCCGGTTTGGCGGTGTCTTGTGTCCCAGGTGTAGGTGGTGGTGTCGGTGTCGCGGGTGGTGGCGATGAGCCGGTCGGCCAGGTCGTAGGCGTGGGTTTGTTGGCCGGTGTTGTCGGGGTAGGTCACGGCCGTCCTGCGGTTGCGGGCGTCCAGGGTATAAACGACGGTATGGCCTTCGGCGTCGGTGCGGCTTTTGGCGATACCGTCGGGGTTGTAGGCGTAGGTGGCGCTGCCGGTCTCGGTGGTGACGGTGTGGGGTTGGTTGTCGGCGTTGTAGGCGACGGCGACGCGGTTGCCCAGGGGGTATTGGGTTTCGATCAGGTTGTCGTTTTGGTCGTAGCGGTAGGCGGTGGTTTGGTCGGCGCTCGCTTCGGGGGCTTTGACGGTGCGGCCGGTGGGGCGGCGGCGGTGGTCGTAGGCGGTGTGGACGATCCTGCCTTCGGGGTCGCGTTCGGCGATGATGTCGCCCATTTCGTCGCGGGTATAGGCGGTGATGTGGGCGAGCGGGCGGTTGTGGGCGGTCGCGAGGTTGCGCCCGTCGTATTCCCAGCCTTGTTTGGTGCCGCGGGCGTCGGTTTGGAAGAGCAGGTTGCCCGACGCGTCGTATTCGAGGGTTTGGATGAGCAGGCCGGAGCGGGTCGTGGTGGTGTTGCGGTTAAGCCCGTCGTAGCGGTATTGGGTCTTGATGCCGCGACCGTCGGTGTGTTCAATGAGGTTGCCCGCCTGGTCGTAGGCGTCGGCCCAGGCGATGCCGAGGCTGTCTTGTTGTTGGACGCGGCGGTTTAAGGCGTCGTAGCGGTATTGGGTGGTTTGGCCTTCGCCGTCGGTTTCTTCGATGAGGTTGCCCGCTTTGTCCCAGGCGTAGGCGCCGATCAGCCCCAGTTTGTCGCGGCTTTCTGTTTTGCGGTTTAGGGCGTCGTATCGGTGTTCGATGATGTTGCCGTTGGGGCGCGTCTCTTCAATGAGGTTGCCGACCGCATCGTAGCGGTAGGCAATAACGCGGCTTTGGTTGCCGAGCGGCGGCAGTTGGGTTTGAATTTTGCGGTTGGCGGCATCGAAGGTGTGGGTGGTGGTGGTGCCGTTGCCGTCTTTTTGCTCGATGAGGTTGCCGTCGGCGTCGTAGCGCCATTGCCCCAGGCTGCCTTGTTTGTCGCGGCTTGCCGTTTTGCGGTTTAAGGCGTCGTAGTCGTGCTCAATCAGGTTGTCGTTGGCCCAGGTTTCGGTTTTGAGGTTGCCGGCTTTATCGTAGGCGGTGCGGGTTTGGTGTTTTTCCTGGTCGCGAAGGACGGTGCGGCGGTTGGCCGGGTCGTATTCGTAGTGGATGGTTTTGGTGCGCGGGTCGGTGACGGTAATGAGGTTGCCGGACGCATCGCGGTCGTAGTGGGTGGTTTGGTCGAGCGGGTCTCTTTGTTGCGCCAAACGGTGCGCCGCGTCGTAGCGGTATTCCCAGGTGTTCCCCAACGGGTCTTTCTTGAAACGAAGGTTGTCGGCTTTGTCGTATTGCCATTGGGTGACGCCGCCGTCGGCGGCAATGGTTTGGGTTTTGCGGTTCAAGCCGTCGTAGCGGTGCTCGGTTTTTCTGCCTTCCCCGTCGATTTCCTGGATCAGGTTGCCGTTGCCGTCGTAAATGGCATGCGTTTCGTGGCCGAGCGCATTGGTGGTTTTGGTTCGGCGTTTCAGGGCGTCGTATTGGTATTGGGTTTGGCGGTTGAGCCCATCGGTTTCGGCAATGAGGTTGCCCGCTTCGTCGTAGCGGTATTGGGTCGTGTTGTCTTGCCCGCCGGTCGCCGCGCTGCCGGCTTCGGTTTTTCGGATTTGGCGGTTGGCGTTGTCGTAGGCGTAGGCGACGAAGGGCTGGCCGCGCCAGTTGGTTTCGGCGGTTTTGTTGCCGGCGGTGTCGTAGGTGATGGTTTTGGTGCCGACCGGGGTTTGGTGGGTCAGTACACGCCCCAACGCATCGTGGGTCCAGCGGGTAACCCGCCCTTCGGGATCGGTTTCTTCGGTTTTGTTGCCGATGTTGTCGTATTGGTATTGGCTTTCTCCGCCATCGGGGTGGCGGGTGTGGATGACGCGGTCGAGGTCGTCGTATTGATGTTGGGTGAAGCTGCCTTTGGGATCGGTGATACGGGTCAGGCGGCCACGGACGTCGTACAGGTAGCCGGTTTGGTAGTTGAGCGCGTCGCGCTGCCTTCCCAGAAGGCCGCGGGTGTCGTAGGTGTAGCGGGTGGTTCGGTTTTCGCCGTCGGTCGCGGTCAGCCGGTCGCCGTTGGCGGCGTAGGTGTAGGTCACGGCGACGTTTTCGGGGCGGGCTTCGGCGATGAGGTTGCCACGGCCGTCGTAGGTGTAGCCGGTGGTGTTGCCGTTGCGGTCGGTGCGGCTCAACGGCAGGCTTTTGTGGTACGGCGGGGTGTCCTGGATCAGCCAGGTGGCGCTGTTGGTGTAGCTGCCGGCGACGGTTTGCCGGGTGACGTTGCCGGCCGCGTCGTATTCATAGCTGGTGGTAATGCCGCCCGGATCGGTGCGGCTTTTAAGCAGGATGTCGGTGTCGGTTTGCCAGTCGTAGGTGGTGGTGCCCGACGGTTTTTCAACGCGCACCGGGCTGCCGTAGCGGTTCATGGTGTAGGTCGCCACGCCGCCGCCGGCATCGGCGGCATCCCGGACACGGGTGGTCTGGGGCTGGCCGACTTCCGGCGTCTGGTAATCGAAGGTGGTTTTTCCGCCGTCGGGGGTGTTGATGGCCGTGACGCGACCGTTGGGCAGGTTGAGGCTGGTTTGCCCCGCCCCGGGCAAGGCATAGCGAATGTCCTGGGTGTCGTAGCCGTAGGTGGTGGTGTCGCCGTTGGCGTTGGTGTAGCCGGTCATCAGGTAGCGCAGCCCCGCCGCCTCGACGCCGTAGGCGAATTGTTCCTGGATCGCGCCGTTTTTCTGGATGGAGACCAGGTTGCCGATATCGTCGTAGTCGAGGACGAAGTTGACGCCGCCGGAGCCGGTGACCCGCAGCAGCGCCGATGTCGGTATGCCTTCGAAGGTGCGCGCGCCGTATTCGTAGGTCAGCGCCCGGCCGCTGCCGTCGCCGACGCTTTTCAAGAGCAGTTGCCCGGACGCATTCGCGCCCGCATAGGTAAACTCAAGCCGGTTGCCGTTGGGATCGGCGATATGCGCCAGGCGCCATTGGTCCTCGCCGCCGATGAAAGCAAAGTGGTATTGGGTTCCGTCTTTGCTGTAGAAGTCAAAGCTGTAGCCCGCCGAGTCGGCAATCAAGGTGCCGTGATGGCCTTTGCCGGGAATGAAGGTGTTGCCCGCCGCGGGATAGAAACGCGACGACCCGCCGTCGCCGGCCTGCACGATCACATCGCCGCAAGGGGTGATTTGCAGCGACGCTTCGAAGTTATGGGTCCAATTGCGCCCCATCGCGCCCATTTGCCTTCCCCCTGCGCTGCTGTACATCGGCTGGAAGGCAAGCTGCGGCCCTCGCCCCGCGTAGCCAAACCCCAGCCCCGCCTGTATCAGCCGCCCGCTTCTGACGTTGACGCCTTTGACCAAATTTTGTTGCACGGGCAACGCATCGTGGAAATTCAGCGCCACCCGGATGATTCCCGAAACTTCCTCAACGCGCGACGCGTCGTAGGCGCTGACGGCTTTTAGGGTAAACGCGTAGCCGTTGCGCCGAGGCAGGAATTCGGCCGGGTCGATCGTGTAGTAAAAATCGCCCGCCGCGTAGGCCTCGCCGTCGATGACCGTGCTGGGGCTGCCTATCGGCTGCGGATCGTTGACGGAATCGTCCAGGGGATCGACGGTCAAGGTCACCAACGCGTCCTGGTTCAACGAGAAATCGAGCTGCGTTCCCAACCGGCAGATGCGGTCATCGGCCAGGTTGACATCGGTATTGAGGATCACGGTTCGCGTGTAATCGCGGATGATCCGCTGCCAGAAGGGCAGCTCGACATCGTCCGACAGCACTTCGTTGATTTCGTCGCCCGGGTTCACACGCGCGCGCGCGTGGTATTGGTTTTCAACATCAAAGGGAATGCCGCGCTCGATCCGGACGGCGCCGCTGCCGCCGTCACGCGACCCTTTTTGGGCGATGTACGCGAGCCGGTCGCCCGAGGGATCGGTCTGCTGCACCAAAACATCCACACCATTGCCGACATAAGCCGCCGGAGACACCTGATAGCGAATCTCGAACGGATAGCGCGTTTTTTTATCGTCGCCGAGATACAAGCGCCCGGGGTCGGCGCCCGCCTCGATATCCAGCGAAACGATCTCGCGGATGTCGGCGCGAATCCCCCACACGCCGGGCGCGGACCGGTTCGGCGCGCTCATGGTTTCAGTCACGGTCGATACCCTTCCGGTCACGGGATCGACAATGTCGCGCCGGATTTCGGCATCGACAACATTGGCCCTGCCTTCGTTCAACGCCGGCGAAGGGCCGGTCGTCAGGTAGGTACGCCATATGCCGTTCCCCAACGCGGATGCCGGCGCGACAACGCCGCCGTTGCTGTATGAAAAGCTGACCTGTGCCCGGCTGACCGGAACGAGCTGGCGATCCGGCAGGTAGCGCATGGCAAATCTTCCGTTCGGAAGCTCTTCGACGATATAGGAAGGCCGCGAATAAAAAACGCGAATGTCCAGAGGCTCCGCATACGGGCTGCCGGTATAGGTTGCCGACGACAGGTCGCCGTTATCGTTGATGCCCTCGACAAGAAGCGAATACAGTCCCCATCCTTCATCGCAAGCGCCGTCGGCGCGGAAATCCAGCGCCAACGCAACGCCCTCCCCTTCAAACGCCACCGGATAACGTGTCGCCTCGCTGTTGCCCAAAAACACCATGAACGACACGGTGCCTTCCGATTTTGTTTTGAGCGTCAGCACATTCTGCCCACACTCCCCGCTGATCGGCGTGGAGAGGCACGTTGACGCGCCATGCGTCGCGTTGGCAAATTGCGCAGGCAGCGGCGGCGTCCTCGGGCCGGGATTGCAGCCGTTGACGGGCGCCCGCCCGGTCGCCGTGATCTCGACATTGGCAATGGGATTGCCGTATTGGTCTTCCGCGCGCAGGATCACCGTGCCGGCACTCGTATTGGCGGAGCCGGTCAGGCGGCCTTCATTGGTTCTCCTGATTTGGGCAAGCCTGTCGGGAAAGGCGATCGCACCGAAAGGCTCGTCCAAATACTTTATTCCGGCAGCGCCTGTCATGCTGGCGTCGATCACGTTGTACCCCGCCTGCGTCAGGTATTCGTCGCCGTCCTTGCGCTTGGCAAAAACCGGCCAATCGGATGTCGTGGTGCCCAACGTATATGTCACGGAAGCAATCCCCGAAGCGTTGGTTTGCGTGGTTTGCTCGCTTAATCTTCCGCCGCCGCGTTGCACACGGAACGTCACCCGGGCGCCTTTGACCGGCCGCCCGTATTTGTCGCGCACCAAAACCTGCAACGGCTGCGACAGGCTCTTGCCTGCCGTTCCCTCCTGCCCGTCCGTTGAAACGATCCGCGTAATGCTGGTTCCCGACATCGGGTCGTCGTTTGCCGTGGAGGAATGGGCGTTCTCAAACGCTTCGGCAAGAAAACGAAGCGCCCAGAGTTCCGGCGGCTCCGTCGTGCTGCCGCCGGCCAGGTTCCCTGATATCCACCAGCCGGATGAGCCGTTGCCCGGGTTTTCGACCCACCAGGCGTGGCCGCTCCAGATGTTGTGCCGCAATTCGGCGGCGCCGATTTTTACGTTATGGCCAAGACGAAGCGCCGTGCGCAAATTGCTTCCGGTTTCCCCATCAAGCCCCAATGGGGGCAGTACGGTATCAATATTGCTTTGGGTCAGCTCGACCACATTTCCGTCCGCCATCAAACCCAGCGCTTTATCGGCGGATATCGAATCGACCAGGAACTGTTCTTCGAATATGGCATGCTCCAGGGAGGATCCGTGAAGCGCCGACAACCGTTGCCAATCCCGGCGCTCGTTCACGCCGCCAATCACTTCGCTGATCCGCAACGCGGCATCCAGCGTGACGCCGCGCCATTTTTGCGTGTAGGGCACGCCGTCCAGGTTTTCTTGGGCAAAAGCCGTGCTGACCATGGCCACGGCCGGATAAGGACGGACGACCGGCGTCGCATTCAGCGCCGCCAGTTCTTCTTCGGCATCGAACCATGCTTTTGAATAAGCAACGCCCAACCCGTCGAGCAACCCGGCCGCTTCGCTTTCCAAATCCGCCGCCAACACTTCCCGGCCGGCAATGCCGTTACCGATCACCAGGGCGTGGTAGGCCGGCGCGCGAACGGCCTGCGTGACGGTTTCGTTCCCGGACGGATGGCGGATCGTCATCTCCAACCGCAAATCGGAGCCGCTCATCAAGGCGTTTGCGCCGACGCCGATTTGCTGCCCGTCGAGCCGCAACACCGGGCGCACGTCGATGAGGTACACCGGCACCTGGTCCATGCCGCCGTATAAGAGGGCTGTGCGATGGTCTTCCAGCGTCGCCGGTTGGTAGGACAGCGTTAATCTTTGCTGGCTTAAAACGCTCACCGGCAAATCGGCCTCCAACATCGGCGCTGTACCCGTGCCGCCCGAAAACAGCCGAATGTGCATCCGGATTTGATGCGCTTCGCTCAATACCGCGTTTTCCTCGGCGACCGAAACAACGGCATAAGGAAGCGTATTGGGGAGCAGCCCGAAACTTTGCGTCTGGATGCCTTGTGCGCCCAATTGTGCTTCGTAAGGCTCGTTGCCGTTGTTTTGGAGGTAGTGGGCAACCTTTCTTTTAAGTTCTTCCAGAAAGCTGCCTTCATGCGTCGCCTGAAGGTACGCGTTGACCATGGACAGACTGTCTTCACCGTTCAAGACGTTTCGCAAAACGCCCGTCGGCAATTGGCGATCCCATGATTTGAATGAAGGATCGAGCGGCAACCAGGTCGGGCCGCCGGCATCGACCAAGGCACCGCGATAATTTGTGTAAGGCACGCGCGCGGTCACCCAGGTATGTTCCAATTCCACCGCGGCGACACGGCCGCCGCGCACAACCGGGGAATACGCAATGCCCGCGCGCATCAGGGCTTCGGGAACAAAAGAAGCGTCCGCCAGATTCATCGAGTCGGCAATATGCTCAACCGGCAACTCGATCACGCCGTGCACATAGCGGGCGGGCGCGCCGGAAGCGCGCAGCAGGGCGATGAGCAAGCTGGCCTGGTCGACGGAATTCCCGCGCCCGGCGCGTAACGCGCCCAATGCGCCGCGCTGGCTTCCCGCGTACCACTCTGTATGAATATGGTTGCGTACATATTCGAAAACAGCGGCGTAATCGTATTTGAGCTCTTGGGCCAAACGCAAAATCTCGTCATGGAAAGGCGCTTCTTCGTCCGGCGCGATGTCGGCGTCCGCAACTTGCGCTTGCTCCTGCGTTTCATCCGAAAGCTCATAGGCGGGCGTTGTCACGACAGAAGCCACCGGCGTGCGCGTTAATAAATCGCGCGCCCCTGAAGGAAGCGTGAACGCGCGCAAGGTATGGCCCGGCAGTTCTTCGCCGATCAACATGTCGATTTGTTCGAGCGTTTTTGCCCATTGCCCCGCGTTCCATGCCGCCGCAACCGGCAAAGCCGTTTTTTTCCCGGAGGCCTCCGGCAATGCGCCGTCGTCAACAAGCGGCGCAAACGTTTTCTGGATCGCTGCTATTTTCCGCTGTACCGACGCCCGCACTTTTTCATGGCGCTGGCGCTTTTCCGCAAGGCCGGCGTCGCTCAACCGTTGCCCGGTGTCGTCCAGCGCGTATTCCAATATGGCGGCGCTGGCAAGAAACCAGCGATACGCGTCGCGCAATGCCGATAATTCGTCCGGGGAGGCGTGTTGGGCGCCGCTTTGCAACTGCGCGGCCGCGCGCAACGCCTTCAACGCGCTCTTGAATTGATACGCCAACGAATAGGACACTTCCTCGCGCCCCTCGTCCGGCAGGCCGGTTTTTTCTTCCCGACTCTCTTTTTCCCGATAGACGGCAATCAGGTCCCGGGCGGATTCTCCCCGGGAAAGCCTTTGCAGGATCTGCCGCTCTATGAGCGGCTCTTGCGGCGGCTCTTGCGCGGCAACGTTTTCGCCTTGCGCAAGCACGCTGTTTCCCGCAAGAAAGATAAGACCTGCCAATAAGCCGATGCCCGCCGCGGTCACGACGCTCTGACGCAGGCCTTTCCGGCAATAGTTTGTCTGCTTCATCGTATTGAATTCCGTTGCCTGTATTTGTGCCGATAACCGTTTAAGAAAGCGATCCAGATCGCAATCAACATCAGATACCATGGGATCATCCACGGCGTCAGCCTGGTTGCGGGAATCGGCGTCGGCGCAACATCTTGCCGGCCGCCGCCCAACAGGGTAAACCGCAGCGTCTTCGCGGCACGGTTCCCCGCCTTGTCTATCGCGACAATATCAAGCACATGCGATGCGGCGTTCGTCAATTCCATGCCCCTTACAAACGGCCTGCCGTCCAGGGTTATCGTTTCCACATCGGGGTTGAGCTCGACAATGGTAATTTCCGGCTTTAACGGCAGAGCGTCGGCGCCGTAATCCTTACCGTCCTCAACGCCCGCCACTTCGATCACGGGCGGCGTCGCATCCACCGTAAAGCGTGCCGTTACAGGCGCCGACATATTGCCGCCGTTGTCCGCCGCCCGGGCGGCAAGGGTGTATGGGCCATCCGCCAGAGGCATGCCCGCATCGACGTACATTCCCGCCGACGGCCCTGCCGCCATGTTTTTCCATGCTCCCGAATCGACCTGGTATTGGACTTCTTTAACGCCCGTTTCCGAATCGTGCGCCAGCACCTCAACGTTATTGAGCGCCTTGAGGTATGCGCTTTCCCGCGGCGATTGAATCGCCACCGTCGGCGGCGTTGTATCCGGCTGGACCAGCGCGAAAGAAACCGATTTATCCGTGCGGTTGCCCGCTTTGTCGGTCGCCGTCGCCGTCAGCACATAAGCGCCCCATTCGGTAATCGCGTCGCCCGAACGGTAGGGCATGTTGTTCAACCTGATCTCGGAACTGGCCAGGTTCAAATCCGTAATCGCAATTTCCGGGCTGACGGGCGCCGAATATTTTTCATCATGCGTCACATGCGTCACGGTAATGTTCGGCGGCGTGCCGTCCACGACAAAGCCGACAGAAACCGGCAGCGATGTGTTGCTCTTGCTGTCCGTCGCCCTTGCCGATACTGTATAAGCGCCATCGGCAAGCGTCCCCATATCCGCCTGATAACGGTTGGTCGTTGCGATCCGCGGCAAAGGATTCCATTCGCCCGAGCCGATACGGTATGCCGCATCGCGCACATCGGATTGGGCATCGACAATAACGGTATCCAGCATTCCCGCCGTTTTTATATAGCTGTCGCGCTCCGGCGTCACGATGGTCACCACCGGCGGATCGCCGTCCTCTCCCGGAGGCTCACCGCCACGGTCAATGGCAAACTCGACTGTTTCCGATGACTGGTTGCCGGCCAGGTCAATCGCCGAAACGGTAAGAACGTATGTTCCTTCCGCCGTGACGTTCGCTCCCGAGGTAAACGCCTGCCCGTTCAACCACGCCTGAACCGTGCCTAGGTGAAGATCCGTCACGGTGATGGTCGGCGTCACATCCGTGGCGTAACTTCCACCCTGGGCAACACCGGTAATCGTGATTGCGGGCGGCACGGTATCTATCGTGAAGCCGACGGGGCTTGTTGTCGAAGTGTTTTCGAAATGATCCGTCGCGCGCATGGCAACCTTGTAATCGCCGTCGAGCAACGTCGGCAACAAGGCGGTGTACCCGTTTTCGGAAGGTGTGCTTAACTGCATCGCTTGCCAGCCGCGATTGTCCAACTGGTACTCGACCGAGCGCAATTCAGACAAAATATCGTAGGCAATTCCGTATAAGGTTTCGACTTTTCGGACAATGATGCCGTCCGAAGGCCGGACGATGCTGACAACCGGCGGCTCCGCTTCAAAGATCGACAGCGATTTCTGCTGCAATGTATGCGTATTTCCGTCCGGCGTATGCGCGCAGGCGTCAACCTGCAATGAAACGCGATGCTGCCGCAACGGCCAGCTCTTCGTATCAAAATCGACGCTTATGCCCTGCGCTCCCGACAACGCCAGGTCGATAACACGCCGCTCTTGCGCGACAATGCCCCGCGCCATGGTATCGGTCACCGTAATCAGGACGGGAAGCGCCAGGATGTCCGTTTCGCCGGTATTGCGCATGAGCGCGTCAATACGAAGCACGTCTCCGGTATTGATATAAGTGGACGATAAAGCAAGCTCACCGTCGTAGCGTGTTATCGCCGGCGCCTGATTCAGCTTGAATGTTGTTTCCGCGCGCGCCAAAGGCGTATCTGCCGGCATATCCGTTCCCACGACCAGCGCAGCCCGGTATCCGCCTGCCGCCTCGCCGCCCGTTGCCCAGGAGGTATTCACCTCGATCCGGTCGTAAGGCACAATGTTTTTGGTAAAGCGCCATTTCTCCTGGCTATCCTGGTCGAAGATGATGATGGATACCGGAACCTCTTTTTGCGTTGCCCCGACTCCGGAAAAATTCACCGTGCCGTAAATTTGGACGTCGCCGCCGACAAGATATTCATCTTGGTCGGTCAAAACGCTTGCCCGCGCCGTCAGCGTTTCGGCCAGGATCGTGAACAAGGCATTTGCCTCCGTCCGAGCATCTCCTTGCGCATCGCGCAACAAGCCTTTCATCCTGTATACGCCCGGCAAGGTCTTTCCCGTATTCCAGGTTGCCGGGATGTCGCGCCTCTCTCCTCCGGCAAGCGCATCGACCGCAATATCGGGCAATGTTGTGACCTGATATCCGGCTTCGTCTTCAATGGCCACTTCCAGAAGGCCGTTAAATACACCGCTTCCGTTTAACACGGTAAAGGTTCCCGCAACATCTTCATCATGGCCGAACGCATTGCCGGACAGGAAAAGCGTCATCATTAAATTCGTTTCTTCACGAAGAACCGCGATGCGTTGCGACGACGTATTGTTCGTTTCGTCAATCTCCTCAATGGTGCGGTTGGGATCCACCGATACCGAAATCCGGTAAGTTCCTTCGGCTTCAGGACGCCAATCCGCCGAGACAACTCTTGTGCCGCTTGCCGCCAACCCGGGGACCCTGACGCTTATCGTCTGGCTATCGTTCCCGCTTTCATGGCTGATCGTGATTCTTGCGTCCGTCTCCGGCGCGTCGGCTACGCCGACATTATGTATTTTTATCGACAACCTGACCTCTTCACCCACCAAAGGAGTGCCCGGAACCGAAACGATATCCTGTTCCCCGATCTCAAAATCGGGAAGCGGGTCAACCGGCACCTCTACCTCTATCAGAACCGGCGCGGAAACGTCCGCTTCACGGTTTTCAGGATATGCCTCGAACCAGTTTTCGCCTTCGAGAAGAGGAACGTTTTCAAACGTAATATGCCCCGCGGGAACCAGCCGTTTATGCGATACCGCGTTGGTTTCCCAATGCCTGGTACGGTAAGTCAAGTACCCGCCGGGCAACCAATTGAGCATCTCAACCTTTTCTTCGTCCGCCAACGTTTTTTGCTGCCCGGTTCCAAGGTCGTAAAGGTACGCGGAATCGTAAGCCTGATAAGCCAAAGTCCTGCCGTCCGGCGATACCGATAATGCGCTCGCCGAATAAATATCAAGCGATGTTTCCGTATTTTGCGAGAGATCAAAGATTTTAAGATCGGCGTCGCCCAAAACATAATAAAGTTTTTCGCCGTCGCGATCCCATGCCAGCGCCGTGCCCGCATTGCCGAACATATCCGCAGCAATTCTTTGCGTTGACCCATCGTGTACATGCACCACCTCAATCGCGTTTTCTTTTTCCCAGCCCGAAATCTGTTTTAGGCCACAATAAGCCAGCAAATCGCCTTTGGGCGACCACGACAATTTTTCGAACCGTTCATTTTCATCGGCGGCCTCTTTCACCAGACGAGCGCCGGAGAAATCGGCATCCGTCATGTAAATCCCATCGGCGCCGTTTTCCGTCTTGTTGATAAAAGCCAGACGCCCGTCAAAAGACCAGACAAGCTCGCCCACCATATTGTTTTGCAATAGGATCTTGCCCAATAAATCCTGTTCCGCAATCCGGTAAATATGAATGGCTTTATCCTGGATGAAAGCCAAATAGCTATTATCATGGCTGATGGTTGGTAGAACCGCGTTCTGCGCCGGAACCGTGGCTTGCCAACGATATGCGCCGGAAGGATCCGCGCGATAGATGAAAAACTCCGAGGTTCTCGCCACGGCAAACAAGCTGCCGTCGGCAGACCAATGCAATCTGTTGTACGAAATATCGATGGTTTGGTCGTTGTCTTTTTCGGTTGCTTGCGCCGTTTTTTGCGTTCCCTTCAGGATAACGGTTTCTCCCGGCGTTGCCATTCCATAAATATTTGTTTGCAATGCATGGGATATCGCCGGTGTTTTCGGCGTCGCCGGATACATGAGATACGGAATTTCAAACGCGCCGGTCGGCACGCCGCTGGCAATGTTCGACGGCTCGCTTTCATTGCCGGGATCGTCAACGCTTCGCACCATGTAGTAATAGCGAACGCCGGGCTTTAATGAGGTATCGCGATAATTTCTCTGAGCAACGGTTGTTGTATGCAAATATTCATAACCATCGTCCTGGCTCGGCGAGCGGTAAATGTTGTACCCCGTCGGCTCTTTCCCGGACGTCGGCGCATCCCAGAACAAATCCAGCGTGTTATGTATCGGCGGAACGGTGACCGTCAAATTCTCCGGCGGATCAAGGCGCTCTCCCGATATATTGATTGCCGTCGGTAAAGACGGATCCCCGACCAGCCCCAACAAACTGACCGCGCCGACCGCTATATTTCTCTCGCCGTTCGGAAGCGCGCTTTCCCATTGGGTATCGGGCATCACATCCGTATCATGCAAACGCATCTCCGCAAGATGCACGTCCTTGCCTGGGCTTGCCGATGACGGATAAAAACGCAAGCGTATCCGGTCGGTCTTGTAACCGCTTCCCCAACGGATCGTCTGGTTTGCTTCTTCATTGTTGCGTATTTCCGCGAGCGGCACCCAGACCTCGCCATCCCATCCTTCAACGTCAAAATTCCGGGGAACGGCGCCGTTGCCGGAAGCGTCCCAATGCAACATCGCCTGGGTAAGCTGGCGAACGCGATCGGCCCGATACGTAAACCACGGCACATCCTGCCGGGCAAGCGTTCCTTCTTTCAATATCCAGAACGTCCTAAGGTCGCCGTCGGCGGCATTTTCCGGCGGCGGCATATTATAGTCATCCTGATAAACGGATGAAACGTTTCCGCCGTTGATCGGCGTTTTTATCAGTTCCCCGTCGATATATATTACGTAGCCCCAAAGATCGCTTTCCTGATTCGGCTGCCACTGAATTTTTACCTTGCTGCCGTCCGCTTCCGCCGTAACGCCCAATGGCGCATCCGGCCGATTTCCCGTCATCACATGGGTCAACGCTTGGCGGCTCCTGTTGCCTTTTGCGTCCTCAAAGACCAGCGAGAGGCGATTGTCGCCATCATCCAGCGCAATTGCCGACGAAGTAAAATTACCCGCCGCATCGACCGGCGCTTTTCCGATAATGCGCCAAGGCGTCGCGTTCGCAAGCGATATCTCCGCGACCGTATCGGTTTTCCCGATGGCATTCAATATGGTTTCTCTTTCGGCAATCGGCGTAAACGGTTGCTTGAGCCAAGGCGTATAGACCAAAGCCGTCGCAATATTGGAGGCGTCGCTCACGGTATCGTTTTCCCCGACGGCGTAAACGCGATAATGGTATTCCGCGTCTTCAAGGCCTTCGTCAAGATAGGTCGTCGCCGGAATCGGCGCAGACACAATGCGCTCGAAATCGCCCTGGGCCGAGTTGTTTTTCCGCTCAATCAGATAACCTTTGATATTTCCCGCCTTGCCCGCGCCCCAGTTGAGCGTCACGTCGCCGCCATCGACAAGCGCCGCCAAGGTCACGGGCGCCATGGGGCGTTGCAGATCGGCATAAATCAGGGAAATACTCGGCGGCTCGGGATCCGTTTGTTGCGCAAAATCCGTTGCCACCGCGCGAAATTCATATGTTCCATACGCCGATGTTTCCGGATCCCAATAAACGCCATACGGCGCCTTCGTTAAAGGATCGCCCAGCAAAAGCCAATCGGAAGCGTCTTGATGGCGATATTCAAACTGCACCTTCGCAATATCCAAATCGGGGGACGTTGCCAGAAGATACGTTTTTGAACCGACCGTGGCGCCGTCTTCCGGCTGAATGATCGTCGCCCGCGGCGGATGGTTGTCAATGAGCGCGCTTGCCGGGTCGGACGGTTCGCTGATGTTTCCGGCAAAATCCATCGCGTAAACGATATAAATATGCTCGCCGTCGGATACGCCTTCGTCCAGGTAAGTCGTTTCTTTAATAAGATAATTTTTAAGCGGCCCGATCACGCCGTTTTCCGGCACATTCACCAATACGCCATCCCGATACAGCAAGTACCCATCCAGATCGGGCTCCGTATTCGGGTTCCAGGTAACGGTAATATCGTTGCCGTCCGGAACCGCTTTCAAGCCTGTGGGTTTTGCCGGCGGCAAATTATCGATTTGAACGACTGCCTGGGCGTAAGCCTCATTGCCATGGGTATCTTCGACCTCAAGCCTGATCGTATATCGGGCATCTTCCGGCAAACCCGTGGTGTACCACACGCCAAGCTCCCCGGAAAGAATCGGCAACGGCGAGCGGCGCAGCGTTTGATAAGACGTCGGCGCCTCACCCTCGCCCAATAACAGCCGGTACTCCTTGAAATCGCGCTTGCTGTTGGCGATGCCGGTAATGGTGACCGCGCCGGAAACAACGCCTTGGTTCGCCGGCGATAATATGTACGCCTGCAAACTATTCAAAACGATGGTGACTTCGGCGGCGTTCGAAGGCTCGCTCTCCCAATTCGAGCTGTCCACTGCGTACACCACATATGTATGCGTGCCTTCGCCCGGATTCTCGTCAAGATAAGTCAACGCATCGACCGGCTCCTGGGTAATTCGGGTACCGTTTCGGTCTATGTGATACCCGATCACATCCGGATCGCCGCTGGCGCTCCAATCCAGGCGCACGTGTATTTCGTCCTCGATATGGGCGGTAAGGTTGATCGGCGCGGTAGGCGGCCTGGTATCCACCACGAAAGACACCAGCGCCTGCGACTTATGCCCAACTTCATCAATCACCGTCAGCCGCAAGGTATATACGCCCTCCGGCGGCATGCTCAACGTATCCAGCACATTTTCCTTAACGGCTTTTGTGCCTTGGGCAATCACGCCCCAGCGCGTTGCCTCCGTTTTTCCTCCCGGCGCCAATTCGATCAGGTATTCCTTAAAATTCTCGTCAAACGCCGTGCCTGTGATTTCCATGCTTTCTTTGACAAGCGCGCCATCGGCAGGTTGGGAAATGAACGCTATCGGCGCTGTATTGTCCACGCGCACCTGCACGGTTTGCTCGGCATCCCAGTCCGCCAAATCCTGAACGTATAACCGGGCTGTATAAACGCCATCAACCAGGCCCTCGGGGTCAATCTGCAACGCTTCGGGCAAGGGCAATTGATCGCCTTCCTGCAAGGTTTGCCATTCCGTAGGCGGAGCGCCTTGCCCAAAAAACAAAACCCAATGTTTGGGATGCCGCTCGATAACCTCCGCATCGACGTCCAACAACATCTCGCCGCCAAACAACGTTTCGGGAAGCGGCGCATGGAGGGTAATCACCGGCGGCGTATTGTCCACGGTAAAGTTTTTGACCTGTTCCGAAGTATTGTCCGCCTGATCCGTGGCCACCAGCACCAGATCATAGTTTTCTTCGATCAGCTCGGTAAGATCGCCGAAATGCTTTTCCTGAAAACTCCCGTCGCCCGTTTCAATCGTTGTTTTATCCGTACCCGGCAGCGGACCGCGAATCGTCAATTCATACGGGCCTGCCGTCAGATCGTCAACGCTCGCCATAATTTCGGTCGTGCCGCGTACGACGTCCTTCGCGGGAGAGATGATATCCAATACCGGCGGCGTGTTGTCCACCATCGCGCGCAAGGTAATGTCCTGGCGAACCGCGGGATTTGTCGACAAAATGCCGTTTAAGTTTATTTCGTAAGTGCCGTCTCCGACAACATTGCCTGAACTGTCTTTCCCGTCCCAAACCGCTTCTCTTGCCCCCGACAATTCCAAAGAATATTCGGACAAACGGCGCGGCGCGATGCCGTTGCCTGCGATGTCAATCGTGATATAAGCATCGCTTTCCAGCCCATAACGAACGGCTGTCTGGTCTTTTTTCATATCGCCGTTCGGGGAAAATACTTGGGGAACCGCTTCTGCATAGGTAAAAATATTGCCCTGGCTCGTATCCTGCCCCAACATCAGGGTTACCCGCTGCTCCGACGCATTGCCGGCCAGGTCGATCGCCATTAAACGCAGTATGTATTCGCCTTCCAAACCATAAGCGTTCCACTCCGATAAAAACGCGTTGTCTTTATTATCCGCGCCCCGCGATAAAAGGAACCACCTGTCCGGCTGAGAAGCCCGCGCATAGCTCAATTCCCATTCTTTGATATGTTCGTCAAACACATCGCCTAAAATGGGCACAATCATCGATAATGTGTCGTTATCGCCCGGATAACGGATGACGGTATCCGGCGGCGTTGCGTCCAGTGTCACATAAACTTCTTTTGAGCGTTTCTCAAGGCTGCATCCATCCCGATACAGGAACTGCATGCTGTATTGCCCGTCCGCGGCAATCCCTCCGGCGCTGTCGATACCCAACCACGCCGTTGTCGTTTCGCCGTCGATCTGCACATCCGCGTCATGATATGCCGGCGTTCCGAAAACAGTCGTCCATTCGGATTTTTCCCGGTCAAATCTTCTTGGGTACACAAAGAGCTCGGATGTCACCGGCTCTTCGGCTTTATGTTTCACAAAAGCAGCGCCCGGATTGACGAGCGGCGAAAATATTTTATTGACGCCCGCAGGATCAACGTCAACCGTTGTGTCGACGGTAAAACTTACCTCTTCGCAGACGTGCTGCCCCGCCCAATTGGCAACCTCGAGCCATGCCGTAGCCAAGCCGGAAGAACCCCATACCCTGCTGATCGGTGTTGAATATTTACCTTTGAGATACTGGTTGTCGCCAATCAACGTCAGCTCTTTGGAAGGCGGCCATCTGGCAATGTTAAAGAGGTACCTATACGTTGAAAATATACCGCTTATTTCAGTGCTCTTTAGATCAAGTAGGTTCCTCGTTATTACTTTTTCTCCAGAAGTATGCGCTGGGAAACTCCAGACAACATCGTAACGCCATCCTTCCGCGTCATCGATTTCGGCGGTCAAGTCAAAAGCCGGAGCAAACTTACCTGAAGCATCGGCAATCATACGTCCGCAATAATGCCCGCCCGATATCGGCGACAAGATTTTAGCCGAAGGGGGCGTAATATCACCCGGCAATGCCATCTGCCGCTCCCTGACTTCCCCTTTGTTTCCCAAAGCCCTGGTGAACCAGACCGCCCCGTCATCCGCCAAATGCGACTGATTTATCTCCACTTCAACGGGAAGCACAGGATCAACCCAATTGAAAAGTATCTCCTCCCGGCTATCTTCATATCTCTTGCCGAGAACCAGATGATCAATATCCCATGGTGAGCCCCCCCAGTCGAGCAAGGCCCGTAAATCGTTGACTGTTGTATCGTTGCACGTAGGATTGGGGTTTGAATAAAAATAAACGAATACGCCGCACCCGGTAGCGATATTCTTATCTCCGGTTTTATCATTTTTTGGATCGTAGTATGTTATGGTTACCTCGTAATCCGTATCGCAGCTTAAAGCAGAAATTTTGAAAGGCAAGTCAAACCTAACGGAGAAAAAATCCTCAAGCACCCCCTCATCAATTTTCTTTCTCTCTCTATATTCAGGATCTTTACTACTGCTAACATATATTTCATACGGTATTTTCCCGTCTCTTTCATGGTCATAATTTATGAAATGTATGTCAAACGAAAATAAAGGGGGTGACCCTATACCTAGAGGGCTATCCAACACGCATCCAGAAAGAGGAGTATAGAAACAAGGATCTACCACATGCACTTCGAGCTCTTCTGGGTTGGATCTTTCAATATTGAATTTAGGCGTAACAAACTCTCTCTCTTCACCCGTATCTTCATGCCTGGTCACGGCAACTATTCTTCCTTCGTAGCTATTTTTGCTAAAAAATAATAGTGGTATTTGGTCTTCAGATAGGATCAGTATATTTCTATTCCAAAGAAGAGCAATGCGCTTCCATTCGGCATTTGAATCTTTCTCTCTATACTCCAGCCACCAAAATTCTATTGGTTGCTTGATGGTATGTTCAACATAAAACTGATACTGATATTCATATTCGTCACTATGGTCTTCAATTACTTCCTGTCTCTCTGAATAACTTATCGCAGGCCCTTTTTCACCAAATTTTATCGGAAAGAGGTTTTCTGCTCTTGCAAAAGAAAAATTGGGCCCTAAAATAATGTCATGCCTTAAGCTTGACGTATGGGTAAGGATAATTTCTTGCACATCATTATTTGCCCTTTCGGTTTTTCTATTTCCCGCGGCGTCTTCCGCAACAAGATCGATTTGCCCATTACGATAAAGCAATGCGTCAATAAAAGTCGTGAATGCTTCTTTCCTGCGATCGTCGTACACATCTCTTATCAATCTTGAAGAACCGTTAACGCTATTCTCGATACGCGCATCGACAAGGTTTTTATCTTCGACAGACCAGCCCAACGAACCCAGATAACAATGGGACCATAAACGCAGCTTTGCATAGAATGACGGATCTAAAATATTATTGATCTCTTTTGGCTGTACGCAAGAAATCAATCGTGAAGCTCTGGCTTCCAACAGAGGATTTTCTTTTTCATCCAACGATAAAACAAAGCTTTCTTCATCCATATTTTCAGGTGACGGAAAAGACAAACGGCATTCCGCTTTGAGCATATCGACACCATGAGGTTGTGTATCGTCCGGCAAATAGCGACAGTAATAAAACGGCTGGGAAAGGCTTATCATTACCTCATCGGGCGCTATCGGCGACGGCGGCGTATTATCCACCTCCACGTAAAACTCGTAGATCAGTACGTTGATACGGTATTTACCGTCGGGAACGACAATACCCTTTTGATCCCGCCCGTCCCAGGATACCGTGGCATCGACACCGGATTGCGGGTGATTGGCCGTGAACGTTCTGACCAAATCTTCCCGCTCATTGAATACCTCAAACTCGATGTGTCCCGCCTGCATCACGCGATAAGTAAAATCAACCCGATCCTGGACACCATCGCCGTTGGGCGAAATATGCGACGGTTCCCGAATCACGCTTATCACCGCCGGTGCCGGATTTGTGCTGATCACACGAGTTTCGGCTTTTTTAACATTACCGGCCCGATCTTCCGCAGTTAACCGGATCGTATAAACACCCGGCGCCGGCGGCGACCATGTGGTAAGCAGCTCGTCGGCTACCGGCTTTGAAGAAAAAGGAACAATCGCCTGCCAACTTTCCGGCGTTTTTACGTTGGCGTACTCTACCGTATATCTTAAAAAATGCTTATCGAACGCTGTGCCGTAAAGCTTATATGCCCCCGAAGACGTTCGCACTACCCGCAGCTCTGCCGTGAGATTCTGCAAGGAGACCATCATCAGATTAGAAAGATTGCCGTTAACGCACACCTGGGGAGACTGATAATCTGCTGGCCTGGGCACACCGTAAATCAACGTCTGGTTTTCCCCAAAATGGTATCCCGAACCATCGGCATCGATCGGTTGTGCCGTATATGAACCGCTTAAATCGATAAGATGCCTGTCAAAAATCGCTTGCTCTTTTCCAGGAATAATATTGAACACAAGCCCATCATAGCCTCCGTATAAAACAGAGACAAGCATTCTGGAGATAGTGCAACTCAACTCCCCCGACCATCCGCAAGAGGAGGGATATAAAAAATAATTGCCAAGCGACACCGAACTTTGAACCGATCTTTCATAAATAATTTTTTCTGTTTTCTCTCCCAGTGAAAAATACGATAAATATAGATCACCACATATAAAGCTTGGAATAGAGTAAGAGCTTGATGAATTGTTTTCACAACCTCCGATACGCGGGAAGTAAAATCCGTTAGAATTTTCCGACCAAACATTTCCAATAATTTTTGAGCCATGAAACCCATCCGGCGTATATGGCGGCAAAAACGATGAGGGATTTTGATACATTGGATTGGCGTAAAAACCGGGAGAAAGCTCATATACATTAACCACCTTTCCCTTTTCGTCGATTACCGATAATTCCGAGCGATGTTCTTTTGCCGATGCTAGTAAGTTATTATTATGATAAGATTGTTGCTCATTAAAGAAAGAAAAACCCTGCCATGCCAGAACGAATCTTGAATTTGGCGACCAAATCCAACCACGGGCGTTTTCAGGGAGGCTGTACTCTATTCCAGTATCCAAATTTCTCAGTGTATTGGTGCTGGTCATAGAGAAATCATAATAATCAATACTATTATTGTAAAATACCGTTATTACAGCCTTTCTATAATCCGGAGAAAAAACTTTAGCCGCTGTACCGCCGACCAACGGATCAATTTCATTATGGAACTCATCGTTGTTAAAAATCAATCTCTGGTTGCGTACCACGCTGACGGGAATAACGTATAAACCGGCATAGCTTGCCACCACAAACTCCTGTTCCGCCTCCCGGAACAACAGCATTTGTTCTATTCCACTGCCCGGCAAATCCAGTTTGGTATGCCACTGACGATCATTTTCCTGAGCCAACCATATCTCACCGGCCGCCACGATATTATCCACCCACGATTCAACATAAAGCGCCAGCGTTGTCCCGTGGTTAATCAACATCAATTGCTCATACTTTTGCCATTCCGTCGCTATGCTCACGATGCTTATCTCGCCGCTGGTCGTTTCAATCGCCAGCAACGCATCGCGTTCCATATTGAATGCTTTATTTTTAATTCTCCCAATCCAGTAATGCCGGCTGCCGTTGGGTACGGCATGCAATACCCCATCGTCGAAAGTCGGCAAAATATCTTCCGGCAAATATTGGTTATAAGGGAGAATCTCCCATTCGCTTGAGTTGAAGTATGTGGTGCAGCCTAAATCAATATAGTGTTCCCAAATACTGTCCAGCGCATCAAGAACGGATAAATTATTGGTGTCCAGCGTCGTCAACGCGCTGCCGAGAATTTGGCCCTCCGTATTTTTAATCTGGATTTTGTAATCGCCATCGGCTAGCTGCCTTCCAAACTGCTGCTCCCGGCGCCCATCCCATATAAAATCCCCGGTATATGCGGCATTAACTTCCTGGTCCAGGATAATTTCATTCCTGAAAATAACTTCAATAACGGCATCCTGCGGCTGCGGTAATCGGTAAAAGAATGTCGTCGTGTCCTTGATGCCGTCCCCGTTGGGTGAGAAGTACCGTTCGCTGACAAAGAAATCCCCGTTTTGCGCCGACGTATTCAGCCAGAACATCGCTTTATTGTTGTCTTCATTGGCCTCGATTTTTTCATCATCCGGGTCAATCACCAGATACAACGGCTTTTGAAGGTAATCCGGTTTCACCTGAATGCTCAGCCTCGCGAGCGTTTCGCTTTGCCCCGGCACATCGACCTTCTGTTCCGCGATTACATTTTTTGCATCAGGCTCTCCGCCATATAATCGCAGCGTTGCCTGCGTCACGTCCTGCCTGCCCGTATTGAACACTTTCGCTTCGATATTTACCGTTTCCCCGGATTGCGGTTGCTCCGGTTGCCATGTGATTTCAAAATCGCTTAACGCCAAATCCGGAAGCTGAATAATATTGAATATGATAAAAGCCCGGTTATCGTCTCTCGCCGTTTCTTCTATATGGGCATCCGGATCGATGACCACATAAAGCAGGTTCCCCTGTTCTTTGACCAGCACGACTTCCGGCAAAACAGCCTCCACGACGCTATCTTCGCCTGCGGCAAGCGATATTTTTTGCCTTTCGGCTATTTCATTGCCGCCGTTTTCTTCCGGCATGCCAAGATAAAACGCAACCTCCGCATTCTCGACATCAATATTTCCCGTATTCCGAACCAACGCCTTGATCGCAAGCGGATGCCCTTCCCACGCGGGATTGGGATTTATTTCAATATCCTGATAGTTCACGGATAGGTTGACGCCGTCCGACCGCCTGTCAACGCTGATTTGCGCGGCGTTATTGGATCGGTCGTCCTCTTCAAGCAAAACATCGGGGTCTATCCGTACTTTGAATGTCAGCGGCAGCGGACGGTTGACCCGCCAGAGAATTCTCTGCTCCGTACTTTCTCCGGCAGCGAGTTGAATGCGGTTGGTTTGTATCTCCTGATCGCTTTGTCCATCGTCTATGCTGTAGCGAACCGCAAACGTCGGGGAATCGACCGTTCCACGATTATGCAAACGCACCGTAAAGGTTGCATCATCGCCGACGTCAAGCGTCGAAGGCGTTACCGTAATATCCCCATCGTTTACGGAAAGGTCAAAGACTCTTTGTGTGCCGACTTCTACTGAAGCTTTATTATTCTCTTTATCGGTCTCATTAACATGACGTTCCGGGTCGATTTCAATCGTATAGGTGGTACTGCCAGGCTTGGTCAGCGCGACTTCAAAGAAAACCGGCGTCGTAGCCCGGGCAGGCATATCCAGAAGTGCTTCCCCCACTTTTATCCTACTATTGGCCTTCCCCTCCCAAAGAGCAATCTGGACTTGTTCAAGCGCTTTAGTACCCGCATTCGTCAATAACGCGTTTATTTTTATTTTTGCGGGAAGAGACGATGGTTGTCTCGGATCTGCGGAAATATCCTTTTCCGTCAGCCACAAATCCGTTTCTCCGGTCGACGGATTGATCAAGTACGTTAAAGACGCTTTATTATCGTCGCGGGTAAGCTCTTCATGCGCAATGTCAGGATCGGCAACAACGAAAAACTTTTGCGTTCCCGCCATGCCTAAAGTATTCCAATACGTCTTGACCGTCGCTCTTTGCCCGGGGCGCAAACGCGGAACGGCAACCTCTTCTATAGGAGACGCTCCGCTATTGGTTTCCGGATCCTCCCCATAAAAAGCAAGCTTGGTGGGCGGCGCGACCTGGCCGCCCGTGTTTTGCAACACCGCATATAATGTGGCCGGCTGCCCATCGCTGACAACTTCCGGTCGCGCGTAGAATGCCTCAACAGCCCAATTCACCAGCTCCGCGCCATTCGACGCCAACAGCGCCAACGATGTGGAATAAACGCTGCTCTCCCAGCCGCCGCTGATTTGTTGCCGATCGCCGATATAACGGAAAGCCTTCGTGATATCAATGTGTTCCGTCTTTCCCAATTCCTTTAGCGCAATAACGACCGACGCCGTATCATGTATCGAGGCATGATCCCCAAAGCTGCCGTTCGCGTTTTGTGCGCTCGAGATAAAAGACATCGCTTTGGATAAAGCTTCATCCGAAAGATCCCCTTCATCGGCCAATACCAGTAATACCTGTATCGTGGTATTGATGCGGCTGACACCGGTGTCTGTGCTGCCCCAGCCGCCATCCGTATTTTGTTGCCCGACAAGATAGTTTTTTGCTTTCAAGCGTTCTGTATCTATGCCCTTCTTTTCGCTCAGCGCTTGCAGCGCAAGCGCCGTATCCAGCGGGTTGCTGTGGTAGCCCCTTGAGAAGCCCCACCCGCCGTCGTCCATATTCTGTATGGAAAGCAATTGTGTTATACGGTTCTCTTCCGCTGCTCCTTCTATCGCCTGAACGGCCATGATCTGGCGCGCTATCGAGTCAGTCGCCGTATAACCGCCCTTTTTGATCCAGGCAAGCGCGGAAGAAATCCCCGTATAATTTCCGTCAAAACCTTTCAGGGCGCGAACCGCCAAACCGGTATCCCGAACTGATGTCGCCGGAACATCAAACCAGTTTCCCGCTCCTTGTTGCTGCTGCTTCAACCAGTCCACGCCATCTTTCAGGTTGATGCTGCCGTAAAAAGGCCCCTCCTCCGAAACCGTGACTTCCGGAGTCCCGACGCCGTAATTTCCGGAAGGGCTCACAAAAACGTTGGCCGTCGCCAAACCATGCGTCAAGGCGTTGAAGCGCACCCCGATTTCGCGCCGGATATCGCCCAGGATTTGCAGTGATGAATCGTCGATTGCTTCGCCGGGCCGGGTAACATAGATGAACGCAAAACGAAAATCCTTCTGGCTGCTTTCCACCGATGGCTCGCGCGGACCTTCCGCGGCAATAATGTCGTCAATCGTAATTGTTTTAGGCGTTGCCGCGATGGTGACGCCCAATTGCGGCAACCTGTCTTTACTCTCATCGGGCGCGATAAGCAATGTCATCGGCGGCACCTTTTCTTTGCCGACCAACCCCATCAGGTAAAGGTCAAGGGGCGAAAAATTATCGTGCGCCTGCACGGATGTATAGGTGCCGTTCTGGTTATCGCGCCAATGATGGCCATACATAATCGACGCATTGCTGTCCAGCAAAAAACTCCAATGGCCATCGCCCTTGAGCAGAGCATCGCTTAACGTTCCGTCCGCCTCTTTAAACCTTGCAAATGCCGCCCATTGATGCATAAGCTCATGGGCGAGCGTCTGTAACACAAGATCGTAATTTGCGCCGGACTGATCCGCCAAATATCTTGCCAAAGCGGCCATGTCAATGAAGCCTTGCAGCTTCCCGCCACCTCCGTACGCCGAGGAGTAGTCATATACCTCCCTGCCTATTCCGCGTATGCCTTGCCTGACCGCATGGTGAAACGCCAGCGCATCATCCGTCCCAAACTCGAATGATGTGAACACCACCAGAAAGTCATATACATCCTGGTGCGTCTTGTAAAACTCCCGGGCAATAACGGCGCGCGGTTCTGCATTAAAATCGGTGGATTCGGGCAGCGTTCGATCATAATTTCCGTTAAGCGAAATTATCGAGATGTTCTTTTCGTCTTTTATGAATCTCGCCGAATAATTACCGCTATCCGGGATATATCCGATATTGGGAACGTCGCTGGCAAAAGAATCCCCGACGATGCCCAGCGTAAAAAGCGCCAGATACGCCAAAAACAATCTTCTAATGACATTGAATGGCGCTGGCCGGTTAAGATTGTTCATGGTCGTTAAGGGACTGGGCATTATTCAAGCATTGCGCTGGAATTAATCCGCAAAGCCGATTTACCGGCCTCCGCCATATCAAGCAGCACTTCTTCATACTTTTCACGGAGGGTATCGTCACGGCGTAAGAAAAACGGGCGTGACTGAAGGCCGGACTCGTCAACGATTTCCACAAAATCCGGAAACACTTTTGTCAGACGAAAATTCAAATTCAGTATTTTCTGCCCTTTATTGATTCTGACAATATTGCTGTTTTTCTCCTCAAAAACAGCAACGCCATAAACGGGATCGAAAGCCAGCAGCTTTAAATCGGGTATCTTTTTAACGGCAGCCGTCTCCGTGCGCGCGCTATTGCCGGAAAAAGAAAGCGCTTCATCTTTTGCAAAAGCCGGAGAAATTGCCCCAAAAAGCAAAAGAAAGGATGTCGTGAATACCCAATTTTTCAGCATATTCCTCCCAATGCGCCGGCCGAAACCGATATCGAATGCTCATTACCTGCCGATAGCTCAGGAACCGCGCAAGCGTTTACGTCTTGATCATGATGACAAAAAACTACTGCAATCGTTTAGAATTATTACACTTATCTACAATAAATTACCGCCTCCCGAAAAAAATAATTTTCACGTTTTTTATCAATAAGTTATATAAAAACTGCTTTTTTATACCCGTGTCGTCCCCTCCAACCAAACAAAAACAGCGTCATAAAGACGCCGTTTTTGTCCCTCAACCCGACCCCGTCAATCCCAATTTAACGTGCCGCCCGTCTGATATTCGGTCACCCGCGTTTCAAAAAAGTTTTTCTCTTTTTTTTAACGTGCCGCCCGTCTGATATTCGGTCACCCGCGTTTCAAAAAAGTTTTTCTCTTTTTTAAGGTCGATCATTTCCGCCATCCACGGGAACGGGTTTTCCGCGCCCGGGAAAAGCGGGTCGATGCCGATTTGTTGGCAACGACGATTGGCGATAAAACGCAAGTATTCCTTGAACATCGGCGCGTTCAAACCGAGCACACCGCGCGGCATGGTGTCCTCGGCATAAGCGTATTCGAGTTCGACCGCCTTCTTGATCAGCCCGCTGATTTCTTCCCGAAATTCCGGCGTCCACAAATGCGGATTTTCGAGCTTGATCGTGTTGATCATGTCAATGCCGAAATTGCAGTGAATGGATTCGTCGCGCAAAATATATTGGTATTGTTCGGATGCGCCGACTAGTTTGTTCTGGCGGCCAAGCGCCAAAATCTGTACAAAACCGACATAAAAGAACAACCCTTCCATGATGCAGGCAAACACGATCAGCGACCGCAACAGTTTCTGATCGTTTTCCGGTGTGCCCGTTTTAAAGTTGGGGTCGGTCAGCGTTTCGATGAACGGCATCAGAAATTCGTCTTTGTCGGCGATGGATTTTATCTCGTGATAAGCGTTAAAAATCTCCCCTTCGTCCAGCCCCAGGCTTTCGACAATATATTGGTAGGCATGCGTATGAATAGCCTCGTCGAACGCTTGGCGCAACAAATATTGGCGGCATTCCGGCGCGGTAATATGGCGATACGTACCGAGCACGATATTGTTCGCGGCCAGTGAATCCGCCGTCGAAAAAAAGCCGAGGTTGCGGATCACGATCAAGCGCTCGCCATCGGTCAGGCCGTTCGGGTTTTTCCAGAGCTCCACATCGCGCTGCATGTTCACTTCCTGCGGCATCCAATGGTTGGCGCAACCTGTCAAATATTTATCCCATGCCCAATTGTATTTGAACGGCACCAGTTGATTCACATCCGCCTTACCGTTGATGATGCGCTTGTCTTCGACACGCACCCGGCGGGTTTTAATCTTTTCGGCAGAGGCTTGCGCACGAGCCTGATCATGAATGCTGGGAATTGCCGCTTCTTCAAAATTCAGCATTTTTTCTCCTTTGAAATATTTTGCGTTATCAAGTTCATGTAATTATTGGTCATTGATTGGCTGTTGACCGATTATTGGCAAGCTTCGCATGTCGGATCGTCGATCATGCAAAATTTCGGCGCGTCTTTTTCCCCGGCGTGTACAGAAACGGCATTAAGCTCCCCGCCCCGTCCGGTCGATTTTTCCGCGGCACTTGCCGCAAGCGCACGCAGGTAATACGTTGTTTTGAGCCCGCGCGTCCAGGCAAGCTTGTACGTATCATCAAGCAATTTCCCGGAAGCCGCGGCAATATAAATATTAAGGCTTTGCCCCTGGTCGATCCATTTCTGGCGACGCGCCGCCGCTTCAACAATCCATTGGGGGCCGACTTCAAATGCGGTCGCGTAAAGGCGTTTCAAATGCTGCGGGACACGGTCAATTTTGGAGAGCGAACCGTCAAAATATTTAAGGTCCGCCGCCATGACGTCATCCCACAGGTTCAACTGCTTCAAGTCCTGGACGAGCTGCTCGTTAATCATCGTGAATTCACCGGACAGGTTCGACTTCACATAAAGATTCTGGTAATCCGGCTCAATCGACGCGGAAACCCCGACAATGTTGGAGATGGTTGCCGTCGGCGCAATGGCAACACAGTTGGCGTTACGCATGCCGTCTTGCCTGATTTTGGCACGCAACGCTTCCCAGTCCATGGTTTCCGAATCGTCCGTATTCAGATATCCGCCGCGTTCTTCGCGCAGCAGCCCAAGCGAATCTTTGGGAAGAATCCCCCGCGACCACAGGCTTCCCTGATAGCTTGAATAAGCGCCGCGCTCTTTGGCCAGGTCGCTGGACGCCCAATAGGCGTAATAGCATATTGCTTCTGTTGACGTATCGGCAAAGCACACCGCCTCGTCCGAAGCGTAAGAAACGCGCATTTTATGCAGGCAATCCTGAAAGCCCATCAGGCCAAGCCCGACCGGACGGTGTCTGATATTGGCGGTTTCCGCTTTTTTAACGGCGTAATAGTTAATATCAATAACGTTATCGAGCATGCGCATCGCAGTCGTTACGGTACGCCGAAGTTTTTCGGTATCCAATATCCAGCGGCCTTCTTCCTGGCGCAAATGCGCCGCCAGATTGACCGAGCCGAGATTGCATACCGCAATTTCATCGATGCCGGTGTTCAGCGTGATTTCGGTACATAAATTTGAGCTGTGCACCACGCCGATGTGCTGCTGCGGCGATCGCACATTGCAAGCATCCTTGAACGTTATCCACGGATGCCCCGTTTCAAACAACATCGACAGCATTTTGCGCCACAGGTGTACCGCGGATATTTTTTTAAATAATTTGATTTCGCCGCGCACGGCTTTTTCTTCGTAACCGATATAAGCTTTCTCAAATGCTTTTCCCCATAAATCGTGAAGGTCGGGAACGTCCGACGGCGAAAACAATGTCCATTCGCCGTTTTCCATCACACGCTTCATGAACAGGTCGGGAATCCAGTTCGCGGTATTCATGTCGTGCGTACGGCGACGATCGTCGCCGGTATTTTTGCGCAGTTCAAGAAATTCCTCGATATCGAGGTGCCAGCTTTCCAGATAGCAACATACCGCGCCCTTGCGTTTGCCGCCCTGATTCACCGCGACAGCGGTATCGTTGACCACTTTCAAAAACGGCACCACGCCTTGCGATTTGCCGTTCGTACCCTTGATATGCGAACCCATCGCCCGCACGCCGCTCCAGTCGTTGCCGAGACCGCCGGCGAATTTCGACAGTAATGCATTTTCCTTGATGGCTTCGTAAATACCATCCAGGTCATCCGGCACGGTTGTCAGATAGCACGACGATAATTGTGAATGCTGCGTACCCGAATTGAAAAGTGTCGGCGTCGAGCTCATAAAATCAAACGAGGACAGCAGACGATAAAATTCAACGGCGCGCGCCTCGCGATCATCTTCTCTAAGCGCCAGCCCCATCGCCACACGCATAAAGAAACACTGCGGCAATTCGAAACGGCGACCACCGTCGTATTGATCATTTAGAAAATAACGGTCGTATAAGGTTTGCAGGCCAAGATAGCCAAATTGCAAATCCCGTTCCGGCTCTAATGCCGCAGCAAGTTTTGCCAGGTCAAAATTCGCCAGTTCAGGATTGAGCAAGCCGATTTTGACGCCGTGTCGAATGCATTGCGGGAAATATTCGGCGTAGCGTGTCGCCATATCCTCTTGTGTCGCGTCAAAGCCCAACGCCTCAAAACGCAACGAATCGAGCAACAAACGCGCCGTCACATAAGCGTACGCGGGATCTTTTTCAATCAACGTCCGTCCGGCAAGCACCACCGCTTTACGCACTTCGGCCATCGGCATACCATCGTATAAATCCTTAAGCGTCGCTTCCAAGATTTTCTCCGGCACAACATCGGCCAATCCCGCGCACGAACTGTTGACCAAGCGCGCCAACCGCTCGATATCGAGTGGGTATGTTTTCCCTTGCGCATCGGTGACATGCCGCACCGGCGTTTGCGTTTTGGCCGCTCCGGACAGACCCAGGCGCTCTTGGGCGCGGCGCTCGCGGTACAGCACATAAGCGCGTGCAACTTCATGCTCGCCGCTGCGCATCAGCGCCAGCTCAACCTGGTCCTGAATATCCTCAATCGGGATCGAGCCGCCCTCCGGTTTGCGTCGCATCAGCGCGCGGATAACATCCGCCGTCAGTTGATCCACTTGTTCGCGCATCGCCGAACTGGTCGCCGTTTGTTCGCCGCGAACCGCAAGAAATGCTTTGATCATCGCTACGGCGATTTTACCCGGCTCAAAAGCAACAACCGAACCATTGCGACGCACCACTTTATAACCGGAATAACGGCTGTGGCTTGATGACGCCGCGTTTAACTTTTCTTCGGCAAACACGCCGGAGCGCGACTCCCATCCTGTTCCCGACGAAACTGCAATTTCTGACATAAACTCCTCATTTGCCGACAAAAAAGGCCGGAAGCCCGGCGAGATTTCATTAATAAATTTATAAAAACAGTCGGCAATATACGTTATCCGCTATATTTAGTCAAAAACTTATGCGCACATCTACATATAGTGGAGTGAGGAAACAGCTATTCACACAAAAAACATTATTTACGCCATCAAACAGTAAAAAAATCATTAGGATAAAACTTGTTCCCATACATTTACCCACAGCTTATGCACAGGCATTGTACGGATCTTGCCTCCGAGCAACACTGCGGCAAGCATCAATGCCGCATGCCGGTTCCGGCTATAATCGCCCACTTGCAGAGCCGTCTTGCGGTCTGGTTTCCATCACAAAGCACACGAGGTAGTATTTTGCGTCTCACCCATATCAAACTCGCCGGTTTCAAGACATTCGTCGATCCCACCACCGTCACCACGCCCGGGCAACTGGTCGGTATCGTCGGCCCCAACGGCTGCGGAAAATCCAACGTAATCGACGCGGTCCGCTGGGTGCTGGGCGAATCAAAAGCTTCCGCATTGCGCGGCGAGTCGATGCAGGACGTGATTTTCAACGGCACCGGCGAGCGCAAGCCGGTGGGGCGCGCGTCGGTGGAACTTCATTTCGACAATAGCGCCGGACGCATCGGCGGGCAATGGGGGCAATACACCGAATTGGCCATCAAGCGCGTGTTAACCCGTGACGGCGACAGCACTTATTACATCAACAATATTCCCGTGCGTCGCCGCGACATTTACGACCTCTTCCTCGGCACCGGGCTCGGCCCGCGCGCTTACGCGATTATCGAGCAGGGCATGATCTCGCGCGTCATTGAGGCAAAACCGGAAGAACTGCGCATTTTTCTCGAAGAAGCTGCCGGCGTTTCCAAATATAAAGAGCGGCGCAAGGAAACCGAGCATCGCCTTTCGGATACGCGCGAAAATCTGGCGCGCATCGAAGATATCCGTTTGGAGCTGGGCAATCAGCTTTCACACCTGAAAGCGCAGGCCGAAGTTGCTGCGCAATACCGCGAATTTGAAGCGCGTCTCAAGCAAACACAACATTTACACTGGTTCGCCAAACAACAAGAAGCCCTGCGCGCGCAAGAGCGCCATCAAACAGAAGCGGCCAAACTGATCGCCGCGCTGGAAGCCATTCAGTCCGAAATACGCCGCATCGAAACCCAGATCGAAACATTGCGTGAAAAACATTACGCCGCCAATGACGCGCTGCATGATAAGCACGGCGCGTTTTATGCGGCAAGCACCGAGGTTTCCCGTCTCGAGCAACAATTGAAATTCGCGCAATCCACCGAAACGCGCATGGCGCAGCAAAGCGAGCAGATCAACGCACAGCTTGCCGAGTTAGTCCGGCAAGCCGCGCATATCGATGAAGAAGAAAAAACGCTCAATATCGAACTGGAAAACGCCGTTGCCGCACATCTTGCCGCGCAAGAAAAAGAACGGTCGGCACAAGAGGAAATGCCGGCGCTTGAAGAAGCCCTGAAAAATGCGACGCAAACTTTGTTGACCATGCAGCAGGAGCTGGCGCAACTCGAACAAAATGTGCGCATTGCCGAAACCCGGCATGAAAACAATAACCGGTCGATTGACCAGCTTCGCCAGCGCCGCGAACGTTTCGAAAAAGAGCTGGAAGCAATGAGCGGACCCGGCGTAGTCCAGGTTGCCGACGTTGAAGAGCAGCTTGCGCAGGAAACCGAAGCGCTCATGCAACAAACGCAGACACTGGCGGAAACACAGGAGAATATCGAGGCGCTGCGCGCCCGCCAGCAAGAAGCGCTCGCCGGCTGGCAACAGGCCAGCCAGGAGTTGAATACGCAAACCGCGCGCCATCAGGCATTGGCATCGTTGCAAAATAAAACCGAACGACAAGACACGCAGGGCTGGCTGGAAAATAACCAGCTTACGGAAGCCGTGCGTCTCTGGCAAAAACTGGATATTGAGCAAGGCTGGGAAGATGCGCTTGAAGCCGTGTTGCGCGACCGCTTGAACGCATTGGCCGTCGATGACTGGCATCGCGTCTCCGAATGGCTGCGCCAAGATGTTTCGTCGTTGCCGTCGATCACGGTCTTTTCATCGCGTCGCGAAAACCCGGCAGCGGTCGCATCGCCGCCGGCCAGCGCGCTGTACCACAAACTGCGTATCAAAGATTCACACATCGCGCCGTTGCTGGCTGATCTTCTCTACGGTGTTCACTGTTGCGACAGCACCGATGAGGCGCTGCAAAAACGCCATGATCTGGCGCCGGGCGCATCGCTGGTCACACGCGAAGGCCACTTTTTTACCGCGCAAAGCGTTACCTTCTTCGCCGCCGAAGCCGAAGTGCACGGCGTGCTGGCGCGGCAACGCGAAATCTCCGAATTGGATGAACACATTGCCCAAGCGGAGGCGCGCGCCGAAGAAACACGCATCGCGCTCGATGATGCCGAAGAGACATTACAAAAAGCCATGCAGCAGATTCACAATCAGCAGCAGGCGGTCGCGTCGCAGCAAAAACGCTGCCACAACCTGGAGCTGGAGCTTACACAACTCCGTAAGGAAGCGGAAGCGCAAGAGGCGCGCCGCGCGCAGTTAGCGCATGATTGCGAGGAGTTAAAACAGCAGGAAGCGCAGGAAAACGAGCAGCGCGAAATGATGGCGGAAACCATCGCCGAAGCGCAAATGAAATTGCACGATGAAATGGCAAAGCGCGAATCATTGCGCCACACCCGCAACGAAGCCGATGTGGCTCTGACGCGCGGACGCGAGCAATTGCGCCAAGCTGAGCGCCATGTGCAGGAAACGCGTTTTACCGAACGCGGCACACGCGACCATTTGCAGGAATTGACGCGTCGCCGCGAAGCATGCGCCGCGCAGCAAATGCAGCAACAAACACTGCTTGAACAGCTTGCCAATGAAAAACAGACCATTGATTTCGCCGAAATCGAAATGTTGTTGCAACAGCAATTGGCAAAACGAAGTGAAGCGGAAAGCATCCTGGCGGAAGCGCGCGAAAGTCTCGAAGCGTTAACACAAGAACTGCGCGGCAAAGAAGAAGCGCGCATGAGCGCCGAACAGGACACTGAACCTGCGCGTAACCGTATTGAGGAAATGCGCCTGAAAGTCCAGGCCGCTGAGCTGCAGGCGCAACAATTCGGCGAACAGCTTGCCGAGGCCGAGGCGGATCTTGCAGCACTCCCCGAAGCGTTGCAAGCATGGGGGCGCGCGTCGCTGCCCAATGAAATTGATCGCCTGCAAAAAGCCATCGCCGGTTTGGGCGCGGTCAACATGGCGGCTCTCGAGGAATTGTCCGCCGCCGAAGAGCGTAAAATTTATCTCGACCAGCAGGCAAACGACCTGACCGAGGCCATGGCAACGCTGGAAAATGCGATCCGCCAGATTGATCGCGAATCGCGCGAGCTCCTGAAAAATACTTTCGATATCGTCAACGAAAATTTTGCCCGCCTGTTCCCGACATTGTTTGGCGGCGGCCAAGCCAAGTTGGTGCTCACCGGCGAAGAAATCCTTGATTCCGGCATTCAGGTGTTTGCCCAACCGCCGGGAAAACGCAATTCGTCGATTCATCTGCTTTCCGGCGGCGAAAAGGCGTTAACGGCAACCGCGCTGGTATTTGCGCTGTTCCAGATCAATCCGGCGCCGTTTTGCCTGCTCGACGAAGTGGATGCCCCACTTGACGATTCCAATACGGTGCGCTTCTGCAGCCTTGTCCGCGAAATGAGTGGGAAAACGCAATTCCTGTTCATCACGCATAATAAAATCACGATGGAAATGGCCACCCAATTATTGGGTATTACCATGGCGGAGCCCGGCGTGTCGCGCACGGTATCCGTCGACATTGCCGAAGCGATAGAAATGGCGGCCGCCTGATTATTTTTTTGGGAAAATCGGGCGACAATTGCCTGCCTGACAAATAAGCTGTTCGGAGCCAAGCGATTCTTTCATTGATCCGCTTGATCGGCAAACCAATCCAAAAATTGCCCGTACTTCTTAAAAAGTACGGGCAATTTTTATGGGATGATGGGGAATAGCATTAAATATCCGTTAATTTCCAGCCGAGATCATGTCAATAAAAACCACAAAAAGCTATTAAAAATAACATTGGTTTCATCAATGAAATACGCTCGATATCCATTTCAGGCGAACCCGGCGATTTCTTACCCGAACAAAACAACGCTTCGACCATGGTTAAGAGTCGCCAAAAAATATTTTTTCGCTATACTTGCCCGACTTTCGTTTCATCAGCCATTTAATGAAGTGCTGATACCCGCGGCTTTTCTTGTGCGGCTATGTGAAATAAGCGCCGAAAGAAAAGTATTTCTATCGTTTTTTACGGAGACTGATATGGCACAACAAACCAATACACAGGAAATCAAAATTGCCGTTTCCGAACCAACCGCCCTAGGATTGTTTGGTTTGGCTATGGTCACACTTGTTGCTTCATCACATAAATTGGGAATTACCAGCGGCACATCTTTCGTGATTCCCTGGGCGCTGTTCCTGGGATCCGCCGCACAAATATGGGCGGCATGCGCCGATTTCAAACGTAATAATTACTTCGGTTCCATTGCCTTTGCGACTTACGGCCTGTTCTGGGTTGCCGTTGCCATTTACTGGGCAACACAAAACGGCTGGTTTGGCGAAACCGCCGTTCATGGCGATACCAAACAATTCGGTATTGCTTGCCTGGGTTACCTTATCTTTTCGCTTTTCATCATGCTTGCTTCTTTTGAGGTCAATAAGGTACTGGCTGTTTTATTGTTCGTGATCTGTATTTTATTCGCGTCGCTAACGCTTGCCGGATTGGGCTTTCATCAGGCATTTTTCTCCATGGTTGCCGCATGGTCCGAACTCCTGATTTCGCTGCTCGGATTTTATGGCGCCGGAGCCACATTCCTGAATATCTTTTTCGGCAAAACGATATTGCCGATGGGCGCGCCTTTAGGGTGGATCAAAAAATCGGCATAACCGGCATGCCGCCTTTATTTTGTCGCGCATAGGCGGTACATTTCGCCATGCGCGGCATCTCGCCTTGCCTTCTGACGCGTGCGATAATGCTTTTTTTACAATGGAATCGCAGGCGACGCCATGTCTTCGCAACATAATGAAAAATTCTTCTTTGAGAGCGCTCCTTGGACGGTGACCACCATTGCGGCGTTTTCGTTATTCTGTTTCGCCGCGGCCTTTTACAAAATTGGCCATGATAAATTCAAAGGCATCATGGCCATCGTGATCGGCATCGGCCTGGCATGGCTCGCGGTACGGATGGTTTTGCGCCTGAAAAAGCCTTTTCTGCGGCTGCGTCCGAGCGGTTTCTCGTTTTCCGACTTTGCATGCGAAATTCCGTGGGACAAGGTCGTGGAGTTTCGGGTCATCACGCAAGATGTTTACGCCGTCACCTCAACAATCAATATCATCTTCGTTCTGGCGGAAAACTATGAACCGCCGACGTTCACGCCCGACTCACGCGTGAAATACAAAAGAGAAAACCGAACGCTGCACATCAGCGTCAACGGCCTGCGTGTACCGTTGACAACGGTGCTGCTAAGCCATGAGATTGACGCGTTTCGAAACCGTGCATTGAAATCTGCCGAACAGTAATCGTCAATCCTGCAAATTTTTCGGCAACGGAAACGCAACATTTTCGGCAATGCCTTCTTCTTCGATAATTTCCGTTCCGCCCCATTGCCGCAGGCGTTCAATCACATCGCGCACCAGATTTTCCGGTGCGGATGCGCCCGCCGTAATGCCCACGCAGCTTTTATCGACAAACCATTCCGGCAACAATTCGTCGGCAGTATCGACACGATGCGCCACCACACCGTTACGCTCTGCCGCTTCACGCAACCGGTTGGAGTTGGAGCTGTTCGGACTGCCGACCACAATCATCGCATCTATTTTTTGCGCCAACCGGCGCACGGCGTTTTGGCGGTTCTGCGTGGCATAGCAAATATCTTCTTTTTTCGGGCAAACGATTTCGGGAAAACGCGTTTTCAATACCCCGATAATCTGCGCCGCATCATCCTGCGAAAGTGTGGTTTGCGTCACCAAGCCAAGCCGCTTCGGATTGCGCACCCGCAAACGCCGCGCGTCATCAGTGGTTTCAACCAGATGGATCATGCGCGAATCGTCGCATTGCCCCATCGTGCCCTCAACTTCAGGATGCCCGGCATGCCCGATCATGATTACTTCAACACCGGACCGCGCCATCCTGTTCACTTCGATATGCACTTTGGTCACCAACGGGCAAGTGGCATCAAACACCGTCAACCCGCGTCGCGCCGCTTCTTCGTAAACAACGCGCGGCGTGCCGTGCGCGCTGAAAATAACCACGGCGCCATCGGGCACTTCATCAAGCGCTTCGACAAACACCACACCTTTTTCGCGCAGCCCTGCCACCACAAAAGTATTGTGCACCACTTCATGCCGCACATAAACGGGCGCGCCAAATCGATCCAATACCTTTTCGACGATGCTGATCGCGCGATCAACGCCGGCGCAAAATCCGCGCGGATTGGCAAGGACGATCTTCATTCGGTCGCGCCGTCACCATAGGCATGATGTTTACGCTTCCGTAAACCGTCGGCAATCAGAAGCACGGCACCAATGGTAATGGCCGCATCGGCAACATTAAACGCCGGATACGACCAACCCTGGTAATGAAAAAGCAGAAAATCAATAACGCGTCCGAGTTGCAAACGATCCCAGAGATTTCCCAACGCGCCGCCGATAATCAACGCCAGCGAAAGCGAAAAAAGCTTACTGCCGCCGCGCAACAGCAACCAGAGAAAAAGCAGGCAGGCAACAACGCTGATCACGATAAAAAAAATACGCTGCCAGCCGCCGGCATGCGCAAGGAAGCTGAACGCCGCGCCGGTATTGAAGGTCAATATCAAACTGAAAAACGATGTAATCGGCCTGATTTCCCCGGTGTAAAAAGTTTCATACGCCCAGAATTTGGTGACGCGATCTAGGGCAACCACCGCCAACGCGATAAGCAACCACGTGCTGCGCCGCCACTCAATATTCGTGATGTTCAACCAAGAGCCTGTCATCGCAACGCCCGCCGTAAAAAAAACATGTCAGGCATATCGACGCGCCTCGCCTTTGCCAAAAAGATTGTCGACACAGCGCCCGCATAAAGTCGGGTGCTGCGGGTCACGACCGACATCATGGCGCCAATGCCAACAGCGCTCGCATTTCACGCCTTCCGACATTTTTGCCTGAACCGCCCGCTTTTCGCCCCGCACAATCGTCGCCGCCGATGTGATCAGCACGAAGCGCAAGTCGTCGCCCAATGTCGCCAACACATCATAATCTTCCTGCGGGACAGTCAATACCACTTCGGCCTGTAACGATGAGCCGATCTTGCCCGCTTCGCGCACCGCCTCCAGCTCTTTTAGCACCAACGCGCGAATTTCGGCGATACGCCGCCATTTGGCCAGCAACATTTGCGCATCGGGAGGTTCGGGAAAACTATCCTCCCAGCAGCGGATAAAAATCGTAATGTCTTCCGGGTGAACAATCCGCCATGCCTCTTCGCAGGTAAACGAAAGAATCGGCGCCATCAATTTGAGAATGCCGTCGCGAATATGATAAAGCGCCGTTTGCGCCGAGCGCCGCGCGACACTGTCTTTGCCCGCCGTATAAAGGCGGTCTTTCAACACATCGAGATAAAAGCCGCCTAATTCTTCCGAGCAGTAAGTCTGGATTTTCTGCACAACAAAGTGAAAATCGAATTGCTCATAGTCTTTCCTGACCTCTTCAGCCAACGCGTACAGCTTGGCCAGCGCATAGCGATCCATCTCGAACATATCATCAAGCGCCACCGCGCTTTGCGCCGGATCAAAATCCGATGTGTTGCCCATCAGAAAACACAATGTATTGCGAATGCGGCGATAGCTTTCCACCACGCGCTTTAAGATTTCATCGGAGATCGACAGCTCGCCGGAATAATCGGTAGACGCCGTCCACAAACGCAATATTTCAGCGCCCAATGTATCCGAAACTCTTTGCGGCGCGACCGTATTGCCGCGCGACTTCGACATCTTGTGGCCGTTGCCGTCAACGGTAAAGCCGTGCGTCAACAACGCTTTATAAGGAGGCATGCCGTTTAACATTGACGACACCAACAGCGAAGAATGAAACCAACCACGATGCTGGTCCGAGCCTTCCAGATATAAATCCGCCGGAAAACCGGTTTTATCCGGATGCGAACCCAAATGTTGCGCGCGCCCATTCGGCCCGCCCATCACTGTTTGATGCGTCGCGCCGGAATCAAACCAGACATCCAGCGTATCGGTAAGCTTCCGGTATTTGTTTTCATCGACGCCAAAATCGGCGGCTATCGACTCGAACCACGATTCAATACCATACCGCTCGATTTTCTGCGCGGCTTTTTCCAGAATCGCCAATGAATCCGGGTGCAACGCATCGGTTTCCTTATCAACGAAAAACGGTAACGGCACACCCCATTGTCGCTGCCGCGACAATGTCCAATCGGGGCGGTTGGCGATCATGCCATAAAGGCGCGCCTTGCCCCACGACGGATAAAATCGTGTTGCCTCAATGCCCCGCAGCGCCGTCTGCCGCAAACCAACTGGTGGCGTCACGCCCTGATAACCGGGTGTTTCATCCATACCGACAAACCACTGTTGTGTCGCCCGATAAATAATCGGCGTTTTGTGCCGCCAGCAATGCATGTAGCTGTGCGTTATTTTTTCGATATGAAGCAACGCGTTCGTTTCTTTCAGCTTCTCGACAATTTTCGGGTTGGCGTCCCAAATCATCATGCCGCCGAAAAACGGTAAGTTTTCCTTGAAATGCCCGTTGCCTTGCACGGGATTAATCATCGTTTCGTCTTTCATGCCATAGCGACGACAAGTGTAAAAATCGTCCACGCCATATGCCGGCGAGCAATGCACAATGCCGGTGCCGGCATCCAGCGTGACAAAATCACCCAGGTAAACCGGCGAAACCCGCTCGTAAAACGGATGTAAAAACACCGTATGCTCAAGCGCGGCGCCTTTTGCCGTCGCAACGACCTTGCCTTCCCGTTGATAACGCTTCAGGCAATGTTCAACCAACTCTTTCGCGACCAGCAAATAACGGTCGGCCCCGATGATTTTCACCAGCGCGTAATCGAGATCGGGATGCATTGTCAGCGCCTGGTTGGCCGGAATCGTCCACGGCGTCGTCGTCCAGATGACCGCCTGAATATCGCCTATCGGCACTTCGGGCAACCCCATGACCCGAGCCAGTTTTTCGCGCTGATCTTCCCTTAAGAGAAACCCGACATCGATCGCGCTGTCTTTGCGATCTTCGTATTCCACCTCCGCTTCAGCCAACGCGCTGCCGCAATCGAAACACCAATTCACCGGCTTCAAACCGCGGTAAACAAAACCACGCTTCAAAATCTCGCCAAGGACACGCACCTCATCGGCCTCATTTTTATACGCCATAGTGAGATACGGATCGTCCCAATCCGCCAGCACGCCCAGCCGCTCGAAACCTTTCTTCTGCTTTTCCACCTGCTCATTGGCGTAAACGCGACACAGGCGCAACGTTTCCGCCGTTGATAAATTTTTGCCGTGCGTTTTTTCGATCTGTATTTCGATCGGCATGCCATGGCAATCCCAACCCGGCACATAAGGCGCGTCAAAACCGGCCATGGTTTTACTCTTGACGATAATGTCTTTAAGGATTTTATTGACGGCATGGCCGATATGAATTTCGCCGTTCGCATACGGTGGCCCGTCATGCAACACAAAGCGCGGGCGCCCAACGCCCGCTGCGCGAATCGCTTGATAGATTTTCTTTTGCCGCCACTCGTCCACCCAGCCCGGCTCGCGTTTGGCCAGGTTGCCGCGCATCGGAAACGGTGTTTCCGGCAAATTCAGTGTTTCCCGATAATCGTTGTTTTCCGACATTTCATTCTCTCATCTTCAAATCAATATTTTTATTAACCTACTTGCAATATTGCCCGCGCCTTTTGTGCATCCTGCCTGATCTGGTCTACCAGCGTATCGACGTTGGGAAAGCGCATTTCATCACGAATACGCCGGATAAACTCCACCTCGACATAATGTCCATACACATCTTCGGCAAAATCGAAAAGGTGTACCTCGAGCGTCGGCAATGCATTGCTTCCCGCCACGGTCGGGCGGACGCCGATATTGGCAACGCCGAAGCGCATTGCGCCAAGCCCGCGTACCCGCACGGCAAAAACGCCGGTAATGGCCGGCTTTAACGCCATCACCAGGTTCAATGTGGGAAAACCCATCATACGCCCGCGCCGGTCACCGCGACGCACATGCCCGTCAATCGAATAAGGCCGGCCAAGTAAAGACGCCGCCTCGGCAATATCGTTTTTCGACAACGCCTCGCGCACCGCCGTTGAAGACACACGCTGCCCATGGCGCATGACCGCCTCCATCTCCTCGACTACGAAAGCATTTTTTCGACCATGCAAAAACGCCAGATTTCCTTGCCGCCCTTTGCCGAACTTCGCTTCGGCGCTGATCAACAACCAGCCAACACGCATCGTTTTCGCCAGAAAAACATCCGCAAAAATATCGGCGCTCATTTGCGCCAAACGCCCGTCGAAACGCAGCAGATAAGTCCGCTCAATGCCCGTGCGCGCGATTTGGTTCAATTTGGCGCGCAACGACAATAATTTGCGCGGCGCCTGCGCCTTCATAAAATAATCGCGCGGCGACGGTTGAAACGTCAGCACAGACGGGATCAAATCCAGATCGCTTGCCGCTTCACATACCCTGCGCATCATCGCCTGATGCCCGATATGCACACCGTCGAAATTGCCCAACGCCAGAGCGACGCCTTTTTCGCGCGCGCGCTCCGACTCATATCGAGAAAGTACCGGCAATGTCCGAAAAATTTTCACAAAACACCATGAACACATCAAGGCGGCATCGAGGGAAACGTGCCGCCGTACGTCAAAACCATACGCCAAAATAAGAGCCGTTGATTCTAACCCATCGGGCTGCCTGCGTCTGCCCGGCTGGGTCGCCCAGCCTTTCTTGGAGGCGCCTCACATGAGTTATTTGGCATAATTCATTGGCTCAACTTTATTGCTCAATCTGACGGTGGTTCTCGATTGGGTGATCTACAAAGTACTGGCTTGGCGGCTTTCCAAGATGATGTTGCCCGCTTTGTCGTATTGGTAGCGGAAGTCCATGATGGTGTCGCCCGCAAGAGTTTCCATTATTCCTGTTCCAATGTCACGTTCTTCCGTCCGGTAATCCCCCCATAAAAGTTAGCCATTTACAAGTAGAATTTTCACGATATTAAGAAGAAGGGAAAATCTACATGAAGAAATCGAGATTTAGCGACA
>QMCE01000091.1_pt1 | contig 42136 bp, 43 predicted proteins | sample 1821851 | NCBI WGS metagenome assembly QMCE01 (sample SAMN09453174, study PRJNA476694) | Termite gut metagenome, whole genome shotgun sequencing project. | isolation source: worker | host: Odontotermes sp. | place: South Africa:Pretoria | collected 2016-01-28 | reverse complement strand
AGCTTTCCCTCCGCATATCAATAAAACCTTTCTCACTCCAACTCAAATACAACAGACGGCTCCCCGGATACGCCGGTCAGCACGATACGGTAAGTGCCGGGGCTGTAATCATACTGGTCCTGGAACAGATTGTAGAATTGCGCCTGCGTTTCCCTTTGCCCATTACCGTATTAAGTATGTATCCTGCACAAACCGGAACTTATTTAAACAACTCCGGATAAAGCCCCCCGGCAAGAGTTTCGACCGCGTATGCTATCCTGTCCCCCGCGAGGACGCTTTCCAGCGTGATTATCACGAAACGCCCGTTCTTAACGGCTTCAAGCTGTGAAAGCGTGGAGTCCAGCTTGATTTGCTCTATCTTCTCCTCCACCGGGGGCGAATCGTAATCAAAAAACACGATGACCTCAGGATTCCGGGCCAGTGCTTCCTCATAGCTGACCGTGACGAACTGCTTTTCAGTCACGTCCTTAAACACGTTCTCTCCGCCCGCGGCTTCCAACAGCATGTTGGCAAAGCCCAAGCCTGTCGCGGTGAATACTCCGGAGTTAAAGCTGTCTATAAACAGGACTTTTGGCGGCTTTTGGCCGGCTACTTTTTTCTGTACCGTCGCTATCCGCGCCTGCTGGCCGGCAATAAACGCCTCCGCTTTTTCCTCGATACCAAAGATTTTTCCCAAGTCGCGGATTTCCTGATATTGCTGCTCAATAGTCGTGGCGGCATTCATGTAGGTCGTCATGCCATAGCCGTTCAATTCGTCTATGTCGAGCCCTGAACCGCCAAATTCCCAGTCGAGCCCGTAGATGAAGTCCGCGCCGCTTGAGATAACCGCTTCGCGCGTGGCGCTCGCGTGGTTTAGCTCCGGGATATTATCGTAATCGGCGGCGTATTCCGGCAGCGGACCCCGGCTGTGATTGCGCAGGGTCGTGCCGATAATGACGTCTTTAAGGCCCAGAGCAACCAGCATCTCCGCGCAGTTTGGCCCCAGCGCCAGAACGCGTTCCGGTCTTGCGTTAACGGTGATTTCGCGCCCGTAGTTGTCAAACGTCATGGGGTAAGCGCCCGGTGCTTCGAGTGTTGAACTCACGGTGTCAGCCGGAGCGTAAGAGGCGGTAGCTGGCGTCGCGTTGCCGCACGACGCCAGCGCAACCGCAAGCACCATTGCAAGAAAAAGTGCAAGTGTTTTGGAAAGCCTTCTTTTCATTTTACGTATCTCCTTTTTTTGCGTACATATTTACGCGCCAATTCCGGCGGGTAAAAACGTGATAGCAACCTTTCCGGTCGTCTGGTGAATGTGGGCGTCGCATTTGACGCCGTAAACCTCAAAGATGTTCTCGGGCGTAAGAACCTCGTCCGGTTTGCCTTGCAGGGCGATTTTTCCGCCCTTAAGGACAAAGATGCGGTCGCAGTAGAGCGCCGCCATATTCAAATCATGAATGGCCGACAGAACGGTTACTCCGAGACGTTTTACAAAATCAAAAATCTGAAGCTGATAACTGATATCCAAGTGGTTCGTCGGCTCGTCCAACAGAAGAAAATCACATTCCTGCGCGATTACGCGGGCAATCAGCACACGCTGCTTTTCGCCGCCCGATATGTGCATATAATTGCGCTTCGCCATATTCTCCATGCCCAAGTGTTCCAGAGCGTGGCGGACGATGTATTTGTCGTGGGCGTTGTCAATTTCAAACAGCTTTTTGTGGGGGCTTCTCCCCATCGCCACAATTTCCTCGACAAGGAAGTCAAAGGCGACGTCATTTTCCTGCCCCACCACGCCGAGCTTCAGCGCGGCGGCCTTGTGAGAGAGAGAGAATAAATCGTCCCCGTCCAGCGTCACTGTACCGCTGTCAGGGACAAGAGCGCGGTACAGGTTTTTAAGGACGGTTGACTTTCCGCTCCCATTGGGGCCTATGAGCCCGACGAATTCACCTTTTTCAACGCTGAGGCAAATATCCTTTGCCGCGTCTGTTTCCCCGTAAGAAAAATTAAGGTTATCAATAACAAGCCTTGTCATAACGTTGCCGCCCCTTTCTTTTCTTTTGAGTTGCGCTTGAGCAGGAATATGAAAAGCGGGCCGCCTATGATCGCGGTCAATATTCCGACCGGCATCTCTTCCGGAGCCAACAGCATTCGCGCCGCGACGTCCACCCAAACGACGAGAATGCCGCCGAGCAGCGCGGAAATCGGCAGCACCCGCCGGTGGTCTGCACCGACAAGCAATCTCGTAAAATGCGGCACCATCAAGCCGACAAATCCGACAGACCCCGACACGGCGATCGTCACGCCCGCCATCAGAGATGCGACGAGAACAAGCGTTTTTTGCAGCCGCTGAACATTTACGCCGAGCGAGCCCGCGCTCTCGTCTCCAAGCAGGAGAAGATTCAAGCCCCGGTAGTTGATCATCAGGACAACCATGCACACCAGCAAAACGGCGAGCGGCAAGGTGAGATACTCCCATTTTGCGCCCGCGAGGCTGCCGGACATCCAGAATGTTGCGTTGTGCAGCCCGAGGGCGTTCGGCGCGGCCAGCGTGATAATCCGCGTGACGCCGTCCATAATCATTGAAATCGCCACGCCGGACAATAAAAGTTGAGTGATATTGATTCTGCCCCGCACGCGTGAGAGCGTATAGACAAAAATAATAGTGGCGGCCGAACCGATAAACGCCGAAATGGAAAGTGAGAATCTGCCGAGGAACGCAAACGCGCCGAACAGCATTCCAAGCGTCGCGGTGGCGGCCGCACCGGATGATACTCCGAGGATAAACGGGTCGGCCAGCCGGTTGCGCACCAGCGCCTGCATCGTAACACCTATTACCGCAAGCGACGCCCCGACGATCAATCCAAGGCAAACCCGCGGCAAACGCAGGCCAATCACGACATTTTCGTCCACCTGCGCCCAGGTTTGCTGTAACGCGCCGCCTAAGCCTGCCCGCGTAAGCAAAATCTTCGCGACATTGCCCGGGGTCACTGTGACAGGCCCCAGGCCTATGCCCAACAGTAGCGACACAACGGCGACCGCCGCAAGCAAAACAACAATAACCGCCATGTTTGGACTAACGCGGTTGAACGTGCGGCGCAGGATATCCGGTTTTTTCATTTTTCTACAAATCCCTTCGCAAGACAGTCTAAAAATCGCACAAAAAAGGCGCAACAAACGTTGCGCCTTCTGGCGTAATCACACCGCTTCAACCGGTGCATTTCAGTACAAAGATATCCTTGTTAACTCCGCTTCTGCGGCTGTGCACAGCTTCATGCGGTGCTTGGACAATTATAACTATTCCTGCCGGTATTGTCAATCTGTCAGTCGCAATTTACCGGGCAAGATCCGCCTTTAAACTTTTGACAATATCGGCAATATATGCCTGCGCCGGCTTGTCTGTGTGGCCCGCGACTGTTGCGTTGCATTTGCCAAGCGGTATAAGTATTTTGTGGGCCGGGCTTGCCGAAACCGCCGCCGCCATTGCCGGGCTGACTTCCCCGTGCATGGAATTCGCGAACGCAATGCCCATAACGCCGATGATATAATCGGCCTTCGCGGCGTTGTACACAACTGCGTTTTCGCCTGTGGCCCCGCAGGCGGCCCCGGCCTTAAGCATTGCCGCCGTCGCCGCAGAATTAGTGCCAACCGCCGTTATTTCGGCGCCGTTAAGCGCGCTTTTTAGCTGCTCAATAATTGATTTTCCAATTCCGCCGCCCATGCCGTCTATAACTAAAATTTTCACCGCAACGCTCCCATTTTTACTGTACTAATTCTCCCACTCTTAATTTTATAGCATAATCTTTGTGGGAAAGCAAGAATGTGTAAAGGCTTAATCCGTGACTTCAACAATCATTTCAATTTCTACCGCGATATTAAACGGCAGTACGGGAGCCGCGACGGCGCTTCTTGCGTGCTTTCCTTTTTCGCCAAAAACTTCAACAAACAAATCCGAGGCCCCGTTGATTACAGCCGGCTGATCAGTAAAATCAGGCGCTGAAGAAACAAAACCCAGCACCTTAACAATCTGCACTACCTTGTTTAAGTCCCCGATTTCGTTCTTTAAAAGACTTAAAAGGTTCAACCCGACTAAGCGGGCAGTGTCGTACCCTTCGGCAAGTGTGAGGTCTGCGCCCAACTTGCCAAACACAGACAACACGCCGTCTTTAAATGGACCCGCTCCGGAAAAATACAGCATGTTCCCGCTTCTTTTCACGCCAACATAATTTGCCTGCGGCGTGGGCACTGCCGGAAGGGTTATACCAAGTTCATTAAGACGTTCCTCAATATTTACATAGTTTGCCATTGCGTAATAATCCCCCTTAAAAATTTGGTTTTATATATTCCCATTTTCAATATATATCAAAACGAATTGACAAGCAATTCTTATAAAGCTATAATTAATTACAAAATGGAATAAATAAACCGGATTATAAACGGGTAATGATTTATGAATACTGATTATTTGCGCGAATTCGTCGCTTTGGCTGAAAATGGGAATTACTCCCAGACAGCTGAAAACCTTTTTATTTCTCAATCTTCGCTGTCTAAGCATATTATGGCGCTTGAAAAAGATTTGCGCGTAACTCTTTTGGACCGCACCACCAGAAATGTGCGTCTAAGCCCCGACGGAGAGATGTTTCTCCCCTATGCTGTAAAAATATCAAACCTTTTAAATGACTATACAATCGCCAGCAAAAAAAACAAGGAGACTGAGGGCGACCGGTTCTCAATTGCCTCCACATCGCAAATGCCGCTTTACAATACGATAATGGATCCGCTAAAAGAGTATAAGCGCTGGAATCCCGGCATCTCAATAGACATCATTATCGAACCCCACAGTGGCCTAAAGCGGCTTTTGACTCATCATAAAGCCGATTTTATATGGATTGGCGAACGGGAGGGCGACCAAAAAGAAAGTGAATTTATTCGTTTACCTTTTCAGCAGGAGTCTTTGGTGGCGGTCGTCTCAAAAAAGCACCCCCTCGCGGGGAACGGCGCTATTCAAATTGAGCGCCTTCAAACGCAAGATTTAATCATTTCAGATAACAGTACCATAGAACACCACCTGCTGCTTGAGTTTTGCAAAACGCACGGCTTCACCCCCAAAATAACCACTTTGCCAAGTAACATACTCATAGATTTTGCCAAGCAGGAATTGGGCACGGCAATAACTTTTAATTCGGTTGCGCAAAAGCTTAGCGACGCAGAAACCGTGCTTGTCAATATTGAGTCAAGTCCTATTGTCCATGTAAATCTGCTTTACTTAAAGGGACGCAAGCTTTCTTTGGCCGCAAAAAGTTTTTTAAAGTTCCTGGATGGATGGTTATAGCTCGTTAACGGCAGTCAAACATGCCCGCCGTCATGCCATAATAGTATGGCTTAACAGTATTCTCGCGCCCATAACAACAAGTATTGCCCCGCCGCTTAACTCAGCCTTTCCCTTGTATTTTACGCCAAAGACATTGCCAATCTTTACGCCCGCCGCGGACAAAACCAGCGTTGTCATACCAATAAGGCTTACGGCGGAAAATATGCTTACGTCAGGCAATACGGCGAACGAAATCCCGGCCGCCATAGCGTCAACGCTTGTCGCGAACGCAAGCGGGATCATACTTTTGAAGCCCAGCGTATCCGGCGATTTTTCAGTACCATCAGGAGCTTCCCTGCTTTCCTTTATCATCTTAATGCCAATTAAGGCCAACAGAACAAAAGCGACCCAGTGGTCGAAGGATTCTATCATGCTAGCAAACCTTGTCGCGGCCAAATAGCCCAACAAAGGCATAAACATCTGAAAGCCGCCAAAATAGAGTCCGACTGTCAGGCACTTGCCCATTCCGGTTTGGCGAATAGAAAACCCCTTACATATAGAAACCGCGAACGCGTCCATAGACAGGCCGACAGCGATTATAAACAATTCCATTAAATTCATTCAGATTCTCCCGAAAATTAAAGCAATTGTGTTATTATCTAACCGACGAAATAAAGATAAGGGCGCTTAAAGCTACCGGCTTTTCAGCGCCCCCTGCTTTAATAGCACATTATCCGCCCCAAGCGGGAAGGAACATGAACATTATACCGACTATCATCAGGTATACGCAGAATACGCTGGAGTACGCCATACTCTTGAGCGGGTTAATAGATTTCTGCTTGATCATTGGCGAAATAAGACCGACCATCATAAAGGTAAGCAAATCCGCCGGGGGCATGCCCTGCCCGGCTTGGGCGAGGTGAGAACCATAAATGGTAACATTGACAGGGCTGAAGCCCGCCGCGAGCAGAGCCGGGCCTACGAAGGTGAAGATGGTCGTCTGACATGCCGAGCCGGAGCCCGAAAGCATGCCGACCGCAACCATTGCCAGGCCGCCGCCGATTATGAGCGCCGTGGTGTTGAGGCTAAGGGCAATATCCGTAACAACCTGTATCTGGCCGCCGGCTGTGAAGCCCGCCAGCATGAGCGCGACAAAAACGAGGGGAACCAAAACCTTTGCAGCCGAGACGACGCCTTCTTTAAGTACAGTTCCGGCCCTCTTTCGCACATAAAACACTATGCCGACGATAGAGGACAAAAGCATACACAAGCAGACGATATTTGAAAGCACCTTCAGGATAGGTACGCCGCCGACCCAGTCAAGGAAAGGCTTGCCGCCAATTTGAATTGGATTAAGCATCATCGGGATAATATCAAGGTTCGCGCCGGGAATGACCCGCAGAATGACGATTACAAACAGCAGCAGCGAGGGGATTAGCTTTGTCCAGCCTTTTTGCAAAATGACGCCCGCGCTGTCTTTTGGAATAAGCTCTTCAGGCATTTTAGTGACGTTTCTCATGTAGACCTGTGTTACGACGAGCGTTACTAAAATCAATCCCAAGCCGACTGTTATAAAGGCGGGCTGTATGGCTGGGTCAGGGTTTACGTCCAGCAAAGACGCTGCGAGGGTAATTTCTCCGCTGACCGGCGGCATAATGGACCCCATGCTGGAGCCAATAACGATAATAGCCGTAATCAATTCTCCAGAGAGCCCGATATCAACCAGCGCCGGAACAAACAAAATGCCGATAGTTGCAGCCCCAGCGACGGCGTCGCCGAGTAAGGAGCCCATGAACGAAAGCGCTATCATCAGGGCAAGCACCAGGCCCTTGGGGCTTCGGCCAAAGACCGCGCGCAGGAATTCAACGATAACATTTATAGCGCCGAGCTCGTTTAGGACTTTTGCTAAAATACCTCCGAACAGTGTAAGTCCGATAATCCACGTGATTTGATCAATACCCTTGTACCACTCCGCGATTATTGTCAGGGGATTATAAATCCCGCCCAGCAGCATTGCGGAAACGCCGGCTATACCCATTGCCGCTGCAATATTGCCGCCTATTTTCGGAATCTTTTTAATGAACAGGACGCCGAACATCAGGATAATAGGAACGATTAACCTTAGAATATGCATAGTACCCTCCCTTTTTTATTTTTAACCGTTGCTGTGCTTATCTTCCGCCATGCAGTCTGTTTCCGCTATATCCGCTGTCGGGGGGCCTCCTTTCCGCGCGTATTATTCCAACACCGCCACGGCTTCGTCCGCAAGCATTTGATCCTCTTCCATTGCCCATCCGCTAACTCCGATTGCGCCGATTAAATCCCCGTCCTTTGTAAAAATCGGCGCCCCTCCGGGTAGATATGTCATCTTAGGGTCGCAGAGCGCCTCGAGCCCGATATTAAGGCTTTTCATCTGCTCCCACCAATCGGCTGTACGCTTCTGCATAAGCGCCGCAGTATAGGCCTTTACGGTAACAAGGTTTGTGCTTCGCGACGCCATTCCCTCCATCATTGTCAGTGACACCAGCGTCCGGGTCTCGTCAACAAACGCAATGGTAAGGGGCCGGTTTGCGTCCTGCGCGCGTTTTGTCAGATAGTCGATCATTCGCTGCCGCTTCTCGAATGTCAAAGTCTCTCGTTTCACTATTTACACCCTCCTTTTAATCTGGATTTTGCTTGTGACGGCTTTAAGCTTCGTCGTCACAGTTTTGGTAAACAACGCCCATTTGCACCGGGCGTACAGGAACGCGATGAGTGGCGGGCAACAGTTCGGCCAGCGGTTTTCCTGTCTTTTCGCTTATAATTCGCGCAACAAGCCGCTCGCAACCCTTTCCCTGACACAGGCCCATGCCCGCCCGCGTCCTGCGCTTGACCCCGTCGATTGTTGTTGCGCCTTGCTCAATTGCCCTCTCTATATCAGCACGAGTTAGCTCTTCGCAGCGGCAGACGAGGTATTCAGGGTCAGTCTCCGCCGGGGACTGTGAAGCGATAGCGGTTGACCGGGCCAGCTTTATGCTTCTTACTTCGTTATAAAACTCCTTTGGAACGGCCACCGATACTACACTGGTGTTGTTGAACGAAACGGGTTCGCGCACTTTGGTAACGGTCCCCTTGCATACGATTTGCCCTGACCTGTTGACTGCGTCCACTGTGTTGCCCTTTTTGGGCGATGACCAATACTCGAAAGGAAAGGAAATCTCCGCCTCGGTCGCTGAATATGCGGCGTCCACTACAAAGATGGCTTGTCCCGGGCAGCAGGCTATGCAGCTACCGCAGCCGGTACATCTGTCTTCGTCTATACGCGGCAGATTCGTTATGGGGATTCCCACGGTAATTGCGCCGTAAGGGCATGCCCGGTCGCACGGGTTGCAGGGGATTTCCTGCAAACATTCAATAACCGCGACTTTTCCTTTTTTTATTCGCTCATCCGATGGAAATCCGGGGGACGCTGTCAGTTCCGCCATAGTGGGAATTCCTGAAACGCTCACACCGTCAGGCATTATCTTTCACCTTCCTTCCGAGGGAGTATTCTTTGGCGGCGCGCATTTGGTCTGCTTTCGCGATACGACGTTTTTCTCCGAACTGTCCGGTGCGCAGCGCGTTAAGGCGGTCCCAAACTTCGCGCTTTTTCTCTTCCGATTCACTTTCTGTCAAACACCCCAGAGAGACGGCCGCGGATATGCCGGCCAGCTTGCCCTCCTCCATCGCGGAAGACGCCTCTTCCACACCGGTAATATCACCCGCAACATAAATTCCCGATACAGTCGTTTCCATATTTGCGTCATGTACAGGCACATGCCCGCCCAAAACCGGCTGAAAAGTAAATTCGCAACCCGCAATCCAAGCAAGCTCGGTCATGGCGGTAAGCCCCACCGCCAGACAAACGACGTCAACATTAAGATTCTGCTCCGAATCGGGAATAGGCTGCCATTTTTCGTCAATTGCGGAAATTACGGCTCCCTGCACCGAGCCGTCTCCATACGCGAATTTTACCGTATGAGAAACCATTATTGGTACACCCGCGCGGCGGATTTTCCCTGCATGTACCGCGTAACCGCCGATAGACGGCGCGGCCTCCACCAGGCCGACAACAGTCGCTCCGGCCTGCAAAAGCTGATAAGAGACAATCAAACCGACATTTCCCGAGCCAACCATCAATACGCGCTTGCCCGGCAGTACCCGGTGGACGTTAATCATTGTCTGCGCCGCGCCCGCGCCCATGACGCCCGGCAGGGTAGATCCCGGAAACCCCATATAGTTTTCAATAGCCCCGGCCGCTATGATTACTTTTTTTGCCTGTATTGAATAATGTTCGCCGCCCTGTACGGCGCCGACGGTATTACCGGGGAAGATACCATAGACGGCACTGTCCAGCATAACCTCCGCACCGCTCTGTTCCAGTTGTTCCATTAGCCTTAAACCTATGTCGTACCCGCGTACGCCGGCAAGGTGCTCATGGGAGCCGAAAAATTTGTGTATCTGTTTAAACAGCTGGCCACCCGGACGGGCGTTTTCGTCAATAAGTATGACGCTAGCGCCCGCCTTGCGCGCTTCGATTGAGGCGCAGAGTCCGGCGGGTCCTCCGCCTATGACTACGACGTCAGCCGTCTTTTTCAGCACTTGCGCCCACCTCCGCTTCAGTCGTTTGGCCAGACCCATGTTGGAACTCAAGACTCATGCCGTCTTCCACCGGCGTGACGCATGTGCGCACATTCGGCTGGCCGTTAACAATCATCATACAGTCGGTGCAGCGCCCGATAGCGCAAAACACGCCGCGCGGCTCATGCCGGCCAATGGTATTCCTGAATACGCGGATACCCGAAGCCATGAGCGCGGAGGCAATAGGCTCTCCCATATAGGCCTCAATGGGCCGGCCCTCGTAGTAAATAGTCACTGTCTGTCTATCCGGCGCATCACGAAGGATTGGATGATGTAATACGCGGTAATTTTCCATGAGTCACTGCTCCTTTCCTGCTGCGGACGCCTTTGATATGACAGGCAGATATTTGGCGATTTCCTCCGCAGTCGCTTCCTCCAGGGGCTTTACCAAACGGTCGGGTCCAATGGGTTCCCAGTTCATAAACGGCTCTTCCCCGCAAATTATCTCGCTTAACAACCGCCCGCAAACCGTGTTCAATGAAAACCCGCCGCCTTCAAAGCCGGTAATGTGATAATAGTTTTGCAAGCATGAAGTCGGCCCGAGCACCGGAAGGTAATCCGGCGTAGCGGGGCGGAACCCGGTGAACGAACGTATAAAATGCACGTTTTTTAGCGCGGGCACGACACGGCAGGCCTCGGCGACAAGCCACTCTATGCATTCCTGAGAGTTGCGGCTGTCAAAGTCTTTCCATTCGTTTGTGGAGCCTATAAGTATTGCGCCGCTTGAGGATTGCTCCATTGAACAGCTGTGGCTAAACTCCATCGTGCGTTTCCGGAATGTCTTCATCATCTCGGGGTAGAACTTGGCGCAGAAAAATCCGGCGCCAGAAAACGGCCCGTTAATAAGGGGCGCAATCCTTTCGGTGACGACTATTTGCCCCCTGCGCGGCTTGACCGGCACGTACAATCCCGCCGCTATCCCCAAAAAGCCGCTCCATGATCCGGCTGCGTCCACAATTGCCCCGCCGTAAAAGTCCCCCTTATCCGTTGAGACGCCTACAGCCTTCCCGCCTTTAATTATGACCTTGCGCACGGTGGAGTCGCAAATAACGCGCGCGCCGCGCTCCAACGCTTTGCGCGCGTAAGCAAAAATCAAATCAAACGGCTCTATCTTTCCGCCGCCAGGGGTATAGCTGGCGCCGCGTATATCGGGGGATATGTTGGGCTCCAGCTGCCGCAACTCTTTGCTGTTTATCATGCGTATATCCAAACCGCCGTCACGCTGTTTCCTGGCGGCTTCTTTAAGCATCTCGTACTCCCTGTCATTGTCACACAGCAGATAAGCACCGCAGTTCTTCGTGTAGCCGCAATCAGTCCCTAAATCGTCAAGTATCTCCGGGTACATTTCGCTGCCTGAGAGTCCCAGCGTAGTGTGATAACCGGGCATTTTGGTGTTGTTTATTATGTAACCGTCAGTAGCGCCGCCGCTTCCCATAGCGACGCCGGAGTTTTTCTCCAGTACAAGTACGCTACACCTTTTTTTTGTAAGCCAATACGCCGAGGACAGACCCATAAGCCCGCCGCCAACAATAATAACATCCGTATTTTGTGCCATTTGTTCACTCCCTTAAAGCATTTTCTTATCCCAACTTAGACTTTTCCAAGGCAAACTTTATTCGCCTCAGACCTTCCTCTAAAACAGAACGGGGGCAGGCGATATTAATCCGCTCAAAGCCACTGCCCTCTGCTCCGAATTTATACCCTTCATCCAACCAGACATTGCCTTCATTAAGCAAAATCCCATGCAATTCCTGCGGTTCTGCGTTTATCCCTGAAAAGTCAAGCCATACCAGATATGTGGCGTCCGGCTCCATAATACAGACCTCGGGAAGATTTGCGCTGAGCCATTGCCTTAAAAAATCAAGGTTACCGCCCAGATAATCCAAAAGCTCTTCAAGCCACGGCTCCCCACAGCGGTATGCGGCAAGGGCTCCGGCAATGCCGAAAACGTTGGGACGGTTTATTCCAATCTTTGAACGGAACGAATCATATTTTGCCCTGATTTCGTCGCTGGGCATAAGAATCGCGGAAATCTGCAAGCCCGCGAGATTGAACGTCTTGCTGGGCGCAAGGCACGTTATTGAATTATTGGCGATTTCATCCGAAAGAGACGGCAGCGTTATATGCGTGTTACCGTGATGTTTGTAAACCAAATCTGCGTGGATTTCGTCAGAGACAATCAAGACGCCGTTTAGAAGACAGATATTCCCCAAGCGCAGCAACTCTTCCTTCGACCACATCCTCCCCCCCGGATTATGCGGATTGCAAAGAATAAAAAGTTTAACGTCCGGGTCAGTAGCCTTTGTTTCAAAGTCGCCAAAATCAATCTCATAACGTCCGTCATGCAATTGCAGCGCGCTTGTTACGACTTCTATCCCGTTTTTTTCGGCAGCTTCAAAGAAAGGGTGGTAAACCGGAGTGTTGATAAGCACTTTGTCGCCGGGGGAGAGAAAACCGTTGCAAATAAAATACAACGCCGGTACCACTCCCGGAGAATAGCTGAACCATTCCGATAACGGGCGATATCGATAACGGCGCTCCATCCAGTCGCAAAGCGCGTCATAATACGGAGGCGCGGTATTGGCGTATCCAAAAATCGGATGTTCCAGTCTTGCTTTAAGGGCTTTGCTGATTTCTGGGGCAACCGCGAAATCCATGTCTGCAACCCACATGGGTAGCGTGTTCGGATTGCGCGCACTGTCCCACTTAAGACAGTCGGTGCCGCTCCGTTTAATGATTTGGTCAAAGCAATATAGTCCCATTATCGCTTATCCTTCCAATAAAAGGCAACTCAACAAGTTGTTCGCTCTTTAGCTGTTTATAAAATAATGCATAGATTTTTAATTGTCAATGCTTTTCCACAAATATAATTAATAATTGTCATATGTGCCAAATTATAGTCGAATTATTACTGCTACATGCCTAACCCCTGTACGCTGCCCCTTATGACATATTTTAATATATGGCTTTATTATAACGATATTCTATTGTTCAAGTTAATGAGGCCATTTAATGCTACATGCTTGACATCCTATGTGTGATTGGGTAAAATTAAATACTGACAAGTGTATATAATTTATGCAATTGGAATATTGAGCGAACAACTATTTTTCGAGCTAAAAACAGAAAAAGAAGTGACGATTTTTGGATACGAATGAAAAAATCAGCAACTCGCATATCCACAAGCAAGTTTTTGAGCGGATGAAAGAAGCTATAAAAGACGGCAGCTGGAAAGAGAATGAAAAAATCCCCTCGGAGACAGAATTAGCGGACAGATATGGCGTAAGCCGTCTTTCGGTCAGAATTGCAATTCAGCGGCTGGCCGCGCTGGGGCTTGTGGAAACACGCCAGGGCGACGGCACCTATGTGAGAGAATTCAGCTTCCAAAAGCTCATGGAAGAAGTCAGCGGGTTTTATATGTCTCCAAAGCTTTTGGACGACGTGTACGAATTCAGGAAGACCTTTGAGGTCAGATGCGCCCTTCTTGCGATGGACAACGGTACGGATGAAGAGTATGAGCGTTTGTATGATTTGTGCAGCAAGCATAATAAGCTGCGATCAAAGCTGTCGGCAGAGGAGTACAATGAGAACACTTTCTTTGAGTTTCTCGACTACGACATGGCATTCCACACGCAGATATGCCAAATGTCTCACAACGAGCTGTTTACTTATATTTACGAGGTTGCCCGCGAACCTGTTTTTCAGTATTTGCATCAGGTCATTCAGAAAAGGCTTACCGAGCGTGATTCAACAGGAGCGGACATATTCGGCGGCAAAAACTGGCAGTTAATAATCTACAACTCGCTGCGTAACAAAAATGTCAGGGAATTCCTTGACGCGTTCTTTGAAATGATTGATTGCAATTACGAAACCATGCAGGGAAAACCCCCGCGCCGTGAAACCATGATTGTTCTTTGAACAACGGCATTATTTCTTACAAGGAGATTTTATGGAAAAGCCCATCGTATTCTGCACAGAGTCTTTACAGGTGCTTTCCCCTGCAGTGCAGGCGTATCTGGAGGAAAGCGTCAATCTTGCACGCTGTAAGGACAAGCCTTCTTATGGCGAATTGTTACCACAGCTTGACGACGTTGACGGACTTATTTGCATGGGCTACAAAATTGACGCTCGTTTACTGGACGCGGCGCCTAAATTGAAGATTGTAGCAACTACGTCTGTAGGCTTTGAACAATTTGACTTGGAAGAAATGAAAAAACGTGGCGTGACAGGGCTTCACACTCCCAATGTCTTAAACACGACCGTTGCCGATATGATTCTTGCGCTCATGTTAGCTGCTAGCCGCCGGATGTGCGAACTGGACAGTCTGGTGCGTGGTGGCGGATGGCCAAAGGCTCCTTTCGGCGAACTGTTTGGTAAAGATATAAGCGGCAAAAGGCTCGGCGTCGTCGGTATGGGGCGCATTGGAGAGACGATGGTTCGCAAAGCCATTGCCGCGTTTGATATGCGGGTTAGTTATTTCGACGCTTTTCGCAAGCCCGAATTTGAAGAAAAATACGGCGTCTTATTCACGTCGTTTGAAGAACTTCTGCGGGAGTCGGACTACATAGTCGCGATGGTTCCTCTTACAAAAGAAACCTACCACATGTTTGGCGAACGCGAGTTTGCTATGATGAATAAGGACACAATTTTTATCAACGCTTCACGCGGGCGGGTCGTGGATGAGCAAGCACTCGCGGCGGCGCTTAAAAACCGGCAACTGTTCAGCGCCGGCCTTGACGTTTTTGAGGTGGAACCCATTGGCGCGGACAACCCTTTGACAAGACTGCCGAACACCGTTCTGATGCCGCATGTCGCCTCCGGAACCGTAGAGTGCCGCGAAGCGATGGCGCGTCTCGCCGCCAAAGGCGTGGTGCAGTTTTTTAACGGGCAAACACCTGAGAATCTCATTCCTTTTTTCGCAAACTAATTTAAAAAAGACTAAGAAACAGCCTGGACGGGCTGCTTCTTAATTTAAGTTTCATAATTTCACGCCACATCCGCGGCGGGCAATACAAAAGTATTATTGTATTGTTGATTCCCCTCAGAGCAAAAGCAGCAAATGGTAATAACCTACCATCAACACGCAAAAAATCGCAATTGCGGGCAGAGTCTTTTTCACAAGCTCCCACATGGATATTTGGTAGTATTCTGTCGCCACAGCAAGGCAAACATGGGCGGGGGATATTTGACTGGCGGCGTGGCACATACCCATGAGCAGCACCATCAATGGCATACCGGCCCCAGGTATCGACTGAAATGTCATTGTAGTACCCAGCGCTATAATGCCTGAGCTGCCACTGATTACTGCGCCGAAAAAGAACAAGAGCGAGAATACGAGGTAAAGCGGAATAGGAAGCTGCATGAAAAAATCCGGCAGATAGCTGATGATGCGGGTATAATCTGTAAACTCCTTGAATACTAAAACCAGGAAGGTGCTAATAAGCATACGAACCTCTACAGCCTCGCGAAGTACCGCCATAAGCTCCGCCGGGCGAAAACGATAGACGACAATTGCGAGCGCAATCACAGTAAGTATGGCGGCTGGCGTGGAAAATCCAAGTGCCAGGATGAGTACAACAATCATGAACAGAGACCAAAGATGGCCTACTAGGCGCAGCGAATCCATCAGTGGCGCTGTGCTCTTTTGCCGGCCCGTGTCCTTTGGAATCTTGCGCAGGCAAAGAAAGTACCCAATCCCGATTAAGAACAGAGCCGGAACAGCCATACCGGCAAGAAAGCTCGCAACGGGAACGCCGGAGAGCGCGCACATTAGAATTACTCCGGGGTACGTGGGTAGAATGCTTTCGGGGACATGTCGGAACCAACTTGTAACAAAAGCAAGCTCCCGGCGGTCCAGGTAGCCGTCGCCCGCCTCTTTGACAATATCCCCGCATAAAATCATTGCCGCGGCTGATGGCAGCAAGCCGATAAAAAGCGGCGCGATGGACGCGTTGACGCGGCGGTTGTTGAACAGGCTGTCCAGCTTTTGCCGCGCAAGGCTTATCTGCGAGCGGCGTTCCAGCATTTTCTGCAAAAAGGTGACGGCGTAGAGAATAAACAGCACCGACATCGATCCCCAGCTTGCCGCCACGTCCCATACAAGGCGAGCGGACTGTGCTGGGTTTATGCGATAGAGAAGTGCTGTTGCTGCAATGCCGCCCAGCATTGCCTGGTAAAGCGGGCGTTTTAGCGCTACTAGAGCCACAATAGCGGCAAAAATCAAGGCCAGCTTGATAATAGCGGCGGTCTCCGTCATGTTTCGTGTTTCTCCATGCAATTCGGTGGGCCCGGAAAATCCCGGACCCGCCAAACGTATTTGTTAATTCAAAAGGCTCAGTGGAATGGTAATCAGGCTTGGCACGAACATCAGCAACAGCAAAACGCCAATAAGTCCGATAAAAAACGGCATCATCGGTTTGACTATTTTGTCAATGGGTATGCCTGTCATGGACGAGGACACAAACAGATTTACCGCCACAGGCGGCGAACAGAACGCCACGCAGAGAGCCAGTACCATGATAAGCCCGAATTGCAGCGCCGTGACTCCGTAAGGCTCCACCACGTTGAGCAACAGCGGGCCAAGGATTACAATCATTGGCGTTGTCTGCACAAACATGCCGGCAAAGAACATGATGACGAAAACAAGACCCATCACGATGAAGCGGTTGTCGCTTATGCCGGTGAACAGTCCCGTAATAGAACGGTTGACGCCCAGGATGACGAATATCTGCCCCAGCGCCGCGGAGGGAGCCAGCGTCAGCAGGGTACCGCCCACAAAGGAGGATGTGAGGCGGAACTCCTCAAAGAGCTTCGCAAGACTAATTTCCTTATAAATGAGCCCTACGATGATGCCATAGGTGCAGCTGATAACCGAGGCCTCCGTCACGGTGAACACGCCGCCGTAAATGCCGCCAAGTATAATGACCGGCATCAGCAGCGCCGACACACCCTCTTTGAGCGCGACAAGCAGCGCTTTGAAGGAGAACTTGTTCTGGCCGACAATATTGTTTTTCTTGCAGTAGACATAGTTGATGGCAATCAGCATGCCGCCTACCATGAAAGCGGGGACAAGCCCGCAGAGGAAGAGGTCTGAGATTGAAACGCCAAGCGTTACGCCGTAAATAACCATCGGAATGCTGGGCGGCACTATAACTCCCAGACTGCCGGCAACGGTTATCAGACCGACAGCGTAGTATTTGCTGTAACCGTTGCGAACCATTTCCGGAAGCATGATGGCACCTATCGCCGCCACGGTAGCTGGGGCGGAGCCGGACACCGCGCCGAAAAACATGCAAGCCACAACTGTTACCATGCCGAGGCTACCTGTAATCGACCCGATAAGGCAGTTGGCGATTTTCACAAGCCGCCGCGAAAGTCCGCCCACATTCATGATATCGCCACCCAGGATGAAGAAAGGGATAGCCAGCATTGTGTAACTTGCCACGCCGCTGTAAAGGCTTGAAGTGATGAACTCGGCCGAAGTTACGGGGTCAACGATAATCATGATGAGAATCGGCAGAATCATGCAGACGCCAACGGGGACGCCAATGGCGAGAAAGGCAAAGAGAAGACCAAGCATCAGAGGTACGGCCATCACGCATTCCCCTTCCGTTCAAGGTATTCCCGCTCACAGGCGTCAAGGTCAATAGTGGGTTTAGATTGCCCGAGGGTTTCCTCGTTTTCCTTAAACAGCCGGATTGTGTCCTGCAAAATACGAAACGCCGTTAGTACCAACAGGACAGGCACGGTGTAATAGACATATTTCTTTTGCAGGCGCAGCAGAGGGTACACGCTGTCTCCGAGATGCTCAATTACAGTAAAAAAGGGTTTCTGCACCCAGAAGCAGAAAAAGAGGAAGAGGGCGTTGCTCGCGATTTTAAGGGCCTTTCGCGCCTTGAACGGCACATTTGACTGTACCGCCTCAATGGATATGTGTTGCCTTCTTGTCACCGCCGCCGCCACGCCGCAGTAGATCATTGGCACAAAAAGCAGCGTCGCCAGTTCTTCAGTCCATGTAAAGGAGTGGTTGAAGAGGTACCGGCTGATAACCTGCGTTGTCAGCAGCGCGCAGACGAAGATATACAACACCGCCGCGATATATGTCTCAAAGTTATTGAGATAGAACTTGAGATCCCGCTTTTCCTTTTTCATAGCAAATTCCTTTCAAGCGGCGGGGATTTGCCCCGCCGCTTAGCTATGGATTTGTCTGTTTCCGGAGATTACGCCACGGCGGCGATGTGGGCGTTAAGAGCGTCCCAACGCTCCTGACCCATGAGCTCGACGCACTTGTCAAATACAGGACCTTCCATGGCCGTCTTGAAGGCTCCGCGCTGTTCTTCGGTCAGATAGGTGAACTCCATGCCGGATTCCTTGCAAAGCTCCTGATACTTTGCCTCGGTCTCAACGGCGATTTCGTAGCCGTAAGCCTCGGCCTCATCCAACACCTCGTTGAAGATGGCCTGATCCTCGGCGGACATGCTGTCATAGAACTGCTTGCTGATCATTTGCGCCTGGAGCGACGTCAAATGGTTTGTGACCGATATATACTTCTGCACCTCACAGATTTTATCAAGATAGAAGTTTTGATAGGGCTGTTCGTTGCCATCCACGACCTTTTGCTGAAGCGCCGTGTAGAGCTCGGAGTACGGAATGCTTACGATACTGGCGCCCATGGATTCAAAGGCGGCGATTTGGATGGGGTCGGACATAAGGCGGATCTTCATACCGCTAAAATCCGCGGGAGTGACTACCGGGCGCAAATTGTTGGAGAAGTGCCGCGTACCCAAAACCGTTATGCCCTTGAACATGATACCCTCAATATCCTGGCCGGCGCGCGCCTCCATCTCACCCTGCAGGCCGTGCTTGAGAGCTTTCCAGATTGTGTCCATGTCCTCGAAGAGAAAAGGGACGTTCGCCTCGGCAAAGGCTGTGGTGTATTCGCCAAAGTTGCCGGTGGAGCGCTGCTCCATGTCGAACGCGCCCGACTTGAGTCCGGAGATGCACTCGTCAAGGGATTTCGCCAGTGTACCGTCCGCAAAGAGTTCTATGCGGTATCTGCCCTCAGTGCGCACTGGGAGCTCTTTAGCAAGATAGTACACCAGAGCGGGCAAGCCGCCGGCGTTCTGCTCAAAAACCTGTGTAGAGGTCTGGTTTGCGTACTTGATAGCCTTTGCGCCGGGGAATTCTGCGGCGGCCCATTCCACGGCCTCAAGCGCGTTGCTGCCGGTGAAAGTGCTTGCCGAAGGGCCGGGCGCGGGGGCTGCGGCGTTGTTGGCGGGCTGACTTGACGCGGAGGACGCGGGGGTGTTTGATGCGCCCGAACACGCGCCAAAAAGAGAAACCATAAGAACCAGCGCAAGAACTAACGACAGTTTTTTCATAATCAGGATACCCCTTTACTATTTTTATTTTACAAGCGGATATGTTCGCGTTTTGTTCATTTAATGGTTATAATCGTGGCTTTTTCAAGTGTGTCGGCGGTGAGCTCCTGCCCTATTCCAGGCAGCTCCGGGACCTGATAGTAACCATCGACAGGCTGGTAGTCATGGACGCAACTGTTGACAAGGGCAGGATGCTGCGCCCATCTGTGGTGCTCGTGGATGAGGAAGTTGGGGATGACCGTTTCAATGTGCAGGGCGGCGGCCTTTGAAATGGGGCTTCCGCAGACATGTATTTGCACCGCGCAATCGTATGTATTTGCCATGTCACAGACCTTTTTGGTTTCGGTCAATCCACCGCTGAGACAGAGATCGGGCTGTACCACCTGCAGCGAGCGGTCTTCTAGGAAGGGGCGGAAGCCGGTTCTGCCGTAGATGCGTTCTCCACTGGCGATGGGCATGCTCAACGCGCGGTGAATCTCCAGCATATTCGTGGGATTGAGAGGGTGCGCGGCCTCTTCGTAGTAGAAAATCCTGAACTGCTCCAGTTCACGGCCCAACTGCACTGCTGAAATCGTATCTGTATAGGAGTGCAATTCGATGATGATGTCAAGCGCGGGTCCGCCCGCCTCTCTGATTGCGGCTACGCGCTCAATGGCGAGGTTGAGCACCTTGTGCTCCAAAACGCCGGTGGTCTTCCACGGGCCACGGCCGTCCGGTTCCAAATCGCTTAGTGCGATAGGGTCTACCTTTACGGCTGTGTAACCCTCTGACATCGCCTTCTTTGTGGCCATAGCGTAGTCAGCGGGTGAAATCATCAACGGCTTGCCGCTGACGGATTCCTCGGCGCCCCAGCCAAACTGTATCTGGCTTGCATATGTACGCAGCTTGCCGTTGCTCTTGCCGCCCATAAGCTGGTAGACGGGCAGCCCCAGCGCCTTGCCCTTGATGTCCCACAGGGCGATGTCGATAGCGCTCATACCGGCGCTGACAATCGTCCCTCCGCCCAGTCCCCAGAAGGTCTTGCGGTAGATTTTTTCCCACAGCATCTCAATGTTGCGGGGATCCTCTCCAAGCACGACCTCGGCGAAATCCTGCACCATCCCGAAAGCGGCGCGGTAGCCCCTGCCGTACGCAACGCCGGCTTCGCCGTAGCCGCTAATACCCTCGTCGGTGTTTACGCGCACAATGATAGGATGCCATGTGTTGCGCCCGCGGCTTGGATTATCACCCACAATAAGGATGCAGTCCACACTGGTGATTTTCACAGAGCTCTCTCCTTTGCGAATATTAAGCAAACCAATCATTCAATTACTTGTTCGCCCAATAGTAAAATAGCATAGACACTCCAGAGTGTCAATATATTTTTACAATATCATTCAAATTTGGTTGGTTACACCAAATAGCAAAGCGTGCCTTTGGCAATCATTACATTATTTGATTTCGACCTCGCGGTCCAACATGCGCAGGAAAGCGTTTTTGCACTGCTCGACATCCTTGGCTTTAATGGCGTCGAATATAACACGGTGCAAATCTTTCCACGATGTAACGTCTATATTATCGCTTGTCCATCTGTCAACACGCTTTTTCAGAATCACGTTGAAGTATTGTTTCACAGGTTCCCTCGCAACCTCAAAGACGTAGGAAAACAGATCGTTGTGGGACATCCGGCAAATCTGGAAATGGAACGCTATATCCTGCTCCAACAGCCTCTGAAAGACTTCTTCGCTGTAGCCCCGCGCCAATTCGTGCTTTGTGGTCTCAAACGTCTGGCACAATTCCCAGAGCTTGTCAAATTCGCTGTCAGTGGCGTTTTCCATTGCCGATAAAGCGCACGCTATCTCAAAGGTCTTACGGAATTCAAAGACGTCGTCCAGTAACTTGGGAGTCATGTAAAAATCGCTGATCTGATTCATATACGCCGGGAAGCTGAACTGCTTCACATAGGTGCCGTCCCCTTGCCGCGTTTCCACCAACCCCATGCCTGAAAGCTTTTGAATCGCCATGCGCACCGTGAGGCGGTTGACCCCGAACATTTCCGATAGCTCCACTTCGGGCGGAATCTTCTCCCCCACCGCCCATTGTTTATTCTTAATGGCCTCTCTCATATAGTCAAAAACCTGCTCATGGACGTGAACCCGTTTTACTTTCATGCTGCCTTCCATAGTCGTCTCCTCCTACAACAGTTACAATAATTGGGGTATTTGTTCGCCCGATTAATGATATACCATTTTTACCGCTTTGTCAAGCGAAATTAACGGGCATTGAGCCAATCGTGGCGGTTCTTTTTTATACAAGATCAATTTTACAAACAATATTTATAAAAAAGGTATTGACGTGACGGAATAACTGTGCAATAATATAAGAAGAATAAGGCGAACAAGTAATCAAGTGAACAAAAGAGAGTATGTGCGAGTATGAAAGACTATAAAAGCCGGATTATCTCCGCTGTTGAAATGGCCTGCGTATCGGATGTGGTCAATTTGACATGCGACCGTATCGAGGCTCTGGCGGGAGGCCACGGGATGGTCAACATGGCGATTTTTTCTGTGGCCAATGTAATTACGGAGGAATTGCAGCGCGGAAGCAGCCTTGACGTCAAGTTTGCGAACGAACGCCGCGTCCCTGTGGACGACATAATGGAAAAGGCGGTCAAGGCCGCAAAGCGTGCCGGTGCGGACGGCGCGAACGCAGCGCTTATAACGGCGTGCGTAATGTATCTGGCCGGATCTCCGGCACAAGTGGGCATTCCCGCAGGCAACCGTAAGCTTGGCGCAACCGCCCGCATGCTGGCGGGTGTTGACCGCTGCGGCGTCAGCGCGGTTCCCACCGGCAAGATGAACAACAAAATCTCCGCCTTTCCAGCGGTGTTGGCAATCAATCAAGCCTTGCTGGACGGGACGCTATCCCCTATAAGCGGCAGAAATTTGCCCAAATACGTGGGAGGAGGCTGCCTGTTCGGACACAGTGCACTTGGCGAGGACTACATCTGGCCCGCAATGGCCGAAAACGGCGCGAGAATTGGCACACAGGCAATGCTGGACGCTATGGCCGGAGCCTCCATTAACCCGCAGCCCTTTGTGGCGGCGGTGCTGGGAGCCGCCGCAATCCTTGAGATTATACACCCGGACGCGGAGGTTCCGGAAAGCGAGGGGCTTTACGGAAGAACCAGCAGCGCAGTCATCGTGGGCCGGACAGCGGCAAAGGTGGCGGGGTTGCCGGAAAAGCTACACATGCGCCTTACGGGGCAGGACTACGATACCGCGCAGCTTGTGGGGGACGTCGGCCTGATCCTGAAGGACATCGGCGGACCGACGGTCATCGGTATGATGGCCTTCGTGGAGATATTCTCAGTGTTCCGGGAAAGGCTCTGCGGCGGTTCGGGCGGGCCGCACAACGCGCCGCTTGGACACATGACCTGCTTTGCCGTGTCTGCAATGATAGCGCTGGCCGATAAAACCGCCGACCAGAGAGCCCTGGCAAAGGAACTGGTACGCGACCGTGTAGAGGGAAACGTCCACCCCGAGTGTTCGCTTTTCTGCATAAACATAGTCGCCCGCAAGGCGGCGGAGCTTAGGAATGGTCCGGTGACGCGGTTTCTTATCGGGGCGACCGAACCCGCACGCGCAAAGGCAATACACGATCGCGCCTTCTATGCATATAACGCGCTTGAGTCAGGGCGGGATGTAACAGGCATCGCAAAGGAACTCGACGACCAGAGGGTAGCCACTGTGGAAAAACACACTGGATATTGGTTTAAATATCTCACCGGGGAGGAGGTCAGTATAAAATTCTTAAAGCTCGGCAAGGCGGCGCGCAGAACCTCAAAGCTGGTGCAGAAGTATTTTTCTTTTGATCCGTATTTCGACATTGAAGTGACTGTTAACGGTAAAACCGCCCTTATGAAAAACTACGCCGCAGACGTTATCCCCAAAGTGTGCATTGGTGAGTATGAGGACGTCGCGTGGGCCGTTCCCTACGCGGCGTCGGCCGCAAGCGATATCATGCTTGCCGGCTGCAATTTGCTCAACGCCGTTGTCCCGGCCGCCGTGGCCGCCGCTATGGGGAAATGCCAGCCCGAGGACGCCGCCGCGCAGGCGGAGCAGGGAGCATACATAACCTGCGGTATTCCCGGTGGTAAAGCGGCGGCGACAAAAATCGCGCGCCTGGCCGTGGAGATTGTTGACTTTGCCGACTATGACTATACACTGTAAGGGCGGTGCGCCGCCTAGCACGGTGTAAGCGGGAGTGTGTTGTGAATGAGCATTAACCTTGCGCTGAAGGTACATGACCTTGACAACGTAGCCACCATTTTTGCTGATGGTATTGCGGGCGGAACACAGATTGATGTGCGTGACAAAAAAGGGGATGGCGAGGCCGTGACAGTACTCGGAGACATCCCATATGGCCACAAGCTCGCCCTGCGGGATATTGCGCCAGGCGAGTCTATCCTGAAATACGGCGAGAGCATCGGTGTCGCTGTCAAGCCCATCAAAATGGGCGAGTATGTACACGTGCACAACCTCGACAGTATGCGCGGGCGCGGCGATCTGTCAAAGGAGGGGTCGTAATGCATTTTTACGGATACAGAAGGAAAAACGGCGGAGCGGGAGCGCGCAATTATGTGGCTGTTATTCCAAGCGTCGTTTGCGCGAACGATGTCGCGCAGGCCGTTGTGGCGCAGGTGCAGGACACGGTGGGCTTTTTCCACCACCAGGGATGCTGCCAGCTGCCTCCGGACCTTGAGCGCGTGACCGACGTCCTCTGCGGTCTTGGGCTGAGTCCCAATGTGGGCGCCGTGCTGGTCGTCAGCCTCGGATGCGAGGGGACGGATTACGAGCGTCTGGCAGATACTGTCCGGCAAAGCGGAAAACCGTGCGGTGTCATCCGCATACAAGAACTAGGCGGAGCAAGCAGGGCAATCGGAGCGGGAATTGACGCAGCGCAAAGGCTGGCTATAGAAATATCCGGCTTGCGGCGGGAGCCAATTGACGCCTCTGAGGCCGTTATGGCTATTAAGTGCGGCGCGTCCGATACGACAAGCGGCATGGCCTCAAACTGCGCCGTGGGATACGTCGCCGATAGAATCGTTGATTTGGGGGCGACTGTCGTATTCGGCGAGACTACCGAATTCATCGGAGCGGAGCATATACTGGCGCGGCGCGCTGTGAACGAAGCAGTGAGGCGGGATATTTACCGCATTGTGGAGAGGATGGAGACGCGGGCCAAGTCGGGGGGCTGCGATATGCGCAAGGGCCAGCCGACGCCGGGTAACATAGAGGGCGGACTTTCGTCTATCGAGGAGAAATCCCTGGGTGCAATCATGAAATCCGGCACACGACCCATACAGGGCGTGATGGAGTACCCTGAAACAATTGGCAGCCGGAAGGGGCTGTGGATTAAGGACACCCCCGGCCGTGAGCCCGAAATCCTCACGGGTATGGCCTGCACAGGAGCTCAGGCTATGCTGTTTTCTACGGGGCGGGGCGCGCCGCAGGGCTTCCCGAGTATGCCGGTAGTCAAAATATGCGGAAATCCCCATACCTATGAGCACATGATTAACGACATGGATCTCAACGCGGGATTCATCATCACAGGGCAGAAATCAATTGAAGAGGTAGGCGAGGAAGCGTTTGCGCTCTTAATGGATACTTTGTCCGGGAGAATGAGCAAAAACGAGGCGATTCGCTATTATAACTCAATTGACATCCACACGCTTGGGCCGGTGATTTAGACGATAGCCGGCAAAACTCTGTCAAAAAATAAAAAACAGAAACAGCCTGGGCAGACTGCTCCTGATAGAACCCGCATAATGCCAGTTTACGATTTATTTGGTTTCAACCTGAATAGTATCAGATTCATTCACGAGGCTTTCGTATAGCAACTGATATGCCCTGCCAAGCGAAATAATAACCCCGGCCTCCTCAAGTTTCTTTTTTAACATTACACAACTCCTGTTTTCCGGCCGTATGCCGCTCGTGTCTCCGTTTATCACTTTTGCTTCAACAGTAAGCTGAAATGAAATATCGTTAGCCAATATCTCATATTCACGCTTCTTATAATCCACGGGCAGATAACAGTGCTCCGTGGTGACGCGATGCCAACCGCTCACGTTCAATTCCCGAACGGCAGCGGTCTCTACCGCCTCCATATAAGCGGGAAGAACGTCAATAAAAACCATGTAACCCGGACGGTTCTTTTTTGTTACCGAGCTTACGATATTCACGTTTGACGCGCCCGCCTCATAAATCGTATCAATTACAGAACCCAGCAACTCGCCGTTAAGATGATCTACCTGCACAATTATTAGTACGCCCTTTTTACTGCCCATTAAAACAATCCTTCCGTTTTTTTAAATTATTTTAGCAAAGGAGCAAAAATATGTCAAAAGATGAGATACTGGAGAGGCTGGGCGGGCATCAATCGTCTACCATTCATGAAGCCGCGGGGAGAGTTGGCGCAATAGGATGCGGCATTCAAGCCTTGGACCGTGATATGCGAGCTTGCGGGAGGGCGGTGACTGTGCGCTGCCATGGGGGGGATAATCTTTCGATTTTCCCCGCAATGCAAAAGGCCGGTCCAGGGGATATTCTGGTAGTTGACGCGTCAAAGGCAACAGACTATGCCTATTTTGGTGAATTGATGGCCACTCAGTGTATCAGGCAGGGTATTGCGGGGCTGGTAATCGCAGGCTGTGTGCGCGACTCGGCTGAAATAATCAAGTTGGGATTCCCGGTATTCGCAGTGGGCAGGAGCATTCGCGGTACGGTAAAGGAGACGCTGGGCGTCGTAAACGGCCCGATAGTATGCGCGGGAGAGACGGTGCGGCCCGGAGACATAGTCGTGGGAGACTGTGACGGTGTGGTCGTAATTCCTTATGAAAAAGCCGGGCAAGTTTTAAAAGCGTCCGACGAGCGCGTAGAATGGGAAAAACAAATACGCACCCGCGTTTTAAGCGGGGAATCAATGTGCGATATTTTTAACTTCGGTCCAAAGCTTGAGGCTCTTGATAAAATCCTGTCCCACTAGATGATTGTGCAGTCAAGCTCAATATGCCTCGGGGTTTCGGCTCTTCCGCCGTCTATTCGTTGAAAGAGCAGTTCGGCTGCCTGCCGACCCATTTCAGCTATTGGCTGCGTAATTGTGTACGCGCCGTTTATAAACGGAAAATACTTGTTCCAAGTCTCATATCCACAAATGCAGAAGTTTGTGGAATAACGAAGACCCATAGTGTTACACAGCAGAATAGCGTCATACATCAGGGTGCCGTTCGTAAAAAACAAAACCGTGCGCCTAAGCCTGCATTCGTCGTACGTACGGGTAATCAACTCTTTGAGGGCTTGGTTTTTTGCTTCCTCCGCTCTGTCGTTTATCGTTATTTTCTCAAATACCCTTTCATTGTCCCGGCAAGCGTCCATGACGGCGCGCTGACGGTTGACTATGAATGAAATGTCGGCGGTGGCCTGCGTAACGACGTATAACACGCGCTCAAAACCCTTGCTGATAAGCGTGGACGAGGCGTCATACGCCGGCTGGTACTGCTTACACATAACTGTGTCGAGCGTGGTGTTCTCCGGCACCTGGTCGAGCAATACAACCGGAAGGGTTTCCGCCCCCAATTTCTCATAAAACTCGGTATTTTGCCCGGTGGCGACAATTAGTCCGTCTACCTGCTGGTCAACCAGATCATAAGCCCGCGCTTTCTCTTGCGCTTCGTTTTTATAATCCACAAACACGACGACGATTTTTTTGTTATGTTTTGCGCTGTACTCACAAATGCTGTTAAGAAGCATGGGGGTGCGGATAGACAGCCCTGACATAATGATAAAGCCTATTAATCCGCTTTTTGAAGTTTTAAGCGTGCTGGCCGTCTTGTTCAAACGATATCCCGTCTCATCAATAGCTTTCGCGATTTGGTCTTTAGTTTCTTCGGACATGAAATCATACTTGGCGTTGATGTATCTTGATACCGTCGTGGTGGACACTCCCACCAAACGCGCGATATCTTTCATTGTAGTCCTGCTGTCCATCGTTACACTTCCTCAAAACTCCCGTTTGGTACCGTGATTTTTCATGACTGCTCACTTTGAGTTGAGAATCACCGTACATAGGTAAATACTACTTCACTTTCCAACACTTGTCAAGTGATATAAAATTTTGTCCAAATTTTTGTTCATTTTTTTCTAAAATATATAATAAAAGCTATTGACATTGCACAGTAGGAGTGTTATCTTATTATCAATCGATAACGTTAAACGATTGCGTTAAACGTTATCGTAATCGTAAGAAACTTTCCCGCACAAGCGGGACAAAGAAAAGGAGAATTGTATGAAGAAATTAGCGTTAAGCAAGCTGGCATTGATTGCGGTTATCTGCCTTGCGTTGGGCATGTCCGCCTGCGGAGGCGGCACGCCCGCCAGCACGGCGGCCTCAAGCACAGCCCCAGCCAGCACAGCCCCCGCCGCAAGCGCCGCTCTCGCCGCAAGCTCCACCGCTGACGCCGCTCCGGCTGAAAACAAGCCTGAAGCCGCGACAATCCTTAAGATGTCGTCCGCGTGGGGAGAAAACTCCGCCGCGACACTTGGCGGCGTGAAGTTCGGCGAGCTTATTTATGAAGCTACTAACGGCAAATACGACGTCAAGGTTTATCCGCAGGATCAGCTCGCTTCGGGCAACCAGATTTCTGCAATAGAGATGATACAGAACGGCGACGTTGAACTCGACCTGCGCGGCATCACGCTGCTGTCTTCGGTTGACGAGCGTTTCACAATAATTAACATGCCATTCCTTCTTCCCACCTATGACGATGTGGAAAACGTCTTCGTAAACGGTCCGGGCGCCGTGGCTCTTGACAAGGTAGTCGCGGAAAACAATCTCATATCTCTGGGTTACGGCTGCGGAGGCTACCGCCAGATTCTCAACTCAAAGGTAGACATACATACACCGGCGGATATCCAGGGCCTTAAGATTCGCGTCGTTTCCGCCCCCATGCTCTTCGACTATTACAACGCCATGGGCGCGAATACCGTATCCATGAACATGAGCGAGGTATACTCCTCTTTACAGCAGGGCGTCATCGACGGGCAGGAAAACGGCATTGACACCGCAAAATCCTACAACATCTATGAAGTAACAAAGTACGTCACCTGCTGGAACGGCGTTTGGGACGGCATACTGTTCAACGCGAGCCCCCATTTCTGGGATACCCTGAGCGACGAGGAAAAGACCATTTTCCAGGATTGCGCCAAGGAAGCCATGCAGTACCAGCGTGAGCTTGCCCGCTCAAACGAAACCGCCATCCTGGAGGATGTTTCAAAGACTATGACCGTAACTTATCTTACCGCGGAAGAGGTAGACGCGTTCCGTCAGGCCGCCGCGCCCATCTATGAAAAATGGAGCGGAGCCATCGGCGAAGAACTGCTGACCGCGTTCGGATACACCGCATAATGTGAATTGAAATTAAGGCGCGGAGGGTTTGCATACCGGCCTGCATCTGGCTTAAACCCTCTGCGGCTTTTTCTTTACGGGTTCAGGCGTTTGGATAATCTATCTACTAATATCGGGGGTGACAATATGAAGAAGACGGGCATGTTTCTGTTTGAGCATTACGAAGAGATAATACTCGCGCCGGGCATGGCTGTAATGCTGTTGATTAACTTTGCCAACATTTTGGGACGGTATGTTTTTCAGGTTTCATGGGCCGCAACAGAAGAAGTGTGCGTTATCTGTTTTGTTTATATCAGCTTGATTGGCGCCGCGGTCGCGGTAAAGAGAAGAATGCATCTGGGGTTTACCTTAATATTGGAAAAACTGCCGCCCAAAGCACGGCTTGTTTTTGACGGGCTTATCACCGCTGCGGTCATAGGGTTAATGTCGCTGATGATTTACTACGGATACCTTGTGTGCGCAAACCAGGTCAGCCATAGCTCGGCTACTCCGGCTATGCGTATTCCGCTGGTTTATGCTTCCGCTTCGGTTCCGCTTTCCGGCTTGACTATTATTATTCGCAGCGTTCAGGTCTATATCGAAGATATCCGCAAGCATATCCTGGGCCAAAAAGCAGAAGGAGCCGAAGCATGACTTTATTTGTTGTTTTTGCAATACTTTTGTTTATGGGAATGCCAATAGCGTACTGCCTGGGCATAGCGTCGGTAGGCGCGCTTATCGATGACGGTATGCGCCTTACCACCTTTGCAAGCAATATGTATAACGGCACTGGTAAGTATACCTTGCTGGCGATCCCTTTCTTTATCCTGGCCGGTGTCGTTATGGAAAAGGCGGGTATCTCACGCAGGCTTGTGCGCTTCGCTCAAGTGATGGTGGGACATATTTTCGGCGGTTTGGCGGTCGTAACTGTTGTCGTAAGCTGTTTTTTCGCCGCTATATCAGGCTCCGGACCCGCTACGGTGTCGGCGCTTTCCCCGATTCTGCTGCCCGCCATGAGGGAAGCCGGCTACGACGACGATTGGGCCGCCGCGCTAATCGCCAACGGCGGCAACGTGGGTATTATCATACCGCCAAGCGTTATTTTCGTGTTGTACGGCGTTGTGGCAGAGGTTTCCATAGGCAGGTTGTTTATGGCGGGTATTATTCCCGGTCTGCTTTTCGGCCTTTCGCTCATCACTATTTCAATTATATCGTTGAAGCGGAGGGAAAAGCAGCGCGGCAAGATGATACGGCTGCCCAAAGCGCCCGTAAAGGAACGCTGGGCCGCGTTTATGGACGCTTTTTGGGGGATACTTTCCCCGGTCATTATTCTTGGGGGAATATACGCAGGTATTTTTACCCCTACGGAATCTGCCGGGATTGCGGCCGTATATGGCTTGATTGTGGGGCTTTTTATCTACCGTGAAATAAAGCTCAAGGATCTTTGGAAGCTGTTTGTGGACTCCGCCGTTTCAACCGCGGTGGTCATGTTTATAATAGCCAACGCCAGCATATTCGCCTATGTGCTCACCACTAACGGCGTTCCGCAGCTTATGAGTGAAACCGTAATGTCGTGGACCACCAACAGGGCTGTGCTGTTGTTCTTCATAAACATCATCCTCTTAATTGCGGGCTGCTTCCTTGATTCGGGTTCGGCGGTGTATATTTTCATTCCAATCCTGATGCCGATTGTAAAAGCAATAGGATACGACCCGTTGGTGTTCGGCGTGGTTTCTACGGTGAATTTGGCTATAGGCATGGCAACGCCGCCGGTCGGCCTTGACCTTTACGTCGCCTGCAACGCGTCAGGGGTTTCGCTCGCGGCAATATCAAAGCAGACGGTGCGCTTTGTATGCGCAAGCATCGTGGCTTTGTTTATCATTACATATGTACCGCAAATCAGCACCTTCCTTCCAAATCTTATGGGCGTCTGAAAGGAGTAATTTAAAACATGGAACAAAAATTAACACGGGAACAGGCCATATCTGTTGTTGAGATGGCCGCGGTTTCCAACATCAACAATCTTACGGCGGACCGGATAGAGGCTCTTGCCGGCGGGCACGGAATGCTGAATCTATCGGTATTCACATGCGCGAATGTTATTATAGACGCGCTAGCGAACGGCGGTAAGCTGGAGGTCAAGAACGCAAACACCAAAAGGCTGCCGATGGAGGATATACTTGAAAAGTGTATTAATGTTTGCAAAGCCGGAGGCTGCGATCCGGCAAACGCCGCCCTGCTTGGCGCGGTGATGATGTACTTTGCGGGTTCTGCCGCACAGGTCGGCATTCCGGCCGGCAACCGCAAGCTGGGCGCTCTGGCACGGATTATCGCGGGCAACGACCGCTGCGGCGTCGCGACCATTCCCACGGCTAAGATGAACAACCGGCTCTCCGGGTTTCCGGCGGTACAGGCTGTCTACCGCGCAATGGAGGAGGGAACCCTCACGGAAATCGTAGGCAGCAACATTCCGCAGCCCGTGGCCGGAAGCGCCCTGTACGGACACAGCGCGCTTGGCGAAGATTATGTTTATCCGCAGTTGGCGTCTAACGGCGCTAGAATTGGCACGGAAGCGATGATAAAAGCGTTTATAGGGTCTGGTATGCGTCCCCACCCGTTTACATGCGCGCTGTTCGGGGCGGCGGCTATATTGGAGATAGTACATCCCGACGCCGAAATCAACGAAGTATACGGCCCTTACGGCAAATTCAACAGCGCCATGCTGGCCGGCCGCGTCGCCGCCGAAACGGCCGGGCTGCCTCCGCTGCTGCACATGAGGGGGACCGGTGAGGAACACGACACCGGCCGCGTTATTGGCGACCTTGCGCTCATCCTTAAGGATGTAGGCGGCCCGTCTGTTATAGGATTAATGGCCGTACATGAAATCGTAGCCGCTTTTTCAGAAAACATTGCGGGAACCTCCGGCAACGCGACAAACTCTCCGCTCGGTCACATCTGCGGTTACGCGGTTTGCCTAATGCGCGCGCTAATGCACTACGACGGCGACCAAAAGGCCGCCATAGACGCCGTCATAGCCGACCGCGTGGCGGGCTCCTTCAGTCCTGAACTGGCCCTTTGCAGTATTAATATTTTGGCTCGCAAAGCCGCAGAGATTCGTCCCGGACTGGTAACGACTCTGCTTATTGAAGGCACTGAGCCCGCCCGCTACAATATCCTGCACAGCCGCTGCATAGCCGCATATGACCTTTTTAGCGTTGGCAAGAGCGTTTCAGAGGTAGTGGAGCAGTTTGACAACGAGCGTTTGGACCTTGTGGTGCGCAACGCTTCAAAATTCTTCACTGAAAAGTTTGGCAAGCCCGTGGAAATCAAGATTACTGCGGCTCGTGCCGGAGCGCGGCGTAAGAAAAGCAAAATGGCGCAGAAATATATCGCCTTTGACCCGTATTTTGACGTGGACGTCCGTTGCGGAGACCAATTCGTAAGCCTCAAGGGGCTTGCCCATGATATTGTCCCGCGCGTCGCCAAAGGCGAGCTAAAGGAAATAGAGTGGGCAATGCCAATGGCTTGCCCGGTCTGCGCCGAAAACGTACTGGCAGGAAACCATTTGTTCAATATCGTAGTTCCCGTGGCTATGGCTGCGGTTATGGGGATATGCTCCGTCGACGAAGCCGCCGACCTTGCTGAAAAAGCCGCCTATGTTACTGCCGGAATCCCCGGATGCAAGCAGCCCGCAAAGAATGTGGCGAACCTTGCGGCAGGCATAGCGCAGTATATTTGTAAATAGGGGGAAGTTTGTTTGAAAGTCTCACATGAAGTTGAGCATATGAAATGTATCTCATGCCCAAAAGGGCACGGCCCCGCAGAGTTGCCCATGGAGGGCAAATGGGTGCAGGCGCTTGAGATAAAGGATATTTCCGGGCTGTCACACGGCGTTGGCTGGTGCGCGCCGCAGCAGGGCTGCTGCAAGCTTACGCTAAACGTAAAGGGCGGCGTAATCGCGGAAGCCCTGGTAGAGACCACCGGATGTACCGGAGCCACGCACGGAGCCGCGGTTGCGGGGGAACACCTGCCGGGCAAAACGTTGCTTGAGGCGCTTAATACACATCTTGCCTGCGACGCCATAAACGTTGCCATGCGCGAAATATTCATGCAGATGGTGTACGGACGCACCCAAACCGCGTTTTCGGAAGACGGGCTTCCGGTCGGCGCAAGCCTTGAGGATTTGGGGAAAGGGCTGCGCAGCGTGAGCGGCACAGTGTTTTCTACCTCAATAAAAGGTCCGAGGCTGTTGGAGATGGCGGAAGGATATATTCTTGACATGGCAATGAATAAAGAAGATGAAAGCGTTGGATACAGGTTTGTACATTTGGGCAGGATGATGGAGCTTATACGCGGCGGCGAATCTCCTGATAATGCCTATAAAGCGTGTATCGGCACATACGGGCAGTATGAGACCGCCGCTTATTATCTGGATCCCCGAAAGGAGTAACGTATAAGTGATAATATTTGAAGGGATGGAGCGCCGTATGGATAAAATAACGGCGTTCTTAGGGAGCTACAGCCTTAATAGCCTTGAAGAGGCTCAGGCGCTCTGCGAAAAACGCGGCGTAAACGTTGCGTCCATAGTAAAGGGAGTGCAGCCGATAGCCTTTGAAAATGCTGTCTGGGGCTATACTGTCGGCGTGTCGTCCGCTTTGGCCGCAGGCTGCACAGACGCTTTGTCTGCGGCAAAGCAAATAGGCAAGGGCTTGCAGGCATTTACGGTTCCCGGCTCAGTCGCCGAGACCCGCGAAGTGGGCACAGGCCACGGCAACCTGGCCGCTATGTTGCTAAACGAAACCACCGGCTGCTTTTGCCTGCTGGCGGGGCATGAATCGTTCGCCGCCGCCGAAGGCGGGATGAGCATAGTCAAGGCGGCCAACAAGGTGCGTCAAAACAAGCTGCGCGTTATCCTCAACGGTTTGGGAAAGGACGCGGGCTACACACTGGCAAGGTACAACGGCTTTACCTACATGGAAACTAAATTTGACCACGGCGCAAATAAGCTGACGGTTCTCGGACAAAGAAGCTTTTCTGACGGCGAGCGCAGCCAGGTGAAGGTGTACTGCAACTCAAGTGTGGACGAAGCGGTGGAGGTCATGAAGCTGGAGCGCGTGGATGTTTCGATAACCGGTAATTCAGCCAACGCGGTCAGGTTCCAGCACTTTGTGGCGGGAACCTATAAAAAATGGGCTATGCAGAACGGCATTCCTTATTTTTCTGTCGCTTCGGGCGGCGGTACGGGGCGCACGCTGCACCCGGACAACATTGGAGCGGGGCCAATCTCTTTTGGAATAACAGACACTCTGGGAAGGGTACATTGCGACGTACAGTTCGCCGGTTCCAGTTCTGTGCCGGCGCATGTTGAAATGATGGGGCTTATGGGCATGGGCAATAATCCGATGGTCGGCGCTACAGTCGCTTGCGCCGTCGCGGTCAGCCAGTCAAGTAACGGGGAGGGTGCGGCATGATAGATATAGAAAAACGCGAAGAGCTTATAGCTTATCTGGAAAGTAGGGGTATAGTCAGCAAAGAGGACGGATATACCGTGGATTACTGCAAGGGCGGCGTTTCCAGCATTACGGCGCTCATTGAGATTCCCGGCAAAACAATGCTTATCAAGCAGGGCCGCGAGCGATTCGCCGTCGCCATAGAGTGGATAGCCGACCGCCAGCGCATTGCGATGGAAGCCAAGGCAAACGCCTTTTACAACAAATACCTGCCCGACATGGCCCCCGCCGTTATATCCTACGATGCGGAGAATTACATCATGCTGCGCGAAGCCGCTCCTGCGGGCTGTAGGATGTGGAAAGAGGATATCCTTGACGGCATACTGGATTTTAAGATTGCGCGTAAAACGATTGAAGCGCTAGTCACTATCCACAACGAGAGCGCCGGCAAGGCTGACGTTAAAGAAGACTTCTCCGAATACAAGACGTTTTATCAGCTGCGCATTTCGCCTTATCTGGAATTCCTGGCGACCCGTCATCCGCAGCTTGCGCCAGTTATCCAAGATATGATAAAAAAGCTTGACGAAACGCATGTGGCCGTGGTCCACGCCGATTACAGCCCCAAGAATATTCTCGTGCTGCCTGACAGGAACATCTGCATACTCGACTACGAGATAGCCCACTACGGTGACCCGGCGTTCGATTTGGCATTTTACATCAACCACATAGTATTAAAGTCCGTCTTTCTTCCCCATATGTCTGCCGCAATACTCAACATGATGTTGTATATGACCGACACCTATTTAAAAATGGAGCGGTTTGAAGAAAAGGCGCAGTTTGAAGAGCGGTGCGTTAAAATGCTGGCTGTATTTATGCTCACCCGCATTGACGGAAAATCTCCGGTTGAATACATCACCGATGAAACCCAAAAGGAACTGGTGCGCAAAATGGCGTACAGGCTGATGGAAAGCGGGGCAAAAACCTTTGCGGAGGCCGCCGGGCTGTTTTTGGAAATGGAGCGCGCCTATCAGCAGGATTCAAGACGCGCGGAGGTGGTAAATGCATGAAAATAGTAATACTTGACGGCCATGTGAATACCAAAGACGACATTGACATGAGCAGGCTTTATGAGTTGGGGGAAGTGGAATACTACGATTATACTCCTGTAAATGATAACAAGGAAATCATACGCCGGATCGGCGATGCTGAGTATATTATGACAAATAAGACGCCAATTGACCGCGAGGTTATAGAAGGCTGCCCGAACCTGAAGTTCATCTGCGAAATTGCGACAGGATACAATAACATTGACTTGGTCGCGGCAAAGGACCACGGTATTTCGATTTCTAATGTTCCGACCTACGGAACAGACGCCGTAGCTCAGTTCGCGATAGCCCTTTTGCTGGAGATATGCAACCGAGTGGGACATCATGACGACGCGGTCCATAAAGGCCGCTGGGAGAGTTCTGATTTCTTCTGTTTCTGGGATTACCCGCTCATTGAATTGGCCGGTAAAACGATTGGAATAATCGGATTCGGGCGGATTGGCCAGGCGACGGGAAAAATAGCTAAGGCAATGGGTATGAAGGTTCTGGCCTGCGATGCTCAGCCCTCTGAGGGCGGCCGCGAGATAGCGAAGTATGTTTCTTTTGACGAATTAATGGCGGAATCCGACATAGTCGCGCTGCACTGCCCGCTTATGCCAAGCACCACCGGGATGATAAACAAGGACTCTATAGCCAAAATGAAAGACGGCGCTATTCTCCTTAACAACAGCCGCGGCCAACTTGTGGTAGAACAGGATTTGGCGGACGCGCTCAACAGCGGCAAACTGCGCGCCGCGGGAGTAGACGTCGTGACGATTGAGCCAATACGCGCGGATAATCCGCTCTTGACAGCTAAGAATTGCGTCATTACGCCTCATATCAGCTGGGTACCAAAAGAGACCCGCCAACGCATGATGGATATCGCAATAGACAACTTTGTACAATTCCATAACGGCGTTCCCCAGAACATTGTTAATCCATAAAAACCAGGAGTGATTCACATGAATTATAAAACGGATATAGAGATAGCACAGGAAACCCCTATGCAGCATATCCGCGATATTGCGGCGGCTGCAGGGGTGGATGAAAAATACGTTGAGCAATATGGGAACTATAAAGCAAAAATTGACTACAACATACTTAACGACATGGCGGATAAGCCGGACGGCAAGCTGGTTCTGGTAACGGCTATCACGCCCACCCCGGCAGGTGAAGGCAAGACGACCAACACCGTGGGGCTTGCGGATGGCTTGCGCAAAATCGGCAAGAGGTCTGTCGTGGCTTTACGGGAGCCGTCGCTGGGGCCCGTGTTCGGCGTAAAAGGCGGAGCCGCCGGCGGCGGGTACGCTCAGGTAGTGCCTATGGAAGACATAAACCTCCACTTTACGGGGGATTTCCACGCAATCGGCGCTGCCAACAATCTGTTGGCGGCAATGCTGGACAATCATATCTTTCAGGGCAATGCCCTGGGGATAGACACCCGACGAATAACCTGGCGCCGTTGCGTTGACATGAACGACAGACAGCTCAGGTATATAACTGACGGCCTGGGCGGGAGGATAAACGGCGTTCCCCGTGAGGACGGGTACGATATTACCGTTGCAAGCGAAGTCATGGCCGTGCTTTGCCTTTCAAAGGATATAGACGATCTCAAAGCTCGCCTTTCGAGGATTATCGTAGGCTATACGCGGGATGAAAAACCGGTTACTGCAGGAAACCTCAAGGCTGAAGGCGCGATGGCAGCGTTGCTCAAGGACGCGCTAAAGCCAAATTTGGTTCAGACGCTTGAGGGAACGCCCGCTTTTATTCACGGTGGACCCTTTGCGAACATAGCCCACGGCTGCAACTCAATTATAGCTACGCGTCTCGCACTTAAGCTGGGGGAATACGCTATTACTGAAGCCGGGTTCGGCGCCGACCTGGGAGCCGAAAAGTTCATTGACATAAAATGCCGTATGTCAGGTCTTAAACCTGATGCAGTCGTAATCGTCGCTTCAGCAAGGACCATGAAATACCATGGCGGAGTCCCGAAAGATAAAGTAGGCGAAGAGAACATGGAAGCACTCAAAAAGGGCATTCCCAATCTTATCCGGCATGTTGAGAATGTAACTAAGGTATACGGTCTTCCGGCAGTGGTGGCGGTTAACCGCGATCCCACACCCGAGGAGCTGGCTTTCATTCAGGCAGAGTGCGAAGCGTGCGGCGTAAAAGCAATAGAATCCCGTGTTTGGGATTTGGGCGGCGAAGGCGGCAAGGAACTGGCTGAAGAGGTCGCGCGCCTTTGCGACACGCCTAACAGCTTTGCTTTCTGCTACGAAAACGAAAACACCATCACAGAAAAAATAGAAGCCGTTTGCAAAAAAGTATACCATGCCGAAAGTGTTGAGCTCACGTCGGCCGCACAAAAACAAGCGGCACAGCTGGAACAGTTGGGGTTTGGTAATCTGCCCGTTTGTATGGCTAAAACGCAATATAGTTTTTCTGACAACGCGGCCCTGTTGGGCGCGCCGGATGGATTTAAGGTTTCGGTACGCAACCTGAAGGTTTCTGCCGGGGCGGGCTTTATTGTTGCTCTTACAGGTGACATAATGACCATGCCTGGGTTGCCGAAGGTCCCGAGCGCCGAAAAAATCGACGTTGACGGAACGGGCAAAATCTCCGGGCTATTCTGACAGCCGATTGGCATATGGAGTGATAGTGTATAATGAATATGCAGAACATTAAAAATCTGACATTGGCCGCGACTTTTATGGCGGTGGGGCTGTTGCTGCCCTTTTTGACGGGCCAGATACAGGTAATAGGGAACATGCTGCTGCCAATGCATATCCCCGTGCTTTTATGCGGCCTGATATGCGGTTGGAAATACGGCGCGCTTGTCGGCCTTGTACTTCCGGTGACGCGCTTTATGCTGTTCGGTATGCCGCCGCTTTATCCTGTGGGGATTGCCATGACCTTTGAACTTGCGGCGTACGGTCTGGTCGTGGGGTTTTTGTACGGGCGTTCCCGCTGGCAGTGCGTCGTCGCGCTGTACCGTTCTATGCTTGCGGCAATGATAACCGGCCGCGTCGTGTGGGGCGTCGCGCAGACGCTGCTTCTCGGCTTAGGTGAAAACGGTTTCACGTTGCGGATATTTATGGCGGGCGCGTTGCTCAACGCTATCCCCGGCATCGTGGTGCAGCTGACACTTATCCCGTTAATTATGGTCGCGCTAAACCGCACGGGAATAGTGCCGTTCCGCAGGGCGGAGCTGCCTGACGCCCTAAGCTAGGGTATGGAAAAGCTCACAGAAACTGTTATACAAAAAATCAATGGGTTACTGCAAAGCAAGCCGCGTATTATTGTGGCTATAGACGGCAGATGCGCCGCGGGAAAGACGACCCTCGCGGCGCGACTTGGAGAATCGCTTTCTTGCAATGTAATACATATGGATGAATTCTTCCTGCGTCCTGAGCAGCGAACCCCGCAAAGGCTGAAGGAACCGGGCGGCAATGTGGATTATGAGCGGTTTTTGGAAGAAGTATTGCCAATGCTAAAAAAAAGCAGGGACTTTGCCTACATGCCGTTCGACTGCAAGCGCCGGGCTTTTGGAGAGGCAATAGAGATAAAGGCTAACGCCGTCAATATTGTAGAGGGCTCATGCTCCTGCCACCCCGCGCTGCGGGAGCATTATGATTTAAAAATATTCCTGTCTGTTTCGCCCGAAAAGCAGCTTGAGAGGATTCTGCGGCGAAACGGCGAAGCGGATGCCGAAGCTTTTAAAAACAGGTGGATTCCGCTTGAAGAAAGCTATTTTATGTCATTTGGCGTTGAAGGATACTGCGACATGCAATTCACAACATAAACAACCATACCATGCTTTCAGTGCTTTACGTAGAAAGGATAGTCAAATCAATGAAAAGCACAACCACAAAAAAAATTGCCGTCACCGCGTTGCTTATAGCGGTTGAAATAATACTAACCCGCTTTATCTCAATACAGACGCCGATTCTCAGGGTCAGCTTCGGGTTTGTTCCCATAGCGATGGTCGCAATGATATATGGGCCTTTTTACGCCGGGGCTGGAGCCGCAATCGCCGATTTAATTGGCGTAACGATTTTCCCCACAGGCGCTTTTTTTCCCGGTTTTACGCTGACGGCCCTTTTGACCGGCGTTGTTTACGGGTTGTTGCTGCGTGATAATAAAAGCCTTTGGCGGATATGCCTTGCGGCTCTTGTTGTCACCATCGGCTTGCAGCTTGGCTTGGATACCCTGTGGCTTAAAATAATCACCGGCAAAGCATATCTTGCCCTTTTACCGGCGAGGGCGTTAAAAGCTGTTTTGATGGCGCCTGTCCAAGTCGTCGTTATCCGGCTAGTCGCGGGCGCGCGCTTTTATACCCGGCGTGAGGCCAGCTTTTGAGAGCGGGTATTTTATAATGATTAGCAAGGAGAGATAAAATTGGAATTTACAAAACGCAGCTGCGAAGAATTTATAGATATTCTGGCGTCTAAGGAGCCGGTCCCCGGCGGGGGCGGGGCGGCGGCGTACGCGGCGGCAATAGGTACGGCGTTGGGCAACATGGTTGGCAACCTGACGCTTGGAAAGAAAAAATACGCTGACGTCCAGGACGATATTGCCGCGCTTAAAGCAAAAGCCAACACGCTTCAAGCAGATTTACTCGCGCTTGTGGCAAAGGACGCGGAAGCCTTTGAGCCTCTGTCAAAGGCATACGGGCTGCCCAAAGAGACTCCCGAACAGCAGGAGGAAAAGACCCGGGTCATGGAAACCGCGCTTAAAGAGGCCTGCGCCGTGCCGCAAGAAATAATGCGGAAATGCTGTGAGGCTATTGCTCTCCATGAAGAATTCGCGGCGAAAGGAACGGCCATTGCCATTTCGGATGTCGGCTGCGGGGTGGCCATATGCAGGGCGGCGCTTCTGGCCGCGAGCCTGAATGTGTTCATCAACACAAAGCTGATGAAAGACAGAGCTTACGCGGATAAAATCAACGTAGAAACGGAAGCCATGTTAGAGACATACACAGCTAAAGCGGATAAAATCTACGCCGGTGTTCTGGCGCGGCTCAGATGAGGGGGAATAATCAACAAATGGCCATGATATTGGATGGCAAAAAGGTAGCGGCGTCACTGAACGAGATGCTGCGAGCCGACGTTGAAAGCCTTAAATCCAAAGGGATAGCGCCCAAATTGGCGATAGTGCGCGTTGGTGAGCGCGGAGACGATATCGCCTACGAGAAAGCCGCGGTAAAGCGCTGCGAGACAGTCGGGGTGGAAGCCGGGCGCTTTACACTGGATATTAACGCAACACAGGAAGAACTGCTTGGCGTAATCCGGAGGATAAACGACGACAAAAGCATCCACGGCTGCCTGTTGTTCCGCCCCTTGCCGAAGCACATTGACGACAATACCGTGCGAAACGCGCTTGACCCCGCAAAGGACGTGGACGGCATAACGGACAGTTCGCTCGCGGGAGTGTTCGCGGGGGTATCTACTGGTTTTCCTCCGTGTACGCCAAAGGCCTGCATGGAGATTCTGGACCATTACGGCGTTGAGCTTACCGGCAAGAAAGCGGTTGTTATAGGCCGCAGCCTTGTTGTTGGCAAGCCCGCCGCAATGATGCTGATACAGAAAAACGCGACGGTGACAATCTGCCACACAAAAACGGAAGATATGCCGGCAGTCTGCCGCGAGGCCGACGTTTTGATAGTGGCGGCGGGCCGCGCAGGAATAGTCGGCAAAGACTGTCTCAGCGCCGGACAGATTGTCATTGACGTGGGCATAAACGTAAACGAGGATGGAAAGCTCTGCGGCGACGTCAACTTTGCGGAGGCTGAATCCATTGTGGAGGCCATAACCCCAGTTCCGGGCGGCGTGGGGACTGTCACAACAAGCGTACTGGTGAAGCATGTCGTTGAGGCGGCCAAAAGGGCGGTGTAAGCATGAACCATTTCTCCCCCGCCGAGATCGCGGAGAACTACGCAAATATCGGCGCAAAAAAAGCGGCCTCCCCAGCGTGGAAGCTGCTTTTGCTGGGCGTGCTGGCAGGATTCTTAATCGGAATGGGCTCGGCTGTGACGAACACCGCGGCCCACAGCATTACTAATGTTTCGGCCGCGAGGATTATCTGCGGACTGCTGTTTCCGTTTGGTCTGGGGATAGTCATGCTGCTTGGCGCCGAGCTCTTCACGGGCAACTGCATGATTCCGGTGTCGGTGCTTGAAGGCAAAGCCACGGTTAAGGGGATGCTCAAAAACTGGCTCTGCGTCTATACCGGCAATCTTGCGGGAGGCGTGCTGCTGGCGGCGGGCTGCGCGTACTTCGGCCAGCTTAACTATTCCGACGGCGGACTGGCGGTCTACACTATAAAGATAGCCGCCGCGAAGTGTGCCATACCCTTTGCAAACGGCGTAATGCTGGGGATTTTCTGCAATTTGCTCGTGTGTATGGGCGTGTTGTGCGCGCTTTCGGCAAAGGACACGGCGGGAAAGATCGTGGGGGCCTATATCCCGGTGGCTTTTTTCGTCATCTGCGGGTTTGAGCACTGCGTCGCCAATATGTATTACATCCCGGCGGGGCTTTTTGCAATGACCGTCCCTGAATACGCGGCTAAAGCGGCGCAGGCCGGAATAAACACTGCGGCTTTGACATGGTGCGGGTTTTTCATTGGAAATCTGCTGCCGGTGACTATCGGCAACATACTCGGCGGCGCGGGAATCGGCATATTAATGTGGGTTTGTAATTTGAGGAAATTTGAAGGTTAATATATCTTTATATAGACACAAAATATGTCATTATCCAGGCCGGGGACTGGTCTAAGGTAAATCCCATGCACTACGAACTTGCCCTGCCGGTCATATGCGAGTACGGCGGCGAGAGCTACCGGCTGGATATTCCC
>QMCE01000443.1_pt1 | contig 42150 bp, 43 predicted proteins | sample 1821851 | NCBI WGS metagenome assembly QMCE01 (sample SAMN09453174, study PRJNA476694) | Termite gut metagenome, whole genome shotgun sequencing project. | isolation source: worker | host: Odontotermes sp. | place: South Africa:Pretoria | collected 2016-01-28 | reverse complement strand
TTATCAACAACCCCAATTTATTTTCTTAAATTATTTGGCAAAATCAAATAACTTTCTCAAATTTGCGCCTCGAAATACTATTTAACACATAAATAACAAATATGAGTTCAGGTGAAATCTTTATAGTCATTTTCCTTACGGCTATTGTTTTGGTTTCTGCGGCGTTGATTATCGCCAATTTGATTGCTCCCCGTTCGAGTAACCCTCAGAAAGGAGAACCTTACGAATGCGGTATCCCGACAAGGGGAACTTCTTGGATGCAGTTCAAAGTCGGATACTACCTTTTTGCCATTCTTTTCTTAATGTTTGATGTGGAGACGGTTTTGCTGTTTCCGTGGGCAGTCATTATGAAAAGTCTTGGTGTAGCAGGGCTTTTTAGTATCTTGTTTTTCTTGCTAATCCTTGTTCTTGGATTGGCTTACGCATGGAGGAAAGGAGCATTAGAATGGAAGTAAAAGACATTTCAATCAAAAACATGAAGTACGAAGACTTCAACGACAACCAATATTTGGAACAATACGTTGAGGAACTTCGGAAAGGTGGTGTTAATGTCGTTATCGGCAAGTTAGACGATTTTATTAATTGGGGACGTTCAAACTCGGTTTGGCCGCTCGTATTTGCCACAAGTTGTTGCGGTATCGAATTTATGTGCGTAGGTGCGGCTCGTGCCGACTTTGCCCGTTTCGGATGGGAAGTAACGCGAAATTCGCCGAGACAAGCCGATGTGGTTTTCGTTTCCGGAACCATCGTACACAAAATGGCTCCGGTTTTGAAACGCTTATACGATCAAATGCCGGAACCGAAATATGTGATGGCAGTCGGCAGTTGCTCTATTTCGGGCGGACCGTTCAAGGATTCCTACCACGTTATAAAAGGTACGAATGAGATTATTCCGGTGGATGTTTACATTCCGGGATGTCCGCCTCGTCCGGATGCGATGCTTTACGGTATGATGCAGTTGCAACGTAAAATCAAACTGGAAAACTTTTTCAAACTCCCGCAAAAACCTGAAATTGCCGATAAAGTTGTTGAAGGCGAAAATATTTGAGTATGGAACACATAAAGAAAATTATTTTATCGGCTGCTCCCGATGCCGTTATTGAGGAAGCTCAATACTTATCGGCTACCGTTGATCCGGGCAAATTGAGAAAAGTAGCATTGGCTTTGAAAGATAAAGGTTTCGATTACCTGATGAATTTGACCGGAATGGATTACGGCGATTCACTCGGAACCATCTATCACATTTCTTCCGACAAAGAAAAAAAGAGTGTCGTTGTGCTGAAAACAAGTACGACAGACCGCGAAAACCCGGAACTATACACGGTTAGCGATATTTGGAAATCAGCAAATCTTTACGAACGCGAAGTATTTGATTTCTTCGGAATCAGGTTTATCAACCATCCCGATATGCGCCACCTTTTCCTTCGCGCCGATTGGAACGGTTTCCCTTTCCGCAAAGATTATGATACAAACCCGGAACTCAATCCTATCCCATTGGTTAACCAATCCATCGAGGATATGGAGTGTGTACCGACTTTGACTGTTGACGAAAAAGGAGAGATTAAAAGTAAAACAGGCAGTCTATTTGACAGCAAGGAATACGTTATCAATATCGGTCCGCAACACCCTGCTACACACGGGGTTCTTCACTTACGCGTATCAATGGACGGGGAAATCATTAACAAGGTTGACCCTAATTTCGGATACATTCACCGCGGAATTGAAAAGATGTGCGAAAAAATGACCTATCCGCAAATCTTGCATTTAACCGACCGTTTGGATTACCTTTCCGGCACAATGAACCGCCACGCGATGTGTCTTTGTGTTGAAAATGCACTTCAAGTGGAAGCTACACAACGAGCACAATATGTCCGCGTAATTTTGGACGAATTGACACGCATTGCCTCCCACTTATTGGGTTGGGGTTGTATGTGTATGGATATGGGGTCGATTACCGCCTTTGTATATGGTATGCGCGACCGCGAGAAAATTATGGATATTTTCGAGGAAACAGGCGGCGGACGCTTGATGGTTAATTACAGCGTAATCGGCGGATTGTCGGAAGATATTCATCCGAATTTCCAAAAACGCGTAAAAGAGTTTATTCCTTATATGCGTAAAATGATTAAGGAATATCATATTCTCTTTACCGGAAATCCGATTGCCACAGGTCGTATGAAAGGCATTGGATTCTTGAAAAAAGAAGATGCTATCAGTTTAGGTGTAACCGGTCCGGCTGCCCGCGCCTCTAATTTTGCCTGCGATGTACGCAAAATTTCTCCTTATGCCGTTTACGATAAAGTAAATTTTGAAGAAGTTATCCGTAAAGAGGGAGGAACATTCGACCGTTATATTATCCGCTTGGACGAAATTGAGCAATCGCTTCGCATTATTGAGCAGTTGATTGACAATATTCCGGATGATGGTTTCTGTACAAAAGTGCCGAAACTGATTAAACTTCCGGCAGGCGAATACTATCAACGTGTGGAAAATGCGCGCGGGGATTTCGGGGTTTATATCAACAGTAAAGGAGACAAAAATCCGTATCGTGTAAAATTCCGCTCGCCGTGTATGACGTTGATTTCAGCATTAGATCCGCTTTGTAAAGATGAAAAATTAGCGGACTTAATTATGATTGGGGCATCGCTGGACTATGTAATTCCGTGTGCTGACAGATAATCAGTGCGATTAAGTGATTAGTGATAAAGAGATTAATAATAAAAATATATGTTAGAATTAGCACCAATAAAAGAAATGATTCACACACTGTTGGGAGAATGGATTCCGGCAGCTTGGGCGGTTTCATTGATTGAATACGTCCTTATCGGTGTCATTTTCCTTACTTTGTATGCCGTTTTGGCACTCATCTTGATTTACGTGGAACGTAAGGTTTGCGCCTTCTTCCAATGCCGTATCGGACCAAACCGGGTTGGCCCTTGGGGGTTATTACAGAGTATTGCGGATATGATTAAGATTCTCTTGAAAGAGATTATCCGTATCGACCGCACAGACCAATTCCTGTTCAAAGTTGCCCCTTTCATCGTCATTATGGGTTCATTCCTGACGTTCGGAGCGTTGCAATTTGGAGACGGATTATTTGCAATTGACTTCAATGTCGGTGTTTTTTACCTGTTAGCCGTATCATCTTTGGGCGTAGTGGGTATTCTGTTAGCCGGCTGGGCAAGTAACAATAAATATACGCTGATTGGAGCTATGCGTAGTGGTGCTCAATTAGTAAGTTACGAACTTTCGGCAGGGATTTCGTTATTGACTATCGTGATTCTTGCAGGTGATATGCAACTTTCAAACATCATCGCAGCACAAGCTGATTCGTGGTTTATCTTCAAAGCTCCAATTCCGGTTTTCATCGCATTCATCATCTATTTGATTGCCGGACACGCAGAAACAAACCGTGGACCATTTGACTTACCGGAAGCTGAATCGGAATTAACTGCCGGTTATCACACCGAGTATTCGGGTATTCAATTCGGATTCTTCTACCTGGCTGAGTATTTGAATATGTTCATCATTGCCGGTATTGCTACAACGATGTTCCTCGGCGGATGGCAGCCGTTACAAATCAACGCCGGATGGGCAGCAGGATTCAACGAAGTAATGTGGTGGATCCCGTCATACTTATGGTTCTTCGGAAAAGTATTTGCTTTGGTATTCCTTAGCTTGTGGGTTCGCTGGACATTCCCGCGCCTTCGCATCGACCAGCTATTGAAATTGGAGTGGAAAATATTGATGCCGATAAGTTTAGTGAATTTGCTGTTAATGGCAGTATGGGTTTTAATTTTTTAATTAAATAACGAATATGATTAACTATATAAAAGAATTATTTTCCGGAATTTGGGCGCTGATACAGGGAATGTGGATTACAATGCTCAATTTCTGCCGTCCGAAAATAACGGAACAGTATCCCGAAAACAGGGGAAAAAATCAGATGTTCGATCGTTTTCGCGGTGAACTGACAATGCCTCACAACGCAAACAACGAACATAAATGTACTGCCTGCGGATTGTGTCAAAGTGCTTGTCCGAACGGAACAATCACCGTCATTTCTAAGCAAATCGCAACCGGAGAAGGTAAAACAAAAAAAGTGTTGGATAAGCATTTATACGACATTGGCAGTTGCACATTCTGCGATTTATGCCGTCAGGCTTGTAATTTCAACGCACTCGCCTGGTCTCAAAACTTTGAACACGCCGTATTTACCCGGTCTACATTGGTAAAACAGTTGAACAAACCGGGTTCAAAGGTAGAAGAAAAGAAAGTTGCCGCACCAACACCTACACCAACTGTTAAGAAAGAGGAAAGTGCGAAAAATATAGAAACTAATACTCAACAATCGTAATCAGATAAGATATGGAACTTTCATCCTATTTGGAATATTTACAATCGCTGCTGGTTTATTTGACACCGTCAAATATTACCTTCTTTATCCTTGCAGCGGTTATTTTAGTCTGTGGATTTCTGTCGGTAACAACGACAAAAATATTGCGTGCTGCCACTTACCTCTTTTTTGTACTCGTTGCCATTGCGGGGCTTTACCTGCTAATGAATTATCAGTTTTTGGCCGCCGTGCAACTGTCTGTCTATGCAGGAGGGATTGTCGTTCTGTTCGTTTTTGCCATCTTGTTAATACAGCGTATTGGCGAAGAGACGGAAAAAATCACGTTCAGTAAAAAAACATTAAGTGCCATTGCAGCCGTTTCCGGCGTCATATTATGCGCAGTGCTTATTTTCGGCTACGGTTTCATCTATGATATTGACGCCGCAAATGAATTTGCAGCAACGATTGATATGCAAAAAATCGGACATACATTAATGGGGACGGATAAATATCAATATTTACTTCCATTTGAGGCAGCAGGTGTTTTACTACTTGCCTGTATCGTAGGTAGTATTATTATTGCACAAAAAAATAAGGAGGGTAAAAAATGAACTTACCAATAGAATGTTATTTAATAGTGAGTACACTCCTGTTTTTTATCGGAGTTTACGGATTTATTGCCCGCAGAAACCTGATAGGTATTTTGCTGTCAATCGAATTAATGCTGAACGCAGCGAATATCAATTTTGTGGTATTCAACCGTTTTCTATTTCCAAATCCGTTGGAAGGTTATATGTACAGCCTTTTCATCATCATTGTAGCGGCGGCAGAGACAGCAATTGCTATCTCTATCATCATTAATATTTACCGGAATATGAAGAATATTAATGTGGACAGTATTAGAGAATTGAAAAATTAAAAAAATTAAATTTATGGAAATAACAACTCTAACAATACTATTATTACCCTTTCTGATGTTCCTATGTTTAGGCTTATTTGGTAAACGTTTAGGCACTAAATTATCCGGATTATTGGGAACTGCGGGAATGTCTATTGTGACAATATTAGCTTATTATACGGCATTTCAATACTTTACAGGAAGTATAGACGGCGTAAAATCCGGAGATGAATTTTTAAAAGTAGTCGTTTTTAATCAAGAATGGCTTAGTTTTGCGAGCATAGGCGCACCTAATTTAGTTATCAATTTGGGTGTATTGCTCGACTCTATCTCAGTAATGATGCTGGTGGTTATCACTACCGTATCATTGATGGTGCATATTTACAGTTTAGGATATATGCACGGTGAAAGCGGATTTCAACGTTATTACGCCGTTTTGTCGCTCTTCTCTTTCGCCATGTTGGGGCTGGTTGTGGCAACTAACATTTTCCAAATGTATATTTTTTGGGAATTGGTGGGTGTTTCTTCGTTCTTGCTGATTAGTTTCTATTTCACAAAACCATCAGCCGTAAAAGCTGCGAAGAAAGCATTTATAGTAACCCGCTTTGCCGACATGTTCTTCCTGATTGGTATTTTGATTCTCTCTTACTACACGAAAACATTCGATTTCGGAGATTTAACCGCTAACAATGCGGCTCTTGTATCAACCTCATTTGCCGGTGCTACTTTTATGGGACTTTCGGTTGCCTCTATCGCCACAATGTTGATATTTTTAGGCGGTGCGGGAAAATCGGCAATGTTCCCATTCCATATTTGGTTGCCCGATGCAATGGAAGGACCGACACCTGCCTCTGCGTTAATCCACGCTGCGACAATGGTTGTAGCCGGTGTTTTCCTGGTGGCAAGATTGTTTCCGGTTTATTTTCACGTTACACCTGATATACTGGAAGTTATCGCATATATTGGTGCATTCACAAGTTTATTTGCCGCCGTTATTGCTTGTACGCAAACAGATATAAAACGGGTTCTCGCCTTCTCTACTATTTCACAAATTGCTTATATGTTAGTAGCGTTGGGAGTTTCGAAATTCGATCATGGACTTGGATTTACGGCTTCCATGTGGCACTTGTTCACACACGCAATGTTCAAAGCGTTGTTATTCCTCGGTGCCGGTGCGATTATCCATGCTGTTCACAGCAACGAAATGGGATCAATGGGTAATCTTCGCAAATATTTGCCCATTACACACGCAACATTCTTAATCGCTTGCTTGGCGATTGCAGGTATTCCGCCGTTCTCCGGATTTTTCTCGAAAGACGAAATTTTGGTTGCGGCAGCTGACTCGAATAAAATCATCTTCCTCTGTCAAGTATTTGTAGCCGGACTGACGGCATTCTATATGTTCCGCTTGTATTTCCGTATTTTCTGGCACAACGAAAAAGACTACGGACATCACAAACCACACGAAGCTCCGGCGAATATGTTCGTTCCGTTAATCATTTTAGCCGTCTTCACTTGTATCAGCGGATTTTTCCCTTTCGGTAAATTTATTACTGCTGACGGACTTCCGTTTGAAATTCATACACATTGGGCGGTCGCTATTCCGAGCGTCCTGGTTGCTGTCTTTGGTATTGCCATTGCAACGATTCTTTACAAGAAAGAAAATACTCGTCCGGACGCTATTGCAAAATCAATCAAGCATTTGTACACGTATGCACACAACAAATTTTACATTGATGAAATATACTTGTTTATTACAAACAAAATCATCTTTGATAAAGTTTCAAAACCGATTGCCTGGTTTGACCACTATGTAATTGACGGTTTTATGAACCTCACTGCTTGGGTTACTCAAAAAACATCATTTGAGATACGCGAATTCCAAAGCGGAAACGTTCAGCAATATGCGTGGGTATTCGTTATGGGTGTAGTAGCCATAGTGGCGTTTGTGATTTATTTATGATGATAGGAAATTAATTACGATAAAATACAGAAAAAATGAATATATTATCTTTATTTGTAGCTATTCCGATGCTGATGATGGCAATTATTTTTTGCCTGAAAAGCAAGCAAGCTATTCGTATGGTGATGGCAGTAGGTTCGTTTGCGATCCTTGCCACAGCGGTTTATTTAACATTTGCTTTTCTTGAGCAAAGAGCCAATGGCGATATGGCTGAATTTTTGTTCACCTACAATTATGTTTGGTACGAAACATTTAATATTCAATATGCTATTGGTGTAGACGGAGTTTCTGTTGCTATGCTATTGCTTTCGGGCGTAGTGGTTATTACCGGAGTATTTGCCTCCTGGGGAATGGAGTTTCAAACCAAGGAATTTTTCTTGTGGTTTTTGATGCTTTCCATCGGGGTTTTCGGATTCTTTATTTCGATTGACCTCTTCACTATGTTCCTGTTCTACGAGGTAGCATTGATTCCAATGTATCTGCTGATCGGACTTTGGGGAAGCGGCAAAAAAGAGTACTCGGCAATGAAACTGACATTAATGTTGATGGGAGGTTCAGCTTTCTTGATGGTGGGAATTTTCGGAATTTACTTCTTCTCCGCACCGGAAGGACAACAGTTGACTTTTGATATTACTAAAATAGCCCAAAGCAGCGTGATGCCAATCGAAATGCAACGGATATTCTTCCCGCTTACATTTGTCGGATTTGGTGTATTGGGAGCTATGTTCCCATTCCACACCTGGTCGCCCGATGGTCACGCCTCAGCTCCTACTGCCGTTTCGATGCTCCATGCCGGAGTCTTAATGAAACTCGGAGGTTACGGATGTTTCCGCGTAGCCATGTACTTAATGCCGGAAGCAGCAAGTGAACTGGCTTGGATTTTCATTATCCTGACAGGTATCAGCGTAGTGTACGGAGCATACAGCGCCTGCGTTCAAAACGACTTGAAATACATCAACGCCTACTCTTCAGTAAGCCATTGCGGATTAGTACTTTTCGCCTTGCTGATGATGAATAAAACAGCGATGACCGGAGCTATCCTGCAAATGGTTTCTCACGGTTTGATGACGGCTCTTTTCTTTGCCCTTATCGGTATGATTTACGGTCGGACACACACGCGCGATATACGCGAAATGGGCGGTTTGATGAAGATAATGCCGGTATTGAGCGTTTGTTACGTTATTGCCGGTTTGGCATCATTGGGGCTTCCGGGATTAAGCGGATTTGTAGCTGAAATGACCATTTTCGTAGGTTCCTTTGAACACGCTGATCTATTCCGCCGGACTATGGTGATCCTCGGTTGTTCTTCCATCGTGGTTACAGCGGTTTACATTCTGAGAGTAGTAGGAAAAATCCTTTTCGGCCCGGTACAGGACAAACATCACGAGGCATTGACCGATGCTGTTTGGCACGAAAAAATAGCCACTTTTGGTTTGATTATTGCGATTGCCGGTATTGGTATCGCTCCTCTTTGGCTGTCGAATATGATAGGTGACGGAATTGAAAATATTGTGAAACTGTTCTAAATAATTAAATATGGATTTCAGTAATTATCTTGATTTTTTATCAATGCGCCACGAATTATCGTTGGTGGCAGTTTTGGTTCTTCTTTTATTGACCGACCTTTTTCTCGGAGAAAAAGAAAAGAAATATTTCCAGCCGATTGCTATTGGTGTTTTCTTGATACACACAATTTACGGATTCTATCTAAGTTGGAATAGCTATAACGATAGTGGTACACAACTATATTTTTCAGGAATGTATCAAACTTCGGAAATACATCTTTTCGTTAAAAATATCTTGAATCTCGGTACACTGTTCGTATTTTTGTTCGCTCATCATTGGAACAAAAACGGGAACAAGTGGGCAAGCGGAGAGTTTTACTTCCTTACATTGGCAACGCTGTTTGGTATGTATTTAATGATTTCTTCGGGTGATTTCTTACTATTTTATATCGGATTGGAAACGGCTTCTATCCCAATGGCAGCGTTGGTAGCACTTAACAAATACAGACACGAATCAGCCGAAGCGGGAGCCAAATACATTCTTTCGGCAGCCTTTTCTTCCGCGATTATGCTGTTTGGTATTTCTTACATCTACGGTACTTGCGGTTCGCTATACTTCGAGGAAGTAGCAAAAATGTTTACTGCAACCCCATTGCAAATTATGGCAATGATTTTCTTCAGTGCCGGTATGGCGTTTAAAATCTCGTTGGTTCCGTTCCACTTGTGGACTGCCGATACTTACGAAGGCGCTCCTACTCCGGTTACCGCTTATTTATCGGTTATTTCAAAAGGAGCCGCCGTGTTTGCCTTTATGTGCATCCTGTTCAAAGCTTTCGGAAACTATCCGGAGTTTTGGCAACAAATATTATGGTGGGGTATCGTAATTACAATTACCGTTGGTAATCTCTTTGCTATTCGTCAAAAGAACCTCAAACGTTTCCTTGCTTTCTCGTCTATTTCGCAAGCAGGATATATTATGTTGGGTGTAATTGCCGGTACTCCGGAAGGTATGACCGCAACAGTTTACTACATCTTCATTTATTTATTTACGAACTTGGCGGCTTTCGGTGTAATTTCTACCATTGAAAACCAAACCGGAAAAGTAAGAATGGATGATTACGATGGCCTATACGGAACCAATCCGAAATTGGCGGTTATTATGATGTTAGTCATGTTCTCCTTGGGTGGTATTCCGCCATTTGCAGGATTTTTCAGTAAATTCTTCATTTTCGCCGCCGCAGCCGAACAAGGTCAATATTTGTTGGTATTTATCGCGCTGTTAAACACAATCATTTCTTTATACTACTACCTGTTAGTCGTAAAAGCGATGTTTATCAATAAATCAGAAAGTCCGATTCATACGATCAAAAGCGACAGAATGTCGGTTATCGGATTGGTGGTTTGTACAGCCGGTATTTTGGTATTAGGACTTATCAGTCCGATTTATCAGTATATTGATGGGATTAGCTTTGGGATGTAAAGTAATATCCTAATGTTTCGTTTCCCACAAAGACACAAAGGACACAAAGAAAAATAAAAACTTTGTGTCCTTTGTGCCTTTGTGGGAAATAATTATTATAAACTGCAATATCGTTTAGTTAAGACTGATTTAATGATATTGACTTTTTTCTTTATTTTATCGTTTTACCTCCTGCTCCACAATACTTCTTGCGCTGTTGCTACACGAACAAAATAAAAGATAAGTATGTCTTCAAAATTAATTTATATTATATGCAATCAGCAGGTAATAAAAAATATAGAGATCTTATTTAATGCCGTTAGGCATTTGAGCTCGGTAGAAAATAAATGCCCCTGCCAAATAGCGTGCCGTCAGGTACGCAACATCGCCTGTTAAGGTTGCAAACCTACGGCTTGCGATTTCACATTACCATTCTTTTCTACCGAGCTTGAATCCCTAACGGGATTTTTTTACAGCGTTAAATGCTCTTTTGTTTCATCTACAAGCTTCCTTATTCTCAATAATATAAACAAGATGATGTACTTAAATAGGTAATAAATGTTTCCCACAAAGACACAAAAGACACAAAGAAAAATAAAAAACTTTGTGTCCTTTGTGTCTTTGTGGGAAATAAAATATCGTTTAGTTAAAACTGATAAAATGATATTGGCTTTTTTCTTTATTTTATCGTTTTACCACCCGCTCTACATATACTTTCTGTGCCGTTGCTACACGAATAAAATAGATACCAGCCGGCAGGGAAGAGATGTTTAATTGTGTTTGTGATGCATTTACTGATTGTTTGCTTAACAGTTTCATTTGCAGATCATACAATCCCAACCCGGAAATAGATTCGCCGGAAGTACAAATATGGATTTTATCTTTTGCCGGATTCGGATATACCTCAATGGATTGCTTTTCCGGAGAATTTACCAAATTATTCAGGCTGCCGTTTTCTGCTGCGACAAACTTGGAAAGCAACCGGATATACGCCAATTGATAGCCATTGCTGTTTTCGGTAATCTCCCAGGAGTTCAAGGGCCAACTCGTATTAAAATTCTTGTACATTTTAGCATTGGGCTGATTTACAGGAATTTCCTCCGAAGTACAGATCGCATTATTTTGAGTTGATCCGCAACCGGAAGGACAGCAGCCATCCCACGAGTAGTTGCTATTTGGACCACCAGGTACAAAACCAGGAGCCGGGCCGGGTGTAGTTGCAGTTACTTTATCCCATTTTGGACTGCCATTGGTAAACCAACTGTGGTAAAATTCCGGTACGCTGTTTGTTGCGCCCAGTTTATTCATATTGGAAAGATAAACCATTCCGAACGGATTTACGCCGTGAATGTAGTGCAGGTAATCTTCGGCAGCCGCCATATACAATTCGTTTTTGTCAGGCTCCAACGACCTATTTGCCAAGAGATAAAAGGTTGATCCATAATTTGATTTATGTCCATTGGATCCCCAATCATACGACTTGACAAAGGCACGGTAGCCATCTTTCCCCAACATTCCGGCATAGTCGCCGGATACATTAAATGCAATCTTAAAAGCAGCTGTAATGTTATTTTTTATTGCCGGACTTCCACTCTCCAATCCCAAATAATAGAAAAGCATAAAATAATCGGAAGCCCAATAATGTTGTGCATTATTACCCCACAAGAAAATCTGTAATTTTTGGTAATTACTTGTAAAAACAGTGTGGTATGAGCTTTCCCCTGTCATTTCATACAAATAAAGAGCGGCAGTAATACGGAGAGCCGATCGTGCGTCATAAGCGTAAGCATTATCAGGATCAGGCTTTGCTATTTCCTGTTCGCCCGATGCAATAATATCCATATTAAAAAACATAGCATCCGGATTTTGTTCAGCCCAATTCCAAGCCCTGATAGCAGCAGACTTCAACTGTTCTGCATATTCTGCCATTCCTTCTATTTGTTTGTACACCTTGTAACTAATTGCAAACGCTTTGGCTGCCGCCCAAGAAGCCGCAGCAGTGGCAGGGCCATAGAGACTTTGTCCTGTTGCCGATGACGGAGGAGATGCGTGGGCTAACCCCATAATACACAATACCGAACCATCGTCCTCCTGCATGCGCAATAACCAATCCAATCCCCATTTCGCCTCATCCAGCAAATCGGGAATACCGTTGCCCGATTCGGGAATATTGTAATCGTCCGTCCAAACTCTGGGATCTTCAAGGTAAGCCTGCATCATCGTTTCGATGTAATTACACGTCCAGGAGGTATATTTGTTGTAATCACCCGCATCATACCATCCGCCGTGCAAATCACGCTCGGTAGAAGCATCATTTCTTTTATTGTACAAGCGGCAATTCTTGTCTTGCAACGGCCCGGTGTGGCTCGCCCCGTCAGCCCAACCGGCTCCTGCATACCGCTCCAACTTCTCATGTCCCGCCCGTTGGTAGAAAAAAGCACGGACTGCGTGTTTCAACACATCGTTGTAGATAGTTGAGCTGATAAGAAAATGGTATGATTTTACATTATTTCCAGTATCCAAAATATAGTATTCTCCCGGTTGGGTAACGGAAGAAAAATCGAACCACCAAATTTTGTCGCCCGATGCCGCATCGGTTGTACCATTATCAAACAATACCGGTGTTCCTTCATAAACCGGTTCTTCCGTGATTGCATTTATTACTTGGTAAGTTGCGCCGGGCATAAACGACTCATTGTTATCAAAACCGATTTCCGGATCTCTGATTACTGCCGTTTTTTTCGCGTCCGGACGATAACCGAACTGGTCTGTCAAAATGAACTTGGACACTGTCTGTCCCTGTGCTCCCAAACAGCACATCGAAAAAAAAGCAATGAAAATGTTCCTACTTTTAGCGTAAAAATTTCTATCCATACATTTTATTTTTTTAACTTAAAAACACAATATTTACAAAGATAGAATTATTTTTCAAACTTTCCTTACGCACAATAACAATATTTAATGAGTTGTTATATGAAAGGTTGCTTTTGTAAATCAAGTCTTTATAATTTATTCAAACAACCCTTCTACATCCGAAATTTCCAGATCAGCAAACGGATTATTCGTATTGATATATGTATTAGCCAATTTTGACTTTTCGCTTTGCAGGTTTTGTATCTTTTCCTCAATCGTATCTACGGAAATAAAGCGGTAAACCATCACGGTCTTGTCCTGTCCGATGCGGTGTGCACGGTTAATTGCTTGCAGTTCGGCAGCCGGATTCCACCAAGGGTCGAGGATGAAGACATAGTCGGCAGCCGTCAGGTTCAGCCCTACCCCACCCGCTTTGAGCGAAATCAAAAAGCAACCGGTATCCGGATTTTCCTGAAAACGGCGAACAACCTCTTCGCGGTTTTGTGTCTCGCCGGTAAGCATTGTATAGTCAATTTCTGCCTGTTGCAACCGCGTTTCCACCAGCTGCAACAATTTGACGAACGATGAGAATACCAGTACCTTATGATTTTCTGCCCGTAAGCTTTCGATGCGCGAGAGCACTTCCTCGATTTTTGCCGATTCACCCGGATAATCATCCAGCACCATAGCCGGATGATTGGCAAGCTGGCGCAAACGAAGCAGTGCTGAAATCGCCAGCATTGTATTTTTTTCTAATCCCGAATGTGAAATTTGTTCAAAAAGAGCATTTCTGACTGCCGATTTTTCGGAAAGATAAATTTTCTGCTGTTCCTCTGCCATTTCGCAATAAACAATTTGGTCGATAAGCGGCGGCAGGTCTTTAGCTACTTCATTTTTCGTGCGGCGAAGGATAAACGGTCTGATAATCTGTTGCAACCGTTTCTCCCGCTCCTCGTTTTGCTGATTGATGACCGGTTGTACAAAATGATTTTTAAAATAGGAAAGCGAACCCAGCATTCCGCGATTAACAAAATTAAGCTGTGCCCACAAGTCGTTGAGCGAATTTTCTATCGGGGTACCGGTCATCACAAAAAAATGCTTTGCCTTCAACTCGTTAACCGACTGGTAAACCTGCGACGAGGTATTTTTAATGTACTGGCTTTCATCCAACGCTACACACTCAAATTCGTATTGCGATAGAAATTCAATATCATTTCTCATTGTTCCGTAAGTAGTCAGAATCAGGTCGTAATGATCGAATATTTTCCCTATTTCCTTGCTGCGCAAGCGTTTACTTCCCGAATAAAGATAGTGTGAAAGTCCAGGGGCAAATTTTTCCTTCTCGTTTTTCCAATTGTGCAGCAACGAGGTTGGAAGTACAACTAACGATGCCGGCTTTTTTATGGGTGCTTGCTGTACGTTTTTTTCCTCCTCAAACAGTTGGTCGAAAAGTGTCGGTTGCGCTGTCTCATATCTCCACTGATAGATAGTATCTTTCTGAATTTCAGCAGATTTATCTTTTTGGTAAATATATTGAAAGAACGTGAGGAACTGTAATGTTTTCCCCAATCCCATGTCATCTGCAAGACAACCGCCAAAGTTATTTTCATACAAATAGACCAGCCAGGAGAAGCCTGTTTGCTGGTAAGAACGGAGTTCTGCCTTTATTCCGGCAGGGATTTCCTTTTGTATTTTGCAGTCGAAAAGCAGCGTATCCGGTACTTGTACTTTCCCATCAAGCGTATCCATCATTCCAAAATAGAATTTTTTCAAACGAATAGACTCGCCTTTCTCTTCCGAGAATTTGAACATTTCGGAAAAGCGGGTAAACCATTCTCCGGGTAGAATTGCCACGGTTTTATCGGGCAAAACATACTCTCGCGTTCCGGATAAAATGTGTTTGCGGAATTTGATAAAAGGAATATTAAACGCACCGATTTGCACATTCCCGTGCATATCAAACCAGTCTTTTTCTACGTTGAAACCGGTCGAAAGGGAGATTTTTTCGAAAGAATAGATTTTCTCATTAAATTGGCAGCTTATTTCAAAACCCGCCAATTTATCCTTGTTTTTCTGCAAAATATCCAGTATGGCGTATAATGGAAATGCTGATTTTTCTTTCAAATGAAAAAAGAGGTTATACGACATAAAACCCAATGATTCAACCAGTTGAATATATCCGGATTCTTTCTCAATATCTCTTTCAAAGATGTTGAATGTATAGCTGCCGGCTGTTTCCCGCATGGTTACCTGCCTTTTGCTCAATACCTCCATCGAAAATATCTTTTCGCCATATCGAAAAGAGAGTTGAACGGCTACATTTTTCTGAAAATCTTCTAAAACAACCAGCACGGGTACCGGTTCGACCTGCTCCTTTTGGATATCGAACCCTTTTGCTTCGACCTGCTCCTCCCTCAAGATATTCTGTACGAACGTTTTCAAATAAACCGCCTCCTTTTCTTTAGGAATGGCAATGCTTTCACTCTTCAAAAAAGGTAATATACGCTTGGCATCAAGCTTTTCAAAGAGAAACAACTTGCTATCCAATAACATACAACACGGCGAACTGCTCAGAAAAACAGGTTTCTTGCCTTTCGGCGAAATTGGAGTTCCTTCCAAATATATTCGAAGCGAATAATTGAGAAACATCTCCGTCCGGTCAAAAACGGCAACATGTGTGGCATAGCCGCCCGGCACATGTACCATATCGGACGCATAGACATTCATATAACTGTCTTTCCTGTGAAAAACAGGTACGCCGGATGAAACCAATGCCTTTGCCACCTGGTAATTACATTTGTCGATAAATTCAGGTATATGCTTGTATTCCTGCGGATTCTTCTCATACTTCCGCTGAAATTCGGCAATTGAGATTTTCTCGCGGACAAACAACTTCAGCATATTTTCCTCCAAACATTTATTGCAAAGGGCAATAATCTTTTTTTCCGTTTCCGGAAGCGAATGGATGACACTGCTTTTAGGCGTAACCAATTCACGAATGGTATAAAAAGCGGTATTTTTTTCTTCCAACATAAATGGCTGGAAAATCGTACCCCAAAGCCGGTGCTCGGTAATCAAAACAGAGAAGATGATATGTGTCATTTTTGTAAAATATGCTTAATTTCTTCTATTCTTAATATTTACTTTTGGAAAATTTATTCCAGTACAGAAACGAACAAACAATTTGTATCAAGTACTATTTTTTATCTTATTTGTAGAGTGTTCTTAAATGAGTGTTCAACAATTTGTGCATTATTCCATTTAGAATTTTTTCGTTCCTGTTGCATGAAAAGATGCGCAACATGTGCAACTGTACGGGGTTTAATATCGCTAATTGCATATTATTTTCTTTAAAAATTTTCCGGCAAAGATATAATTTTTCCCGAAACAACCAATGCGTTCATTTTCCTTTTTACAAGTTATACTCAAACAGACAAATGTAAATTACCGCCGGTTTAAATCCAATGCCGTAACCGTAAGTTTTAATAATAAAAAATTTAATAAAGAATTTCGTTACAACGAATAACATATAATACTATTTTTGCACCCAAATTCAATTAAAATGAAAAGCGAGAAAAGTTACAAGGGACATCTCACGATGTTTGTGCTTAATATTATTTTTGGTTTAAATACTTCGATAACCAAAAGCGTGTTGTCAGGCACGTTAACCCCTTCCGGCATCTATTTTTTACGTATTGCCGGCGCCTGCTTGCTTTTTTGGATTGCTTCCGTTTTTGTGAAAGAAAACAAAGTCAGTTCCCGTGATTTGATGATGCTTTTTTTCGCAGGAATGCTGGGTGTTGCCATTAATCAGTTTTCTTTTTTGAAGGGATTGTCGGCAACTACACCGGTTAATGCAGCTATTATTATTACGCTCACGCCGGTTATTACGATGATTTTGGCTTTCATTTACCAAAAAGAACCGATTACGAATAAAAAAGTAATTGGGGTTTTTATTGGAGCTTTAGGCGCTTTATTACTGATAATCAATAATATGAAAACGGAAAACGGAACCGGAAACATAACGGGAAATATCCTGTGCCTACTCTCCGCTTTGTCATACGCATTTTATCTGACGGCTTTTAAAGGATTGATTGTCAAGCACACTCCAATTACATTAATGAAATGGATGTTTCTTTTTTCCACAATTGTCTCATTTCCGGTTTGCCTGAATGATATACAGGCAGTTCAGTGGCAAGCTATCCCGGCAGGCGGTTATTTACGCATTGGCTACATAATCGTTTTGGCTACGTTTATAACCTATATGTTTATTCCTGTGGGACAAAAACTGCTGCGTCCTACCACGCTCAGCATGTATAACTACCTGCAACCGCTCATCGCTTCGCTGGCGGCAATAGCAGTAGGACAGGACAGTTTAGGATGGGCAACTGCACTGGCTGCCGTTCTCGTTTTCTGCGGGGTATATATGGTTACGCAAAGTAAGTCAAGGGCACAGTTGGAGGAAGAAACACCTGTTTGAATGGTAGAAAAATACAAAGGCTTGAATGGTAGAAAATCTATTCACCTTTTGCTTAAATAACCAATTTTAAATTAATAAATATGATAAGAAGCATCGCTCCCGAAATAAAATCCATTGACCGTATTCACTTCCAAAAAGCGAATACAGATACATTGCCCAACGGTATCCCCATTCATACATTACAGGTTGGAAATGAAGATGTTGTACGTATTGACTGTATGTTTCGAGCAGGTATTTATTACCAAAAATACCCGCTGGTGGCCTCTTTTACCAATCAAATGATGAAAGAAGGAACCCAAAACAGAAATGCAGCGGAAATTGCGGAAAAATTGGATTTTTACGGCTCATGGCTGCATCTTTCGTGTACGCATCACTATGCATATATAACGCTTTATTCGCTGAACAAATACTTGCCGCAAACTATCCGGCTGCTGGAAGATATACTGTTAAATTCGATTTTTCCCGGAAAAGAATTTGAAATCTATCTAAACAAACGCAAGCAGCAATATTTGGTTGACCAAAAGAAAGTACAATCACTTGCCCATAAAAATTTCCTGTCGGCTATCTACGGCGCCGGACATCCTTACGGAAGAACTGCTGATATGGACGATTTTAACCGGCTGAAAGTGGAATGGATACGTGAATTTTACGAGCAATATTACACGTTGGATAATTGTCAAATCATCATTTCCGGAAAAATTACGCCTTCTGTGCTGAATTGCGTCAAGGATACGTTCGGACAAATGAGACAAGCAAAATCCGGCGGAATAAAAAAAACGGCATTCTCAATAAATCCTTCGGCAGAACATTACCAATTTATCGAAAAAGCGGATAGCGTGCAGTCTGCCGTTCTAATCGGCAAACCGATGTTTAACCGTAAACACGCTGATTATCATAAATTCAGAATATTAAACACGGTGCTGGGCGGTTATTTCGGCAGCCGGTTAATGTCCAATATCCGCGAAGAAAAAGGATACACGTATGGCATTACGTCCGGAATAACCACCTTTCTCGACGCCGGGCACTTTGCCATTACCTCGCAAACGGGAATCGAATTTACCCAACCGCTTATCCGGGAGGTTTATCGCGAAATAGAACGGTTGTGCATGGAGCTGATTCCAGAAGATGAGTTAGAAACAGTAAAAAATTATATGCTCGGCGAACATCTCCGTATGTTTGACGGTGGATTCGCCCTGACCGATACGTTTATCTCCCTGCTGGCTAATGAGTTGGATTACTCATTTTATGAACAAAATACCGGAATAATCCAATCGGCCACTGCTGAAGAGCTGCAGGCATTAGCGGTCAGCTATTTTGACCAGAAAGATTTTTACGAAATTATTGCAGGGGGGATAAAAAGTAATAAGGGCTAAGAGTCAAAAGGTAGAAAGAAAATGGAGTCAAAATACATTCATATCGTCACAAATACAGTTCCTTATCCGCCCAATTTCGGAGGGGTGATTGATGTTTTTTACAAGATGAAAGCCTTGCATGATGCCGGTATGAAAATCATATTGCACTGCTTTGAGTATGACAGAGGAAAATCTGCCGAACTGGAGGCTTTTTGCGAAAAAATATTTTACTACAAAAGAAATACCGGTATTTGGGCAAACTTCAGCATGTTGCCCTATATCGTATTAAGCCGGAAAAATAAAAATCTCCTGCAAAATTTGTGCAGCGATAACCATCCTATTCTTTTCGAGGGACTTCATTGTTGCTATTATATGGGAAATGAACGGTTAAAAAACCGCTTAAAATTATTCCGGAGCGCCAACATCGAACATCATTATTATTGGAACTTATTCAAAGCCGAAAAAAGTAATCCGGTAAAAATAGCCTATTATTTGCTGGAAAGCTTCCGGCTGAAAGTATATGAGAGGAAAATAAAAAAAGCAAATGTCATATTTCCCATATCCTTGAAAGAAACCGGTTATTTCAATAAGCATTTTCCGGGAAACAAAGTTGTTTTCCTGCCGGCTTTTCATGGAAACAAAGAGTTAACCTGCCGCGAAGGGCAAGGAAAATATGCGATGTATCATGGAAACTTAGCAGTAGAAGAGAACGAGGCCGCTGCCGTCTTTTTAATCAAAGAGGTTTTTCACAAACTCTCCTACCCTTTTGTCATTGCCGGCTTTAATCCTTCCAAGCGGTTGAAGAATCTTGTAGCAAAATACACCCATATTTCATTGATCGAATCGCCCTCTGATGAAACGATGCTCCAACTAATACAAAACGCTCATGTGCATATTTTAGTCACCTTCCAATCGACGGGATTAAAATTGAAACTGCTGAATGTACTGTACGAAGGGAGATTTTGCATAGCAAACCAAAAAATGGTTGAAGGTTCAAGATTAGAATGCCTGTGCGAGAAAGCCGATTCCCCTCAAGAAATAAAGAGCAAGCTGCACTCCCTGATAAAAGAAAGTTTCTCCTTGCAGGAAATCGAAAAACGCAAAAAAATATTGTTGGAAAAGTATTCAAATGAACACAATATTCAACTATTAACAGCTTGTTTTCCAAAGAATTCGTATATTTACCAATAAAAACCATAATTTTTTATGGAAAAATTCCAACTACAAATACTCGGATGCGGTTCAGCAAAGCCAACGAAGAAATATAATCAATCGTCTCAACTGTTAACAATCAGAGAAAAAGTATTTTTAATTGACTGCGGCGAAGGAACTCAACGGCAAATAGCGAAATACAGTGCGAAAATTTCCCGGTTAAATCATATTTTTATTTCGCATTTACACGGCGACCACTGTTTGGGCATAATGGGACTGATTACGACATTGGGTATGTTAGGCAGAACAGCCGGCCTGCATATTCACGCTCATCCGGATTTGGAAAAACTGCTTCGCCCCCAGATTGACTATTTCTGCCAGGGAACATTGTTTCAGGTTTTTTTTCAGCCTTTTAATCCCAGCCGGTACGAATTGTTATACGAAGACCGCTCCGTGAAAGTTTATTCCATTCCGCTAAAGCATAAAGTACCGACATGCGGATTCCTTTTTTCCGAAAAGGAGAAAGATAATCATATAAAAAAGGAGATGATTGATTTTTATCAGATTCCGGTAAAAGAGATTCCCGGTATAAAAAAAGGGGCTGACTTTGTTACTGCGGAAGGAGAGCTAATTCCTAATCACAGGTTAACGACTCCGCCTGCTCCGCCTAAAAAATATGCTTACTGCTCAGATACGGCATACGCCGAAAAGATTATTCCAATGATAGAAAACGTTGATTGCCTGTTTCATGAAGCTACTTTTTTACAGGAACATTTGTCAAGGGCAAAAGAAACGATGCACTCGACCGCCATACAAGCAGCAACAATCGCCCAAAAAGCGAATGTAAAGCAGCTTATTTTGGGACATTATTCGGCACGATATGAAAATGTTTCCGGATTATTAGCCGAGGCAAAGACTGTTTTTGAAAATACTTTTCTAAGTAAGGATGGTAAAACATTTGATTTTTAAGATATTATTTCCGGCTATCCTCACCGGAATCTCCATTCCGGCATATAGCGCTACTCCTGTCGAAGTGAGAGGGACGGTCCGGGATTCTGTTACAAAAGCTCCGCTTCCTTTCGTTCGTGTTTATTTTCAGCAAACATCAGACGGTGTAATAACCGATGAAAAGGGGCATTTTTCATTAAAATCTTTTTCCGGAAGCAACAAGTGGCCGTAAGAAAAAGCGGAAGTACTTTCAACATACTGTTAGCACCCGAAACATACGACTTGACCGAGATTATTATAAAACCGGAGAAAGAACGCTATTCAAAAAAAAACAACCCGGCTGTTGATTTCGTCAAGCATATAATTGAGAATAAAAACGCGAATAATCCGCGAAATAACGACTATTACCGCTATGAACACTATGAAAAATTAACCCTATCCTTAGATGAATTTTCTCCTGAAGTACAACGAATATGGAACAATAAAAGATTTGATTTTATGTTCAATTTTGCCGATACTTCCGAACTTTCCGGTCAGCCGGTCTTAATAGCAGCATTAACGCCGCAGACGGAAAAGCGTTTCGTAAAAGCGGTTAAACGCGATGGAATCGACGGGATACTTCCGCAAGAAAGTGTTCAAACATTGCTGAATGAGGTATTTAAGGAGGTGAATATTTTTGACGATGAAATCACGCTATTGACTCACCGCTTTGTCAGTCCGCTATCGACAATAGGAACATCCTACTATAAATATTATTTGCACGATACGCTGTTGATAGACGGTAAGAAATATGTAAATCTCAGTTTTGTTCCGTTTAATACCGAAAGTTTCGGATTTACCGGAAATATGTATGTTGCACTGGATTCTACCAAATTTGTAAAACACGCCCGGTTGAATATTCCCAAAGCTATCAACCTGAATTTTGTAGAAAGCATGCGTATTGAGCAGGAGTTTGACAAAATGCCGGATGGATCGCGCATTATTTTGAAAGATAACATTGTTGTCGAGTTTAAGGTGGCTCCCAATAGACAAGGAATTCTTGCTAAACGGCTGAATATCTATCAAAATCATTTGTTTGAACCTCCACAGGATAAGAGCGTGTTTAAAGAGAGTGCCGCAGAAATAGAAGCAGCGGACGCACAAATAAAAACCGGTGAATTCTGGGAAAAAAACAGGCCGGTTCCGCTTACCGGGAAAGAGTATGCCGTGAAATACCTGATAGAATCGTTGCGTAATGTACCAATCTATTACTGGACGGAAAAATTGATGCGCGTTATCACGACCGGATATATCCCTTTGGGAGGAACAAACAGCCGGTTTGATTTGGGACCGGTAAATACAACTATCAGCAGCAACAAGCTGGAAGGCATACGGTTAAGAATTGGCGGAATGACCACTGCCCATTTAAGCAGGCATTGGTTTGCAAACGGGTATCTTGCCTACGGATTTGGTGATGATGAGTGGAAATACCGCACGGAATTAATCTACTCCTTCAACCCCAGGAAGGAACATCCTACCGAATTTCCAATCCACTCGCTAAGAGTTCTCTATCAGTACGATATAAATAAATTGGGGCAACAATTCCTGTACACTAATCCGGATAATGTGCTTTTGTCCTTAAGGCGTTCGGACGATGAACGGACAACTTATTTACGAAAGGCGGAAGCAGCGTATAAGCGGGAATTTCATTCCGGATTTTCATACAATATTGCGGTGCGTAATACAACGGAATATGCTACCCATTTGGTTCATTTTAAACAAAAAAATGCAGATGAAACCGTAACTTTTCCGGATAATTACAGCATGAGTGAAGCCGAAGTGAAATTGCGTTATGCCCCTAATGAGAAATTTTATCAAACCCGGCACAACCGTTATCCGGTAAGCATGGATAATCCGGTTTTCACCTTCTCCCACTCCATCAGTCAAAAAGGCTTTCTTGGTGCTGATTATACACGTAATTTTACCGAAATAGGGTTGCAAAAACGCTTTTGGATTTCTATTTTTGGCTATACCGATATGATTTTGAAAGCCGGTAAGGTGTGGGATAAAGTTCCATTTCCTTTGCTGATTATTCCCAATGCCAGCCTTACCTATATCGTTCAGCCTGAATCCTATATGCTGATGGATGTAATGGAGTTTATCAATGATCAATACGCTTCCTGGGACATTACGCACCATTTTAACGGCTTTATCCTGAACCGGACACCGTTATTGAAAAAGCTGAAATGGCGGGAAATATTCTTTTTTCGCGGTTTATACGGCAGTTTGAGCGATAAGAACAATCCGGATATGAGTAGCAGACTTTTTCTATTTCCCCAAAAGAGTTACAAAATGAACCACATTCCGTATATGGAATTAGGGGTCGGATTGGAGAATATCCTGAAAATACTTCGCATAGATTACATTTGGCGCTTAACTTACAACAAGCACCCGGATATTAACCGGCAAGGAGTGCGTATCCGGGTACAGGCTATATTTTAATGTTTTAAAAATGAAACCCACAAGAATTATAAAAAATATACAGCATTAAGATGTTTCCCACAAAGACACAAAGGCCACAAAGAAAAATAAAAACTTGGTGGCCTTTGTGTCTTTGTGGGAAATAATCACCACCAAGAATTGATCATTTCCAGAAGGGGGCTATTATAAAAATAACCGCAAAAACGAATAGGTGTTTCCCACAAAGACACAAAGAACACAAAGAAAAATAAAAACTTGGTGGACTTTGTGGCTTTGTGGGAAATAATCACCACCAAGAATTGACCATTTCCCGAAGGGGCTATTATAAAAAATAGGTGTTTCCCACAAAGAACTGATCATTTCACGGAGGGGACTATTATAAAAATAACCGCAAAAACGAATAGCGCTCGTTTTCAAAACGAATTATACAAAAAGGTATACTGTTATTTTTTCAACCGCTTTTTAATAAGCGTGTAAATAACAATCAAAAGCAGGATTACCGCCAGTATCCAGAAACCTTTCATCTGCATTTGCGCCCACCACGACAAGCCTTTTTCGCTCTCGATAAAGATATCCCGGTCAATCCGGATGCTGTCTCTCCGGACAACCGTATCCGATTTTGTGCGGTAGATAAACCGGTTTTTGATTTTGTCCATAAAAACCGTATCTCCTTTTATCCGGACAATTACGCTGTCCATGCCGTAAATAAAGACCGTATCAACCTTTTTGCTGAAGCCGGCAGAATATTTTTCCTGCATGAGCCGGCTGTCAACCGCCGTCTTTGTCGTTTTGCAACTCGTGCTTAACAGGACAGCCGGCAGCATGAGGACAAACGCCAATCTTCTCCAGCGCCAAACGCAGGATGTTAATTGTTTTTCGTAAGCCATTGATTTCTTTTTTTAATGGTTCAACAATATACTCAATCTGGATTTTCAATATTTTCTCCATATTTTCAATCTCCGCTCTGTCTGTTTCCGCCTCTTTTTTCTTGATTTCGGTCTTCAGCACATCAATTTCGTGAAGATATTTCTTCCGCAGCACAACAGAAGAGACCCAACTGCTCCCGATAATCGCCGTAACAATGCCGGCGATTTCTGCAATCAGCTGTATTTCCATAATCAGCCTGTTATTCCGGTTTGCAATTTATAGCCTGCAATCACATCGCTTTCAACCGCTTTTACTCCGTTTTCAACGTGCGAGATTGCCGACACGATGTTGAGAAAACCGGCTCCGTCCGTCTTTTTCAGCTTCCGGTTCCGGGGGATGCCCGTTGCGCGGCACACCCGGTTAATGTACGCTTCCGTCGGGTTTTCATGCGGCGGGGCATACGTGGTAATGATTTGCTCAATGGTATCTATATTTTTGTTCAGGTAGTGCGCCATAAGCATAAAAATGGCTCTGTATCCGTAGGCCATTGTTTTAAACTGGCGGAAAACGGGATCTTGCGATGGTCTTATTTCTCCATCGTAAATCACATCAGTTGTAATCAAGTTGCCCGGATTGTTGTTTCTTAGTCCTCTTGCCATGTTAATTAATAATTTTAAAGAATTTGTTAATTTATTTCAGAATTATCCCGTTGTTATCTTGTTCATCCGTATAGAAAGAATAACTCCTTCGCGTCTTGGCAAACTTGATGCCTTTGCGTTAAAATTAAAAGATGCGCTTGCGCTTTTTCCTGTTAAACGCAAAGGCGCCAAGACGCGAAGGGATAATCCCGGTTTATTTTACCACTTTACATTCAGCTTATCACGCTTGCGGAATCGTTTTTCGATTGCATCCAGGTTGTCGAGCATATACTTGTCAAACTCTCCGCGAAGCTTGCAACCGGTGTAAATACCGCATGTCAACCCCAAGTGATAGCAGACATCGCCCAAATAGGTATCTTCTATGCCCCAGACATGTTGCAGTCCGGTATCAAACAATTCTCCCTGCTGAAACTGTACAATTTTATCAATCGCCTTTTTTCGAATAAATATTCCGCAGCTAAAAAATCCGTTATGAACATTGCCATAGACATTTTCATAATCATTGATTACACTTCGACCATCTTTTTCCAAAAGGAGCAGCGCAATATCCTTATCCCATCCGGGCAGGCCGTTTAAGCCGCCTTCTACCGGAAATCTGTCGCCGTCAAGAAATAAAACATCGTGACTGCCATGGCATTTACTCAGGCCTAAATTGCGGGAAAAGCTTGTCTGTCTGCCTGTTAAGTTTTCAGGGGTTTTGTAATATTTTTCTCCGAGCTGTTGCAGCAGCTTTTCGCTGTTGTCGGTACACCGGTCCAGTATCCAAATGCGGTTACCGGAGTCATACGGGCGCAAAGCCTCATACATTTGCCGTATGCTTTGCGCCTCGTTCCGGCCTATGATTACAATATCTATCATAACCGGTCAATAGCCTTTGCTGTACCAGATATTATTCCAGAAAACAAAATCTTCAAACGCTTCAACGCGGAAGTGAACATACGAAGAGGCGCTTGAACCCATTCTATTGTACGTATAATAGTAACTGGATATCATATAGGGTATCCTTTCCGTACCAGCACTGTTCATTTTACCGCCCTGGCATAAGGCAAAATTACCCGTTAGCGTTATTCTTTTGCCTTTTTTAAATGTGCCGGAAGCCGGCTTGATTCTACAAATATACTGTTCCCGAGAACCATTAAATAGAGGTAAATCAATATGCACGAAATCTACATCTGCCGGTATGGTCAAATCATACCAAACGCCTCCCATGCCTCCTTCGCCATCGTACAGCGTTAAATACGAAGTATAATTTGAGTCATTTATCTCCAGGATATTATTCTCACACGCACAGCCGCCGCCTGCTCCTGCTCCGGTTCCGCCGCCTTTTGCATTCGCTTTCAAAAACGGCACAAATACCGTTGAGCCGTTAACCGAACCGCTTTCGGGATAAGTAGCTCCCCAAATTTGGCTGTGCCAGTAAACCGCCTTTAACTTTTCAACATTCAAATTACCGATGGCGCGGTTATTTCCGGCAATCAAAAAGCCGTTATTCCGGTCTACCCAGATAGCGAGATAGCATTGCCGGTTATTTTTTACCGGAACCGTAACCGGGTTGCCGGCTGAATCTACCAGCGGCATCGTCCGGTACCCGGTTGTATCCATGTAGAAAAGTCCGGTCTGTGCGAGCAGTTCGAGATTTTCGTTGAATATGGCCAGCCGGCACTGCACGCTATTGTCGTTTTGCGTCTCAATAAAGCTGATTGATTCAATCTCCGCATCGGTATCCGGCAGGCACCGCACCGCCATCGACTGTGCGTTTTGCATCAATCCGCTATGCTCCTGGGAGAGCATTTGCGGGATGGTTTCGAAGCCGGATCCGGAGAAAAGACTTTCCACATCAATTGGCATGCCGCCGTTGCCTGTTTCGATTTGATAATACCAGTTGACACGGTTTAATGTCTGGTTTTCAGCGGCGATGATTAGTTCGCTGCCAAATCGAAGGTTCACATACTGAAGGTTCCACGTACACGCCGAATACGAAAGATTATCTTCTTCGAGTGTTCCTCTAAATGTAGCGCCCATACAATACACGGATAAAATATTTACCGTAGCATTGGTAGCCGTAAAAGTCAATCCGTTAGTAGAGGAAATTGGCGACAGGCAATTTACCGTCAAGGGAGGAAATTCCGTCCTGCCAAACGGGCGTTGAAAATTTATATCGGTATAACCGGTACATAGCTTATTGCCAAAAATGTTTAATGTGCGAATTGCCACGTTAATTCCGCTCATGCCGTTTCCATATCCGAAAGTAATATCTTTGGTAAGAAAGATGGTAACTGTTTCTTCGGCAGCGCTGGAAACGACATCGTTGTATTCCTGCGTACTGCTTACAAAATATACGCCTTTTTCATTGGCGCCGGGATTGCCTGCACTGCCGATAATTTCCGCCGTGCGAGTCTCCTTATTCACGCGCGCAATGCCTTCGACGCAGTGTATTAAGAAACTGTAATTTTGCAGCGTGTCGTTGTAGTCGCCGTTGTCGATCTTGCTTTGCACCTGGGCAAGCGTAAGGGTTTCGTTAAATTCTATTACTGGAAGTATCATGTCGTAAATTTTATGAAAGTTGAACAATTTGTATTTTGTCGGAATTTGCCTTCAGCACGATTTTGAATGTTGGCGTATAACGTGTTTGATATTCGCTCGAAGCGCCTGTACCAGCAGCGTTTACATGGCAGCCGATCTGGCCGTTGGAGCTGAATGTATTCGGCAGATTGGTAATCGACAACCGGTTTTGTGTGTTTGAAAATTCGGGTGCCTCGCCTGCAAAGCCTTGCAATCCAAGATGTATGAATCCGTTGTCTTTTTGTACATACCATATTCCGTACAGCGTTATTTCAATATCATCGCCGGGCGAAAGCGCACGCAAATGAGCCACGTTTAAGTAAATGGTTTCATAGTAGCGCTCGTTGCCGCCGGTGCCGCCGCCGGTGTTGTCGCCGCCAAAAGTAGCTACGGTAACCCCTTCATTATCCATTATTAAGAAGTTATGCCCATAACCGAGCGTATGCGCCGGCAACTGCAGTCCTGCGCCCGACAGTTCCGTAACGGTATCCAAATCCTGGCCGTCCATGCCCTCGTAGAAATATTCAAATATAAGATGGTCGATTGTCACGCCCGAAATGGTATAGTTGGGCGTGGTTGCAGCGTGCAAGGAACAAGCCGTATCCACGTAGATGTCGAACGTGTGCGAATCATTCAAGATACTGTTGCTCATGTTGCGCACCCGGAAATCGACCGGCACACCGGCTGCCGTAAAGCAAAACGGCTTGCCCAGAAACGCCCAAAAAACCGGGTAGAGCTTTCCTAAAACAACTGTGTTCCAGCCTGGCTCCAAGTCGGCCGCCACGCTGTTGATGCGTCCGTTCACTTCGTTAATGGCGGCAACAACGGTTTGTGCTTCGGTCTGCAGGTTTGGGTCGCTCTTATCCTGTTTTTGCTCTTCGAGATTTTCTATTTGTTCATAAAAATCCGACAGGTCAAAACTGCCGATTATGCTGTTGATTTCGTTTTTCAGTTCAGTAAACTGCTGATTGACTTCCTGCGCCAGATTGATGAAAGCCTGCGTGTCGCCTTTGCCGTTGAGCGTGTCGTTGAGGTTTTCGATACTCGACATCGGGATTTTTTCTTCCTTGTGCCAGAAGCTGTCCCAGGTGTCCCAGAATTGACCTTCGGTTGGTTTCAAGCCTTTGCGAAACCATGCTTTTAGTTGGGATAATGATTGTATTGCCATGATGTTAATTTTTTAAAGTTTCATAATAAAACATAACGCGTAGTAAGATGGACGTATGTCGAATGCCGTATTCGTTGTCGAATTTTCACCCGTATAATCAGAATAGTTGTAACCTTTTATGAAATGTGAATCTGAGCCTCCCACACCAGAAGTTTTTTCATCCGTCACAACACTCGACACAACATTGAGAAGTTCATGTTGATGCGAAGGCAGGTTATTACTATTTAACTTAACCTGTTTTTGGTTAATCGCATTGCTTGAGTGTGGCGCATACTCACTGTCTGTATTTGATGATCCTACGATGAAGCGACCTTGCAAGTTTGGCGTACTATTACTTCCATCGCACAGTGCCCAACCGGGAGGAATATTGGAAGTGTTTCCATTCCACATCATAATCATGCCTCTTACGAATTTTGATAAATTCGAAATATCGGTATTGATCGCATCGCATCTTTCTGTTAACTGTTTATTGGTTTGCAGCGGTTTAAAATCGCTATACCGGTATTTTTCGTTGCCTTGTCCCCATTTGAGCCAGCGCCGCAAATAGGCTCTTGGATAGAAGATACCCTGTGCATTTATCTCAAGCCATTCTTCATGTACATAAAACCATTGCGTACCTAATCCGCTGTCCATTCTTTCAATGTAGAGTAATTCTCCTGCAGGCTCTTTTTCTGTCGACAGGAAAATATAACCGCCCTTTGTGACAGTTGGTGCGGATAATATATATTGCCCGCCTCCGATATTGCCCAATACGGCCAATAAGGATTCATTTGCCTGCATATCTTCCATTCCGTTGCAGTCGAGCGGAAAATCACTGGTTTCCGTACCGGTAAAATATCCGGTTGTTCTTTTTATTTCTACTGGTGTCATAAGTTATAATTATTATAAAGGTATTATTGTAAATTGTTTGGATGCTAATTTATATTCCTGTACGGTGGCTTTTATCCTCTCTTTTTCGCCCGGTTTATTGAGTATTTCCTGCGGCACTTTTACCACAAAATTCAAACCGGCACCGGCAACCCCGCGCATTCCAATCAAAAAAGGATAGCGATTACTCATGAATACAACCCGGTTATACGGATCATTGCGTTCAAAAATCAGGTTCACGCCGGCTTCTTCCGGTTCTCCTATTTGTATTCTGCGATAAAAAGAGTCGTAGATTTCGTTTAAACAGCCGCGCAAATAACAGCGCTGTCCGTTGTGCGTCATGCGGAAAGTGTAAATTATTGACCGGATTGACCAGTATTTTTGTGATTTCGCCTAAAATATCTTTCCGGAACATCGTTGGCAGCAACAGGAGCGCCAGTTTCTTAAAATTGATGTTATAACTGTTGTCCCGCTTCATAAGGAATAAATCTAAGGTTAATAGTTGTATTTTCGTCAAATTTGAAATAGCCGGCTTTGGGCACTACTTTTCCGTTTATGGGTTCGTGATTTTCGCCGATAGTAGCCTGTTGAAATGTAACCACACGCACACCGTCGACAAGCTGCACGGCATCTACCAGTGCCATATTGGAATATTCTCCATTGAAAGGCAAGCCGGTAATGTAATTTTTGATAGCGTTTTCAATTGCCGTTCGTACTCCATAGTTCCCTTCAACAAGCTTTACCGGGTCGTAGTAAATTATCAGGCTGCAACCAAATTGGTCGCCTTCCTCATTGACCACCGTAATATGTACGCCGGCATCGCGTATTTCATTCATATAATATTCAAAAGTCGTTTTAGGATCGTTTTCGTTATATAGCACTTCATCCGGTACCGGTTTCAGGTTGCCCGGTTCGCCGGTGGCAATTTTGATAAGCAACTGGTCGTTTTCTACCGCCGTAGCATACTTCACTATCCGGGCGGCTTCGATTTCTTCCTCGGTCATGCCGGAAGTATCGTAGCGGTCGGTTTCGTCAATCAATGTTTTGCCTGCCATAAATTTAAGCGCCATATCCCGGTACCATTTCGGGCGGTGGGGGATGATGTTTTCGATTGTCTCCGTAACCTCCTGCCTGTGGAGGTCGAAGATTTTTTCAAGCGTGTGGATTGCCGTTGCAACGATGTAGAACAGCGTGCGCCAAATGCTTGCGCTCGAATTGCTTGTAAGCCCGGCGAGCGAGGCGGTACCCGCTTTTTCTTCGAGCATTTTCTGGTTGATGTCTCTAATTTCTCTTGCCATATTTTTTTAATGTTTTAAGTTATACGTTTAATGTTTTTGTGAGAGTCAAAAATTTTTGCCCTCTACGCTACGATAAAATCGTATTCGATTCCCATGTAGTTGATGCCGTCAAATCCAAGCTCTTCCATGCCAAGCGCAGTGGCGGGCGTTAGCCGGTTGTCGGCAAAATGCGCTGCGACCAGCTGCTGTGTTTGTGCGGGCAGGATAAGCTCTTCGCCTATCACCAGGTCGTCTACTACGGATTTGTTGTTCAGCAATGCCAGTTCAAAGGCGGCATCCATCGAGCCGCATTGCTGTACGGCTACATCTAAAAGGCTTTGCCTGTCGTGTACGGTGTATTTCATTTTTTTTAGATTTTTAGAACAAAGAGCAATGACCGCTTCGCTAAAAGACGTCTTTGTTCTTTATTCTTTGTTCTTTATTCTTTGTTCTTTATTCTTTGTTCTTTATTCTTTGTTCTTTATTCTCTCTCAATCTTCCAATTCGATTTCTACGCCCGTACCGACTATATCGAGGCGTATGAGGTTAATACCTTCGGCTTCCAGCTGGTTCTTCACTTCGCCGCGCCAGAAAGGCGAGGGTGTCCCGTTCAGCTGCGCCGCAGCGTTGCAGCCGAGCGTTGGCTTTTCTTTAAACTCGCCCGGATAGGCTCGTATAATGCGTTCTGTAATATCCGCCTGTGCATTGCCAATGGCGAAATCGCCTTTGCGGATAAGCAGGTCGCCGGTGTCGGTGGTTAGTAAGTCATTCATTAGTGGGTTATTTTTGTGTTTTCTATTTGAGAAAAATCTCCTATTTGTTTACCTGCGAGTGCCAAATTTAATTCGAGCTGCAAGGCTGATGAAGAACCGTTTCCGGGTTCCGGTACCGGCTCTCCCGTAAGCACTGTTATTATTGCCTGTAATGCTGCATTTGTTTTATTCAGTTCCTCTACCAGCTTTGGAGTTATTGTTAATCCGCCATTCTCGCCACCATTGAACGTAATTGTATTGGCAGCGTTTACTTCGACATTATCGGTTACATTCAGTATTATTTTTTCGATTTCCGAAAACTGGCTGACGAAGTACTTATTGCTGTCGATTTTGGTTACTAATACGGCGCTGCCGATTTTGGGGACAATCACCAGTCCGTCACTTGCCTTTATCGTGGCGTTGAGCCGGACCCTTTTGATCTCCTTGCCGTCGATAATACGCTTCACATCACAGGTTGCCCCGTCTACTGCGGTTACGATACATAGGTGAGAATCCTGATTGGGTTCGCCGATGATTCCGCGCATTAATTTTCTGCATTCATATTCCTTACTCATAATTTTCTATTTAAAAATTTAAGACTGAATTTCACGCCCAAGGGTAATGGTTTGACGGTAGCCTTTCGTTCCAAAACTGCAATCAATATCTTCGACAATAAACTGCTTGTTGTTCCATTCCTTCCCTTCGCCTTTCATCGTTACGATTTCGCCCTTGCGGACAAAGGGAATGCCAAAGGCGGTGAAAGTTCCGGTCATGCGGGCGGCATTCTTGTTTTCGGCTATTTTATCGACGTATTGTTGTAAATCTCCCGGAGTTTCACACTCGTGGCACTCCCGGCTTTCTTCCGTATAGCCTTTTTTTAAGCCTTTTTTTAGGCTATTCGTTTTAAACACCACATATTTAGCAAAACCCGGCATATCATCATTACTCTGCGGTGAAGGACTTTCTTCCCAACCTTCCTCAGGAGCATACGCAAAAATCAAACCGTATTCATCCGATAAAGCGCGCGCGCTTACGCAATTTTTCTCACTGGCTTTCTCGTACTTTAATTTTTCGGAAATTATGTTGCGCGAAAGGTCGAATACGGTCGCTTCCTTGTCCGTATCCGGTATTCTTTCCTCTATGGCATAAAAAGTTCCTTCCTTGAAATAGAATTTCAGATAGGGGTATTTTTCCTTTATAAGTTCAAGAACCTGTGACATCTTCATATTTTTTTCGATGTTTATGCCGCCAAAATACAGTTTATCTGCAATCTCAGGTATAACATTTTTTAGGTTGTCATCTTTTTTGAAAGCATATACAAAAAACGTTTTCAGTTCATTTTTTTCAATTTCTTGTGCTTCAACGTTTTTTTGTTTCAACCAATACATCTGATTTTCACAAGAGAGTTCAAGAAGCACCTCTTCTTTTTTAATCGCTGTCAGAATGCCTGTAAACACCAGTTGCAATCCATACTCTTCGTAACCGATTTCGATGGTTACTTTATCTTCTGTCCCGATAAATTCTTCCAGCGATTGATTTTTCCAGTGTATTCGAGCAGGTATTTTTATCGTAGCGGTATCCGTCAAGTTACTTCTGGACGTTTTTATCTCAATATTATTTACGTAGTCAAATGATACGATTTTATTTGTATCTTTGTTCGTGATTTTTACTATGCACTTTAAATTTAACATATTTGTGAGAGAGTTAATTTTTATATTGTTCTTTTTTGCCTCATTTACACTTGTTGCTGAATACGACTATGAATCTGAATCAGGACAGGACGGCTATGGAACTTGTAGTTTCTACTTAAACGAAGACAATACTTTATGTATTCGTTCTACGGATGTTTGCCTTGAACCTGTAGGCGATACAATACTTGCTGATGGCAGTGTCAGTTACTTCTATTGTAATAATTCTTCAGGTTGCCAGGGTTATCCCGATCATCGTTGGCATTATATGCGTTTTCCTGACGGCGTAGATATGTTGTACCCTTGTCGTACTCAATTTTATTATCCTACTGGGTTGAAGCCTGGTTTATATAATTTTGCTGAAGACTTTGCAGAAATTATACGGATAAATGATGATGGCACGCCTGTCGTTGAAGCTAAAAACAAAGATTCCTTACAGGCACTCAATGAAAAGCGTTACCCTACACCACCGCAACCGGAGCCTGAACCCAAAGAAGAAATTCATGATATTCCCGATGATTCCTCTCCTCAAATTTCCTCGTGCACCATTCAAGTGAGAGGCAAAACCATACCGCTGTATGGTCGGGTACAGGTGGTTAATGCTTTTGCCGACTTTAGGGTCGAAGTAGTTCCTTTTTCTGCCGATTTAAAGGTGCAGGCAATTGATCGCATGCCCATGTATTGCGGGGAATGGCAGTTTGTTGACTCAACTCCCGATTTCACCATTGAATATGTGCCGTTTTCTGCAGACTTGCAAATTGAGTTCGTTGATGCTCTTCCGGGTATGCCTTAATCGCTTTATCAAAATTTCAATACAGATGGCATCATGTTAAAAATGTTGCCATTTTTTGTTAAAGTCCGCTGACGTTAACTCTCATCATTGATGTCCTTACCTCATGTTATACTACATAGTCGAATTCGATTTTTTGATTATCTTTACCCGTTGTTATTTCTATTTTACATTTTAAATTTAACATATCATGAAAAAAATAGTTTTTATATTCTTTTTTATTATTCCGCTTGCAATGTTTGCTCAACGCACGTTTACACCAGAGTATGACCCCATTTCCAAAACCAAAGATGGTCGTCTGCGTTCGAGAGCCTGGGGTAATTTAAATGTTATACGTGACACTATACTTGCTGACGGCAGAGTGAGCCACATTTATTGTGCATCTATGTGTTGCTACGGACCATCCTCTAATCAATGGCGTTATGTGCGATTGCCCGATGGTGTCCGTATGCTCATCTCTTGCTCTGCGGAATTTGCTTATCCATCCGATTTGGAACCGGGTATTTATAATTTTGTCGAAGACTGGGTGAAAATCGTAAATATAGACCGCAAAGGCAATCCCATTGTGAAAACCGAGTGGTATGCAGAGTCTAGTAAATATGGATCGTTTCCCTCCTCCATTGCCGATTTAGAACGTTCCTCCGCTTCATCCCCGCAATCCTCATGCACCATTCAAGTGGGTGGCAAAACCATACCGCTGTATGGTCGAGTGAAAGTGGTATCTTCATTTCCAGATTTCACAGTAAAAGTGGTTGAATCATTTCCAGATCTGAGAGTCCAAAATGTTTCTTCTTTTCCCGGCTCTTGTGGAGAATGGCAGTTTGTTGAAGACCCTTTTCCCGATTTCACGATTCAATATTCAGTTTGTATCAAGCTTTCCGGGTCAGTAATCGCTAAGCAAAAAACTATAGTCCCTGTCGCTTACAAATGTCAACTCAAACGGCATCGTATTTAAAAAAGTCAAAGCATTATTTTGCTTGAAATCCGCCTTTTGGAAAGCCAGTTTGGTAATACCAAAAGCATACAGGTATACGCTTGCCGCATTGATGCTTCTTTCCTCGTTCAGAATCTGATTGAGCAGGACTAATTTCTGATACGGAAATCTACCTCGCTCTCCTATCAGATTACCTTTAATTACAACTGTATAATCGTCTGCCTGTATGCGTTCCTTCACTTTTCCGGCACGATTTACAACAGTTGTTGCTACAAAGTCCATATTCTTTTTCGTTACATCAATTTTTGCATCAATAAACTCAATCAGAACTCCTCTATTGGTACATAATACGACATTGTTTTCGTTTAGTCCGCTATCGGCACGCAACTGGTCGGTAAAAGAATCAAGCATATCCAAAGCGGGCGATATGAGACCATCGTAAATTTTTGTACGAATAGCATTTACTTCACCGACTTTTTTAGCAGATTTTAGCGCATTGTATTCCAATTCTTTTGCCGCATGTTTGGGTATGTGTATGTTTATCAAAGAACTCATTTTTATTCAATTGTTAATTAGTAATTATACAGTTGCGTAGTTTACATCGTTTAAAATCAGCTGCAAGGCGCTTGAGAGCTTTTCCATAAAGTCGCTTGCGCTTTCAGGGCTTTCGTTCGTACTGCTAAAATGGTTGTCTACCTGCCGGATGAGTCCGTCGTTGATGGTGATGTTGTAATTCTTTACCTGCCTGCCGCTTGTAGAGATGCTTTCGGCGGCATTTTCCATTGCCGTAAGCATTTGTGCAAACGAATTGCCTGCCGCTGTTTTGCCGCTTTGGTATTCTAACATATCATCAACGTTCGTATTCGTAAACCCATTATACAACTGTTGAGCGGAGTTTTTTTCCTGTATTTTTCCGCCATAGACCTCCATCTGATTTTCCGGCTGGAGTTGTTCTGTCAGCATCTGATTATTGGTTATTTTTTTCTCAGCCGGGACTTCCGCCAACTGTTGCAGCCTCTGTATCCTTTTTCCCTGAAAACCGGCAATTTTGCTTTTAGTAATGTCAATCCGGTCTGCTATCAGGTTCAAATAACTGCTGTTTTTGGCTATATTGGGCGATAAGTCAATCATCTTTTCGATGCCGTTTTTAAAAACAGCTCCCCCGGTTGTCTCATTTTCCGGATTAATCAGCCAGCTGCGAAACAGATTTACGCTTTCGCTTTTTAGCCTGGTAGCAGATTTGCCATACATAGCCGCTGCCTGTTCGACCGGCTCGACGCTTGCGGCAGTCAAGCTGCCGTTTTTTTTCAAGTCCGGAGCCGGGACATACCCGGTTGCCCGCTGTTTATTTCCGCCGGGCAATATCTCCGGAAATTGAAAAAGCATTTTCCCTGCAAGGCTGGAATACTCCCGCATGCGACTGCGGGTTGTACTGCCGGCAGCGGTTCCGGGCATTACATTGCCCGGATTTACCGGCGGGGCAGGCTTGCCGGCATCTTTACAGATGCGCGACAATTGCTCCATGCTTTCGGCAGATGCTGCCAGTTTATCCAGGAAAGACGTTGCCGTTTTTTGGATGGTTTTCTGCCATAATCCTGATTCCTGCACTGCTCCGCCGGACCTGCCGGCTATTTTTTCCAGCCTGTCTAACCTCGACAGTACCGGAATTTGAGAAGAAACATTGTTGTTACTTGCCATATTTATTCATTGTTAATCAAATTAATCGGACTTGCCGCTACGCTTTGACCGTGACATCTTTTTCCCGACCTCTTACAAACAGGATGTCATTGAATGCTTCGGCTAACTGCCTGAGAGTCATTTTCTCGAGCACTTCGGGCGTGTAGTTCAAATAGTACCGCACGTAAGCCTGCATCAGTCGCCGCTGATAACTCATTGCCTTAGCCAAAACATGCCATTCCTGTTCGTACCTGGAGGGCGTTATGTCGGGCTTTTGTATTTTGCTAAGGCTTACAACTCCACCATTTCGCCTGCAACAACCTCTATCAGCTCGTTGCCCCAGTCGGCAATGTCGAGCCTGTACCTGTCTTCTTTGATCAGCTCCTCATCACCGCCCAGCCAGCAGTTTTCAACTAAATTAAGGCTGAATTTCAGCGTAGATCCTCTGCTCATCATGCGGCAGGTATCAATCGTATTGATGTCTGCCACCCGGAATACGGCAATTTTTCCGTCCGACCCATAGCCTTTGATTGCTCCATAGAGTTTTTTCCACTCTTCGAGCTGCGCTCCGAAACGAGCCTTAATCGCATCTTGAATTTCTTGAGTTGTCATGGCTTATTTCCATTCTATGTGTGAAACAATCAACTCGAAAGTTGCATTCTTCGGTTCACCATCTATGGTTGGTTTTAATTCTATTTTATTTTCTTTAAATTGGGCTTTGCGTATGCGGTGCGTTACTTCTGCTTTTCCATCTCTTACAAATTGCACGATAATATCGAAAGGAAGAATATCCTGTAAGCGTCCCGTTGGACTCGACTTGATAATTGCCTCGACTTCATCAAGATAAAGCGTAATACTTGCACTTGCCACAATGTTTCCATAAGAACGCGCTACCGGATACTGTCCTATGCCATAAACATTCGTCATCGTTTCCGTATCCGAATATGAGATTCCTGTGATGCCGTTCACTGCTACTCCGCCGATGTTTACTACTACATCTGCCCAACCTAATGCTCTACCGTTTACTTCCGGTACAATTCTTGCTGCCATAATTCTTTATTTTTTAATTGTTAATTGTTAATTATTTTTCAGAACAAAGAGTAAAAAACGCTTCGCTAAAAGAGTAAAGACGTCTTTGCTCTTTATTCTTTGTTTTTAATTCTTTTTACAGTTTTGTTGTATAACCGATTTTTACTTTTACTTTACGCATGACGCCTACCGGTACGTTTTTAATCTGAATTTCGAGTTCGGAGGTCGCCAGTACATTTTGTTCCGGGTCAATTACAACTCTGTAGCCCGACAGCTCGCCCGCTCTTTCCATATCTTCAAGAGCGCTACCGGCAATTGTTTCGAGGTATGCTACCATATCGGAGCGTAAATTTCCTGTTTGTGCATCTACATAAAGCGGTGCATTCAGGTATGGAAGCAGGTTGGCTCGGATGCCGCGGATGGCTTTGTCCATGGTACGCACATTCTCGATGTTGGCGTAGTCGGATGTTCCTACATCCAGCGTGTGGCTGTCGTTCAGGTAGTTGCCGGCATTGCCGATGTGGGTGCGCACAAACAGGTAGCGCAGATCGTTAATCTGGTCGAGCGTGGCGACAGTTACCTTTTTGACCGGTTCGCCGGTGATGAATCCGGGCACTTTCAATCCGAGCGGGAATTTTTGCACCCAGGCGATGCTTTCGTGTACCATGGCGGCAGAAAGTGCGCCGAGCACGGTGCCGATACAGCCATACTGCGCCCAGTCGCCCTGCATGCTGTCCAGGTCCGGATCGAGGTCGCGGCCGATAAGGATAGAGACGTTTGAGCGGTCTTTCAGTACCCTGTTCGCCGTTTCGTCATAAAATTCATCCACTTTGATGTGATCCCCTTTGGCATGCGTTGCAATTATGCTCAACGGCTGGTGCTCGTTGAATAACTGGTTGCAGGCAACCTGGTAACCGGCTACATCATTGTCTGTAATCGCCGCTGTAAATACGCCAACCTGACGGATTTCGCCGCCTGCGTAGTACTGTAATGCTTTGATGTCCTCATCGCTGATTTTGCCGGTTTCTCCCGCTTTGACAGCCAGGTAGAGGGTTCCGGCAGGCGACATGCGGAAGAATTCGCGTACGTGGTAGACAATTGCATTTTTTTGTTTTCTCAGCGCGATGTCGCTCAATCTTGCCGCTTCCTCTTCTTCGGTTTCTGCCGGTTCGTCTCCGGAGATTTCCGGATTTTCAAGTTTCTCAAGATCTTCGAGATCTGTTTCTTCAATTCCGAATTGATCTGCAAGCTGCTCGAAATATTTCATGCGGGCAACAGCGATTTTTTCATCTTCGCCTGTTTCGTCAAACTGTCCCAGTAAGGGAGCAACATCTTCGTTCAATGCCATAAGCAATCCGCTTACCGGATCGGCGTTGGGAGCTGTGCGACCCAGTCCGCCGTTTTGTTTCTGAAAGGTAATGTCATTTAATGCCATTTTACTTGTTTTTTAATTTAAAAATATCATTTAATTGTGTTTGTAATCATCACTGCCGTTTCTGATTCTGAGGCAAATGTAAATGCGAAAAAACAACTGTGCAAGCGATTTACCAAGGGTTGGAACGGCTATTCCAAGGGTTGGAATAATGCTTTTGCGAAAGGAATAAAATAGGGACTTTTGTTTACGCAGAAACGATTGAATCGTAGCTGTACAATATTAACCAAAAGATATAAAAATGCGCAAACAATTTTATTTAGACATTAAAAACCGCTTGAAAGCGGTGAAAGACGGGAATGACGAACAAGTATTCCGGCATTTCGATTTATGGAACGAGCAGGTGGCGTTTGAACAGGAAACGCCTTTTGCCTGTCCGGCAGTATTTATAGAGTTCACGCCGATGGTGTGGAAAACGCACGCCGACCACAGGCAGAATTGCGACACAACGGTGCGCTTGCACGTAGTTACAGAGTGGCAGGGGGAAACTTTCGACGGTTCGCCGGAGGAAGAGCCGGCACTGGCGTTTCTGGACATTTCGGACCGGCTGATGGCTGATCTGAAGGATTTCGGAACGGATTATATGAACAACTGGACACGTATTCGAAGCATCACAAACCACAACCACGACCTGTATGTGGACAATGTGGAAGAATTTGCGTGCAGCCTGCATGATTTTTCTGCGATGCGGGAGTATGTACCCGTTACGCCTGATTTGACCATAACGACTTAAAGAAGAGAAAATAGTATCTCAAAAGTCCACGAATTACACGAATTAACGCGAAAGTTATTCAACAGTCAGCCTTGCAAGAATGAAGGATTAACTGTTGAATAACTTTCGTGTTAATTCGCGGATAAACATCTTTTACGACAGCCTTCTCATTTTAAGAATCTATTTGAGTTATTCAACAGTTAGCCCTGAACCAACGGTCAGCGAAGCTAAAGGGAGGAATATACCAGTGCAGGGCAACGCCCAGTGTAGTCAAGTTAAGAGATAAATATCTCTGAATCAACACGTCCAGCAGGGTAGGCTGTGCAAAATTTGATTAAAAAATGCGCTTAAACTATAATGATTTTTACTGATTTTATGATGTAAAAAAACTCATTTTATCACTTAATTGACTCTAAAGAAAAAAAGAAAGAAAAAAATGCCGCCAAGCGGCAGAAAAAAGGGGGCAAAAAAATATTCGCAGCTTTACCGCTAAGAAAAAATGATTTTTAAACCGTTTTTGGGGCGTTAAAAAACGAAACGAGAGTAAATATTTGCCCTCGTTGTTAAAACGAGGGTAAATTTTACATTTGAAGGGTTATGAATTACTATCTAAAATATCCAATAATAGCTGATTGAGATATAATTTCTCTTTGCCCACTCTTACTGATTTCAAAAAACCATTTTCTTCCAATGCTATTAAGTAGTTTCCGGCTGTTTTAAGATTGCCAATATTTTCGTCAATCAAATGTTGGCGTTTAGTGTATGGCAAACGAAATAATATCTCTATCAAGTCTTTGGAATAAACTTTCGGAAGTACCTTTTTTATTTCGTTGGCGGTTTTTTCCATTGCATTTATACTCAAAAGTAATTAATTTGCGAAATATGAAATAAAATCAGACCTTTGCAAGATGAAATACGATTTGCCTACATCCGACTTAGAAACTTTACGTCGTTATCAACGTAACGTAAGAGGTAAGGAATATATATCAAGGTAACGAGCATTCTGATGCTTTCAAGAGGCTTATCGGTAGAAATAGTATCCGATTCATTAGGATGAGTTTTTTTACATCATAAAATCAGTAAAAATCATTATAGTTTAAGCGCATTTTTTAATCAAATTTTGCACAGCCTACCCTGCGGGACTCGTTGATTCAGAGATATTTATCTCTTAACTTGACTACATTGGGCGTTGCCATGCGCTGGTATATACAAGGCTTTAGCTTCGCTTACCGTTGGTTCAGCCTTAATAAATAACTCAAACAGCCTCTAAAATAAACTCAAACATTTACCAGCAATATTCCCCCAATATAAAAGACAATAGAATTCTTCGGAAAACAATTAATGCTAAAAAACTTTGCGTCTTCGCAAACTTTGCGTCTTTGCGTTTAACCCAAAAAGCGCAAGCACATTCATTTATTTTAACGCAAAGTTCGCAAAGCCGCAAAGAAATTTTCTGATTTTTCGAAAAGGTCTAATGAATTTTATAAACACAAAGAACACGAAGTTGTGTTTACGATTTCCCGTCAGAGGCAATATGCAGATAAACATTTAAACTCATTTGCCCTCTGTCAATTTTCCGTTGCTGTTCCTGTTTTTTGTTGCAATTCCTTGAGCTGCTTTTTAGCGGGGATTGAAAGGTAACTGTTAAACGTGGAGTAGGACAAATCGGCAACAATATCCGAAATATTGTTTTCATACGTCCATTTTTGCGAAATCCCCTTCTTTTTATTTTCAAGTACGCGTTCCTGGATTTTGATTATCCGCTTTAATAAATTTTCCCTGTTGTATGCCATGTTTTTGCTTATTGATATTCATTTGCTCCTTTTTTCCAAATTAAACTGTTTTTAAATTCCGGACATCGTAAAGCAGCTTACAATACTCGCCGGGCGTGAGGTTTTCAAATACCGTTTTCAGGACATCGTTTTGATCAAATACGCCTGTTTTTCCGCTTTTTAAATCAGTTGTAACACTATAGCCGCTTTCAAAGCGGCTGATAATTTTTTCATCGTTGAATCCCGTAGTACAATTCAACATCTTGCAATCTACGCCGTAATATTGCTCAATCAGTTTTTTCATTTTCTCTTTTTCCATGTCTTTTTTTTTTACCGGTTAATTTTTATCCCCATATAATTCCTGCGCTACTTTCAGCGCTTTTTTATAGTTGGGCAACTTTTCGTTTTTTAGAATGCGGCTCATCGACAAGGGATGTACGCCTATTCTTTCCGCCACGGCTTTTTTCCAGCCATGCGGAAGAAAAACCGGTAATTCTCCATTTTTTTTTACTTCCTTTTCCATCTGTTTTTTACATATTATTAATTAACTTTGAGACG